>Ga0316201_10003342_pt1 | contig 11797 bp, 10 predicted proteins | sample CS6wburrow_MG_FD_204516 | JGI IMG/M metagenome (GOLD analysis project Ga0316201, IMG submission 204516) | Coastal sediment microbial communities from Delaware Bay, Delaware, United States - CS-6 worm burrow | ecosystem: Environmental > Aquatic > Marine > Coastal > Sediment | place: USA... | reverse complement strand
CCATCGCGGCTGGTATGACGAACATCAGGAGGATACTGTCCATTACGAGCTCATGGACGCCGATCATCCGTCATCCTCGTCAGGTGTTGATCCTGGTGCCTCTAAATTTTCGCTTTCCCGGAGCGATTTCAAGTGATCGGCGATCTCTTGCATGTAATCGCGCATATCCATGGCCAGACGCTCGCATTCCGGGCATCGGACCCGGCGGATCATGTAGCCGTGGTCATTGTTCTGGTGGTGATACCAGGGACCGTAGGGTGAGCCCTTGCAGAACTTCTGGCCGGTGTAAGTGGCAATGGGACACCCCGTGCAAAACAGCATGTAGTAAATGCGGCAAGGGGGACAGTCCCATACCCCGCCGTCGCTGCCTTTGCCAGCAATGATACGATTCCATTTTCTGACCGCCGCTTCCATGATTTTGATTTTGTTCATATGCCCCCCTATACCGCAACTGTCAATCGAGACAAGGATGGTCCTACCCGCCGCAGCGCCAGCCAGTCGCCCCCTTAATGGATGTCTGGCCAGATATGGCCAACCACATGGGCGCAGCGATGGATCACCGGCTCAACGCGCCGCAGTCGTGCCTTGGCCATCATTCGGTCCAGGTCTGTATGGGTATGCCCGCGCAGCTCCGCTAAGACGGCGGCGACGGATGATGCCGTTGCTTTGGGGTTGTAGCCGCCCTCCAGGACAAGGACCAGGCGTTCATGGCAGCACCGCCTTGCCAGGTGCATCAGAATGCGGGTTATTGCCGCGAAGCCCTCTTCAGTCACCCGCATCCGGCCCAAAGGGTCGTTCCGGTGGATGTCGAAGCCTGCAGAAACCAGGATCAGGTCAGGGTTGAATGCCAGGGTCACCGGCACCACCAAGCGCTGATATAATGCTGCGAAATCGGCGTTGTGCCATCTTTTACCCAGCGGCAAATTGATGGTGTAGCCTTGACCGGGCCCCCTACCCGCATCAAGATAATGCCCTGTCCCCGGAAAACAGGGATACTGGTGGGAGGAGATGTAGAGGACCGACGGGTCCTCTTCGAAAATATGCTGAGTGCCATTGCCGTGATGCAAATCCCAATCGATGATCAGCACCTTGCGAAGCCCTTTCACCTCGCGGGCATACCGAGCCCCGATCGCCACGTTATTGAACAGGCAGAATCCAGATGCCCGGCCGATCTCAGCATGGTGTCCAGGCGGGCGGGCCAGCACGAAAGCATTGCGGATAGCTCCACCGAGGACCGCGTCGATGGCAGCGGTAACGCCGCCGACGGCCTTGCATGCGGCTGCATAGGTATCGGCACAGGTAAAGGTATCGGCACTGATCTGGCAGGAGGCCACCTTGGCCGTTTGAGCAACTGTCCGGACATAGCCGCCGGAATGCACAAGGGCCAATGCCTCCGGGCCGGCGACCTGGGGCTCGATCACAACCAGGGCGCCGTCATCCTGGCCGTCGAGCAGGGCATAGATCGGCTCCAGTCGATGGTGGTTTTCAGGATGCCCATCCGGGGTGCGGTGGGCAAGAAAGAGCGGGTCCTTGACGATACCGGTCTGCGGCACAGCGGTCGATGCCGACAGCGGCACGGCGTGGTCCACCACCTCCACCCTCTTGGATTGATCCGGGACCACCAACACGTGGCAGGGTGAACTGCGCAGCATCGACTCGGTTGTCGATCCGGAAATCCACTGCCCCAGCGCCCTGCGGCGTCGAACGCCCACGATGAGCAGTTGGCAGGGCAGGCGGGCCGCCATAGACGGTAATTGGTCGTGGGCCTGGCCGGCGGAGAGATGGGTTTCAATGTGCCCCTGGCGCTGCAGCCGGTCCGGCACCATTGCCAGCAGATGCTTTTTTATGCGGGACCGGAGTTCATCCTGGGCCTTGTCGTAGGGTGCTTTGGACGGGTCCATGAAGGCCGGATCGGCAGCCGCCTCAAGGGCGTGCAGCAGGTGGAGGCCGGCTCCGGTTAAATCCGCCAACGCGCTGCCGTACTCGGCCAGCAGTTGTCCGGAAAGGCCGCGGTCGCAGCAAACGCCGATGTTTTCGATACCCACCGCAGGGTGCATGGCCGATCGAATGACCAGCATCGGACACGGCAGCATGCGCGCCATGCGCTCGACAACCGTTCCCATGAATAGACGTTTGACGCCCTTGAACCCTTTACTTCCGGTGATCACCCAACGCACAGGGTTGCGCCGGCAGTAAGCCTCCACCATCTCGGCAGGATCGCCCGCGACGATTTCAGCCTGCCAGGGGCCGACGGACGAATCCATCCACTCGGTCATATCGGCATGCAGTTGATCCCGGCGGTGCAGCAACGAGGCGCCCCGATCCCCTCCAATGGCGGGATGCCAGGGATCCGAGGGCATGTGAATGGCGTGGAAAAGCACCAAGCGGCAGTTCAGCAGGCGGGCGAATCGTATCGCCCACGCCGCAACCCGCTTGGAGGTGGGCGCCATATCTAGTGCACATACCACGACGTCCATATTCTTAGTCCCGGATGCGGATCAGTGCAGTCCCGAAGGCACTGCGCCAACGGTGCTGGTTCTTACATTGGCGCCGCTTCGAATTTTCTTCCGACGGTTCACCAAGAGCCCGCCCGGCGTTACGCAGGCCCGCGCGACGCCATCGGTGAAAAATGCCTGTGAAAACTATAGATGGGGTTGGTTGAGGGTGTCAACCAGGCCGCGTTACTCTCCTTCGAATGCCACCAGGGAGAAGGCGTTGTGCCCGTTCAACTTGCTTTTGCCCTTGAGATCGGGCAGGTCGATGACGAAAGCGCACTCCACGATATCCCCTCCCAGCTTTTCAACCAGCTGCACAGCGGCTGATGCCGTGCCGCCCGTGGCAAGGAGGTCGTCGATGATGACCACTTTTTCACCCCGCCGGATGCCGTCCTCGCTGATCTCGACGATATTGGTACCGTACTCGAGTGTATATTCCTGGCTGATGACGGGTGGCGGCAATTTGCCTCTTTTGCGAACCGGGGTAAAACCGACATCCAGCTTGTAGGATAGCACGGCCCCGAAAAGAAAACCGCGGGCATCGATGCCAACCACCTTTTCGATGTTCCTGTTCTTGTACCGGTCGTAAAATTGATCGCAGGACCACTGAAACGCTTCAGGGTCTTGCAGCAATGTGGTAATGTCTCTGAAGGTAACCGGTTCAATGGGCCAGTGGGGTACGGATCGGATTTTCTCCCTTAAGTCCATGGCAGCGTCCTTTCTAAAGTTTCGAAATCGTGTTGGCCAGCAGCGTGACGACATTGGCTGCATTCTGATTGAACACCGATAGAATATCCTCCCAGGAGACCGGCGCTTCATTCTCTTTCCAGCAGTCGTAGTCGGTGGACATGGCCACGGCCGCATAGGGTATGGCGATCTCGTTGGCAAGAATCGCCTCAGGTGCAATGGACATGTTGATCACATCCGCACCCCACAGACGGTACATTTTGGATTCGGCCCTGCTGGAAAACCGGGGACCCTCGATGGTCACCACCGTTCCCCGGGGGTGAACGTTCAGGTTCAGTTCCCTGGCCGCCTCCACCAATGCGCTGCGCAAACCAGGGTCGAAGGGCTCGGCCATGGAGGTATGTCGCGCACCATTTTCAAAGGAGTCGAAAAAGGTGGTGTTGCGATGCCGGGTCAGATCGATAAATTGATCCAGGACGACGAAATGCCCCCGGTCGATCTCTTCCCGCAGGCTACCGCACGCTGTTGTGGCCAGAATATGAGTTACCCCGAGTGATTTGAGGGCATGAATATTGGCACGGTAGTTTACCTGGCTGGGACTGAATTGGTGCTGCCGGCCATGCCTGGCGAGCATCACGATTTCGGCGCCGTTCAGCCTTCCGCAGGTCAGCGGCGAAGAGGGCGTGCCATAAGGCGTATCGACCGCGACCGATTCAGCCTGTGCTAGCAGGTCGGGGTCGTCCAGACCGGATCCTCCGATGATTCCCACCTTGATCATGGATGTTGTCTCCTTAGCCGTAACCATACTGTTCACACGGGGGAGCCTATGGCTTCTTCCCCATGATGTCAAGCAGACGGCGCCCTCAGGTGATATCGACCTTTTTGCGGAGCGCCTTGAGCCGGCCGTGCTTAGTTTTTCGATCCAATCGCCTCGCCTGTGAGGTGCGGCTCGGCCTCGTGGTCCTCCTCCGGCGTCGCACCACCAGCACACTTGAAATGAGCGCTTTGAGTCTATCGAGCGCGTCCGATCGGTTCTTATCCTGGCTGCGAAACCGCTGGGCCTTGATGACCACCAGCCCATCTTTGGTGATCCGTCGATCCTTCAAGCGAAGCAGCCTATCCTTGAATGCTGGGGGAAGTGAGGAGGCCTGAATGTCGAAGCGCAGATGAACCGCGCTGGACACTTTGTTGACATTCTGGCCGCCGGCACCCTGGGCTCGCATGGTCTGGATATGAATCTCCGATTCGGGAATGGCGATGGTGGATGTAATGTTCAGCATCTTTATTTTACTGCGGCAATCTCAGGACGGACCGGCGATGACCCGTCCCAACGCCCGCGCCTCCGATAAAATCGAATCCAAGTCCATGGTCTGCAGGATACCATTGCGCACCACCCACCGCCCCCCGATGAAGACGTGGCGCACATCCGAACCGCTGGCGGCATAAACCAGGTGAGACGCCGGATGATAGAGGGGAACCATATGGGGGGTATCCACGTCAACCAGGATGATATCGGCCTGTTTTCCAACCTCGAGAGATCCGATGGTGTGTGCCATTCCCAGGGCCCGGGCCCCTTCCGTGGTTGCCATTTTAAGTGTGGTGGCAGCATCGAGCGCTGTGGGGTCCATCTGGCCAACTTTATGCAGCAGTGCGGCGGTGCGCATCTCGCCAAATAGGCTCAGATCATTATTGCTGGCACAGCCGTCGGTCCCAAGACCACAGGCAATGCCCGCGCGGATGAATACAGGTACGGGAGCGATTCCCGAGGCAAGCTTCATGTTGCTCTCCGGACAATGCACCACACCCGCTCCCGTGTGCGCGATGATGTCGATGTCTTCGGCATCGACCCAGATGGCATGGATCAGCAGGGAGTGTTCATCCAGAATGCCCAGCCGGTGCAGGTGCTGAACCGGGCTGCACCCGTTTTTTTGGCGGCACTGGTCGGCCTCGACTGCGGTTTCAGCCACATGGATTTGGAACAGCACACCCAGCTCTGTTGCGGTAGCTTTGGCCTTGCGCAGTGTCGAGTCGGAGCAGGTATAGGGCGAATGGCAGAAAATCGATGGTTGAATGTTGCTCGTTTGGGCTTGCCAATCCTTAACGAATGCGGCGGCATGGGCAATATTCTCACCAGGGTGGGGCACTCCCGGTGCCGGAAAATCGATGACCCCCTGGCCCAGCACCGCCCGGATACCGCTCTCTTTGGCCGCCGGCGCGACGAAAGATTCCAGAAAGTAGCCGTCGCAGCAGGTGGTGGTGCCGCTCAGCAGCATCTCAGCAAGGGAAAGACGCGCACCGATGCCGACGTTTCGAGGCGAGATATGGGCGGCTTCCGCGGGAAAGATGTGCTCGTTGAGCCATTGATCCAGCGACAAATCGTCTGCCATCCCTCGAAACAGCGACATGGGCAGGTGAATGTGGGCATTGACTAATCCGGGCATGATCAAACCCCCACCGGCATCGACCACGGCATCCGCCTCCGGCAGAGGCTCTCCCGGTCGGGGCGACCAGACTTTCCGGATGATGCCGTCCTGTATTGCCACGGCGCCTGAAGTCAGAATGGTGAAGGCATCATCCATGACGACCAAGGTGCCATTGTGAATCAGTTTGTCCATAGCGCTCCTCTGCGGTGTTATCGAAACTGAAGGCGCGCCCGCCCGGCGACTAACCGTCCATGGCCTCCAGCACCCCGGAAATGACGGCCCCCAGACGCGGCGCCGCCCGTTCGGCGGTTAAAATGATCGCTTTTACATCGGCAGGAATCGGTGCATCCGGCAAGCACATGTTGGTGATGACCGAGAGCCCGAGCACACGGATTCCGCCTTGCACGGCGGCAATGGTCTCCATCACGGTGGAGAAACCGACGGCATCGGCACCGATGGTTCTGAGAAACCGTATCTCCGCCGGTGTCTCAAGAGAGGGTCCCTTGAGACCGGCGTACACACCGGCCTGCAGCGTGGTTTCCCCGCCTGCTGCGACCCTCCGCGCAATTTGCTGAAGCGCACCGGCATGGGCTTTGGCCATGTCCGGAAAACGCGGCCCCCATCTGCTGTCGCTGGGGCCGGCCAGGGGATTTTCGCCGGTCAAATTGATATGGTCCCGGATGAGCATGATATCTCCCGCGACGAATTGCGAATTGAGCCCTCCGGCCGCATTGGTCAGAATCAGGGTCCGGACGCCCAACGCCTGGAGCACACGAACGGGAAAAGTAACGGCCTGGGGACTGTACCCTTCATACAAGTGGAAGCGGCCCTGAAATACGAAAATGGTCCTGCCGCCCATCCTCCCGGCCAGGAGTCGGCCGTGGTGAGATTCAACGGTTGGGGATGGAAAGTTTGGAATATCAGCATAATGGACGACATGATCCACGCGGGCAGCCGCGGTTGCCTGCCCCAGTCCAGTCCCGGTCAAAATGGCCACCTCGGGGAGATCCCTGATGATGGATGCAAGGAAATCTGCCGTCTGGGCCGCGTGGGCATAATCGAAATCCGTCGATGGCGTCATGGTTGCGTTCACAATTCTGCTGCGGTTCGGGAGAGGCTTGCGTTGAGGGTTCTTTATTATCTGTCGGAGCACAGATCGTCAAGACCGACACCGCACATGGTTCCCTGTCCCGGCTCGACCGCTTTTCGGCGGTCCTCCATAGTTTACAATAGAACAATCTGGGAAATTACGGTATAGTGCCCTCTTGTCAAAATTCAGCCATCGCGAGAACGGAGCCGGTGGTGGTGCAACAAAGGCTTGCAGCCTGATATACAGTATCGCGATGATTGACTTTTATTTGACGATATGGGATGTTTGCAGGTCAATTTTTATGCTGGCGCCATGCCCGTGAGCCGGCCTACAGCCTGATGGAACGCCGGCGTTTCAATTACAAGGAGAGGAATGATGACCCTTGCAGTTCACCCGCAACATGACGATATCACCGATGCCATGTGGACCCAGATTGACCAGATCCTTGCAGCCAACCGCCCGGTGGCCGGATCCATTATTGCCGCCCTCCGGGAATGTCAAAATGTTGTCGGATATCTGCCCGTTGAATTGCTGGATTACATCAGCACGGGATTAAACCTGCCATCCAGCGAAGTATATGGCGTTGCCTCGTTCTATTCACTGTTTTCCATGACCCCCAAAGGGCGCCACACCATCAAGCTCTGCTTGGGCACTGCGTGCTACGTCAAGGGAATCAAAGAGGTCCTGAGTCGAATCGAAAATGAATTCAGGATTGAAGAGGGCGGCACCACTGAAGACCGGCGGTTTTCCCTGGAAGGAGTGCGCTGTTTGGGTGCCTGCGGGCTAGCGCCGGTCATGGTTATCGGGGAAGACACGCACGGTGACGTTTCTTCCGATAAAATCATCACCCTTCTCGAAGATTACAAGTAGGCCAAATCCCATCGGCTCGGGGGACCTAACAGCAATGAAGATAGCTGAAATCAAAGACATTCTCAAAGCTGATGTCATTGTTGGGGAAGATCAACTGGACGACATCATCATCAGCGGAGGCGCCGCCGACTTAATGGAAGATGTCCTGGCCGCCGCAGCCAAGGGTTGCGCCCTGCTGACGGGCGTCACCACGGAATATGTGCTGCAAACAGCCAAATTAGCCCAAGTCGGCGTGGTGGTGATTGTACGCGGCAAAGCGCCGCCTGAAAAGATGGTGGAACTGGCCCGCCGCTATAAAATTCCCCTGTTGCAGACGCGCTATTCTCTTTTTGTTGCCTGTGGAAGACTTTACATGAATGGCATTAGAGGCTTGGACGGATCGTGGTAATCCTTTAGGAGTGAAACAATGCCGAAATTTACAGTTGACGATCTCAAGAAAATCAAATTGGAACAAGCTGAACGGTTGGGATTCCTGGACAAGACCTACCTGCTCACCTGCGGCGGTACCGGCTGCCATGCCACGGGGAGCCTAAAAGTAATGGCTGCCATCAGAGAGGAAATCGAGACCAGGGAGCTGCAAGACAAAGTTGAGGTCGTGGAGACCGGATGCAACGGTTTTTGTGCGGTAGGTCCCCTGATGGTGGTGCAGCCTGGAGACATCTTCTACCAGAAAATCAAACTGGAGGACATCCCCAAGATCGTCGATGAACACCTGGTCAATGGCAAGCCGGTGGAAAAGCTGCTCTACAAGGACCCGGCCACCAAGAAACGGATTCCCAAACTGCACGACATCCCCTTTTTCGCCAACCAGGAACCCATCGCATTGCGGAACAAAGGGTTGATCAATCCCGAATCCATTGACGACTACATCGTAAGGGACGGCTATCTGGGGGCAGCCAAAGCCCTCCTGGAAATGAGCCCCGAAGACATTATCGAGCAAATGAAGGTGTCCGGCCTGCGCGGCCGTGGCGGCGCCGGTTTTCCCACGGGCATCAAATGGCTGTTCGCCAGCCAGAGCAAGAGTGACCTAAAGTACGTCCTGTGCAACGCCGACGAAGGCGATCCCGGTGCTTTCATGGACCGCAGTATCCTCGAAGCCGACCCGCACGCCGTGGTGGAGGGTATGGTCATCGCCGCGAGAGCGATCAACGCCACCAAGGGGTATGTTTACGCCCGCACCGAATACCCGCTGGCCATCAAACGGCTGCAGATCGCCATCGACAAAGCCAAGGAACGCGGCCTGCTGGGTGAAGATATTTTGGGCTCGGGTTTTAATTTCGACATTGAAATATACCAGGGCGCCGGTGCGTTCGTCTGCGGTGAGGAGACCGCCCTGATGCGGTCCATCGAAGGCCGCCGCGGCATGCCCAGGCCGCGTCCGCCCTTTCCCGCCCACAAAGGCCTCTGGGAAAAGCCCACCATCTTGAACAACGTGGAGACCTTTTCCAATGTCCCGCAGATCATGACCAATGGCGGCGCCTGGTATGCCGGCATCGGTACCGAAACCAGCAAGGGGACCAAAGTGTTCGCCCTCTCCGGTGATGTCAACAATATCGGTCTGGTGGAAGTGCCCATGGGGTATAGCCTTAGAAAACTCATCTTCGATATCGGCGGCGGGATCCCCAAAAAGCGCAAGTTCAAGGCGGTCCAACTTGGCGGCCCCTCCGGGGGGTGCATTCCCGACGCCTATCTGGACACGCCGGTAGATTATGAAGAGATTGCCAAGGTCGGTGCCATCATGGGATCCGGCGGTGCCATCGTCATGGACGAAAACACCTGCATGGTGGACATGGCGCGCTTTTTCATGGAATTCATCCAGGAAGAGTCCTGCGGTAAATGTACCCCCTGTAGGGAAGGGACCCGCCGCCTGCTGCAATTGCTCGAGAAAATCTGCGAAGGCCGCGGGGAGCCCGAAGATATCGACACCATGGAAACCCTGTCGGCTGTTATCAGGGAAACCGCCCTTTGCGGCCTCGGCCAGACAGGGCCGAACCCGGTGCTATCGACACTGCGCTATTTCCGGCATGAATTCGAAGCCCATATTTATGAAAAACGCTGCCCGGCCAAGCGGTGTGTCGAACTCCTGGAATTCCGGGTCGAGGATGATTTGTGCACCAAATGCGGGATGTGTTTCAGGGCTTGTCCAGTGGAAGCCATCGAGTGGAAGAAAAAAGAGGTGGCCCGCATCGACATGGACAAGTGTATCAAATGCCTGACCTGCTATGACAAGTGTAAATTCGGGGCCATCATGTAAGCCGGTCGATCCGCCGGCCCCGCATTTGATGAAAAATAGAATGGGTAAAAGCGGTTTCAAAACCTTCAATCGGGCCCAAGGTTAAGGCGGGGCGAGGCTTTGAACCGCAGGCATACTGGGGTATGTTGAGGATTCAATGCCTCGCCCCAACACCAAAATTGGGTCCGAGGGAAGGTTTTGAAACCGCTTTTAGAGACGCCTCATACGGCAAGTTTTATACAGGAGAAATTGTATGATCACTGCGATCGCATTGATGGGTGGATTGGGAATAGTGGTCGGTATCGGCCTGGCCATTGCTTCTAAGGTATTCTATGTCTACGTCGACCCCCTCATCTTGGCTGTTGACGATATTTTACCCGGCGCCAATTGCGGCGGCTGCGGCCAGCCCGGATGCGCGTCCAATGCCGAGGCCATCGTGGCGGGCAAGGCGTCGCCCAACTCCTGCGTGGCGGCAGGTCCGGAAACGGCGGAAGCCATCGCTGCCATCCTGGGGGTCAGCGTTGAAGCGACCGAGCCCGATATCGCCCTGCCGGGCTGTACCTACGGTGTTGCAGATGCCGACACCAAATTTATATACAACGGCATGACGGATTGCCGGGCCGCCGCGTTGCTCAATGGTGGAATGAAGGTCTGCACCATTGGCTGCCTGGGCCTGGGCACCTGTGCAACGGTCTGCCCTTTTGACGCCATCACCATGGGGCCCAAGGGGCTTCCCATTGTCCACGAAGGCCGCTGCACCGGCTGCGGGACCTGCGAACGGGCCTGCCCCAAACACATCATTACCCTGTCATCCGTGACCCGCCGCATCATCAAGGAATACACCACGGAAGACTGCACCACACCATGCCAGCGGGCCTGTCCTGCCGGGATCAATATCAGCGCCTATATCGGTGCCGTCGCAGAGGGCGATCATGCCACCGCTGTCCGGATCATTAAAGAGCGCAACCCTTTTCCAACGGTGATCGGCCGCATCTGTCCGCGACCCTGTGAGAACGAGTGCCGGCGCCAATATGTCGATGAGCCCGTGGCCATCAACCACTTGAAACGCTACGCCGCCGACGTCGAAATGGAATCCGGCGCGCATGTGCAGCCTTACAAAGCCCCGGCCACAGGGCGCAGGATCGCCGTGGTGGGTGGCGGTGTCGAAGGCTTGTCGGCAGCCTTCTTCTCGGCCCGCCTGGGCCATGCGGTGACGGTTTATGAAGCTGCGGATCAGCTGGGCGGCCTGCTCAGAAGCGCCATTGCGCGCTATCGCCTCTCAATGGACATCCTGGATTGGGATATCGAGGGCATCACAGAAATGGGGGTTGCCACGGAAACCGGTAAAGTGCTGGGGCAGGATGTGACCGTTGCCGACCTGCTGGCCCAGGGCAACAATGCCGTGTTTCTGGCAGTGGGCGGCTGGGACAGCCGCCTGGCCCGAACCGGGGGCGGGGGAGACGTGACACCGGCCCCGGGATGCCATCTGTTGATCGATATCATGAAAGCCGGCCGGGACAGCTACCCGGAGGTTCATTTGAGCGGCAGTGTCTTGATCATCGGCGGCCCCAACCTGACACCTGCCATGATCCAGCGCTGCAAAGACCTGGGGGCTCAGACTGTCACCGTGCTCAATAGCAAGGCGGATGCAGCTGGACCGGATGGTGCTGAAACGCTTTCTAATTCAGGCGTTACCCGCCTCTTAGGAGTTGGCAATAGCCTCACGGCGGTCGAGTTAATGGAACTGGACAGCGGCCGAACCAAAATCGTCGAGGCCAGTCATGTGATTTTTGCCGCCGGCCGTATTCCTGAATTGATTTTCGTACCCGCTCCGGAGGAGATAGAGGATACAGCCGAAACCCAGCCGGCGGATGACACCGCCGCGCCATGGCAAGCGTTTCCGCCCTACAAGCAACCGGCCAGCAGCCACGAGACCGGCCTCATGGCCGATGGAGATGTGCTGACCGACTTCAGCGCCGCCATCAAGGCCATTGCGGCG
>Ga0316201_10003341_pt1 | contig 11799 bp, 7 predicted proteins | sample CS6wburrow_MG_FD_204516 | JGI IMG/M metagenome (GOLD analysis project Ga0316201, IMG submission 204516) | Coastal sediment microbial communities from Delaware Bay, Delaware, United States - CS-6 worm burrow | ecosystem: Environmental > Aquatic > Marine > Coastal > Sediment | place: USA: Delaware... | reverse complement strand
GGCGCCCATTCGTCCGCGAGACCGTGCTCGACCGGGCACGGGGTGTAGATGTTCATGATCGAGGGCCGGTGCGTCTTCAGACCGCGAATCACGCCGCCGATCATGTGCGACGCCGACGCCTGCGACGACTGGAGCACGAACGCGCCGCGGTGCGCCAGCGCGATCAACGCCAGCTCCTTGCGGGTCTCTTCCTTCCCGTGCTGCGCCTGGCCGTAGGCGGCCATGTCCGAGACCTGGCCGATGAAGCCGCTGGTGCAGGCCTGTCCGCCGGTGTTCGAGTAGACCTGGGTATCCAGCACGATCACGCGGATCGGCTTTCCGGAAGCCAGGAGTCGCGACAGGTTCTGGAAGCCGATGTCCATCATGGCTCCGTCGCCACCGATCGCCACGATCGGGGCGCACATGTCGAACTCCTCGTCCGTGAAGTCATGCCACGTGAAGGCCACGAACTCCGGCTCGTGCACGGTCGCATCGTACTCGCCTGAGGCGAGCAGGCGAGCCCGCCGTACGGCGACGAACGCGTCCTGCATCTTCCGCATGTGGCCTTCGAAGATACCGATCGCCACCGAGGGCGAGTCCTGGAACAGGTGGTTCACCCACGGATACGGGTAGGGATTGAAGGGGAACGTGCTGCCCCAGACCGACGAACAGCCGGTGCTGTTGCTGATTCCCATGTTCGCCCTGCCCTGGCCGCTCGGTCCCTTCACATAGCGCCACAGAAGGTCCTTTAGAGCGCCGATGGCATCGGTGTAGACCTTGAGCTGAGCCCGCTTTTCGTCGTCCAGGGGCACTTCGGCGGATTCGCCTTCCGCCAGGGCCGCCAGGTCGAGATTGGCATCGGCCGACAGCAGGTCACGAGCCTGGCCGTCGAGGGTCTCGATCAGTTCCTCGAGATGAGCCACGAAGTTCTCGACTCGCGGCTGCATCAGCGACTCGACCGTCGAGACAATCAGGTGTACGGCCGTCTTCTCACCGCAGCCCATGCAGGCGCCGTCGCCGCCCGCCATCGTGCGGTAGTTTTCCTTCTTGAGCAGGAGGGCCGGCAGAACGCCGATGCCCTCCTCCAGGTTTCGGATGTTGATGAACCGGTCCGCGGTATCGGGAAGATTCTCCCACATCTTCCAGTTTCGGCGCAGGAGGTCCAGGTTTTCCTCGTCCTGTCGCACCGTCACGAGCGCCCCATCCGCGCACACGTCGACACAGATGTTGCAGCCCTTGCAGGCCTCCGGGTTCACGGTGATCGACAGCAGGCCGCCCGCGCCCTTCTCCTTGTTCTCGTGCTGTTCGAAGAACGGGACGGTCTTCGCAAGCGGGAAGTCCGCGAGAACCGAATAGACGGCCGCGAACTCCTCGTTCAGGGCCTGCTTGCGCTCGGCGTCCCACGGCAATTTCTCGGCCAGGTTGGCATAGGCCGCGGAGATCGTGTTGCCGAAGGTCTGGAACGGAACGGCCTTCAGAACCTTGTGCGTCTCGCGGGCCAGGTTGGCCGACACGGACTGGATCCGGTCCAGCGGCTTTCCGTTCTGGGCCGTCTTGATGGCGGTCTGGATCACGTCCTCGACCGAGTTCACCAGGCCGGGAATCGCGGCGTCCGGACACTGGGTCCAGCACTGGGCGCAGCCCGTGCACTTCGAGGCGATGAACTCGGGAATCTCGAACCGAATGTCCGACATGTCGCGCACGGTGCTCGTGGCCGCGGGTATGGCGCTGATGGCCGAGAACGGATCGGCGATCACGTCCTGGTCGATGCCGCACAGAGAGCACACCTGCTCCCAGAACCGCCCCTGGTTACCGATTCCCCATTCCTGGTCGGGGTGGTCGAGAAGAGCGGGAATCTGTCCGACGGCCGCCTCGGCCATGACCTGGCCCGCGGCCACCAGCTCCCCCTGCACGTTCACGGCCCGAACCTCGTCGAAGCCGCGGCGGATCACCTTCAGATTGGCGTCCACGACACGTTCGCCCAGGTGACCAAACTTCTTATCCAGCTGCTTTCGCATGCCTTCGAACAGGGTCTCTTCGTCGAGTCCTTCCGCCTCCATGAAGGGCGAGGTGCGGAAGAAAGCTCCCATGAAGGCCGTGCCCTGCATCCGGTACCTCAGGTCGGGATCGGTGGCCTCCTCCGTCGCGATCTTGAACGCGTCGACGGCATACACCTTGACGTCGTTCTCCTGGATCGCCTGCCTGGCTTGCGGGGGCAGGGAAGCCCACAGCGCTTCCGGCTCGTGGTCGCTCTGGATCACGAACACGCCACCCGGCTGCATGCCGGCCAGCGGGTTGGAGTTGAGGAACACGTTCGGGTCGGGAGACAGCACCACGTTCACGAACTTGAGCTCGCCGTTCAGCTTCAGCGGCTCGCGCGACATCACCCCATAGAAGGTGGTGGGTTGACCCTTCTTCTCGGATCCGTACTTCGGGTTCGCCTTCACGTTGAGGCCGGCGAGCTCGTTCGCGGTCATGACCACGTTCTTGCCCATCGTGATGGCGCCCCAGCCACCGACCGAGTGGATGCGGAGCGAGATCGCGTCCTTGGGCAGAAGGTTGATGTTCGTGTCGGGAACGAGCGCCCGCTCGGCGAGGTCCGGGTAGTGCTCCAGCAGCTTCTCCTGCCAGATCTCCAGCTTCGGGAGATTGGTTCCCTCGCGCACGAAGTCGATGCCCAGGTAGTACTGCCGGCGCCGGGCGCCCGCGGGAAGCATGTTCTCGACGGCGAGGACGAGATCCATCGGCTGCAAGTCGCGGCTTCCAAAACCGAATCCGGCCGAATAGAAGTCGGGCACCTGTTCCGGCGCGATGTCGGCCACACCGGGGTAAGGCCGGGAACCGTTCTTCGCGGCGCGACTCGCCCGGTAGTTTTCCTGCCCCTGCGACATGGCGGCGCGGATCTCTCGGAGAAGCGGCTGGTCCACCGCCAACGGCTGGTCGGTCCGCTCGAGAACCGTGACGCCCTTCCGGCTCTTCAGCATGGCGCTGATCAGGTCGCTGGGGAACGGACGGAACATCACCACGTCCATCACGCCGACCTTGATTCCGCGTTCCGCCCGCAGGTAATCCGCTACGGCCTCGGCGTTGGAGACGATGGAGCCCTGGCCCACCAGGACGAATTCCGCGTCTTCCAGACGGTAGCCCATGGTGCGCTGGTACAGCCGGCCCGTGAGTTCGCCGTACTCCGCCATCGCCCTGTCCGTCAGCTCCCGGACGTGGTCGAAGTAGAACGGGCGCTGCGCCGCTACGCCCTGCATGTAGGCGTCCTGGTTCTGCACGGAGCCAAGCAGGGCCGGATAATCGAGGTCGAACATCTCGGGAATTCGGCGACGCGTCTCGCCGAACGTCAGGAGCTGGGCCGGAGTGGGCGACTCGATCATGTCCGCCGGATCGCCCAGGTACTCCTTGATCAGCTCGCGCTCCGGGAGCCGCATCGACTCGATCACGTGGCTGGTAAGAAAGCCGTCCTGCGCCACCAGACCCGGATTCAGGCTGAGCTCCGCGATGCGATGCGCGATCACCGTCAGGTCGGCGATCCCCTGTACGTCCTTCGCGAACAGCTGGAAGAAGCCCGTGTCGTCCACGGCGTGGTAGTCGTCATGACCGGCGTGCACGTTGAGGGCGTGCTTCGTCATGGCGCGAGCCGCGACGTTGAGCACGTACGTGAGGCGCTTTCCGACTGCCGCATACAGCGATTCGTGCATGTACGCGATGCCCTGACCACTGGAGAAGTTGGTGGCGCGCAGGCCGGTCATGCTCATTCCCGCCGTCACACCGGCAGCGGCGTGCTCGCCCTCGGGCTCGAAGAACAGGAGTCGCCGGCCGTTGACGTTCGTCTTTCCTGCCGCTTTCGCCGCAGCCCAGCCCTCGCCCATCTGCGTGGACGGTGTGATCGGGTAGGCCCCCGCCCCCTCGCTGGCCGCGGTCTCCATTTCCACGACCGCCGCGCTGCCGTCCATTGCCATCGGGACGCCCGGGTACTTGACCTCGGTCGCCTGTTCGTCGCCTCTATTTCGCCTGATCATCCTGTTAGACTCCCCGCCGCTGTCAGTTCAACCTCGAAACGCTGTGCGCCCTCCACCCACCGGATCGCTCCGGTCGGACAGCGAGCCGCCGCGCTCGGGTCGGCCAAGTCGATTCTATCATAGTTCACGACGGCCAGGCCGTCGCTCATGGTCACCACCTCCGGTGCGTCCTGCGCGCACCGTCCGCAGGCGTTGCAGGCTACCGCGCAAACGTCGGTCGCCGCGTCGCCGTCCAGCAGGTTCTTGCACTGCACGATGAGCCGGTGGTCCATCGGCATGAGTACGAACAGGTCGAGCGGACACGCTTCGACGCAGTCATTGCACGCCGTGCACTTCTCGGTGTCTACGACCGGAAGGTCCACGTCGTTCATGCGGATCGCGTCGAAGGTGCAGGAAACGGCACAGTCTGCCAGCCCGACACACCCCCAGGCACAGGCCTTTCCGCCGCCGCTCACGGCGACGGCCGCGCCGCAACTCTCGATACCGTCGTACAGGGCCTTCCGGGGGGCGACGTCCGTACCACCGGCACACAACAGCCGGGCGACCACCTTGTCCGCCTCTCCCGCGGCTACTCCCAGCAACAGAGCGACATCCTCCAACTCGCCCTCGCCCATCACCGTGCAGCCTGCTGGCGCCACCTCGCCGTCGATCGCCGCCTCGGCGAACGCGCGGCAGCCCGCGAAGCCACAGGCTCCGCAGTTGGCGCCGGGCAGGATGTCCGTGATCTCGTCGATGCGAGGGTCTTCCCACACGTAGAGCTTCCTGTTCGCTACCGCGATCAGGGTGCCGAACGTGAGCCCTACCCCGCCCAGGACGGCGACGGAAGCCAGTACGGCCTGAGGATCCAAGAACCCTCCCCTCAGCCCGTTCCCGAGATATCGGCCTGGCGCAGGATCCACGCTGCCAGCGTGTCCGCTGCCGAGGCGGCGGGCGCCGGAGCGCTGGCCCCGTCACCGGACGGAACTGTCGCCTCCGGGGCGCTCAGCCCCCAGCCTGCCGCAAGCGCCCCCAGGTGTCGCAGACCCTCGACCTGCTGAAACGCGCTGATGCCCCCGAGTGGACGCTTCGGCTCCTCGGTCGGCATGTGCTGGACCGCGAGCCGGCCCCGGCCACCATCCGGGGCAGGGAGGTGAACGAATCGGCACGCCTCGGGCGGAACGAGCGCGGCGATCGCCGGCCCCTCCGCTTCCGCTACCACGGACAGGTCCGCCGGGTCATCGGTCTGCACCACCACCACTCCGGGTGTGATGAGGCGTGACAGGGCGGCGGGCGGCGCGGAGCCCTGAACCACGAGCACGATCTTCTGCTCGCCGTCCAGGAAATCAGCCAATCCGCCGGGTCGCAGGTCGGTTCCGTCGACCTCGACCACCAGAGGCGGAGCGAGCAGCTTCTCCCGCCGGCTCCACAGCACGGGCGGGAAACTGTCCAACCAGCCGCCGTGTGTGGCCTCGTCGTAGCTGCCGGAGCGCGCGAGCTCGACCGTGCGTGCAGCGCCAAAGGTCCGCCCGGCCCGGCCGAGTCCGTTCGAGACCGCGTCTCGCAGGTCAGAGCCCGGTTCCACCCTGATGTGGTAGAGGTCCGGGCCTTGCTCCAGGAGCGAGCGCAGGGTGCGCGATGCTGCCTCGAGCCTCGGAGCCGCGGTGACCGCCACGGGCTCACCGGTTTCCCCGAAAGACGAGAACCTCTCGATATCGATGCGGCCCACCGCGAACGAGCCGAGCTCGGCCGCCGTGCGTTCCGCCCTGGATTCCTCGGAGGCACTTCCCGCGTCCAGCAGACCACGGAGCTCCTCCGACGTCGCCACCAGGGCTGAGTGATAGTCTTCACGTGCCTTCGCGAGGACTTCCAGCGCGCGCGAGGCGCGCTCGTCGGACGTCTGGTCAGACGGCATATTTGTCCAGCTCTTCGTTCAGGATTCGGATCTTGTCCTCCGCCGTGTGCAGCGGGAGGTGCCGGGTCTCGTTGTACCGCGGATTCGATTCGTCGCGGAACAAGACTCCGAGTCGGAGTCGCGAGGTGTCCGCGGCGATCTCTCTCGCCGCCGCCAGGTTCGCCGGGTCGTGCCGCATCTGGTTCGGATAGATCTGCTGCAGCGACTCGGGTACCTCGACTCCATCGGGATGCGTCAGCATGTCGATCGTCTCCGGATTCCGGACGGCGTCGAGATAGATGTCTTCTGTGAACACCGGGCAGCGCTGGAGCACCCGCACGAAGGCGAAACCCCTGTGCCGGTAGGCCGCCTGCAGCGTCGCGAACAGATGAGCGGGAATCCACTCCGCCGTCTGCGCCACGAACGACGCGTTCGTGATCCCGAGGGTCGCCTCGAGCGGGTTCAATGCTGGAAGCCAGCTTCCCTGGGGCTGCGTGTTGCTTCTGTAGCCCTGGGGAGTCGTGGGCGACGTCTGCATCTTGGTCAGGCCGTAAATGTTGTTGTCCAGCATCATGGCGACCATGTCCACGTTGTACCGGGTGGCATGCACCCAGTGCCCGGCTCCGATGGACACGCAGTCCCCATCGCCCATCACCACGAACACGTTGAGGTCCGGCCGGTTCATCTTCACGCCCGTCGCGACCGGCAGAGCCCGGCCGTGCAGGCCGTGGAATCCGTACGTCTTCATGTAGTGCGGGAAGCGGCTGGAGCATCCGATCCCCGAGACGAACACCGTTTCCTCGGGCTTCAACTGCTCGTCCACGAGGAGCCGCTGGGCCGCCGTGAGCACGGAGTGGTCTCCGCACCCTGGACACCAGCGGGCGCGCGCCCCCTCGTAGTCGTCGAGGCTGAATTCGCGATCGTCCTCGACCGGCGTGAGCAGCGAGCAGCACGAGAGGCTCATGCCGCGCCTCCTTTCGAAACGTTGGCCCGGATCACGTCGTGGATGGCCCCCGGCTGCAGGGGTTCGCCCAGCACGCGCGTCCAGCAGTCCACGTCCACCAGCGTCTGAGCCCGAAGCAACCATGCAAGCTGGCCGCGGCGCCGGTTTTCGTCTGTGATGTATGGCATGTCGGGATCGTCGCTGTAGTTGATCTCGACCGTCATGACTTTCTTGAACCGTCCGAATATCGCCTTCAGTCCCGGCTCCAGGGGAGACAGAAATCGCAGGTGAACGGACGAGGCCGAGAGGCCTTCGGCTCTTGCCCGGTCCACCGCTTCCTCGATGGCTCCCTTGGTGCTGCCCCAGCCTACGACAAGAAGGTCACCCGATTCGGCTCCGTACACCTCTGGCGGGCGGAGAGTGCTGTGCAGCACGGCCATCTTGCGGCTCCGCATGGCGGAGCTCTTCTGGTTGATGGCCGATGCGTAGGCCACCTTGCTGTTCTCGTCGTGGGCGAGGCCCGTGAGAGTGTGCATACCCCCCGGGGTTCCCGGTACGAACCTGCGAGACAGGCCGGTCTCCTCATCCCAGTCGTACGGCGGCTTGCCCTCCGGTACGGGGGACATGTCGGGAGTGGAGCCCTGCCAGGCGGGATCGAGCGTCGGGCGGGGGAACGGCTGTACCCCCGTCGCCAGGTTCGCGTCCGTCAGCACCATCACCAGCGTGCGGAAGGTCTCCGCGATCCGTCGCGCCGTGATCATGGCGTGGAAGCACTCCTCGATGGTGGCCGGGGCCATCACCACGTGCGGCGCGTCACCCGGCTGGCCGAAGATGGCCGCCAGCAGGTCCGACTGCTCGACCTTGGTGGGGAGCCCTGTGCTCGGGCCGCCGCGCTGGACGTTGACCAACACCAGGGGAATCTCGGTCATCACCGAGAGACCCAGGAACTCGGTCTTCAGGGCGAGCCCCGGGCCCGAGGTGATCGTGAACGCCACTTTGCCGGAATACGAGGCCCCGATCGCGACGCCCACCGCGGCGATCTCGTCCTCCGCCTGGTGCACCACGCCGCCGAACTTGTAGAACATCTCGCCCAGCTGGTGCGATACCGAGGTCGCCGGCGTGATCGGGTACATGGCGGCCAGGTCCATCCCCGCAGCCACGGCGCCGTAGGCGATCGCCTGGTTGCCGTTCATGACGAGCGTGTTATCGGGCGAGAGGCCCGGCTCCACGTCGATGCGCACGTCGAGGTGTGCGTCCGCCCACGAGTACCCGAGCTCCAGCAGTTCGTGGTTCCGCGCGGTGATCTCGGGGTCCTTCTTACGGAACGCGTGCGCGATCTGGTCGCGCGTGATCTGCATGTCCCGGTCGAACATCCAGCACAGGATGCCGAGCGCGAACATGTTCTTGCCCTTGCGGGCGTTGTCCACGATGGTGAGGCACTCCTCTTCCATCGGGACTTCGATAATCCGGTAGTTGGCCTGCCCGAGCTCCTCCATCGCCGCACGCCACTCGGCCTGGATGTCCTCGTCCTTGTGGGTCGCCCACATATTCTCGACGAGAAGGATTGCGTCGTCCTCGATGGCGTTCAGGCGGTGACGGGCGAGGAGGACCTGCTCGTTGAAGGCGATGGCGACGTTGGTCCGGTCGCCCCAGTTGGTCACCACTCCTTCGCCGATCCGGATCCGGTTTCCGCTGGCTCCGGCCGGGCTGCGCGGCGGCGGCTGGATCTCCGCTGGAATGATCTCCACGGTCCACACGCCGTTGCCCATCTTGGCACCGACAGCGCCGAAGGTCTGCCCGCACTTCTGCGCGCCTTCGCCGGAATCGGAAATCACTTCGACCGTGCACTGAGGTTGCCGGATCGTCTTCACCCGGCTGGTGTCAACGCGCGTCTTCAAAGCTGTATCATCACCCACGAGATCTCTCGTCATTGTTCGGGTTATCCCGCTTCTCCTACCGGCGACCACGGATTCCGACCCCGCCCCCGGCGGCCCCGCGCCGTGCCAGCGCTAGTCGCACGAAGCCGCACCCCGTGGTGCATCATCCATGCCTACCAGCATCCCCCTGCGGCGCCCCGGAATATGGCGGAAAACCGGGCCGTCACCCGCGATCCCGGCCTGTGGTAAGGGTCCTGGCGTGGGACATCCTGTCACAAGGTCCCGGCATGGGACTTTGTGACGCACTCTCTGCCGAAAGGCCTGAAACAAAGGCCTTTTCCGGGCGGTCGAACTCAGTCGGCGGCCTGTACATCCGGCTCAATGACTCCAATGTAGGCAAGAGCGCGGTAATGGTCACCATAGTCGAGGCCATAGCCCACGACCCACTCGTCGGGGATGTCGAATCCGATATAGTCCACCTCGACCTCAACCTCCTGTCCGGGCTTCCTGACGAGGACACAACTCCTCAGGGATGCCGGGTGGCGGGCCTCGAAAGTCTCGAGCAGGTAGGAGAGGGTGCGGCCGGAATCGAGAATGTCCTCGACGATGAGCACGTGCTTGCCCGTGACGTTAATCCTCGAGTCCATGATCAACCGCACGCCGCCGGCGAAGTTCGAGCCGTTCTCGTAGCTGGACAGGGCAATGAAGTCGATGCGTCTCGGAACCTTCAGTTCGCGGGCCAGGTCCGCCAGAAAGATGAAGGCCCCACGAAGGACGCCGAGGAGGAGTATCTCATCCGCCCCGGCGTAGTCACGCTCGATGGTCGCCGCCAGCTCGACGACCCGTTTTCTGATGTCCTCCTCGGACACGAGGACGCGTGGCTTCAGATTTCCCATTTCGCCTTCCGTTGGCCGCGGCCCACCGCGCGGCGGGCCTGACCGGCCTACCTCAGTGGAAAGCGTAACCGACGCCTATTGATGTGACGAGATCGTTCTGAGTCTTGGTCGTCTCGAACGGCTCCGTGTCAAGCTTGGAAATGTAGTCGCGGACGTCGAGTCGCACGAACCAGCCCTTGCTGAGTTCCACTTGCGCCCCTCCCACGAGCGAGATCGCGAACCGCGTCTCGTCCTGGATGTCGAACTCGTTGTCCGTAGGATACATGACCTTCACAACGGCCGGCCCTGCCCCAAAGTAAGGCCGCACCACCGCCGCGGGCCCCGAGAGCCGGGGGCGCCACAGAATGTTCGCCGCCGCCATCAAGACGTCCGTGTTTCCGAGCTTGACGGAGATCGGGAAACTGCCCGCGTCTTCGATGACCTGGAGAGTCAGACTGGGGTTCGAGTAGCTGCCCTGCACCTGAACTCCGAAATTGCCGAACCAGTACTCGAGCCCGAGGCCAAAGGCGACCTTGGTCGAGAACTCGGCCGTCAGAGAGTCACCCGATTCCGCCAGCTTGGCCAGGGGAAGAAAGGCGCCGACGTAGCCCGTGAGTTCCAAGCCCGAGGCCGACGGATCCTCGTCGGTCGACTGCGCTGTCGCGGTGCCGGGAATCGCGAAAGCCATCAGTGCCGCGGCGATTGCGACCAGCCTGATTCGTGCCGGCCACCCCTGCGTGCAGTTGAACATCTCCATCTCCTGGTATGCTTGCGTTTCTATGTGGATCGGGGTGCCCATCTGCCAGCCCGACCCTGCATGGTTCGACGAGTGCCGCGAGGCCGAGGTTTCAGACCGGCCCCTGTCCCGCTCCCCGTCATACTTCAGATCTTACTTCCGATCCGACAACCGTTCCATCTTCCAGAACCCGATACCGCCTGCCTGCCTTCCGACGTCCGCAGAGGACACGCGTTGCCCGCTCTCGAGCTCGATCACGTCCACGGTGCCGGGATCGTTACCGACTCCCTCTACGGTGACGAAAGCGTACCGCGAGTCCGGACTCACCGCGACGCCGTGCGGTATGCGGCGCGAACTCCGGACGACCGCCCTCTCCGACCCGTCGTCGAGGTCGAACACGCCCACCGCGTGATCGTCCTTGTACGTGACCACCAGCGTCGCCCCATCCGGGGTGACTTCCAGGTTGTACGGCCCGGCTCCGGTGGCGAATCGCCGCGTCACCTGCCAGGCGCCCAGATCGACCTCCAGCACCTCACGATTCTTGTTGCACGCGATCCATGCTCGAAGTCCGTCCGGGGACGGCTGCACCCAGGTCGGTCCGCAGCGCGCCGCACCTCCGGCACCCGGGGCACTGCCGACGACGCTCGACGATTCGGTCGTCTCCGGAGGAAGATCGCGCTCCGCGCCGGGCGCCAGGTACAGCCGCCGGCTCACACCGAGCGTCCGCACGTCGATCTCCACCAGCTGGTCATCCATCATGCAGACCGAGTAGTGTCGCCTGGCGTCGGGCGACAACCTCGATCCGTGTGGCATGGCGCACGTCGTGACCTTCCGGATCTCGTTCATGGACCCGGTCTCGACCACCGACACCGAACTCGGCACCGGATCGCCGTGCAGGTTGAAGTTGACCGCGAACAGCAACCCTCCTGGCGTGACCGTCATGGTGGCCGGGAACAGCCCGGCCTCTGCGGCACCCAGCTTCCGATCGGATCCGGTCGCGAACTTCTGAATCTGCCCGAACGGAAGACCGTGCGCGATCGACACGTACCAATTGGACCCATCCGGCGAGACAGCGATTCCGTGCGGGCCATCGATGTCCGTCGGGTTGAGCGATGCCTCGATCGTCCGGCTCACTTCGGCTCCAGCCGGTCCGAATCGGACCAGTGCCACTTCGTCCTGCGACTCCGCGGCTACGTAAACATAGTAGTCCGCCTGCGGCGGCTCCTGGGCCACCGACGGGCCCGCAATCGCAGCCAACCCGGCCGTGCCGACCAGCAGCGTCCAGCATCCAGTACGAGTCATCGAGGCTCCAGGGTCTGTCTGCCGGCAGCCGCACGCGCCCGGGCTCCGGTGTCCCTCTCAAAGAACACGCTCCGCCCCCGGCGCGTTTGGGCCTTACCGACGGGAGTCGCGAGCGGCACAGTCTAGTTTCCCGGAGGGAGATCCCGCCACCAGGCAAAACAAACGTCTACACAAAAGTGTATACTGGTC
>Ga0316201_10003340_pt1 | contig 11802 bp, 8 predicted proteins | sample CS6wburrow_MG_FD_204516 | JGI IMG/M metagenome (GOLD analysis project Ga0316201, IMG submission 204516) | Coastal sediment microbial communities from Delaware Bay, Delaware, United States - CS-6 worm burrow | ecosystem: Environmental > Aquatic > Marine > Coastal > Sediment | place: USA: Delaware... | reverse complement strand
TGGGCCCCTACCTGGCGCTGCGCATCGTCGGCACCCCTTGACCCAAGCCGCCTCTCAGAACAACGAGATGTCCCATGCGGGGCGGACGCCAACCTGGGTCTGAGGAATCCCCACAAAAAGGTGAGCGAAATCGATCGGTTGTGCCGATGAGTTGAGATATCCGCGCGCAAAGGCGATCCGTGAAGTGACAAACCAACGGAGGCACCGATGCGCACGGACACGACGATCCTGGCACAACTGGACCGGCAATTTCAATGGATGCACGCCTACCGACGTCGTTTGCTTTGCGATCTGACGCTGACCTTGGTGCGCAAGGGTCGAGGGTGGCTCACGGCACTCGGAAGGGATCTGGACTCGGCGACGTGCGCCAAGCACCGCATCAAACGTGTCGACCGGTTCGTGGGCAACCCGCGATTGCACGCGGAGCTCCCTCACATCTATCAAAGCTTGTGCCAGACCCTGATCGTCACGCCGCGTCCGGTGATATTGGTCGACTGGACACTCGTGACGCACACGCATTGGGCACTGGTCGCATCGATTCCGTGCGAGGGCCGAGCATAAATCATCTACCAGCAAGTCCATCTCAGGAAACACGTCGCCAGTCCCAACGCGCAGAAACGTTTTCTTGTCGCGCTGTCGAAAGTCATTCCACCTGACTGCACCCCGATTGTGATTGCCGACGCCGGGTTTATGGGACCTTGGTTTGCGTAAATCCGAAAGCTCGGATGGGACTTCGTCGGACGCCTTCCTTTGAACGTGAGACTCAAAAGGGCGGACAAGACCGAGTGCACAGTGTCTCAGCTTCATCCCCGACGCTGCGAGCGACCCGAGCATTTGGGCTTGTGCATCGTTACCAAACAACATCCGTACAAGGCGAGCGTCGTCGTGGTGCGCCAACGAAACAAGGGCGTCTCCCATCGCCGCACTTCACGTGCCGGCGCGGGTCACAACTCCATTTTTCACTATCGATACAAGCGACGAGCGCATACCGCTTGGGTCTTGGTCACCTCGCTCCACGAGCGCAGTGCGCCGGACATCGTCGCGCTCTACAAGTCGCGCATGCAATGTGAGGAATCGTTTCGCGACGCCAAGAACATGAAGCTCGGCCTCGGGCTTTCACACACTCGAAGTCGTCACCCACAGCGACTTCAGGTCCTGTGTTTGCTTACCGCTTTGGCAGGCTTCGTCGCGACCGTGCTCGGCTTGATTGCACATCGACATCAGATCCATCCACAGCTCCAAGCCAACACCGTCAAACACAGACGCGTTTTCTCATTGCCCAGGCTCGGCGCAATGGCCTTGCGGCTTCGACTACTCCCATCGATCACAGCCCACGCTTGGGCTCAAACGCTCCGCCGGTTTCCTATCGCTTTTTCATCCGCTTGATTTGTGGGGATCCGTCAGACCTGGGTGGGTTCGCCTAGATGTAGTGTACGTTTTCGTTTTACGGGGTGACCCCAACGACGCGAAGTTGGAACCAATTTTCCGCTTTCATTGAAGAGTGGGACGAGCTTCGGATGGCAGCGTGATGAGCTTCGACGACGGCAATCCATGCACAGCTGCGCGTATTGCGTAGGGCTAACGCGGTTGCCGCGCTCGACTCGCGCATGGCGAGCCGACAGCAACGCATGTGAAGGTCCGAGTTCTGGCCGCTTGGTCCCCCTCGCGATCATCACGACTCACATCTCGCGACGGACAACGTTCTGAGGAACGACAGCATGGCTGGCCTTCTCCTGGGTTTGCAAAAGAGGAACGAAACGTCATCATTTTTTCGAGTGGTGAATTGCCCTGGCAAGCGATGACGGGTTAGCCTGGGGTGATGATTTTGCATTTCGATTTCAATAGCCGCGCATCCGTTGCGCGACTCCTTCTGGTTGGCCTCTCTCTCACCGCTGCGGCTTGCTCCGGGGGTGACGGCGGCGGCGGTGGAGGCATGCAGATCACCCCGGCCATGACGGTCGAGGACGCGCTCGACAATTTCCAGATCGACACGACTCAAACCCCGCGTCTCGACAGCGACGGTGACCCGCTGCCAGACGACTACGCGCCGTTCGGGTCGTCGGCGGCGATCGAACGTTTCGCTGAGCTCGCGTTTCTCGGCTTCGAAACAGAGCTCGCCGCGGGAAGCCAGCTCTCCATCGCCAAGGAGCGACCCGATCAGAACAACAACTTCGATGCGGTTCTTCTCCACGACATCCCGCAGGCGGAAACCCCTTGGATCAATTCATCCGGGCTCAACCCACCGCACGTGCGCGCTGCCGCGGCTGGCGACTTCGATGGCGATGGCGTTGAAGAGCTGGCGGTCGTCTATCACGAGTTCAACGAGCCGTTCATCGAGCTGATTCTGATCGACGACGAGGCTGACGGTTTCGCGAGGTCGCAGCCGATCATCGTAAGCGACAAAGAGCCGGTCGGCTTGGCCATCGCCGCCGGCGACTTCAACGGCGACTCCATGCACGACCTGGCCGTGGGCATCGTTCTCTCAACGGGAGGCGAGATCGTGTTCGTGGAACAGACCGCCGAGGGGCTCGAGGTCACCGGAGAAAGCGTCAGCATCACGCCAGGGGAGCCGGGCTGGACGTATCACATGGCGATGGACGCCGGAAACCTCGACTACGACCTGGGGCAGGAGCTCGCAGTCGTCTTCAACGAGAGGAACGGATCGAGCTCAGAAGGACGCAGCCAGCACTTGATTTTCGACGACGCCGCCCGGAACCGCGCGGTGCTTTCCTCGGGTCCGGTCCGTGCCGAGGTGGACGGACAAGTATTCACCGCCCAAGTCGCAGATGTATCGTTCGGCAACCTCGATGAAGATCCACTCGACGAGTTGGTGCTGGGCGGCCTGACGAACATCTCCGGCGGCACCACGTCGATTAAGAGCTGGGGATACATGATCACCGTGCTCGACGATGCCAAGCGGAACCTGGCCCAGGTGACCGCGACGAAGTTTGATCCGCAATGGCAACAGCTCTCCGAGTCGGGGCAGTCCCTCCGGCTCAACTACCTGCACGTCAACGCGCTCGACATTGATGGCGATCGGATCGACGAGATTCAGGCAAACCAGTTCGTGTTCGAAGACTTCATCAATGCACCGCCTTGGACCGAAGCCTACGCCATCCCGGACGGCGAAATCATCTGGGAGTCCGGCAATGGTAGCCGCAGCTTCGGCTACGAGGACAGCACGATGGTGGTCGGCGACGTGAACTCCGACAAACGTGAGGACATCATCTACATCTCCAATGCGCAAAGCGATGTGCGCGTGTGGGCGCTCGACATGATCGACGGGTTCGGTGAGATCGACCGCATCGTCTCCAATACCGGAGCGAACAATCCGTTGATCATCCCGGTGAACGTCGATGACGACAGCATCGCCCTCGAGTATTCGAACGGAACGTACAAGCTCGTCTTCACGGAACCGATCGTGGTCGCGGCCTTGGCGGCAGCACCCTGCAATGAGGATTGGGGCCAAAACGCCGACGCCTGCCGTACTTCGTACGGTACCTCCGAAAGCAGCACGACCAGCACGGAGAACTCTCAAACGATTACGGCGAGCGCAAGCGTTGGCTTTTCGGTCGAGTTCTCGGTGCTCGGGGTCCAGGTGGGGGGCGCCGAAGCGATTGCCACGTTCAGCGCGGAGGCCACGGCGGTACAAGGGAGCGCGTACACGCTGACTCAACGGGTCGAGCACACGACTGGGCCGATCGAAGATGGCGTGCTCTTCACGACGATCCCGATCGATCAGTACACGTACACCATCGTCTCACACCCGAACCCGGAGCTCATCGGGGGCGAGATCGTGGTCTCCCTGCCGCGCGAGCCGATCACGGTGCTCACGAGGCGAGAATTCTATAACGAGGCGATCACACCGGACGCGTTTCAGCTCGATGAACGGGTGTTCGAGCACGTTGCGGGCGACCCGACGAGCTATCCCACTCGCGGGGAAAAGGGCTCGCTGCTCAGTCAGTTCGAGGGAATCGAATCACGCGAGGTCGACGTCGGCGAGGGCGGGGGGAACGTGAGCGTCGGCGTCAGCGTGTTCGAGGAGACGTCGTCTGGCTCGTCGTATAGTTGGAACGCGAGCCTGGACATCAAGACCACCGCCGGCTCTTTTGTGACCGGGGCAAGCGTCGGGTACGGCGAGGGCAGAACCATCACCCTGAGCAGCGGAAGCGAGACCAGCTACACCGGCACCGTCGCCAACCTCGACGCCGCCAACTTCGCCGCCAACAGCTACAGCTTCGGCCTCTTCAGCTACGTCTACGCGGACGCGGGCGGCCAGCAGTTCGAGGTCTTGAACTACTGGGTGAACCAGGCGGCAAACAACGCACCGTAATTCGGCGCGCGTGGAAATAGGCGCCCCTCGTCAATGAACGCGATGGCGACCCGAAGGCCGTGTTGGCGGCCGTCCATCAGCGCTGCTGCGTCCGGAGACATTCACATGCTCCATGTTCGCAACTGTGCTGCGTCCGCTGCGCGAGCAAGGCGCACCCTGGGGGCGCGGCTTTGTTGCACCGCGTGCATCTCTGAGATTAGGCCGCTCATAGGCCCCAGTTATCGGCCGTCGTCCGGCGAGGTGACGCGAATTCCCAAGACAAGGCGGGCGCGCCGCCGGGGGCAACCGCATCGGGATCACATCATCTTGGAGAACCGGTGCCTCCTCACAACCCCGTCGACCGCAAAAATCGTTGACGTTTCCGCGCTCGGGATCGAGCTAGCCTACCCCCATGCTTCCCTTGCTGTACGCCCTGCTCGCGACCGCCAGGTCGAGCCTGAAGCCGCAGCGCGAACTCGCTCTGCAGAACTTCGCCTCGCGACAGCATCTGGCCGTTGTGCGCCCAACGACATGTCACCGCGCAACACATCCCTCGTTTGAGGGATGAAACCGTTCCGCGTTTACCCGAGGCTCTGATTGCACGAGTCCAACCTCGGCGATAGAAGAAGCCCGGCCGGAGCCGGGCTCTTCGATGGCGGTGACCCCAAGCACGCGAAGTTGGAACCAATTTTCCGCTTTCATTGAAGAGTGGGGCAATCTTCGGAGAGCAGCATGATGAGCTTCGACGACGGCATATGCCAGCCAGGTCCGGCCCTGTAGTCTGTACTTCGAGGCTCAGCGTGACGGAGGACAGCGACGAGGTTTACGTTCTTTCTCTCTTGCCCAAGTGGGCAGTCGGAATCGTTGTTGCCATTGTGTTCGGTCCGCTGACCCTGGTGCATGGGTACGCGGTCTACGTTCTGTGGGACTTCGACAGGGTACGGCAGTCTCTCTTAGTCCTCGTGGATGTCGGCGCAGCCGGGCTTTGCGGCTGGTGGCTTTCCAGGACCACCACCACGATCCGCATCAGTCCAGATGAGGTGCGATGGCCTCTGGGGTTCAAGCTTCGCCGAGAAGACGTGGAGTACTACAAGGTCGTCCGGAGGTTCGGCATGGAATGGGTTCACATTCAGCGAAAGCGGGGGTTCGCGTATCGCCCGTTTCTCAACCTCACCGGCGGGCAGGAGTATCGCCAACGTCTTCTCGAATGGCTCGGGCAGTGCGAGTCGTCGGGCAGTCGTCCGAGAGCCTGAGCCGCCACGGCTGAGTCCGTAGACATTTCAATGGTCCGTGTTCACAACCTCGACACCCCGCGAGCCAAGATGCAATCACCCTGCCCGACTGCTCCCCGCGATGGAAGAAGCCCGGCCGAAGCTTGGCTTCTTGGTGGCGGTGACCCCAACGATGCGAAGTTGGAACCAATTTTCCGCCTTCATTGAAGAGTGGGACGAGCTTCGGATGGCAGCATGATGAGCTTTGACGACGGCAATCCATGGACAGCGGCGCGTACTGCGCAGGGCTAAGGCGGTTGCCGCGCTCGACTCGCGCATGTCGAGGTGTCGGCAACGCACATAAGGGTCCGAGCTCTGTCCGCTTGGCCACCTTCGCGATCATCGCGGCTCACATCTCGCGACGGACAACGTTCTGAGGAACGACGGGAGGGTGTTGGTCGCGGTGCGGGCCGTTCGCGAGCGGGAGGACGAGATGCCGGGAAGCACCATGACCCGCGCTAGTCTGCATGCGCAGCAACGAACTCCTGGAAGCTCGCGCTGAGTGGGTCGCACACCATCGTATAGATCCACGGTCTCACAGTTGTGATGATTGACATATGCAACAAGGAACCGGTTACGTGGACGGGGAGAATAGCTCCGTAGTTGCCGGGTTCCAGGAGCCCGAACATCACGTTCGGCTGCTCAGGAAGTGTTCCGCTGTCGAGATATAGAACCGCATCCGATTTCTTGCCGACGAACTCAGATCTCTCTTCGCTCTCTACGATGTTTCTGTCGAAACCGAACGTGCTTAGCTGAAGTTGACCGGAAAACTGCTGCAACGGGTAATGGTTAGAATGGATGTTGAGCTCGCCGTCGTTGTCCCTGCTGTGGCGCGCACCGCTCTCGTGATAGCTAGCCTTGCTGGACCCGTCTCCGACGAATCCGTAGTAGATGTCGCTGCCCGTGTGTCTCAGCCAGAGAAGGTCCACTGTCCTGGACCCGTTCGTAAGGAGGACTCGCAATCGCATCTGCCTGTACCCCCGTGCCTCCTCAGAACCCCGTCGACCGCACAATCGTTGATGTTTCCGCGCTCTGGGTCAAGCTGGCCTACCCCGATGGTTCACCTGCTGTACGCCCCGCTCGCGGCCGCCAGATCGAGCCCGAGGCCGCCGCACGAACTCGCTCTGCGGAACCTCGCCTCGCAACAGCAACTGGCATTTTGCTCCGAACGACATCTCACCGCGCAACACATCCCTCAGTCGAGGGATGGAACGGTTCCGGGTTTACCCGAGGCTCGATTGGGCTGAGGGAAACCTCCCCTCTAGGTTACTTTTCTCGAACACTGGGATAGATTGCTCGTGACAAAGGGACAGGTGAATGCGCTGGGAGTGGGATGTCGATGGGCAGATCGTGAGTGCACAACTCAACGTCTTCACCGGGAGGGAAACGATCGTCGTCGATCGGAGGCCAGTGTTCGACAAGATCAACTGGAGACCCCGAAACGAGGTGCCTATTGATCTACGAGACGGGCGCGAGGCGAAGGCACTGGTCTCCGCTCGGTGGGGGATCGCCCCTCGGTGCGTTCTGACCGTAGGCGGCGTGGAGGTCAGTCCTCGAATGGAAGGGAGCTTCCGACAGATTCCCTGGTGGGGAAAGTCCGTGATCCTCTCCACGGTCATTCTTTTCGCCGCCGGGATTGGGTTCCTACTCGTGTGGCCGAGCATCCATTGGATTCGTGGAGGCTGGGACGTCCCTCCGCCGCGATGGACACAGGCCGACCTGCACCCATTGCCACAGGATGGCAGCAACCCGTGGCACCTGATCGGGCATTCTCGCGACCTGCCGCCGTTCAATCTTGACGGGTCGCTTCTTGGCGCCGAGCTTGTTCCAGCCGAAGCTATTGACGTTGTAGACGCGGCCCTGCAGCAACCCAGGGTTGCGGAGCTTTTACACCGAGCATCCACACTCCGAGCAACGCCTGCGCTCGCATCACCACACGAGCTAGGCAAATTCATGGGGAATGACATCTTCCGACTGCCGGATTGGCACAATTGGGTGTTGCTGTCCGTGAAACGAAAGATCGCGCGTGACCCCTCGGCGGCCGCGAACGACCTGGGCCAGCTCATCCGCATGTGGATTCAGTGCGCCAACGTAGCGCGCGACGCGCTCACGTACTTTGCATGCGCGGTGCAGGCGCGACGAGATCTAGAACTGTCGCTCGAGCTCGCGAAGGTGTTGGAGGAGCGGGACACCCGTGTGCGTCTCGCTACATCTATTCGGGACGCGCCACCGCTTTCGGCCGAAAACGCCATCATCGCTGAGTACATGACGGCGTATCGTGGTTTGGAATCGTACCGAACAAATGGCAAGAGAACCTTTCTGCGAGGAACCGACCTCAAACGCACGCTCGCAGACATCGACGACGAGTTCACGTCCGTGATGGCTGGAAACACATGCGAGGAACGAGAACTGACACAATGGAGCTACAACTGGGGTGGCCAGGCGTTCACGAAGATCCTCACTGTCACGCTATGCGCGTTCGCGCCCAGGCAACTGAAAGTGACAGCGCAGGTCGCCGAGCTACGCGCTAACGCGTTTGTGGCGCTCACCAAGCCGCAGAACTAGGCCCCAAGTCGGAGTGCGCACGTGAACGTCCACATCGTTAGGAGCCCGGCCGAAGCCGGGCTCTCTGATGGCGGTGACCCCAATGATGCGAAGTTGGAACGAATTCTCCGCTTTCATTGAAGAATGGGACGGGCTCCGAATCGCAGCGTGATGAGCTTCGGCGACGGCAACCGCGGCTCACTTCTCGTGACGGACAACGTTTTGAGGAAGGACAGGTCGACCGTCGACTGAGAGTGCTACGTTGCTGTCTCGGAACTTGCTCGGAAACTCGTCGCTGTCGCCCCATCCATGGCATTCGAGAGTGAGCTGACTGTCTTCGACGAAGACCACGAAGCCAACATCCACGCTCGGACTGGCGCCGATGATCAGGGGAGCGTCAAATACAGCGCGCTCAGACGGCAAGCCGGGGTCCGCCACAGTCAGAAAGTAGCCGGCCCCGGACCAGTACTCTTCGATCTCGTTTGCAGACAGAACCCTCTCAAGCACGTCACGTCCAAGTGCCTCGCCGACGAGCGCTCGAATCGCCTCTCTTTCGAAGTGCCGAAACATCAGCAGCAACCCTCGGCTCGCCCGATCATCTCAGCACAATTAGCACTACCCATCCCGACCCGTCAGCGGCCTCGGCCTGCCACCTCGGGGCCGGTGACCCCAACGAGATTCGAACTCGTGTTACCGGCGTGAGAGGCATCTGACGCTGCGCTTCGACCAAGCATTTTCCGCCCTCTTCGCTTCTTTCTTTGTGCGGTTTTCGCTGGCTCTGGCGAAGTCGATCACGTTTTGCTGCCACATATTGGCCACACTCGGCAGACAGCCGATCGCGTCCTCATAGGTGGCATGGCTCTTCACGACGTCGAGCCTCGTTCGTGAAGTGAGCGCCTAGGGCAGATCGTCGTCGAACTGGTGGTGAACGCTGGCCGACCCCGAAGGTGAGCAGGAAGTCTAGGTTTGCAACACCCTCGCCTGAAGAGCCCACCGTCACCAGCTCCGGCGAGAGACCGCATGCGTCTTCGATGTCACAAATCATGGAGGGGCCGTCCGCGGCGTCGGTCTCGATGGTTTCCCCTTTGTGGTAGTCCACCGAACCCGAAGACTATGCTCAGGAGTTGATGCGGTTTGGTGGACACTGTCCTGTTTTCGGAAGAAGGAGTTCCCATGCCTCGAAGACAACGGTCGGTTCTTCTTCACACCGCCCCCCTCCTGCTGGCTGCGGTGGTTGGCGTGATCGTGATCGATGGCGGCTTCGTTTATGACGATTCTTCGGCTCTTCTAGAGAACCCAGTCGTGAATGGGCAGGTGCCCTTTTGGGAGACCTTCTTGCGGGACTTCTGGGGACGCCCTGCAAGCCACGGCTTGACCACCTGGCGACCGCTGATGCCGATGCTCTGGGCTCAGCTCTGGTCATGGTGGCCCGATGACCCGTTGCCCTACCGTATCCTGAGTGCCTCGTTGCACGTGCTCGCGGTCGCGGCGTGTGTGCGCTTCGTCTACCGACTCGAGCCGTCCGAGGGTTGGGCGGCCGCGGTCGGGACTCTCTTTGCACTTCACCCGCTCAACACCGAGGCGGTCAGCGCGATCGTGGCGCAGGCAGACATTCTCTCGTTTGCTTTGGTGCTCGTGGCCTGCACGATCGCGCTAGGTCCGCGAACGCTTCGCGCCGGCTTTCTCTGCGCGCTGGTCTTCCTGCTTGCCGCTCTCGTCAAAGAGTCCGCGGTCATCTTCACGCCGCTCGCCGTGCTGCTGTTCGTCCTCCGACCCGGCGCTTGGCGAACGCGTTGGCTCGCCGCGCTGCCAGTCGGCGTCGCGGGGGTCGCGGTCATCGCGTTTCAGCTCTCCTTGCCGCGAGCCGTTGGCATCTCGATGATCACGAGCAACCTCGCGCACCACGCGGAAGGGACGATGCGCTTGCTTCTGGGCCTCCACAACCTAGGGCACTCCATCGCGATGACCGCCTGGCCCGTGCCAATCGCGCCAAATCACGGATACGCCGCCGTCGAGCTCCATTCGGGCAGCCTCGCACCCTACGCGATTCTCGGCGGACTGCTCCTGCTGCTCGGTTTGGGCGCAGGCGCCTGGGCCATCAAGCGCGGTCGGCTGGAATGGCTTGCCGCCCTATCGTTCGTGTATGCCCCGGCGTTGCTCCAGTCGCACTGGTTCGCCCGCTTGATCACGGATCTCGCCGAACGACTTCTCTACCCGTCAATTCTCGGGTTCTCGATGCTTATTTCGATGGCCTTGCTTCGGTTTGTGCGCAAAAAGGCCGTGCAAGCTGCTGCCGTCGCCCTCGTTGCGTCCGCGTTCCTGCTCTACAGCTACGCTCCGCGGCGCGCATGGACGGACGAGGACGCGCTCTGGATCTACGCGGTCCGCGCCGAACCTCGGGCAGCTCTTCATCATCACAACGTCTCGAATACCTACTTCAGAGCGGGTGACTTGGACCGCGGGGCGTACCACCGGTTGATCTACACGTATCTCATCGATCGGTTTCCCAAACCGGTTCAATGGGACGTGATCGATGCAATCGAGAGCTTGCCGTTGGATGCGCGTTTCGTGGAGTTGCCGGAGGCCCTTCAGCCTGACGATCCATGCTCGCTCGTTCGCGCGTTCACTAGCAAGGCGATGCAGTACCCGCCGCTCCGCGAGTACGTCGTCCGACGCTGGCGGCTTCGCTACCCGCGATGCGGTTCCTGGGATGTACGCTAGGATGCTGGGAGTGAAAGGTACCCGCAGGCTCTTGCTCGTCGTCGGGGTCGTGTTGCTCGCATCGATCGTGCTAGCAATGATGAAGATCCGTCGTCGGGGCTCTTTCGCCGGTGAGCCGAGGAATGCGCCGGCAGTGATCTTCGTGGTGATGGACACCGTACGTGCCGATCGAACGTCGCTGTGCGGCTACGAGCACCCGACGACGCCGAATCTGGAAGGGCTCGTCGAGACGGGCGCCAGCTATGTTTGTGATTCTCATTCGCCGTCCACCTGGACTCTGCCAAGCCACGCCAGCTTTTTCACGGGCGTCGGATTGGACACGCACGGAGCCGGCATTGGCGGCGGCGCGGAGCCGATGACCTGGGGAGGCGTCACGCCGCTCGGCCCGGAGCTGCCGACGCTTGCGGAGGAGATGTCGGCACGCGGCTATCAGACGCTTCTTCTATCTGGCAACCCCGTGGTCGCCGAGCGGATGGGGCTGACCCGCGGGTTCGACCACGTCGCCATCGGGAGAACCTACGAGATGTTCCGCGACCATCGGCTGGCCGAACGCCTCAAGGGGCTCATGAGGGTCGAGCCCTTGGACTCCAGCCGACCGCTGTTCGCATTCATCAACATCGCGGATGCCCACTCCCCGTGGAGCGAGGTGCCAGAGGGAGTGGATTTTCTGCCTACACGAAGCGCGATGGAGGTCAATCCGGGGCGAAGGCGGTTTGAATCGGGAGAGGTGCACGGCGAGGAAGCGGAGCGATACCTCGCTCACCTTTCGGACGCGTATGACTATGCGGTCTTGCGAGCCGACCGATCCTTGGCCCTCATCCTCGACGTGTTGGGGAGCGAGGGCTGGTTGGATCAGAGCTACCGCTTGGTCATCACCTCGGATCACGGCGAGTACCTCGGCGAACACCAGATGATCGAACACGGTCGGGAGCATTTGTACGAGCCGGTCACACA
>Ga0316201_10003339_pt1 | contig 11803 bp, 10 predicted proteins | sample CS6wburrow_MG_FD_204516 | JGI IMG/M metagenome (GOLD analysis project Ga0316201, IMG submission 204516) | Coastal sediment microbial communities from Delaware Bay, Delaware, United States - CS-6 worm burrow | ecosystem: Environmental > Aquatic > Marine > Coastal > Sediment | place: USA... | reverse complement strand
CTTTTTATGCCGGACTTTTATACGAAAAACTTGAACGCGCACAAAGCCAATGCTGGTTACTAAACGCATTACCTCTTGGACCCCGCAAAAATGACACCTCTGTGCTCAACCTGACATTGATGCGACGATTTGTCTCCGCGGTTCACAGTGATAAGGCCTACCAGTTCAAGTGGCATATGGACGGCTATTGGAATTATGAATCAATATGCGGTTTTACGGGCTACCCGGAGACCATGTTGAATCCGGAAAAAGCGTGGGAAGGTGACCGTGACGGGTTTGTAGCGGCAAATCAAATCTTGAAAAACTCCCTTTCAAACCGATTAAGTAACTATGAAGACGATTTGTCCCCGGCGATCAAAAGCGCCATGAACTGGTTTGAAGTGTGAGAGCGTATGACACTATCGCCGGCCTCATCAATCTTGAAAAGGCTCCTGGCTGTGTCTTATTTTGTTGATTTCGGTCACTTTCCGGTAACAATTCATGCTGTATCCTGACCGAATCTGTTTGCATGTGGTTGCTAAAAATTATTTCGGGCAAATATTATATCGTTGAGGGTATACTGCAAAATATAATACCAATATAATCATACAGATACACTCTACTAATTTGACATAAGTATAGAAATGGGAGTTTCCAATAATGAGTGCGGTAAATCTAGATCTAAGTAAATATGGCATCACTGATGTAAAGGAAATCGTCTACAACCCTTCGTATGAGAAGCTATTTGAAGAGGAGACGAAACCAGGGCTGGAAGGCTTTGAAAAAGGTGTCGTGACCCAGTACGGCGCCGTCAATGTGATGACGGGTGAATTTACCGGTCGCTCTCCCAAGGATAAATACATCGTCATGGACGATGTCACCCGTAACACCATCTGGTGGACATCACCCAAGGCTCCGAACGACAACAAGCCAACGACTCCGGAAGTCTGGGCCGATTTGAAGGCGCTGACGACCAAACAGCTCTCCGGCAAGCGCTTGTTCGTTGTCGATGCATTCTGCGGTACCAATGTCGATACACGGCTGAAGGTGAGGTTCATTATGGAGGTTGCCTGGCAGGCGCACTTTGTCAAAAATATGTTCCTGCGCCCTACCGACGAGGAGCTGGAAAATTTCGGTGAGCCCGACTTTATCGTCATGAACGGGTCCAAGACGAGCAATCAAAAATGGAAAGAGCATGGTCTCAATTCCGAAGTCTATACCGTTTTCAATATGACCGAGAGAATGCAGGTGATCGGTGGTACCTGGTACGGCGGCGAGATGAAGAAGGGCATGTTTGCGATGATGAACTATTTCCTTCCGTTACGCGGGATGGCTGCCATGCATTGCTCCGCCAACGTGGGCGAGGATGGCAGCACCGCAATCTTTTTCGGTCTTTCAGGCACCGGCAAAACAACCCTCTCCACCGACCCAAAACGCGCGCTGATCGGCGACGATGAACATGGATGGGACGACAATGGCGTGTTCAACTTTGAAGGTGGCTGCTACGCCAAAACCATCCATTTGAGCGAAGAGGCCGAACCGGATATTTTCCATGCCGTCAAACGCGATGCTTTGCTGGAAAATGTCACGGTAGAAGATGACGGAACTGTCGACTACGATGACAACTCATTGACTGAGAACACCCGCGTCTCCTACCCGATCTATCACATCGACAATATCGTCAAACCGGTATCCAAGGGTGGTCACGCAAACAAGGTTATCTTTCTGACAGCAGATGCTTTCGGTGTATTACCACCGGTATCCAAGCTGACACCAGGTCAGACAAAGTATCACTTCCTCTCCGGTTTTACCGCAAAACTGGCCGGGACAGAGCGGGGTATCACCGAACCGACACCTGCATTTTCAGCCTGTTTTGGAAAGGCGTTCCTGAGCGTGCATCCGACCATGTACGGTGAGCAGTTGGTGAAACGGATGGAAGCATGCGGTGCTGATGCCTATCTGGTCAATACCGGCTGGAACGGTACCGGCAGGCGCATCTCGATCCAGGATACCCGTGGTATTATCGATAACATTCTCGATGGCTCAATCGACAAAGCAGAAACCAGGATATTGCCGATTTTCAACCTGGAGCTTCCGCTGGCGTTGCCTGGCGTCGATAGCAGCATTCTCGACCCGCGCGATACCTACGAGGATGTGTCAGAGTGGCAAGCCAAGGCAGAGAAGCTGGGCAAGCTGTTTATCGATAATTTTGCAGGGTTTACCGATAACGAAGAGGGCCGCTCACTGGTGGCTTCGGGTCCGCAGTTAGACGGAATCAAATAGTCGTAACTCCGAATTAAATTGGAGTTAAAGGGGCCGGATACACTGCTGTCCCACTTAATTATTCGGTGGGGAGCCAGGGTGGTTAGTGATTGCCAGGACTCGCCACGAGGACATCCCTGTCGGCTCGGTCGCGACTTCCCTGTCGCTCACGGTCCTGGCAATCACTAACCACCCCGGCTCTGGACACGCCGATGACATCCCTAATGGATACCACTATCGTAACCGAGGGGGTGTGATGTCTTGATTCACTACGTGTAAAACGTGAAACCCCATGGAGATCAAGATTACTTTTCAGGAATTAACGTCGCAATAACATGGGTCATATACGCTTCAAACTCTTCCGAACTCAAACTGGGGGTCTGGTGTTGCTTCTGCAATTGCAGGAAACCCAGGTAAGCTGAGTATGTCAGCCGCGCCCGATGTGACGCCTGCTGGGGATCAAAGCCAATCTCTTCAAAAGCTTTCTCAATATGCTTCATTCGACGCTTTGCCACTCTCTCCAGTAATGGCTCGACCTGTGGATGATCCGACGCATTGCATAACGAGCTGTAAACATTGTGAGTCAGTTGCTCTCGACCACTACGTCTGAAAAACGACCTTAGTCGCTCACGGGGGTCATCAATAGCACTTAATGAGGTCTGCAGATTGGCCGCGTCGTGTTTTTCCCAGCGTATCAGGGATTGCTCAAGCAGGGCTTCACGATTGTGAAAGTGCCAGTAAAAGCTACCCTTGGTAACACCCATTCGCCGGGCAAGCGACTCAACAGCTACCGACCGGATACCTTTTTCAGCGATCAGGACCAAGGCCTGTTGCTCCCAGTCGCCTGCGCTGAGAGTTGATCGCTCTTTCTTTTTCGATATTGATTGAGTCACAAACACTGGCCGACATAAATGGAATGCAATGTGAAGCATAACCGACTATGACGTTTCAATATAGCTTCGATAGCAGTTGACTCCGGGCAAAGCATTTACCATACTCTCACGTATGGAACGTATTCTTGATAATACAGTCAAAACTTGTGCGGTCTGTTTTTTAGCAAAAACCGCACCAGGTCAAAGTTATTAGTACTCTCGGAGGGTAACAGTAATGTTCTCGATTCTGATTTTAGGTCTACTGGGGTTTTCTATCACCGCAGCCTATCGTGGTATCAACCTGCTGAACTGGACGATCGGTATGGTCCTGTTGCTGGCCGGCTTTGCCATTTTTACTGATGTTTCAACGCTTGCGATCGTTGTTTTGTCAGTACTGTTTGCAGCCATCGCCGTTCCACTGAACTTCAAGCCATTGCGACGCCAAAGGTTAAGTGCACCGTTTCTTGCGGTCTATCGCAAAATGCTGCCGACGCTCTCGGATACGGAAAAGGTTGCATTGGAAGCCGGTACGGTGGGTTGGGAAGGTGAGCTTTTTGCCGGCAACCCGGACTGGGATTCATTGCTGCAAGAATTCTGGCCTCAACTGAGTAAGGAAGAACAGGCGTTCGTAGACGGACCAGTGGAAGAGTTGTGCAAAATGCTCAATCCCTGGGAAAACTCACATGAACTTGCAGATTTGCCACCCGAAGTCTGGAGTTTTCTAAAAGAAAACCGGTTTTTCGGCATGATCATTCCAAAAGAATTTGGTGGGTTGGGCTTTTCGGCACTGGCACACCGCGCCGTACTTCAGAAAATTGGTTCGGTTTGTGCGGTTGCAGGCAGCACCGTTGCTGTCCCCAACTCGTTGGGCCCTGCAGAATTATTGGTCCATTACGGTACAGATGAGCAAAAGAACTACTTCCTGCCGCGTCTTGCCAAGGGTGAGGAAATACCCTGTTTCGGCCTGACCGGTCCTACCGCCGGTTCGGACGCGACCTCCATTCCGGATACCGGAATTATTTGTAAGGGAGAATACAAGGGTAAGCAGGTACTGGGAATACGTCTCAATTTTGATAAACGCTATATTACCCTGGCGCCGGTCGCAACGATCGTTGGCCTGGCCTTCAGATTATATGACCCTGACGGCCTGGTGGGTGACAAAAAGGATATCGGTATCAGTGTCGCACTGGTACCCAGTGATACCCCGGGAATGGAGATCGGTGCACGTCACATGCCCTTGAATGTGCCATTCCACAACGGTCCGGTACGTGGTAAAGACGTATTTGTTCCACTGGATACGCTGGTGGGCGGTGTTGAGATGGCCGGTAACGGATGGCGGATGCTGATTGAGCTTTTGGCCGTTGGCCGGGCTATCACGCTACCCTCATCTGCAGCCGGTGGCGCCAAATTATGCTCGCTGACAACCGGTGCTTACGCACGTACCCGCAAACAATTTAACTTGCCGATAGGCCGTTTTGAAGGTGTTGAGGCAGCGATGTGCCGCATAGCCGCCTACACCTACTCAATCTCTGCCTTGTCGCGTATGACCGCGACGGCTGTTGACCTCGGTCAGAAACCCTCGGTACCCTCCGCTATTGCCAAGTATCACGCCACCGAGATGGGCCGGCAGGTTATCACCGACGCCATGGATGTTCACGGCGGCAAAGGCATAATTATGGGTCCACGCAACTACCTCGGCAGAGGCTGGCAGGGGTCCCCGATCTGGATAACCGTTGAAGGTGCGAATATCCTGACCCGCAGCATGATGATCTTCGGCCAGGGTGCCATACGCTGCCACCCATATGTGCTGAAGGAAATGCAGGCAGCGAGGATGGAAGATCGGGAACAGGGTCTTGAAGCATTTGATAATCACCTGTTCGGCCACATTGGTTACAGTATCGGCAATGCCGTTCGCAGCATGGTTTTGGGGCTCAGTTTTGCCCGGTTTGCAGCAGTACCCACCGACCGTAGAACTGCACGTTACTACCGCAAACTGACACGTTATTCCGCCGCTCTCGCCTTTGCGTCTGACGTTGCCATGCTTATGCTTGGTGGCAAGTTGAAACACAAAGAACGAATTTCAGGCCGTCTCGGTGATGTGTTGAGCCAGTTATACATCTGCTCCGCCATGCTAAAACGGTTTGAAATCCAGGGGCGACCCGCAGCGGATCAACCCATACTGGCCTGGGCTTTCCACGACGCCATTCACAAAATACAGACTGCCCTGGGTCTTGTTGTCGACAATTTCCCAAACCGTGCCATACGTATTCTGTTGCGTACATTTATTTTTCCATTGGGACGACATGAGCGCCAACCTGGCGACCGTCTCGGTCACAAGGTGTCTCAATTACTGATGCACCCTTCGGAGACACGTAAACGCCTGACAGACGGTATCTTTATCTCCGATAAAGCCAGTAATCCTGTTGGTATCCTGGAGTTGGCCCTACCCCGTGTAATTGCCACTGAGCCACTGGAGCGTCGTCTTCTCAAGGCTAAAGTTGCCGGTAAACTCGTCGCTGTTGATATGCAGGATCAGTTGGAAAAGGCTGTTGAACTATCCATCATTACCGCAGAAGAGGCAAAGGAGCTGTCGGCTGTCAGGGCGATGGTCACTGAAATCATCGCGGTTGATGAGTTCGAAAGCAGCTATCTAAGAATGGGTTCAAGTGGTGATCCGGCACAGGTCAGGGATCAAGCGGCCTAAAAGGGTTTTCGATTCGGAGTGAAGTCATCCCCGCGAAAGCGGGGACGACTGTTCGGTTGGTAAGGGTTTAAACGCGGCTGCGACTAAAGCATTCCGGTTTCGAGTCGGGCGGCCTCGGTCATCATCTGGTAATTCCAAACCGGGTCAAACGTCAGTTCAACATCAACCTTGCTTACCGTGGGGATAATCTGGATTTTGCTGCGTACATCCTCAACAATGATGTCACCCATGCCACATCCCGGAGCAGTCAGCGTCATGGTGACTGCAACCTCTCTTTCTCCCTGCTCATTCTTCGTTAATTCACACGAATAAACCAGGCCAAGATCCACGATATTGACCGGAATTTCGGGGTCATAGCAGGTCTTCATCTGTGACCAGACCAGTTTCTCAACATCATCATCAGTGGCACCATCCGGCAGCGCTGGTGGTAATACCGGCTCTTTGCCAATAGCGTCAGCATCTATACCGGCCACGCGAAACAGGTTTCCATCCACAAAAACTGTAAAACTACCACCCAGGGATTGGGTGATATATCCCACGGTTCCGGCTGGTAACGTTAATTCATCACCGGCGGGGATCATCACAACGGCGCAGTCCCTTTCGAACTGGCAAGGTTGGCTGGTATGGCTAAACATAAGCTTAGCGTTCAGCCCATTTTAGCTTGCAGGTAATTTTTGATACCCATTTTGTCGATCAGTGCCAACTGTGTCTCCAACCAGTCCACATGCTCTTCTTCGGAGGCCAGTATGGAATCAAACAAATCGCGGCTGACGAAATCACGGGATTCTTCACACCAGGCAATTGCGTCTTGTAACTCCGGCAAGGCATCCATTTCCAATGCTAAATCACACTCAAGCATTTCACGCGGAGCTTCCCCGATTCTCAACTTGCCAATGTCCTGCATATTGGGAAGTCCTTCCAAAAACAATATCCGCTCAATTAGTTGATCAGCATGTTTCATTTCGTCCAAAGACTCACCATGTTCGTGATCCGCTAATTCCATCAGACCCATATCTTTGTACATACGTGAATGCAGGAAGTACTGGTTAATTGCCACCAGTTCATTGCGCAACACAGCATTGAGAAACCCAATAACCTTTTGGTCGCCTTTCATCGTGCCGGACTCCTTTAGAAATTCTGATTTTAAATAGACAGGGGCATCATTCCAGCCAATTCGACCAATGGATAATGCATAAAATGTGAAGTGATTTTAGCAGGTGTTGAGCTAACCCGCACCTTGCGTGAGTGTCTTGAAGTCAGGCCATTTGCATCACGGGTAGCGTAATCCGGCTTTCCCGATTGCCCGCCATGGTCTGCTGCAAAATCTCAACAGCTATTTCCCTGCAACAACCACAGGTGTTACCGCAACCGGTCGCCTGGCTCAGTTGCTTCATATTGTGTACGCCGCTATCAACCGCTTTGCGGATGTCAGAATCGGTTACTGCATTGCAGATACACACGTACATAAAGCATTCCTTTTGTTCCTGAAATCATTCTAAATGCAAATGAGAATGATTGTCAATTAGATTAAGAAATCGCTTTACTGCCTTTTGCGAAGTTTACTCGGAAGCACCTACCGGCCCAAAAGCGGTTGTGCTATTCCGCACAAATCAGCGTACTGACCAGGGTGCGTAAGCTATACGCCAGGTGAGTCGTTTGTGTCAGCCTGAAACCATCATTGGTTCAAGCAATGTAAGGGCTTGCCTGTAAACACCGCGTTTGAACCGGATCACGTTATCAGCAGGATACCAAAAATCTACCCAGCGAAAATCACGAAACTCCGGTTGGGGGGTTGTTTTGAAATTGAACTGCACATCATCATCAAGCAACTTCAATAAAAACCACACCTGCTTCTGGCCGATGCATAAGGGTTTGCTTTCCGATCTTTGAAAGCGCCGGGGTAACTGGTAACGCAGCCATCCAGGGGTTGAACCCAGCAATTCAACATGATTTTCATGCAAACCGGTTTCTTCGCGCAATTCACGGTACATTGCCTCCATGGGAGTTTCGTCGGTATTCATACCACCCTGGGGAAATTGCCAACCATCATTGTTTGAACGTTGAGCCCAGAACACCCGGCCAGCATTATTCATGATAACCATGGCTACATTGGGTCTGAATCCGTCCGAATCGATCATGTTTGTTTAATTCTTCTGTACCTGTTCAAAGTAGATGTTAATGTTATGAGCTTGCTTAATACGTGCGATAATTTTAAATCTTAATCAACCAAACCAAGTTAATCAATCCTTCAAAATGATTCCAACCACATTACGTCGATCATTACTCTTTTTATTGATGGTAATGTCAGTAGGCAGCATATTTTTCGCCAGCGCAAGCGGCTCGGTTTCACTGGGTTGGTCTGAATGGCTGGCCGCAATCCGGGATTCCGGTAGTCAGCATGGTGAATTGATCTGGCGTTTGCGTTTGCCGCGCGCAATGGCCGCCTGGGTGGTCGGTTCAATGCTGGCTATGTCAGGCTGCCTGATGCAAGTGCTGCTGCGCAATCCATTGGCCGACCCCTATGTCCTTGGAGTATCTGGCGGTGCTGCTTTTGCGACTTTACTTGGAATGGTATTTGGAATCGCAGTGGCTTTTCTGCCTTGGCTGGCTATGCTGGGAGCGTTGATTTCCATACTGCTGGTTTTCGGTCTTGCGCGTGGAACCGGCCCCTGGAGCGGTACACGTTTGTTGTTGACGGGTGTGGTCACCGCTTCCGGTTGGGCTGCTTTGATAAGCCTTATTCTCTCCCTGAGTCCGGATAACAGCCTGCGTGGAATGCTGTTCTGGCTGATGGGCGACCTGAGTTACGTCACACTGCCTGCATGGTCGTTGGCGGTACTGGCAGGTAGTTTCGTCCTGACACTGGGCCTGGCGCGCAGTCTAAATGTGCTGGCAATGGGTGAAACCACGGCCCGATTGCTGGGTGAGTCGACCCGTCACATGCTCTGGATGGTCTACCTGCTCGCGTCCCTATTGACCGCAACAGCAGTCTCCATTGCCGGCAGCATCGGCTTTGTGGGATTGATCGTTCCACACCTGATGCGTTTACTGGTGGGTTCTGATCATCGTATCCTGATCCCGGCGGCCACGCTTTTTGGCGGTTTGTTCCTGGTATTGTCCGATACACTTGCACGTACCGTTTTAAGCCCGCAACAGTTACCGGTGGGCGTTATCACGGCCTTACTTGGAGTGCCGCTGTTCCTGTTGTTGTTAAACCGTGCAAGGCTAAAGGGCGTATGACTTCGTTGGTATGCCAATCCCTTGATGTCAGCATTGCCGGCAAAAACATCTGCGGCAATCTGGATCTTGAGCTTGAACCAGGACAGTTTTGGGGTTTGTTGGGGCCCAACGGAATCGGGAAAACCACGCTACTCAAATGCATGGCTGGATTATCTGCACCCGATAGCGGGACCGTATTACTCGAAAACCAGGTGATCGACAAATTACCCCGGCGTGCGATTGCCCGTCTATTGGGTATGCTGCAACAGCATACCGTCTATGTTTTCGATGCCAGCGTACTCGAAACGGCCATGACCGGTCGACATCCCCACCTGTCCTACTGGGAACGTGAAGGGCCACAAGACAAACAAAAAGCGCTCGATGCAATCCGGGAGGTCGATCTCGAGGGCTTTGAAGCCCGCAGCGTAACGAGGCTATCCGGTGGTGAAGCACGTCGCCTGGCATTCGCTTCACTGATGGTACAGGAACCCGCCATTCTGCTATTGGATGAACCCACCAACCACCTTGATATGAAGCACCAGATTCGTATCATGAACCAGGTAGAGAACAAGGTCGCAAAGGAACAGCGTTGTGCCATCGTCGCCTTGCACGACGTCAACCTGGCGGCGCGTTATTGCAGCCATATACTCATGTTGTTTGGCGATGGCGACTGGCAGGCGGGTCCGGTGAATGAGTTATTAAACCCGGAAAACCTCGAAAGACTTTATCAATGCCCGGTAGAGACATTACAGAGCTCAGCAGGCAGGCGCTTCCTGCCCGGCAGTTAAGCAGGGCCAATCAGGGCGAAAGATCAGAAGACCTTTCTCCGGAATCCACCTGGCTTTTTAGCCTGGTATAAGCCTTGCCAAGGTGCCAGGCACCTATGCCCCAGATGGCCATGATCGGAATATAAACCCATGCAACCTGGGAGATTGAAAGACCGGCCGTCATCAGGCCCTTGAATATCCAGCTGGCTGTCACGTCACTTCCACGATAAACCACGGTATCGATAAAATTCTTGCTCTTGTATTTGGTCTCACGATCGACAACCGTGAACAGCATTTCCTTGACCGGGCCCAACAGACCATAATTCAATGCGCGTTGCGCCACCCCGACAGCAGCGAATAAAACAAGCCCAAGCGAACTGCCCAACAGCATGAACCCGGCCGCCAGAATAATAGGGGGCAGAATCGCCGTACGTGGCATGCCAAGGTATATAACCAGCCTTGAAGTAATTAAAAACTGGAACAGAAACGCCAGTATCTGCACAACCAGGTCGACATAACTGAAAAACCGGGTGCGCTCATCAAATCCCAGGATATTTTCATCAACAAGCACCGCGAGTCCGTTATACAAAAAGGTCGATGTCAGGTTGTGGGATAACATTAACAGGCAGATCAACAACAGGTATTTTGATTTGAAGACACGTACCGCACCTTCCCAGATACTACCGCCAATGATCCTGGCTGGCTGGTCCTGGTGTTGGTGCCGTTCGAACCTGCCGAGGATAATGGCCATCGCTGTCGCCACCAACAGGCAGATAATTGCCAGCGTCATGACACCACCAGAACCGATAGCCTCAACCCGGTTTGCCGTCAATATGGGTCCGGCAATCGCGCCGAGACTACCACCGGCCATGATGCTGCCAAAGAGACGCTGCGCCTGTTCCGGGTGAAAAATATCGGCCATGAAACTCCAGAATATAGAGACGACAAACAGGTTGAAAACACTCAGCCAGACATAAAAACTGTACTGCACCCAATCGCCGGTTGAATCGCCTTCGAAAGCGAAGGCAAAAAAGGTTAGATTTGAGATAAAAAACAGGTAAATCCCGGGTACGAATCGACCACGCCGGAATCTTGAAACCAACCAGCCAAAGACCGGAACAATCAGCAACATGCAGGTAAATGTGGCCGTATATAACCAGTGCAGGGATTCAGAATGATTGGCGGCCACCGTGCCACGAATGGGCCGCAGCATGAAATAACCGGCCAACAGGAAAAAGAAATAACAGAAAGCCAGCAGAAAACGTGGCCACTCAGCGTGGCGGATATTGATCAGATTAAAGAAGGGTCAGTCCTCCATGATGGAGACTGACTGACCGGGACGTAGCCGTTCGTTTCCGCGGATGATGACCGTGTTCCCATCCGACAAATCACCATTGACTTCAATCTGGTCACCGGAACCAATACCGGTTGTGACCATAACCTGTTTCGCTTTCTGCTCACTGTCCACGACAAATACCGAGATACTACCCGGTCTCAATACCAGCGCATCGCGGGGAACTACCAGGGCATCCCTGGCATATGAGGTTGGAACAGAAACCCGCAGAGTCTGACCCACGGGAAAACTGCCACCTTCAATATCCAGCCTGAGTTCAAACTGATGTGTGTTTTCAGAGCCAACCGCCACCACCGTTCTGACGGTGCCGTTTGATAGGTTGTCACCTGTTTGTATGGTCAATCGCTGACCCGGTTTCACATAGGAATAATACTCGAGGGGCGCTCTCGCGATCACCTCAAGATGCTGTTGATCGACCATACGTACAACGTTTTCGCCGATGTCGACACGTTCACCCGGCATCAACAAGCGCTCAACTACAACACCATCGAAAGGTGCTCGAATTGAGGTTCGGGACAACTGGTCTTCTACCTGCGCCAAACGTGATCTTGCAACCCGAAGGTCCCCTCTCGAAACATCACGATCCGAGCGTGTTTCGTCTAACTTGGTAGCAGCGGCCAGGTTCGATTCCGCCAACTTGACATAA
>Ga0316201_10003338_pt1 | contig 11803 bp, 6 predicted proteins | sample CS6wburrow_MG_FD_204516 | JGI IMG/M metagenome (GOLD analysis project Ga0316201, IMG submission 204516) | Coastal sediment microbial communities from Delaware Bay, Delaware, United States - CS-6 worm burrow | ecosystem: Environmental > Aquatic > Marine > Coastal > Sediment | place: USA: Delaware... | reverse complement strand
GCGGTGTACTTAGTGCAGCTTCAGACGCAACCGGCTCGGGCTCCGAACGCGTGAAAATCATGCCGAACGCCATCCGCCCCAGATTAAATATCATCTGGAATACAACAATGACCCACTCAATCACGCCGAACACAAAGCTATAAATGCGCATCCACACCGGCGTTTTGTATTCTTCTTCAACAACCGCAACGACTTCATCTTTTTCAGTCTCGACCGGGTTGCCATCCTCATCGAGTACGCACTGCCCGGGGAACGCTTTCTTGGCAGTAATGCAGCCCAGTGGAATCACGAACAGGGTGAGCACGGTTGAAACCAGCACACCAAACAACAGCGAAATCGCCATCCCTTCAAAAATCGGGTCTGTAATAATGACACTGGAGCCACCCACCAGGGCAAGCGCAGTAATAACAATCGGCCGTGTTCTCGCGCGGCAGGAATTGATTACAGCATCGCGTACTTCAACACCCGAAGCCACTTCCTGCTTGGTGAAATCCACCAGCAAAATCGAGTTACGCACAATGATGCCCGCGAGCGCAATCCAGCCGATCATTGAAGTCGCGGTAAATTCAGCATCAAACAACCAGTGGCCCGGGATAATACCGACCAGTGTTAATGGAATCGGCGCCATGATGATCGAAGGAAATACGAAGTTCTTGAACTCGATCACCACCAGCATGTAAATCAGCACCATGGCTACCATGAAGGCGCCACCCATGTCGCGGAAAGTTTCGTAGGTAACAGTCCACTCGCCGGTCCACTCAAATCCCGAAACATCATCCGTATCAGGTGGACCAAAGTAACCGCCTGAGAAAAAGCCATGCGCAGGCGTGACACCATCGGGTGCAACATAACCAGCCTTGATCATGTCATCGACCTGGAACATGCCATAGATCGGCGCCGCGAGTTCGCCGGCATTTTCACCGGTAACGAATTCAACATCGCGCAGGTCTTTATGGAAAATAATATCTTCCTCGACATCTTTCACAAACCGACCAAGCTCAGACAATGGCACCAACGAACCCATCGGCGTCTGCACCGGTAACATGCCCAGGCGCGAGAATTCAGCGCGCGCTGCCATTGGTACCTGCAGCAAAATATAGGTAGGGTCGACCACTGAACCGCGCTTTAGGTCGCCGACAACAAAGCCGCCCATGGCCATTTCCAGCGTCGAGTTAATGGTATCAATGCTCACGCCTTTTCTCAGCGCCTTGTCACGATCCGCCTCGAAACGCCAGATTTCGTAGGGTTCCTGAAGATAATTATCAACGTCGGTAATACTATCGGCCTTTTCGAACATGGCCGTCATATCACGCGCAAAGGCTCGACGCGTTTCAGCATCAGGGCCGTAAATTTCGGCAACCACTGACTGCAGCACGGGGGGGCCTGGCGGCATCTCAACCACCTGGATGCGCGCACCGGCCTCGGTCGCGATGGGTGTCATGACATCGCGCATTTGTTCTGCGATTTCATGACTGGTAATCTTGCGTTTTGATTTGTGCGTTAGCTCGACCTGGATATCCGCCTGCCATGGACGGTTACGTAAATAATAGTGACGCACCAGGCCGTTGAAGTTATACGGCGATGCTGTTCCGACATAGGCCTGCATGGCAACAACATTTTCAAACTTCCTGGCTTCTTCTGCGAGGCGCGTTGTCAGGTTTGCAGTATCAATCAGTGAGGTCCCTTCGGGAAAGTTAATCACGATATCAAATTCGGATTTATTATCGAGCGGCAACATTTTTACCGATACCGCAGTGGTATAAAACATCAGGCAGCAGGCAAAAAAGACTACGAAAAGCGAGATCAGGAAACCATAGCCCAGTTTACTGTTGTCCAGCAGCGGGCAAATGGTATGCCTGAAAAAACTACCCACTTTTTCTGCCTGGCGATGTTCTTTGCGAGCAGCACGCTGCAGCGACTCCATCGAAGGCTTCATCTTGTTCGCCAGCCACGGCGTGAAGGCAAACGCGGCAAACAGCGAGAACAACATGGCCACCGAACCCAGCATGGGAATCGGCAACATGTAAGGCCCCATCATGCCACGCACCGCACCCATGGGCAGCAAGGCTGCGATAACAGTGAATGTTGCAAGGATGGTCGGATTACCGACTTCACGCACCGCTTCAACCGTGGTCGCAATATGCATGTCGCCTTTAATCAACCAGTGTCGATAAATATTCTCGATCACCACGATCGCGTCATCCACCAGGATACCAATGGAGAAAATCAGCGCGAACAGGCTGACGCGGTCAATGGTAAGGCCGAGCACCATGGCACTGAACACTGTGAACAGAATAACGATCGGGATAACAATCAGTACCACCAGCGCCGGGCGCCAGCCGAGGGCGACAAACACCAGCAGGGTAACGATACCGGTGGCAATAAACAGCTTGAAGATCAGTTCATTAACCTTGTCATTGGCGGTCTCGCCGTAATTACGTGAAATTACCGTGTGTACATTGTCGGGAATAATCTGGCCCTTGAGCGATTCGAGTTTTTCCAGAATATCATCGGCGACTTCGACACCATTGGTGCCTTTCTTTTTCGCAATCGCTATGGTCACTGCCTGCGCACCGTTGGCGACCGGGCCCGTGTTTGCCGGGCCGGTATAGTGCATGACAAGACTATGTGCTTCAGAGGGGCCATGAATAACGTTGGCCACATCGCGCATATATACAGGTATGCCGTTGTTCAAACCGACCACAATACTTTCTACATCCTGCGCCGATTTCAGGAACGAGCCGGTGTACATCTTGAAGCTTTTATCCCAGGCTTCGATGTCACCCACACTCTTTTCACTGTTGGCCTGCTGAATTGTGCCGGCAATCTGCTGCAGGGTGATGCCATAACCCGCAAGCTTTTCAGGCAGCACTTCAACCCGTAGCTGCTCCTTACGACCACTGACGACGAAACCCTGGTTGGTGTTGGGTACTTCGCTTAATTTTTGCAGGGTGTCCAGCGCAATCAGGCGCAAGGATGCATCGCCGACTTCAGTTGACCACAGGGTTATGGTCACACCCGGCACATCATCGACCGCTTTCGGTTTGACCAGGTAATTAGACACACCCGGCGGGATTACATCCTTGTTTGATTCGAGTTTACTGTAGAGCTTGGTGAGTGAGCGCTCCATGTCCTCGCCAACATCGAATTCGACGGTAATCAATGCCGAGTCACGTTGCGCTGCCGCATAGACGTGCTTGACACCTTCCATCTCACTCATGATGCGTTCCAGCGGCTTGGCAGCTAGCGCTGCGACCTGCTGTGCATTCGCACCCGGATACTGCACGAAGACATCAACCATCGGTACCGAGATTTGCGGATCTTCCTGTCGCGGTGTAAACGCAATGCCTATCAGCCCCATGAAGACGAAGACCATGATCAACATCGGGGTGAGTGGCGAAGTGATGAAAGCCCTGGCAGTGATGCCCGCCAGGCCGAGACTATGTTTCTCTGGTTCTGCTTTATTCAGCGATGTATTTTCGTTTTGATCTGCCATGAGACTAATTTTCTTAACAGTTGTTACTCATTCGCACTGCAACTGCGAACTCCACCCGATACCATAGATACCAGGAACAAACTATTGTGGCCGGCTATTACTGCTACCACTGACCAGGATACGTTCTCCTGGCTTCAGACCCGAAAGAATGGTCACGCTGTTTTCATTAATTTCGTTGCCAGTTCTGACCAGTCGCAGTTTGGGCGTATTGTTTTCGTCCAGCACCCTGACAGCAGGAAGACTGCCTTTGGATACAATCGCAGCTTTTGGAATAACAGGAAGCGCGCGGGTGGGTGAATTTACATCAGGAATCATCACTTCGGCGTACATACCCGGACCACCGGGAACACCTTCCGGCAAATCAAATTTCACAGTGACGGTGTGCTGGCTGCTGTCTGCAATGGGCGAGATTTGCGCGACACGTGCATTGACCTGCTGGTTGCCGACATCGAGACGCGCGGGCACCACCATGCCTTTCTGTAAACCCGGCATTAATCGCGCAGGCACTTCAGCCTTGATGCGCAGAAACTTTGAATAAGAAAACATGATCAATGGTTGCCCCGGCTGAACTGTATCACCGACTTCAACCATCTTCTGGGTGATAACACCATCGAACGGTGCCACTGCAATGGTGTCACGCAACTTGGCTTCTATTTCACGCAAGCCGGATTCGGCCTGGGTGATCGCTGCACGTGCAGACTGCAGTTGCGTGCCCTGCGTCACCAGGTCAGCGTGTCTTTCGATACCGCGGTTACTGTTACTTTCGCCGAACGGACTGGCGCCACCAAAATTATTGAACAGACCGTCGAACATACTCGGCGCACCCATGCCTGCCATGGGACGCGGGTTGTAGACACGCGGGTTCCATAGTTCGCGGTTGTACTGCACCTGCGCGTTCTGCAACATGTTATGCGCTGTGGCCAATGCAGCTGTCGCGGCTTCTTTTTTAGCCCGCAGATCATCATCATTAATCTTGAGCAATTCAGTACCGGCGGTAAATTCATCGCCGAGTTCACCTGCGATGGATTGAACACGACCCGGCATCTGGGCAGCGAGAGTAACTTCTTTTAGCGGGATAACACTTGCACCCAGGATGACATAACCGCCATGAGGAGCAACTCCAACCGTGATTACAGTATCAGCATGAATGTCAGGAACAGCGAAACCGAACAACAACAGGGGAAGGTTTAGAATTTTTTTAATAGTCATGCCAGATGCGACCTTTCAGGTTTGTGAACATTACGCGACTAAACTGCACACTCGCAAGATGACAGTTGAGAATGCACTGCCCCCTATTAAATTGCAAGACGTTTCAGACAATAGTAGTCAATAATAGCGCTGAAAGTTATTGTTTTACCAGTATTTCTATGTTTCTTGACTTACGACAGTATAAAAACAAGTAAAACCTAGCCATCAGGTTATTCATAATATTCTTATCTTTAGTTTAGACCTTATGCGTTGCGCCACGAGAATGACAATACGTCATGAATCTGGTGCGAATCGCTCAACACCATTAGCAAACGATCAAGACCAAGCGCAACGCCCGAGCATTCCGGCAGACCATGCTCGAGCGCTGCGAGTAGATGTGTATCGTTCACCGCCGGCGTCAGCCCCGATTCGCGACGCGCTGCATTGTCAGCATCAAAACGTCTGCGCTGTTCGCTCACATCCTGCAGTTCAAAATAGCCATTGGCGAGTTCGAGTTCTCCGTATAGCAACTCGAAGCGCTGCGCGACAGTATCACCCTGTGCATTCACAGCCAGTTTTGCCAGTGCGCACTGGGATGCCGGGTACTCATATATAAATGTGTAAGCCGTTGGTGACAGCGCAGGCAGCACCAGCTGAGTCAGCAGCCAGTCAAGCCATTCATCGACCTCATCTCCCAGTCCGACCGGGCACTCGATATTATGTGCCTGAGCACATTGCCGGCATTCGGCAGCGTTCACTGCATGTGGATTGAATCCAGCCGTGCGCTCGAACGCCTCACGGTAACTAATGCGACTGAAGCCCGGCGCCTGCTGATCATAGAATGAAGCCACCAGCGCCTGGACTTCATCCATCAGGGCGAACATGTCAAATCCAGGGCGATACCATTCCAGCATGCTGAATTCGGGATTATGCAGCGGTCCCAGCTCATCATCGCGAAACACCTTGCATACCTGGTAGATGGGTTCGCCGTAGCACGCGAGCAGGCGCTTCATGGCAAATTCGGGTGAGGTATGCAAAAACGCCGGTTGCCCCTTCAGTTTCGACCGTAAGGACTGAATATGGCGGTCACTGCTACAGGCCGCGGAGACGATCGGCGTTTCCACTTCAAGCACACCACGCGCCAGAAAAAAAGCCCGCGTATTCTGCAATACGCGGGCCCTTAGCTTGAGTATGTCGAGCGTGGCACCGGGGCGCCAGTCATTATTCTGCATCAGTGCTGATCGTATTTAATTACGCATCCATCAGGCACGCGACACATAGGATCCGGTACGCGTATCCACTTTGAGGATATCGCCTTCTTCGATGAACAGTGGCACCTTAATTTCAGCCCCGGTCTCGAGCGTGGCAGGCTTGGAGCCACCTTGCGCAGTATCGCCTTTTATGCCCGGATCAGTCTGACTTACTGCAAGTTCGACGAAGTTAGGCGGAGATACCGACAAAGGCTGGCCGTTCCACAACATCAGAATGCATGCTTCCTGGCCTTTTAACCAGTTGGCGACATCCCCCATGGCGGTCGCATCAGCAGCATGCTGCTCAAAATTTTCCGGCTCCATGAAATGCCAGTACTCACCGTCGCCATAGAGGAAATCGACATTCCGCTCCTCGATATCAGCAGCTTCGACAGACTCAGTCATTTTGAAGGTTTTCTCGAGCGTTCTGCCGGTTCTGAGATTCTTCAGCTTGACGCGATTGAATGCCTGCCCCTTACCCGGTTTGACCAGAATGTTTTCTGTAATCGTGCAGGGATGACCATCAAGCAAAATCTTGAGGCCGTTTTTGAAATCATTTGTACTGTAAGTGGCCATGTTAATATGTGCGCCCTTGTGGCATGTTCCGGAAAAGTGCGCAATCTTAACCTGAAAATCTGTTGCTTACATACATCATGCATGTCGACCTGGTAAAAAATCCTGCCTCTCATGAGGCGCACGGCTGGAAGCGCGATCTGGCCGAAGCCATCTCGAGCAGCGAGGAATTGCTCAGGCTGCTGCAGCTGGAGCATCTCATCGCCAGCACAGACCAGCGGCCGGCGTTCCGCTTGCGCGTACCCCGCAGCTATGTAGCCAAAATGCGCATCGCTGATGAAAATGACCCTTTATTGCGCCAGGTACTGCCGCTAGACGATGAATTATCGGGCAGCGGAATGCTCGATCCGGTCGGCGATCTCGACGCCATGCTCAGCCCGGGCCTGCTGCACAAGTACCATGGCAGGGTACTACTCATCACCACCGGCGCCTGCGCAATCCATTGCCGCTACTGTTTTCGCCGCAATTTCCCCTACAGCGATGCCAGCCTCAGCCCGGCGCACTGGCGAGATGCGCTGGGCTACATCAGCGATCACAAAGATATACAGGAAGTCATTTTGAGTGGCGGCGACCCGCTGGTGCTCGATGATCACAAGCTCGACCATTTACAGCGACAGCTCGGCAAAATCAGCCATGTTAAATGGCTTCGTATCCACACTCGCCTGCCGGTAGTGCTGGCGTCACGCGTGAATAATTCACTGCTCAAGTGGATTCACGATAGTGCATTGCGCATCACGCTGGTGATTCACGCCAATCACGCCAATGAAATCGGCGCTCAGGAACAGGCCGCGCTGGCGGCGCTCAGCCGGGCTGGCGCCACCCTGCTCAACCAGAGCGTGCTGCTAAAGCGCGTCAATGACAGCACCGATAGTATGATTGAGCTGAGCCACCGCCTGCACGAATGCGGGGTTCTGCCCTACTACCTGCATTGCCTGGACAAAACCCGCGGCGCCATGCATTTTGAAATCAGTCAGGCGCAAGCCTTGAAAATCATGGATGATATGCGCGCTAAACTGCCCGGTTACCTGGTTCCTCGGCTGGTGCGTGAGCAGGCAGGAGAAAAGTCGAAAACAGCAATTTTCAGTATCTAAGCTACACTAGTTGTAGTCTGATTAGATTAATAATAAAGTCGTTATCTTATTGTTTTCGAAAACAATAAAGTTAACGCTGTACATCTGTGCAAATTGGGGAAAAAGCGAGTATTTAATGAAACTGCACATACCTGATCAAATCCCGCCAGGAAAAGACGCTTTTTCCAATCATCCGCGCGATACCAAAAAGTGGCTGTCCAATCTGCCGCAGGCGAATATGGGTGATCTCACCCGGCAGGTGTATACCCGCATCCGTGACCTCAATCGCCAGACCATGCCCAGCAAGTACCGCATGGAAAACCTGGAAATGATGCGCACACAAGCCCGCGGCATTTTTGATTACCTGAAAAAATATTTCATCAACCGCACCCTGCCGCTGCCCGATAAAAGCAAAAAAATAATTACCCTTAACCAGTCTTTGCTCCAGGAAATTATTTTTGGATACAAAATCATGGTGTACGATGCCGCCAACGGCAGCGATACCAGAATGGACAACAAAATGCAGGCCCTGGCGATCTGCCGCGCAATTCGTTATATGTCTGAACTGCTGTTACGCGCCAGCGTGATTTATGACCGGCCACCTGCAAGCACCTGGATAGACATGCATCGTTTATACGCCTATGCGCGTGACAAAAAACTAAACAAAATGTCTGTCCCCGACAGCGAACACCCTGCAAAAAAAGCCACGATTGAAAGCTATTACAAGCAGGGGCTACTGTTTGCACTGGCGCGGCCGACCGCGATGCGTCAAACTGACTCCGAACGCGTCTACCGCAAACTTGCAGAATGGGAACAACAGACAAGCCTGTTAACCGATGAACATGAAAACCAGATTAACCGGTTCTTTTGCGTACGCCTCGAAGAAGACCGGCCGCCTTCCTACCTGACGCAACAGGATTGCGATAGTGATCGGCCTACACTCATACTCGACACCTCTACCCTGGTCGACTCGATTCGCAAGGACATCAGCCAGTCAACACAAAAACCCGGCGGTATTACCGTGGGCGACCAGATCTCGGTTGAAACCCTGAAAGTGCTTTCCATGTCCTGGGGCATTTGTCCGAAGCGCCGTTTTTCACGCGCAGGCAAGCAAGGCAACATCGAAGCTGCTATTGGTCTCGCACACGCAGCACTGGCAGTGCGCGACGAAGGCAACAAACCCACCAGGAAAAATGCGGCACGGCCTAAGCCAAAAGTTGACAGCCCAACTTTTACCTTGCAGTCAATTCCCGAAGAGATGCGCGCAAAAGGCGATGACATGAGCAGCGGGTATATGACCCATCATGAAATTGGAAACAACGAGGACAACGCCTGGGAAAATGTCGCCAAAGGCCGTGCGCTCACCGATACCTATGACCGCGAACGCAAACTGCTCGAAACAGAAAAGTTTAAACTGAACAAGGAAGATGCAGACCTGCACTGGGAAGTTGTTAATATCAGCGCGGGCGGGTATTGCCTGCGCTGGAATTCCGAGAACACCTCGCGCGCACAAATAGGCGAGCTGATCGCATTGCGCGAACGCGAGCCAGATAACACCTTTCAATGGCGCATCGGTGTTATACGCTGGATGCAGTTTACCCGCGAAAATGGCCTCGAAATTGGTGTCCAGGTACTCTCGCCCAAAGTCATTTCCGCGCGGGCACAGCGTCACAATAAACCCAATGAGCAACCGTTTGACTGCCTTATGCTTCCCGGCATCCGGCCGCTTAAACAGGGCCCAAGCGTGATAGTGCCGGCACACGCATTCAAGTCGGGCGACCGCCTGAATGTCAATGTGCTCGGCCAGGACATGTCAATCAAGCTGACTGATACCAGGGAACATACCGGCTCATTTACCCAGTTCCAGTTTGCAAACTACGAAGCAGCAACACGTCAGAAAAAAGAAGAAAAGAAAAAACTATCCGAAAAAAATCAGGACGACTTCGATGAAATCTGGTCGTCATTATAAACATGCTGTACAAGTTACAGGCGAAGTAGTGGTACCCGCGAGTGGATGATAAAACCCTGAACCTGATCGTCATTGATGATTCTTTTGACACCGAAGAAAAAATAGTCAGCACACTGAGAAATCAGGGGATTGCTGCACGTTCTGCACGTGCTGAAGATGAAGAAGACCTGGCCGAGGCCATTGCCAGCAAACCACCCGAGATGGTGATTTACTCCATGGGCATGGAACTGATCAGCCTCAAGCAAACCCGTGACTGCATCAAAAAAACGATGGGTGGCGCACCCGTGCCAATTATTGCAGCAGACAAGGAAACCACATCCAATGTCGTCGAGGTCATCAGGAACGGCGCAGCTGATTTGTCGTCTTACAGCAACATAGAACACCTTTGCCTGGTCATCGATCGCGAACTCAAGGCCTATCGCAACTGGAAGAACACGTCAAAGCTTGAATCTTCGTTTGAAGAATCGGAGCGTAGATGCACTTCGCTGCTCGACAGTTCACGTGATGCCATCGCGTATGTGCACGAAGGCATGCACGTTTACTCCAACCAGTCATACATGGACCTGTTTGGTATTGAAGCTGCCGACGAACTGGAAGGCCTGCCAATCCTGGATGTTGTCGAGCAGAGTGCTCGCGACAAGTTCAAGGCATTTTTGCGCGATTACCTGGAGAGTGATACCCAGGTCGAAAAGCTCGAAGTCAACCTCATCAAACCTGACGGCACACTCTTCAATGGTGAAATTGAACTTTCGCCCGCCAGCATCGAGGGCGAGCCCTGTGTACAGGTAATCATCCGCCAGGAAAATAAATCATCTGAAGAGCTCGAAACGCAGCTTAGACTGCTCAGCCAGCGCGACCAGCTCACCGGATTGTTCAATCGCCAGTATTGTCTCGAAGCAATTGAAACCACTATCTCGGAAGCGGAAAAAGAAAAACACACCGCTGCCGTTATCGAGATCCAGCTCGACAACTTCGAAGATATCAAATCCCAGATTGGCGTAGTAGGTGCTGACAAGTTTATTACTGAAGCGGGTTATGCCATCAAAAAAGCTTCACATAACGACGATATCGTTTCACGCTTCATGCATTCAACATTCATTGTGATTGCCCGCAACCAGACCAAAGATACAGTTGAAAAATACGCAAAGGAATTACAGACCGCGCTGAACGATGCCGAGGCTGAAATCAATGATGTCACGGTCAACACGACATGCACCATAGGCATCACGCTGATCGACAAAGATTCCCCCGAGTGCAACGAAATCCTGTCACGCGCAGAAAAAGCGATCAAGGAAGCAAGTGAAGTCGGCAACAACCAGATCAAGCTTTACATCCCGCCCAAAGGCGAACTCACGCGCCAGGAAGTCGACGCCAAGTTTCGTGGCCAGCTTACCGAGGCCCTCAAGAGCGACCAGTTTGTACTGCATTACCAGCCAATTGTCAGCCTGCACGGTGACACTGACGAGCGCTATGAAGTGTTTGTTCGACTCAACAACAAGGAAACCGGCCAGCTAATCATGCCGCAGGATTTCCTGCCTGCCGCTGAGCGCATCGGTATGGCGGTTGCGATTGATCGCTGGGTACTTTACAAAACCATTACGACATTGACCGAACGCTGGGCGAAGGGCCACAAAACCCGCTTCTTCATCAAGCTATCAGCACCTTCTCTGAAAGACGATACCCTGATCGACTGGTTGATTTTCCAGATCAAAGAAAAAAATCTGCCGAGTGGCAGCCTGGTATTCTCCGTCAAAGAATCAACCGCGGTCACCAGCCTGAAACATTCACGCGCACTTTCGCAAAAGCTCAAGTCCGTCAATTGCGGCTTCCTGCTGGATGATTTTGGTTCTGGCACAAACCCGTTCCAGTTGCTCGAACATATCCACGCAGATTATGTGCGCCTGGACAAAGTATTCATGACCGACCTGCTGGAAAGCCCGCAAAACCAGGAAGCCGTGAAAAAACTTGCTGAAAAAGCCTCTGACCTGGGCAAATTTACTGTCGCACAGTTTGTACCCGACGCCGGCAGCCTGTCAGTACTCTGGGGCATGGGCGTCAACTTCATACAGGGCTATTTCCTGCAGGAGCCATTGCCCGAAATGAATTACGATTTCAGCGAAATGACAGGTTAAATTCTGCTGGCAGTCGTCGATCTTAAGACAAAAGAAATTATCCACGGATGGACGCAGATGAACACAGATATTAATTCTGTTACTACCAGATAAGTTTTTTATCCGCGTTCATCTGCGTTCATCCG
>Ga0316201_10003337_pt1 | contig 11806 bp, 10 predicted proteins | sample CS6wburrow_MG_FD_204516 | JGI IMG/M metagenome (GOLD analysis project Ga0316201, IMG submission 204516) | Coastal sediment microbial communities from Delaware Bay, Delaware, United States - CS-6 worm burrow | ecosystem: Environmental > Aquatic > Marine > Coastal > Sediment | place: USA... | reverse complement strand
GCTATCAAATACCTGCTCTAATTCAGCGATAGAAAAAGTGAGGGTGGAAAACTGTGTGAAATATATAAATTCAAAGACCAGGATATTACTCAGCACCAGCAGACCGATAACCGCTATTATAAATAGCAGTATCAACAAGCTGGTATGACGCCGTGCAGAATCCTGTGCTTCAAAGAAATTCATAAGATAAAACAGTTATATGTTGTAAGTTCTATGTGGGTCGCAACAACTCACTTCACTATGACACTACTTTAAACTTATAACTTAAAACTCAACCTTAGGCACAGCCTGGATCTCAGCGCTGTCTTCAAACTCAAGCAGGCTGGCGTCTGCTGCATGGCCGAATGAAGCTGCAAAAAAGTTTTGCGGGAACGACTGTTTGTAAGTGTTGTATTGCATGACGCTATCATTGAACGACTGCCGGGCAAATGCCACCCGGTTTTCCGTACTGGTCAGTTCTTCACTCAGCTGCATCATATTCTCATTGGCTTTAAGATCCGGGTAATCCTCCATCACCATATTAAAACGGCTGAGTGCACCGGCGAGCTGACCTTCGGCCTGAGCCAGCGTTCCCATAACACCAGCCTCACCAGGATTTTTCTTCGCAGCATCGAGACCGGTTGAAGCCGCATTACGTGCCGTGATTACCGCGTCCAGTGTCTCGCGCTCATGTTTCATATAACCCTTGGCAGTCTCGATCAGGTTTGGAATCAGGTCATAACGGCGCTTCAACTGCACCTCGATCTGTGCAAAGGCATTCTTATAACGATTGCGCAGCGATACCAGCTGATTGAAGATATTAATGACATAAAAGATGGCAAGGCCGATTATGACCAGTGTGACTATCGTCGAAGTTTCCATTACTTGCTCCTTATATTCTTGCGGTAATTTTCAATACAACTGACTATAGTTTATTTTTCTTCGCCTGGAGCTCAGGAGCCCTTATCTATCTGCATGGCTTTTCCAGCTATCCCTTTATACAGCTGCGCCACCTGCCCAGCAAGGTGCTGATACTCCGGATGACGGTCTATCAGCGGCGTCATCTTTCTGCCATCAGTTATCGCATGTTCCAGGAATTTCAGGTCTTCATCTAAAAGAGACTCACCGGCATCGAGTTTTTTCTATATCGAGAAGCCTGGGGAGACACTGGTTCTAATGGCTTTCCAGAAGGACTTCGATTAGTCCGGTATCTGATATCTCATTACTCATTGCTCACTCCTGATATTTTCAGGCATGTACTTGCATGAGAGAAATATCTGATGGTCACTCATCAAGAAACTTTCATGATACGATGTCACATTGAACCAGATAATACTAGAATTTACGAGACAGATAGATGAACAACCCTTTTCAAGATCAGTTACTAAAAGCCGGGCTGGTCACCAAGAAGCAGGTCCAGAAAGCAAACCAGGACAAAAACAGGAACAGGAAAAAGCAGCAGCATTCCAAAAAAGTAAAGGTCGTCGACGAGACCCGGCTCAAGGCACAACAGGTCGCTGAAGAAAAAGCAAAACGTGACCGTGAGTTGAACAGGAAAAAGGAAGAACAGGCTCGACAGAAGGCGATATCGATCGAGATTAATCAACTCATCGAAAATAATTGCCTGGCCAGAGATGATGACTGTGACATCGTATACAACTTCGAACACAATAATAAAGTCAAACGCGTCTATGTCAATCCTGAGATGAAACAGCAGATCGTGAGAGGCTCATTAGGCATCGCACGCATAGAGGGTAGATATGAGCTTGTTCCCAGGTCAATCGCAGAAAAGATACAGCAGCGTAATGCCAAACGTATCGTTATTTTCGATGAACAGAAAAACCCGGATGCTGCAAAAGAGAACAAGGAAAACGATCCATATTCAGAATACGAGATACCAGATGACCTCATCTGGTAAAAGCACACCTGTCAGTGAAAGAGCTAATCCGGGCTTTTCCTGAAGCTTAATAATGCAAAGGCTCATCCAACCAGGGCGAACAACGCCTGTCAGTAGACAGGCCCTCATAGGGAAACATAAAACCGGGTAACAACATTGACCGCATCAAAATAAAAAAACGTCACCTGCATGGCCTGATAAATATCGCAACCACAAAAAAAGCAGTCCGGAGACTGCTCTTTAATAACCCGCACATGGGACCCGAATCAGTTATTCTGAATCACGATATTAGGGAATTTCGCTGAATAATCCTTCGCTTTAAGCGAGAGTTTCGCAGCAGTACGACGTGCGATGTCGCGATAGATCATGGACGCTTTACTGTCTGGATCATCTGCCACCGAGGGATGACCGTCATCAGCATTGATACGGATATCAATAGACAGCGGCAATGCACCAAGAAAATCGACATTGTGCATATCACACATCTTCTCACCACCACCCTGGCCAAAGATATGTTCTGCATGGCCACATTCAGAACAGATATGGATACTCATGTTCTCGACCACACCCAGAACAGGCACTTCGACCTTCTCGAACATCTTCAGACCTTTACGAGCGTCTAGTAATGCGATGTCCTGTGGTGTGGTTACGATGACTGCACCACTGACCGGTACTTTCTGTGCCAGTGTTAACTGCACATCACCGGTTCCCGGTGGCAAATCGATGATCAGGTAATCCAGTGATTTCCAGCGGGTATCACGCAGCAACTGTTCTAATGCCTGGGTAACCATCGGGCCGCGCCAGATCATCGGTGTTTCTTCATCGATCATGAAACCGATAGACATCGCCTGCAGGCCATGACCGCCCATAGGTTCCAGCGACTTACCGTCGGATGATTCTGGCTTGCCTTCGATACCTAACATACGAGGGATACTCGGGCCATAGATATCCGCGTCCAGCACACCGACGCGTGCACCTTCTTTCTGTAGAGCCAGCGCCAGGTTTACTGCAGTGGTAGATTTACCTACGCCGCCTTTACCCGATGCCACAGCGATGACGTTCTTGATGCCTTCCAGAGGGTTCATGCCGCCCTGTACGGTATGACTGCCTATCTCCCATGTAGCATCGACTTCGGCCGAATCAACACCGTCAACAGCTTCGATCTTTTCTTTCAGGTCGGAAGATAATTTATCGACAAAACCATAAGCGGGATAACCGAGAACGATCTTAACTTTGACATTGCCGCCATCGATGGTGATATCTTTCACCACGCCGGCAGTGACTGGATCCTTCTCAAGATACGGGTCGATATATTGTTTAAGGGCTTCTTCAACTTGTTCTTTTGTAACGCTCATGGCGAACTCCAAATCGGTTTGATAGCTGGTCTGCTGATGTAAACAGGCATACCTGAAAACTATCATCTAAAAAAATGATGGCGCATTTTACAGTAATAAGGGTCTGATTAAACCTTAACTTTTCAGGGGAGGCTATTGGCAGGCGCCTGGCCCTAAAGAGGTAGTTATTCTATCTGTGGCCAAATACTCATTTTTCAATAGCGCTTAGAACAATCAGTTCGGCCTCCAGCAGCCCTGGGTAGTTAAATCCTAGCCTGAATTATTGTATTCATGCTATCCCTGTAAGCATGCACTTAAGCTGCCCTGCCATCTTGACCAGCACGATGGATCTAGCAGATTCAGCGTATTAGGATCTCCCCCGCTGGTCTGGGTAACGCCTGATTAATAAACGAGTTACTGCCGGTTTTTCGTGCATTAGACATGGCAAAATGCTAAATTGTTCGCCCTTTTACAGCGTAGCAAGCAAAGCCATATATCATGACGTCTAAACGCAACATCCTGGTCACCAGTGCACTCCCCTACGCCAACGGCCCCATCCATCTCGGGCACCTGGTCGAATATATCCAGACAGATATCTGGGCACGTTTCCAGCGCCTGCGTGACAATACCTGTTATTACGTGTGTGCTGATGATGCTCACGGCACACCGATAATGTTACGCGCCCGTCAGGACGGCATAACACCGGAACAGCTGATCGCGGCGGTGCAGAAAGAACATGAAGCCGACTTCGCTGATTTTCTTATCGGTTTTGATAATTACTACACGACCCATTCGGAAGAGAACAGGCACTTCGCCTCCAGCATCTATCTGAAACTGCGAGAAGATGGCCATATCCGAACGGAGACCATCAAACAGGCATATGATCCGCAAGCTGAAATGTTTCTACCTGATCGTTTCATCAAAGGCACCTGTCCTAAATGCGGCGCGGAAGATCAATACGGTGACAACTGCGAGGTATGCGGTGCGACCTATGACCCGACCGAACTGAGAAACCCGGTCTCAGCCGTCAGTGGCGCCACACCGATCGAAAAAGATTCTGAACAATACTTTTTCAAACTAAGCGATTTCTCCGACATGCTTCAACAGTGGCTGAAAGCTGGCCATGTCCAGTCTGAAGTGGCAAACAAACTCGAAGAATGGTTCGAAGAAGGTCTGCAGGACTGGGACATCTCGCGCAACGCACCTTACTGGGGGTTCGAGATTCCCGATGCACCAGGCAAATATTTCTATGTCTGGCTGGACGCGCCGATTGGTTATATGGCCAGCTTCAAAAACTACTGTGATAAAAACGAAGTCAGCTTTGACGACTACTGGGCAGCAGACAGTAAAAATGAGCTCTATCATTTTATCGGAAAAGACATCGCCCGCTTCCATACCCTGTTCTGGCCGGCGGTACTTGACGGTTCCGGCTATCGCAAACCGACCGCTGTTTTCTGCCATGGTTTCCTCACAGTGAATGGCCAGAAGATGTCGAAATCACGCGGCACCTTCATCAAGGCCCGCACTTATCTCGACAACCTGAACCCGGAATACCTGCGTTATTACTATACCGCCAAACTCTCTTCCGGCGTCGATGATATCGACCTGAACCTTGAAGACTTCATGCAGCGGGTTAATTCTGACCTGGTCGGCAAGGTGGTGAATATCGCCAGCCGCTGTGCAGGTTTTATCAGCAAGAAATTCGATGGCCAGCTGTCTGCCGAACTGCCGGAGCCAAAGCTATACGAAGATATGTTAGCCGCCGGCGAGCAGATTGCAGAACACTATGAAAACCGCGAATACAATAAAGCCGTGCGCGAGATCATGGCACAGGCAGATAAAGCCAATGTCTATATCGATGAGAACAAACCCTGGGTACTGATAAAAGAGGATGGTCGTGGAGACGAGGTGCAGAGAATTTGCACACAGGGTCTTAACATGTTCCGCCTGCTGATGACCTGGTTAAAACCCATCCTGCCAGCGACCGCGGAAAAGTCGGAAGCTTTTCTGAACACCGAGTTCAGATGGCAGAGCATTGCTGAACCATTACTATCTCACCAGATAAATAAATTCAAACCGTTGCTTACCCGTATAGAAAAAGAGCAGATCGAAGCCATGACCCATGACTCAATTGAACAGGCTGACGATAATGCCACCGCTGTCGAAGAAGAGCTCAGCGGTCCACTGGCAGATGATCCGATTGCCGATGAGATCAGTTTTGATGACTTCGCCAAAGTCGATCTTCGCATCGCGAAAATCGTGAAAGCGGAACACGTCGAAGGTGCCGACAAGTTACTACAGCTGACGCTTGACCTGGGCGGCCAGTCACGCAACGTTTTTGCCGGTATCAAGTCAGCATACAAGCCTGAAGACCTGGAAGGCAAACTCACCGTCATGGTCGCAAACCTGGCACCGAGAAAGATGCGTTTTGGTATGTCCGAAGGCATGGTGCTTGCAGCTGGACCAGGCGGTAAAGACCTGTTCATCCTTAATCCAGATGACGGTGCAATCCCTGGCATGAAAGTAAAATAGACCACTATTACAGCCGCTTCTAGACCGATTTTAAATTATAGAAAACACCATCGCTAATTCCGTATATCTGCGATAAATGACACTTTGTCATATATACTGATATCTGATAACACGACTCTATTATACTGATGGTCAATGAAAGTACTTATCCTAGAAAACGGACGTTTATTCCAGAAGATCCTGCAGGATCTGCTGATAGAGCTCGGCTGTAGTGTCAGTTCTGTTCGCACCGGTGAAGAAGGCCTCGATCTGCTGATCAACACCGATAAAGATACCCGTTACGACCTGATCATCGCATCCCAGCACATCTTTGATAAAACCGGTAACAAATTCATCCAGCATTGCAAAAATTCTGAACTGAATACACCGATCATCCTGCTGACATCCGAGCCCAATGAAACCCTGTTAAAGAACGCACGCGCCGCAGGGATCAAGGACATTTTCCCAAAGACCAATATCACCTATCTGAAATCGAGCATCCGCTACTATATCCAGGGCAAGTCGAATTTTGACATTCAGGGCGGCAGGATACTCTACGTAGAAGACAGCGCTTCAGTAGCACATATCGTAACCAAGTATCTCAAGAAGCTTAACCTCGAAGTAACACACTTCTCTAGTGCAGAGGAAGCATTTCACGCCTTTGCCGATAATGAATATGACCTGGTCATCACCGACGTGATGTTAGAAGGTACCATGGACGGTCTCTCCCTGGTACGTATGATCCGCGCCTCCAATACCCACTCGGCAAAAACACCGATACTGGCGATGACCGGACATGATGACGCTCAGCTACGCATCGACCTGCTGCATGCCGGTATCAACGATTATGTCACCAAACCGCCTATAGAAGAAGAATTGGCGGCGAGGGTAAACAACCTCATTATCAACAAGCGACTGGCAGACCAGGTAAGACAGCAGCAGCGTTCACTGTATAACATCGCGATGACCGATCAGCTGACCTCGTGCCATAACCGGCACAGCCTTTCAGAATACGCGCCCAAGTATATTAAAGACTCTATCCGTTACAATTTTCCGCTGAGCATCATGATCCTCGACCTCGATCATTTTAAAATGATCAATGATGAATTCGGACACACCACCGGCGATATTGTACTTTCCGAGATAGGCAAACTGCTGATGACGACCTGCCGCCAGGGAGATATCGTCTCCCGAATCGGTGGTGAAGAGTTTTTGATCCTGTTGCCGCACTGCTCAATATACGATGCCATGAACAAGGCAGAAAAGATCCGAACCATGATCGAGATGTCAAAGCCCTCGGAACTAGAAGTGACCGCCAGTATCGGTATCGCCTCGTTGATCAAAGAACATAACGAAGATTTCGACAAACTCTACAAAGCTGCCGACAATGCGGTCTATCACTCCAAAGAAAATGGCCGCAACCAGGTAACGGCCGACACCAGGAGTATCGAAGACTCTGAACTGAAGCTTGCCAGCAGCGTATAAGTGATCGATACGCTTTTTTAGACTGACCATAAAAACCTACTTTCCTTGTTGATTCTATTCATTTTTTCTTAAGCTAAATCAAATTTAAAGGGTGACAATCTGCTAGAATGCGCGGATGACAGAATTCGCCCTCATCCTGCTAAGCACCATACTGGTCAACAATTTTGTACTGGTCAAATTTCTTGGCCTGTGTCCATTCATGGGCGTATCCCGAAAACTCGAAACTGCAATGGGCATGGCGTTGGCTACCACCTTCGTACTCACCCTGTCTTCCGTCAGCAGCTACCTGGTCAATGAATACATCCTGGCGCCACTCGAGCTGGAGTATATGCGAACCATCATGTTTATCCTGGTGATCGCCGTGGTAGTGCAGTTCACCGAGATGGTTGTACATAAGACCAGCCCGTTGCTATACAACGTGCTCGGAATCTTCCTGCCACTGATCACGACAAACTGTGCTGTCCTTGGTGTCGCCCTGCTCAACGTTCAGGAGCAGCATGGTTTTATACAATCACTGTTTTATGGCTTTGGCGCTGCCGTCGGTTTTTCACTGGTACTGATCCTGTTCTCAGCACTGCGCGAACGCATCAATGTCGCTGATGTCCCACAGGCATTTCAGGGAACCTCGATCGCATTGATCACCGCGGGTATCATGTCGCTCGCGTTCATGGGATTTGCCGGTCTCATAAAAGTATAGGTTCGAAGATTAACGAACATGTTAACGGTCATCATCACCCTTGCCATCATCACCTGCATATTCGGGTTGCTGCTCGCATATTCTGCCATCCGTTTCAAGGTAGAAGGTGATCCGGTAGTCGACCAGATCGATGCCCTGCTGCCACAGACTCAATGCGGCCAGTGCACATACGCCGGCTGCCGCCCCTATGCCGAAGCCATGGCCAAAGGTGAGGCCGACATCAACCAGTGCCCACCCGGTGGCGAAGCGACGATCATCGCGCTGGCGGACCTGCTCGATGTCGAGGTCAAACCTTTAAATGCCGAGCACGGGGAAGCGAAAGCGCTGCCGACGGTGGTACGTATCGATGAACAGACCTGTATCGGCTGCACACTATGTATTCAGGCATGTCCCGTCGACGCAATACTTGGTGCAGCAAAACAGATGCATACCGTCATCGAGTCGGAATGTACGGGCTGCAACCTGTGCATACCGCCATGTCCGGTTGACTGTATCCACATCGTCGAGATCCAGCCGACCATACGCACCTGGACGGCAGAATTACCCGACGCTGACTATGCAGCCCCGTACGCGAGATAACCGGCAGGATCACTATGAACCAGTTTGAAATACTCTCCGCAGATAACAAGCCATCCAGGCTCCATGGCGGACTGACGCTGGTCGGGTATAAACATATATCAACTGCTTCTGCTATCACGACAATGGAGCCATGCAAGTCATATATCGTTCCGCTACAGCAGCATATCGGCGCCATCAGCCAGCCGCTGGTTAAAGCCGGAGACAGGGTATTGAAAGGACAGATGCTGGCCAGACCGGGGGATATGGTAAGCGCCGCAGTGCACTCGCCGGTTTCAGGTACCGTTAGTGAAATCAGCCAGCACGACATCCCGCACATCTCGGGCCTCTCTGACCTGTGTGTTTTCATCGAAAATGACTTTAAAGACGAATGGGTAGAACGCAACCCCATCGGTGATGAGTACAATAACACCAGCTCAACCGACCTGCGCAAGATCGTTCGTGACGCCGGCATCGTCGGTCTCGGCGGTGCAACTTTTCCATCCGCAGTCAAACAGACTGAGATGAACATAAGGACATTGATCCTCAACGGCGTTGAATGCGAACCTTATATCACCTGTGATGACGTGCTGATGCGCGAACATGCCAGGGAGATCATTTCCGGTGCAGACATCATCGGCCACATAATAAAAGCCCGGCAGTGCATCATCGCCATCGAAGACAACAAGCCCGAGGCAATACAGGCTTTACAGTCCGTCATCGATCAGGATGGCACCGGCTTTTTCAGGATTCAGGTCGTGCCTACCATCTACCCTAGCGGAGGCGAAAAACAGTTGATTCAGATCATCACCGGCCAGGAAGTACCCAAGGGCCGTTTTCCTGCCGAGCTAGGCATACTCTGCCATAACGTGGCCACTGCCTATGCTATCCATCGTGCCGTATATCTTGATGAACCCCTCATCTCACGCATCGTCACGATCACCGGACATGGTGTATCACAACCACAGAACATCGAGGCACTGATCGGAACACCGATGCAGAAATGCGTCGAACATTGCGGCGGTTATACCGAGGATAGCGACGAGCTCATCATGGGCGGCCCGATGATGGGATTCTCACTGAAGTCGGATGATCTGCCGATAGTCAAAGCGACCAACTGCTTACTGGTTACCGCCCGCCAGCAGGAGACACATCGGAAGAAGCATCTGCCCTGTATCCGTTGCGGTAAATGCGCCGAGGTATGCCCGGTAAGGTTATTGCCGCAGCAGCTTTACTGGTATGCGAGCAGCCAGAACACCGACCGCCTCATCGAGCACAACCTGTTTGACTGTATAGAGTGTGGCTGCTGCGCCTACGTCTGTCCCAGTGATATCCCGCTGGTGCAGTATTACCGTCATGCCAAAACGAACATATGGCAGCAGGAGCGCGAACGAAAATCTTCAGACATCTCTCGTCAACGCCATGAAGCACATCAGCGGAGACTGGACAAGATCAAACGCGAACGCGAAGAAAAGATGCGTCAGAAGCGCGAGCTACTGAAAAAGAAATCAGAACAACAGGCCAGCGAAAACCAGGGTGATGAAAAGAACAGCAAACAGGCCGCCATCGCCGAAGCGATAGCACGCGCCCAGGCAAAAAAAGCGCAGCGAAATAAGGACCAGGGAAGTACAGAGCAGCAGAATACGGACCCGGAAGAAAAAAACAAAGAGACCGATCAGAACTGAGCGGTTAGATAATAATGTTATTCAAACGTACACCATCACCGCATATAAAACAGGGCATCACCGTTCAGGATATGATGCTAAAAGTACTGTACGCCCTGATCCCGGGTGCGCTCGCTTCGATTTATTTCTTCGGCTGGGGCGTGTTGTTCAACCTGCTGATCGCGATCAGTGTCTGCCTGTTAAGCGAAGCGATAATTTTAAAAATAAGGCAACGTTCTGTCGCTGACAGCTTACTGGATGGCAGCGCTCTGGTCACCGCCTGCCTGCTCGCACTGGCACTGCCCTCGCTCGCGCCATGGTGGATCACCGTCATCGCATCTATCTCCGCTATCGCTGTAGCAAAACACCTGTACGGTGGATTAGGCTTTAACCCGTTTAACCCGGCGATGGTCGGCTACATCGTGGTGATGATTTCTTTTCCACTGGAGATGACCTTATGGACTGCACCGATGGGTGTGCCTCATGGTAGCGCAACTGGATGGCCCGATTTCAGCACCACATTCAACTGGGTATTCCTGGGTGTTTTACCCTATGGTGAGACTATCGACAGCATATCGATGGCAACACCGATCGACCTGATCAAAACACAGCTAAGCCAGTTGCATGACGTCACTGAGACAAGAAACAATGCTAACTTTAGTCCATTATTTTCCAGTATCAGTGGAACAGGCTGGCAGTGGATCAATATCCTTTACCTGGTCGGTGGTGTATGGCTGGTCAAGAAAGGCGTCGCTGACTGGCGCATTCCTACTGCCTTCCTGCTCAGCCTGGTATTGATCTCTAACCTGTTCGCCGTCATTGATTACTCCAGCAACAGTTCAGCACTATTCCATGCGTTCAGCGGCGGCACCATGTTATGTGCATTTTTTATCGCCACTGACCCGGTAAGCGCAAGCACGACACCGAGGGGGCGCTGGATATATGGCGCCGGTATCGGTGCACTGGTATACATCATCCGTAACTGGGGTGGCTATCCTGACGGCATCGCTTTTGCGGTGGTTCTGATGAACATCGCTGCACCATTGATCGACTACTACACTCAACCGAAAGTGTATGGTGACCCCAACAAATAAACTATGAACTTTTCCGTTACACAGATAAAAACAGTCGTCATAACAGCATCACTGCTCATGCTGTTCGCTGTTATTGGTGCAGCCGTGGTAGGCCTGACTTTTACTCAGACCGAGGACGACATCAAACACAATGAAGAACTGACCTTACTGAAAAAGCTGAATAATATTATCCCGGCGGATAGCTATGATAACGACCTGCTGCAAGACATCATTACCCTTAAAGCAAATCCATTGCTGGGGACCGATGAGCAGTCACTGGCTTACCGTGCACGAAAGAACAAGAAGAATGTTGCCGTGGTTTTTTCAAGCATAGCGCCCAACGGTTACAATGGCCCTATACACCTGCTCGTTGGCATAAAAGCAGACGGCACTCTTGCCGGAGTCAGAGTAGTCAAACATCGTGAGACACCGGGACTCGGTGACGCTGTCAGCAGTACGCACTCTGACTGGATCCTTGGCTTTGACGGCAAATCACTCAGCAACCCGGAACAGAAAGGCTGGAAAGTAAAACGCGACGGTGGCATATTTGACCAGTTCACCGGCGCTACCATCACCCCGCGTGCCGTGGTGAAAGCGGTACATAATGCACT
>Ga0316201_10003336_pt1 | contig 11808 bp, 8 predicted proteins | sample CS6wburrow_MG_FD_204516 | JGI IMG/M metagenome (GOLD analysis project Ga0316201, IMG submission 204516) | Coastal sediment microbial communities from Delaware Bay, Delaware, United States - CS-6 worm burrow | ecosystem: Environmental > Aquatic > Marine > Coastal > Sediment | place: USA: Delaware... | reverse complement strand
ACTTGCCCTGCTCCTCTGCGCAGAGCGAGGCGACAGTAGCTGGAAACGATGCATCCTGGAGGGGAAACTCGAACGATACCCAGCGCAACGGACCACCGGGGACAGCGTAATTGCGCCGCAGAAGCTTGCCGACCATCGAGTTGAATTCCCGGCAGTGCGGGCACAGGTAGTCCGAAAAGTCGTAGATCGTCACGACCGCATCTTCAGGCCCGATCGAGGTTCCCGCATTCGCATCTGCGACGATTCCGCTCGTTTGAGCAACGGCGAGCGGGGGAAGCTCCTCGGCCTCTCCTCCGGACCTCCCTGCCGTGAGTAGCCACCCGATGCCGATCAGGATCACCACCCCGAGCGTCACGTAGAACCATTTGCTCCCGCCACCCTGCTTTTGCTGTGTAGCCACCAACCACTCCTTGCTCAGTCGAATTCAAGAGTCACCCAGCACCGGCCGATCCGGAAATCGGCCGGTCGACAAGATACGAATCAGGCTGTTATTCGCGAGTGTGCCTCGAGTCACACCACAAGCAATGCAATGATCGCTGCCGCCACGACCAGAGTGACGAAGCCGATTCCGGCGAGTCTGACCCATTCGGGCAGCCCCTCGGATTGCACCTCCGTCACTCTGGAGAGCCTGGGGAGAAGCGTCGTCGACCAGCTCTTTTCGATCTCCTCGACCAGTTCCCGCCACGCGCCTTCGTATCCGCTGTCGAGACGACCGAGCGTCGAGCGCCAGTCTTCCGCCGCTTCCCGGACCTCGACATCATCTTCGCCCGGCGGTCCCGCCTCGAATTCCTCGAGCCGGGCCAGCAGTTTCTCCTGCTGCTCCTCGAGCCCTTCGAACCGTACCCACAGCCGTTCGAATGGAGCCCTCATCCGCTCCACGAATACTTCCCGCTCCGACGGATCGACCCGGAACTCCCGATCTGTCCGACTCGGACCGGCCCTCATCGACAGCAGCCTGTCGACCTGCTCGTCATACACCTCCAGGGTCCGGTCGGTCGCATTCGCCACTGCGGCTCGCGTGTCTTCCTGCAGACCCACGGCATCCATCGCGACCACTGCGCGTCGCAAGCTGTCAGCGCCCCCCGCGGCTGACTTGCGCAGCAGCAATGGCCCAAGAGCGATCTCGCCGAGTTCCTGAAAGTGAAGCTCGAAGAAATCGGTCGGAAGCAGCGCTCGCGCCTGGAGTTCTCCCGGCACGTTGGCTGCCGCTCGCTCGGCTACCGCCTGGAGTGAGCCGGCCGCCAGCGAAAACTCGGGGAGTTCGGCTGCATGCGGCGGAGTTACCTCTTTGCGAGCGAACAATTCCAGGGCGGGCGGACTCCCGGCGGGGCTCGGACGCTCCTTGCGGGCGGTCGTCGCCAGGGAGATCACTTCTTCGGGTAGCAGGTACCTGAGGTTGACCTTCGTGTCCTCCCCCCGCATGAGGATGAGCGCATCTCCACCAGGCTCGTCAGGTTTCGCGAGCTGTCTCTTCACCCGTTCGATCGGCCAGACGAGCGACCACTGCTCTCGACCCGAGATCAGATACAGGGCACGGCGCGTCGCAGCCGCGACGAACAGGCCGTTCAGCCGGCGGCCATCCAGTCTGCCACTCGCGGCACAGGCTGCGGTGAACAACACGACCTCGTGACCGAGCTGCCGTACCAGGCGCCGACGCACTTCGGTGAGATCGACGGCCTGCGCGACCCAGTCGTCGAGCCGGTCGAGAACCTCGCCACTTCCCTTGATCACGACCGCGCCCGATGTCCCGAACAGCAGAATCATCCCGGCTCGTCGCGACACGAAGAACACCTCGGCCCAGCGGAAGAACCGGTCGCCGCAGTGCAGACCGTCCACGGTCGGCGCCACGCGCGCGCCGCGCTGGACGCCGCGTCCTTCGACGAACACATCCAGCGTCAGGGCGTCCCCAGTCATTCGGCCAGAATCCGCACGATTTCGTCCGTATCAGAGAGGTCTTCGACCACGGCGTCCGGTCTGTGAGATCGCAGTTCGGCGGGCTCGTGCCGGCCGGTCGCCACTGCCAGTACGCGCGCGTTGCTCGCCCGGGCGCACTTGATATCTTCCGGCGTGTCTCCGATCACCACGGCCTCCACGACCCGAATGCGCTTCCCGAAACGCTCAGACGCCCGGGAAACTGCGAGGGGCGGAAGATCGGCCCGGCGTTCGGAGTCCGACCCGAACGCCCCGAATTCGAACATGGTAGAGATGCCGGCTGCCCTGAGCTTGCGCCACGCGCCCTCTTCCATGTTTCCCGTCACCAGCCCGAGCACGAATCTCTCATCCACGATCAATCTGTCCAGCAACGGCTGGACGCCGGCGAACACGGAAACCTCGCCATCACGTTCAGCGAGTTCCCTGTCGAGGAAATCGTAGTAGGCCGGCCACAGGGTCGGAAACCTCGCCTCGATCCACGGATCTGTCCGGCCGCTGGCCCGCAGAAGATCCCGGACGATCGATGGATCTGTCCGCCCGTGAAAGTCGAAGCCTTCGATCGGGCCCGTTTCCCCGTACACCTGGATCATTGCGCGAGTCAGAGCTGCCCGGCCGGCTCCGAGCGTGTCGACGAGGGTCCCATCGATATCGAACAGGAGCGCCCGCGCCACCTCAGCCCTCCCCGTCCAGCGATCGACTCCGGACAACGTCGGCGAAGCGCTCGAACAGTCGACGGTTGGTGCCGGTCGAGTCCTCGAGCTTGCGCTCCGGGTGCCACTGAACACCGACGGTCCATGCAGCGCCAGGTGCCCGATACTCGACGGCTTCGACCAACCCGTCGGGCGCCCAGGCCACGGCCGACAGCCCGTCCGCGAGCGTGTCGATTCCCTGGTGATGTGCAGAGTTCTGTACGAAGTCGCCGGCTGGAAACACCCCGGACAGCAGTTCCTCGCCATTCGTGCGGATGGAATGAATATGTCCGTCGAACTCCCGAAACCTGTCGTGATCGATCTTCGTGCCCATCCGGGTCTCGAGGTCCTGATACAGGGTGCCGCCGAGAGCCACGTTCAGCAGCTGAAGTCCGCGGCAGATCGCGAGAACCGGCAGCCGGCGATCGAGAGCCCGCTGCAGGAGATCGAGTTCCATGGCATCGCGAGCCGGGGACACGGTCCTGGCACCATCGGGCTGTGCTCCGTAACGCGCGGGATCGACATCCTCCCCGCCGGACAGAAGGAGTCCGGAGGAGAGGTCGAGCAGACGGTCCCGCGTAGCCGGATCGTCCAGCGGCGAAAGAATCAGCGGTAGCAGGTCTGTCGCGCCGAGGGCCCGCAGGTAGCCGGCTTCGACCATGACGCGCGGCATCCCGATATCGCTATCGCGCACGGGCATGGTGAGGGCGACGAACGGCCAGGTCATCACGCCGCACCCAACCAGGACCGCAACAGGGTCGGATCCAGGTTGCCACCCGACAGGACCGCGCAGGTCTCGCCGCCGGCAGCCAGCGGCACGCGGCCCGACAGCAGCGCGGCGAGTGTGGCAGCGCCGCTCGGCTCCACCACGAGTCGCTGGCCATAGCACCATACTACCGCGCGGCGGATACTCTCGTCATCGACGAGCACGACGTCGTCCACGTGCTCCCGGACGTGCGCGAACGTCAGTTCGCCGGGACGGACCGGTTTCAGGCCGTCCGCGATCGTATCGACCTGATCCAAGGTGATCGGGAACCCGACATCGAGCGAGCCTCGCATCTTGGCGGCGCCCTCTGGCTCTACTCCGATGATTCGCGTCCCGGGTGACAGCGCACGGATCGCGGCCGATACCCCCGCGATCAGACCACCGCCGCCGATTGGGACCAGGACGAGTTTCAGCGGGTCCACTTCCGGTCTCGCGTCGACCCGTCTTGCTCGCTCCTCGGCGAGCTGTTCGCAGATCTCGAGTCCGACCGTCCCCTGGCCGGCAATGATCTCGGGATGATCGAACGGCGGAACCATGACTCCACCTTCTTCCGCCAGGATCGCTTCGGCGAGTGCTCTTCGCTCGACGGTCGTGGTACCCGCCTCCTCGACCCGGGCACCGTAGGCGAGGGTCGCGGCCCGCTTGATCACGGGGGCATCGGTCGGCATCACGACCGTTGCCCGAACGCCGAATTCGCGCGCACTCCAGGCGACTGCCTGGGCATGGTTGCCCGAAGAATAGGTGATGACACCGTCAGTCAGGGTTCCCGGATCCTGTGCCGACAGAAAATTGTACGCTCCCCGCAGCTTGAAGGCTCCTACGTGCTGCAGGCTTTCGGCCTTGAGCCATACCCGACCGCTCAATCCGCTGGATTCGCTCCCGGCATCGGTCGACCAGGGCGCAAATGGCGCGTCGAGTAGCGGCGTACGACGGGCCACGGGTCGGATCCGTTCGGCGGCCCGGCGGATCGAGTCGATGCCGACCAGGGTGGAGGACGAAGGACTCAACTCACGACTCCGCAGGCTCTGTCGACCCGGCGTCGCCGATGACGACTTCGGGCGTCGCCATCGCGCTCCTGCCGCCTTCCTGATCCAGTTCGACCAGCTCCTCAAGCTCGTCGTCGTCCAGGTCCGGAATGATCCTGGCCACGTCCATCACTTCGTCCCCCTCGTCGAGCGACACCAGCCGGACGCCCTGCGTATTTCGGCCGATCACCCGGATCTGCGACGCCGGTTGCCGGTTGATCACACCAGCCCGGGTCACGAGCATCAGCTCGTCCTCGTCGGTGACTTCCTTGACCGCGATCACCTCGCCCGTCTTCGGCGTCAGGCGCAGATTGATCAGACCCTTGCCGCCTCGTCGCTGCGTCCGGTACTCGCTCAACGATGTCCGCTTGCCCATCCCGAGCCGGGTCACAGTGAGGACCGAGGCATCCCGCCGGTCAACGACGAGGCCGACCACGGCATCGCCCTTCGCGAGGTTGATCCCCCGCACGCCACGCGTGGCCCGCCCCATGACCCGCGCGTCCGATTCGGCGAAGCGGATCGACTTTCCGAGTCGGGTCGCGAGGAGCACGTCGTCGTCGCCACTCGTCAGCTGGACGTCGATCAGCCGGTCGCCTTCGACGATGTTGATCGCGTTGATCCCTACCGTACGGACATTGGAGTAGGCCGCGAGACTCGTCTTCTTCACGAGCCCGTTACGAGTAGCGAAGAACAGGTGCTGGTCTTCGGGGAACTCCCGAACCCGGACGATCGACGCGATCTGCTCGTCCTTTTCGATGTTCAGCAGGTTCACGACCGGTTTGCCGCGCGACGTCCGGGAGGCCGGCGGTATCTGATGCACCTTGAGCCAATAGAGTTGACCACGGGCGGTGATCACCAGGAGGTAGTCGTGGGTCGAAGCCACGAACAGGTGCTCCACCCAATCCTCTTCCTTGGTGCTCATCCCCGCGATCCCGCGACCGCCGCGCCGCTGCTGGCGGTACGTGGCAGGTGGGATTCGCTTGATGTAGCCCTCGTGGCTGACCGTGATCACCATCTCCTCGTCGGCGATCAGGTCCTCGGCCCGGAAGCTCGCTGCCGTGCCCACGATCTCGGTTCGCCTGTCGTCACCGTACCGCTCCGTGAACTGCCTGAGCTCCTCTCGAATCATGGACATTCGCAGCTCGCGCGAGTCGAGCAGGGCCTCGAGTTCCTCGATCAGCGCCCGTACCTCCCGCAGCTCGTCCTCCAGCTTCTCGATTTCGAGACCCGTGAGTCGCGACAGGCGCATCGCGAGGATCGCGCTCGCCTGCTCCTGGGTCAGCTCGAATCGAGCCTGGAGATTCTCGGAAGCATCGGGAGAGTCCTTCGACCCTCTGATGATCGCTACGACCTCATCGATATTGTCGACCGCGATCTTGAGCCCTTCGAGGATGTGCTCGCGAGCCCTGGCAGCCGCCAGATCGTGCTCACTCCGGCGCACGATCACTTCGTGGCGGTGATCGATGAAGTGCTGCAGAACTTCCTTCAGGTCCATGACCTTCGGGACACCGTCCACCAGGGCGAGCATGATGACGCCGAACGTGGACTGCATCTGCGTGTGCTTGAACAGCTGGTTGAGGACGATCTGCGGAATCGCATCCCGCTTCAGATCGACGACGACCCGAATCCCGTCTCGGTCGGATTCGTCCCTGAGATCCGCGATATCTTCGGTCCGCCGGTCCCGTACGAGCTGCGCGATCTGCTCGATCAAGCGGCTCTTGTTGACCATGAACGGTATCTCGGTGACCACGATCCGCTCGCCGCCGTTGGGTCGCTCCTCGAAGTGGGCCCGCGCCCGAATCACGACGCGTCCGCGACCGAGCGTGTACGCATCACGGATTCCGTCCAGCCCGTACACCAGGCCGGCGGTCGGAAAGTCCGGCCCCTTCACGTGCTCCATCAGGTCTTCGACCGTGGCATCGGGATCCTGGATCAACAGATCGACCGCGGCAACGACTTCGCGGAGATTGTGCGGGGGAATGTTGGTGGCCATCCCCACGGCGATTCCCGATGAGCCATTGATCAGCAGGTTGGGAGGGAGCGATGGAAGAACGACGGGTTCTTCGAGCTGGTCATCGAAGTTCGGAACGAAATCGACCGTGGACCGGTCGATATCGGACAACATTTCCGTCGCAATCGCCGCGAGGCGCGCCTCGGTGTACCGATACGCCGCAGCGCTGTCGCCGTCGATCGAGCCGAAGTTCCCCTGGCCATCGACCATCGGATAGCGTAGCGAGAAGTCCTGAACCATCCGGACGAGCGAATCGTATACGGCGGAATCGCCGTGCGGATGGTACTTACCCAGCACATCTCCCACGACCGTCGCTGCCTTCTTGTACGGTCGGCTCGGCGACAGCCCGAGCTCGTGCATCGCATACAGGATACGTCTGTGCACGGGCTTGAGCCCGTCCCGTACATCGGGCAATGCTCGCTGTACGATGACGCTCATCGAGTAGTCGATGAACGACTCCCGCATCTCATCCTCGAGCAGACGCTGCTCGATCCGCTCGGTGCGCTCTTCAGTCTCCATGGACTCCGCTTTGCAATCAGTTCACCGGGTTCCGGGCTCCGTCCGTTGGACGGGACGCGGAAGCTCCGATCCGGGGCTGGAATAACCTGTAAAATATAGCCAAAACCGGCCTGTTCCGCGACTGTGAGGATACGGTCGTACGGGAGAGGAAAAGCCCTGCTCGGCGTAAGTCGAAGTCTGGCCTATTCGATGTCCCGGGACTCCTCGTCGAGGTACCGGTAGCGCCGGAGAAGTTCGATCTGGCGATTGTCCGGCGAGGTGACGACTCCGCGGATCACGACGGCCTCGACTCGGGTTGAGAGTTCGAATGGATCTCCGGTCCAGACGACCAGATTCCCCACCTTGCCGGGCTCCAGGGAGCCGTACAGATCCCCGACTCGGAGGGCCTCGGCCGGAGCCAGGGTCACAGCCCTGAGAGCCACGCCCCACGGCAACCCGAACCGTACCGCGTTCCCGGCCTCGTGCAGCAGCCAGCGGGCGTTATGTGAATTGAAGCTGCCGATCACGACTTTCACACCGGCCAGGTGCAACAGAGAAGCGTTGTCGAATCGAGCCCCGAGCCGATCGAAGCCCGCCGGACTGTTGGAAAGCGGCTTGACGATTACCGGCACACGCGCGGCTGCCAGTCGGTCGGCGACCAGCCAGGCCTCAGAAGCACCCGAGATAACAAGGCTCAGCCCGAAGTCCTCGGCGATTCGCAACACGGCTTCGATATCCGCCGCGCGGTGGACGTTCACGATCAGCGGGATTTCACCGTCCAGCACGGGCCCCAGGGCCTCGAAGTCCAGGCGTGAAGCCGAGAGCCCACGGGTTCCACCTGCGTCGAACGCCGTTCGGTTGTCGCGCCAGAACCGGGCGTCTTCGAGCACCTCGCGCAGACGAAGCGACGCCCCGCCGCGGGACCCTCCGGCCACGCCGGGCGAGAAATTCGCTACCATCGCTGCCCCTGAAACCACGACCACCTCGTCCGTCGATCGGCCTGTGAGATCTATGATCGCGGCCTGTCCCAAGATCAGCCCGCCGCCTGGAGCCGTGAGAACGGTCGTCAGTCCTGCTGCCCGGTTCACGGCGATCAACACCGGCATCGGACACGAGGGCGATGTTCTGGGGAATGCCGTCAAACGCTTCCATCTTGAAGCCCCACCAGTCCACCCACATGGACGCAGCCACGTCCTCCTCCGCGAGCCGCTCCCGGATCTTGTAGGCCTCTACCGCATGGTGAAACGAGCGAATGGAGAGTCCGAATTCCTGTGCGAGCTCGAGCATCGTGAGCATGTCATCGGCTCGGTAGCAGTGGGCCTGGATCAGGATGTTCCCGCGCAGGACTTCTGCCAGTGTTTCCAGGGCCAGATCCCGGTCCGGGCGGTCCGCCGTTCGATCACCGGCCAGCCAGAGGTCCCATTCTTCCCTGTACTTCTGAGCCCGTATGAACGCTTTGCGATAGCCCGCCACATTGCCCATCCGGGTGGACGGCCCGGTACGCTCGTAGACTCGTTTGGGATTCTCCCCGCATGCCATCTTGAGAGCCATCGGCGCGCAGCACATCCCCTCCCTCGATTTCCTCTCCCGCTGCTGTCATGACGGTACCACCCCGAATCAGTACCGGATCGACATCCAACGGCTTGTACGAGGATTCCCAGGCACCGTTCGGCATGCCGTTCAGCAACTGGAGATCGGCTTCACTCTGGCCGGCGTCGCTCTTTCCCGACGCATCCGGTCCTGTCTCGGGGGGAGTACCGGCCGAACAGCCTGCAGCGAGGGCAACCAGACATGAGAGAGTCAGCGGAGTCCGCCATCCGAAGTTCCTTCGTTTCATCTCGATCTCCTGGGGTGCTTGCCGACTATCCGGCCTCGGGGCAGCTACCGTGTCGCTCAGGGTACCGGAAAGAGGGTCAACCTAGGAGCAGACTCGATAGTCGTCGACCTCGATCAGATTCATGGCAACCAGCGCCTCGCGGATCTGCTCGCGGGCTCCCGGCGATCCGACCGCGGCGAGGACGTATGGATCCGAGTCACTCATCAGGGCCTCAAATCCCTGCGGAGCCAGTACGGGGGCGCCATGAATCTCCTGGCCGATTTTGCGGGGATCCAGATCCACGAACGCGGTGACGGGAGTTCCCTGCCGCAGGAGTTCCCGGGCGAGGGGTTTCCCGACCTTTCCGGCTCCCCAGATGACGATCGCCCTGCCGGGTGGAAGAAACGTCGTGCGGAGGAAATGGACCTTGCAGCGCCGGAAGGCCTGCGGCGTGTAGCGTCCCGATCGGAGGGAGTGCCGCTCAGGGTGAACGCGCCAGTCCAGCAATTGCCGGGACAGGTTCGCCGCCCGCATCCCGGCGGCATGGAGCCGCAATACGAGATCGTAGTCCTCCGGCCAGTCCAGATCCCGATACCCGGCCAGAGCCCGGAACACGGACTTGCGGACCACCAGTGTCGGGTGGGCGATCGGACACTCGACGAACAGGTCGGCGAGGAGGTCCTGCTGGTCCACCAGTCCGTTCAACCACGCTTCGTAGCGGCGATACCCGGAGCCCAGGCTCGATTCGGGGAACAGCCGGACCGCCGTGCCGCACGCCGCGACCGAAGCATGGTCGGAGAGGAACTCGACCTGGGCCAGAAGCCGATCGGGATGGGCCGCGTCATCCGCGTCCATGCGGGCCAGCAGGGGGGCCGTTGCCTCCGACGCCGCCCGGTTCAGGGCGGCGACGAGCCCGTGACCCTCGCCGGTCAACACCCGCAGCCTGTGCTCCCCGCGGGCCGTGTGCTGCAGTATCGAGAGGGTTCCGTCCGTCGAGCCGTCGTCTACCGCGATCACCTCGAAATCGGACAAACTCTGGGCGAACAGGCTGGCGAGACACTCCTCCAGCCAGGGGGCGGCGTTGCGACAGGGGAGCAGAACCGAGACCGCGGGTCGAGCGCTGCGACTCCCGGTCATTCGGTTCCCGCGCCGATGCTCGACAGATCGGAACTGAGCCTGCCCCGGGAGACCAGGTACTGCTGCAGAAACCGCCCGGTATGGGATTCCGGTGCCTCGATGATCGCCGACGGTGGGCCCTCGGCCACGATTCGACCGCCCAGGTCAGCCGCCTCCGGTCCCAGGTCCACGATCCAGTCTGCCCGCGCTACGACTTCCAGGTTGTGCTCCACCACCACGACCGTATGCCCCGCCTCAGTCAACTGCTCCAGCACGCCGACCAGGCGGTCGACCTCGCCTGCGCCGAGCCCGGTCGTCGGCTCGTCGAGAATGTAGATCCGCTTCCTTCCCCCCGGGCCGCGCGCCAGCTCGCGGGCGATCTTGAGCCGCTGGGCCTCTCCTCCGGACAGCGTGGTCGCCGACTGACCGAGTCTCAGGTAGCCGAGACCTACCCGCTGCAGCTGCCACAGCGATTCGCCGAGCCGGTCCTGCCGGATGAAGAACCGAATCGCCTCGTCGACCGTGAGATCGAGCACCTCACGGATGTTCAGGCCGCGATAGCGGATCTCAAGAACGTCCGGTCTGAAGCGGGCGCCCTCGCATACCTCGCACGGCACGGATACGTCGGCGAGAAACACCATTTCCACGACTTCCTCGCCGGCGCCCTTGCAAGCCTCGCATCGCCCGCCTTCGACGTTGAAGCTGAAATGGCCCGGCGCGTAGCCCCTTCGCCTCGCCTCCGGCTGCGCGGCGAACACCTTCCGGATCTCCCCCCAACCCTTGATGTAGGTAATCGGATTCGAACGTGGAGTACGGCCGATCGGACTCTGATCGACGAGGATGACATCGGTCAACCCGTGGGTTCCGGTGAGCGACTCCCATGCGCCGGCCGCCTCGCCCAGGTGAAGACGTGCGGTCGTTTCGCCACGCAGAGACCGCTCGAGCGCTCGATACAGCAGGTCGTGAACCAGGGTCGATTTCCCCGATCCCGATACCCCGGTGACGACCGTAAGCGAGCCGAGCGGAATCCGCAGGTCGACTCCGCGTACATTGTGAAGGCGGGCTCCGCGCAAATCGAGCCATCCTTGATCAACCAGCCGGCGGCGCGAGCTGGGCCTGACTGCGCTGCTGAACGCTGTCCCCGTCGCCGTCCCGGAATCGAGCAGAGCGCTCCAGTCGCCGCTGAACACGAGCTCTCCCCCGAGCTCGCCCGCCCCCGGACCGAGCTCGAGAATCCGGTCAGCGACTCGCACGACGGAGGTGTCGTGCTCCACAACCAGTACCGTGTTGCCGGAGTCGCGCAGCCGTTGCAGGATATCGATGAACCGTTCCGTGTCGCGGGCATGCAGGCCGATCGTCGGCTCGTCCAGGACGTACAGCGTGTCGACCAACCGGCTTCCAAGGCTGCTGGCCAGGCGGATCCGTTGCATCTCTCCACCGGACAGCGTTCGGGCCTGCCGACCGAGGGTGAGATATCCGAGGCCGACCTCGTGCAGGAATCCGATCCGGTCCCGAACTTCGTCCAGGATCGTCTCGGCGACGCGGGCCTCGAATGATGTGAGCCCCAGCGCAGCCAACCACTCCGCGAACTGATCGAATGTCAGTTCGGCCACCTCTGCGATCGTGCGGCCAGCCACCCGGACATTCAGCGCCTCGCCTCTGAGCCGGGCGCCACCGCAGGACGGACAGCCGCGCGGGCGCTGATACTGGCGCAGAAACACCCGGATATACTGCTTGTAGCGCTTCCGCTCGCGGCCTCGCAGAAATGGCAGCATTCCCTCGAATTCGTCGCTGCCGTGCAGCAGTTCCCGCTGGAGGTCCTCCTCCAGCTCGCGCCACGGAGTATCGACGTCTGCGCCACGACTGGCGGCCAGCTCCAGGACCGCCGCCCGCTCCTTTCGATACCGCGGTTTTGTCCACGGGTCGAGCGCTCCAGAGGCGAGAGACCGCTCCTG
>Ga0316201_10003335_pt1 | contig 11809 bp, 12 predicted proteins | sample CS6wburrow_MG_FD_204516 | JGI IMG/M metagenome (GOLD analysis project Ga0316201, IMG submission 204516) | Coastal sediment microbial communities from Delaware Bay, Delaware, United States - CS-6 worm burrow | ecosystem: Environmental > Aquatic > Marine > Coastal > Sediment | place: USA... | reverse complement strand
AAGATTTTGGAGCGTAGCAGTATATGCACGAACGACAGACTGACTTGGGAACGCCGCCTCCGCTGAAAATCGGGGTGCCGGTCTCCGTGGTTATTGACGGCAGGACGGTCACCGTACCGCACGGCTCATCGGTTATGCGAGCTGCCGCACTGGCCGGCGTAGAGGTGCCCAGGCTGTGCGCCACTGACACCCTCGAGGCTTTCGGTTCCTGCCGGGTCTGCCTGGTCGAGATCGAAGGGCGGAAAGGTTTCCCGGCTTCGTGCACTACCGAAGTGGAAGACGGTATGGTGGTCAACACGCAATCCGGGCGCCTGAACGATTTACGGCGCAATATCGTCGAGTTGTACGTTTCAGACCACCCGCTGGAGTGTGACGAATGCTCTGCCGCCGGCGAGTGCGAATTACAGGACGTGGCGCAGTCCCTGGGCGTGCGGGACAGCCGCTACGGCATGAATGGCGCTGGCCACCGCGAGAGCGCCAGGGATGAGTCGAACCCGTATTTCACCTTCGACCCGTCGCAATGCATCGTTTGCTATCGCTGCGTGAGGGCTTGCGATGACATCCAGGGTACTTTTGCCCTGACCGTCAGCGGGCGGGGATTCGAATCACGAATTTCAGCGGGCCAGGACGACGGCTTCATGGCGTCCGAATGCGTATCCTGCGGCGCGTGTGTAAACAGTTGCCCAACCGAGGCCTTGATGGAAAAAACAGTGATTGAGCACGGGGCACCGGAGCGTAGCGTGACGACAACCTGCGCCTACTGCGGAGTGGGCTGCTCTTTTCACGCTGGCCTCCAGGGAAACACCGTCCTGCGCATGATCCCTGACAAGGCCGGTCAGGCTAATGAGGGCCACGCGTGCATCAAGGGCCGATTCGCTTTCGGGTATGCAACCCACAAGGACCGGCTGACCCGCCCGATGATTCGCGAGCAGATCGAGGACACCTGGCGGGAGGTGAGCTGGGAAGAAGCGATCGGCTTCGCGGCCAGCCGACTGCGGGTGATTCAGGATAAATTCGGCCAGGACAGCATCGGCGGCATTACTTCCTCGCGCTGCACCAACGAGGAAACCTACCTCGTGCAGAAAATGGTGCGCGCGGCATTCGGTAACAACAATGTAGACACCTGCGCGCGCGTTTGCCATTCGCCCACCGGGTACGGATTGAAGACCACGCTGGGAGAATCCGCCGGCACCCAGGCCTTCAGCTCCGTCGCCAGGTCCGACGTGATACTGCTCATGGGCGCTAATCCGAGTGATGCCCACCCGGTATTCGCTTCCAGGCTGAAGCGCCGCCTCAGGGAGGGCGCGCGCCTGATCGTGGCCGATCCGCGGCGTATTGACCTGGTCAGCTCGGCGCACGTGCGGGCTGATCATCACCTTGCGTTGCGCCCCGGCAGCAACGTCGCGTTCATCAACGCCATGGCGCACGTGGTTGTGACCGAGGGCCTGGAAGACAGCGCGTATATCGCCGAGCGTTGCGAGCCGGAGCCCTACCGGAAATGGCGTGAATTCATTTCCGGCGAGCAGAATTCTCCGGAAGTGACCGAACAAGTCACCGGTATTCCGGTGGCTGAACTGCGCGCAGCGGCGCGCTTGTTTGCCGGAGCCCGCAACGCGTCGATTTACTACGGGCTGGGTGTTTCGGAGCACAGCCAGGGTTCGACCACCGTCATGGGGATCGCCAACCTGGCGATGGCCACGGGTAACCTGGGGCGTGAGGGCGTGGGCGTGAATCCACTACGCGGCCAGAACAATGTCCAGGGTTCCTGCGACATGGGGTCGTTTCCTCACGAACTGCCCGGTTACCGGCATATATCGGATTCGGCCGTTCGCAGCCTGTTCGAGCAGGACTGGAACACGAGCCTGCAAACCGAACCTGGTTTGCGCATCCCGAACATGTTCGACGCCGCGATCAGCGGCAATTTCAAGGGCCTCTATGTTCAGGGTGAGGACGTGGCTCAAAGCGACCCGAACACACAGCATGTCGAACAGGCGCTCAAGTCCCTGGAATGCCTGATCGTGCAGGATATTTTTCTGAACGAGACTGCGCGGTTCGCGCACGTACTTCTGCCGGGCTCTTCTTTCCTTGAGAAGAACGGGACCTTCACCAATGCCGAACGCCGTATTTCCATGGTGCGCAAAGCCATCGAACCACTGGCCGGGCTGGAGGACTGGGAGGTGACCATGGCGCTCAGCAACGCTTTGGGATACCCGATGGATTACAGCCATCCGTCTGAGATCATGGATGAGATAGCCCGGCTTACGCCGACTTTTGCCGGTGTGAGTTACGAAAAGCTGGACCGCCTCGGGAGCATACAGTGGCCTTGCAACGAAGAAGCTCCGGAGGGAACACCGACGATGCACGTGGGTGAATTCGTGCGCGGTAAGGGGTATTTCGCGATCACCGGTTTCGTACCTACCACGGAGCGGTCATCGCGCAAATATCCGTTATTGATGACAACGGGCCGAATCCTCTCCCAATACAACGTCGGTGCACAAACGCGACGGACCCCGAACTCCGAGTTTTACAGCGAGGACGTTCTGGAGATTCACCCTTTCGACGCGGAGGAGCGCGGTATTTCCGAGGGTGACTGGTGCGGCATTTCCAGCCGGGCAGGGCAAACGGTCTTGCGGGCTGTTCTAACAGAGAAGGTTCAACCAGGGGTCGTGTACACCACGTTTCACTTTCCCTCCAGCGGCGCCAACGTGATCACGACTGACAACTCCGACTGGGCAACGAACTGCCCTGAGTACAAGGTAACCGCGGTTCAGGTTACGCACGTTAATGAGCCCTCCCAATGGCAAAAAGAGTACGAAGCGTTCGCTGCCCGGCAGGAGGAGTTGCTGGACAAAGCCCGTGTCTGAATCCCGTCGCGTACCGGTCAGGAGTTGGCGCGATCCTTCGTATGAAGGCTGCGTGCCGCAACGGGCGGTGCGTCCGGAATCGGGCGTTACGGGGATGGACAGCATCGCTACCGAGTTACCTGTCGCTTTCTCTTACAACCGCGTTGCGCACGTCGTGATGATGGCCACGCCCCGTGACCTGGAAGATTTTGCAGTCGGGTTTTCAATCACAGAGGGCCTGGTCGGCTGTGTCGGCGATATCGAGAGCGTTCGGAGCATTCCACGGCCGGAAGGCATCGAACTGGCGCTGACGATCGGTGAAGACTGGTTCGACCGCCTTGCCACCCAGCGGCGCAACATGGCGGGCCGAACCGGTTGTGGTCTGTGCGGTGCCGAAAACATCGAACAGGCGCTGCGCACGCCGGGTGTCGTCGGTCATAAGCTGCAGGTCAGCCATGAGGCCTTGCAAAAAGCCGTGCTGGACCTGGAAAGGCACCAGCCGTTGCAAGCCCAAACCGGTGCATCACACGGCGCTGCCTGGTGCTCGCCGGACGGGAACATCCTCGAAGTTCGGGAGGATGTCGGCCGCCACAATGCGCTGGACAAGCTGATCGGCAGTCTCTGCCGCAATGGCCGGGACCCGTCCGCTGGCTTTGTGCTGGTATCGAGCCGGGCGAGTTACGAGATGGTTTTCAAAGCGGCAGCCGCAGGGATGGAGTTGATCATGGCAGTTTCCGCTCCGACCACCCTGGCGGTAGAATTTGCGGAACGCTCGGGCGTTACCCTGGCGGGATTCGCCCGTCCAGGAAGGCATAATGTCTACACGTTTCCGGAACGAATCGAAGAATGGGGGTCATTCGATGCAGGAAAATGAGCAGCTGGTAAAAATGTTGAACCAGATTGCGGATAATTTCAGCTTCCACGAGGATGCGGTCGACCGTATCGAAGATCACCTTAAGCGCTTCTGGGCACCTTCGATGCGAAAGAAGCTGATTGAATTTGACACCCGCCGGGGCGCAGATCTGCGGCCCTCTGCCCGGCAGGCGCTGCAACGCCTGAAATCCGACTGATGGCCGACACTGAATTCCCGCAGATCCGGCCGGCAGGCGTCATCCTGGCGGGCGGACGGTCCAGGCGCATGGGGCAGGGGCCCAAGGCGCTGGCCACGCTGGGAGAGAAACCGCTGCTGCAGCATGTTATCGACCGCGTTGCACCGCAGGTAAGCGACCTGATGCTCAGTGTCGAGCACCCTGATGAAAGGCTTGCGGCGTTCGGCTTGCCGCAGTTTGCAGACCCGGAGCCCGATGCCGGTCCGCTGGCAGGCCTGTTGACTGCTCTGGACAACCTGGGCCCGGAACACCGCTGGCTGCTGCTGGTTCCGTGTGACGCTCCGTTTTTGCCAACCGACCTTGCCGTGCGCTTGCTTGAACGCGCCGGGGACTGCGCACTGCCGGCCGCCATCGTGAGTTACCGGTCTGAGCTTCAGCCGACGTTCTCCATCTGGCACAGTAGCGTGCGGCGGCGACTCGAAAAAGCGGTCAAGGGCGGTATGATGGCCGGATTCAAGCAATTTCTGCAGATTATGGACGCAGCAGTTCTCGAATGGCCGGTTGCGGACCGCTCACCTTTCTTCAATATCAACGATCCGCAGGCTTTGCGCAAAGCTGGCAGCCTGTTGGATGCTCAAACCGTAACGAGATCATCATGCTCAGTGTAAAAGAGGCTGTTTACAGCCTGCTCCAAGACAGCGAACGCCTTGTCGGCCAGGAATCCGTTGAGTTAATTCATGCGTGCGGGCGAACGCTCGCGGCGGGGGTCACTGCGCCGATCGACGTCCCTCCTGCCGACAACAGCGCAATGGACGGTTATGCGCTGAGGCGCGCTGACTGGGAAAACGAAGATCACACCATCCCGGTCAGCCAGCGCATCACGGCAGGTTTGGTGCCGCAGGCGCTGACGCCCGGCAGCGCAGCCCGGATTTTTACCGGGGCGGAAGTGCCAACGGGGGCGGACACGGTAGTCATGCAGGAACACTGCGAACAGTATGGGGACGCGGTTCGCATACTGAAGATGCCGGCGGCCGGGGCTAACATCCGGCGCAGGGGGCAGGACCTCTTCAGCGGCCAGCCGGTGTTGCGTGAGGGGCAGCGTCTCAGGCCCCAGGACCTGGGCCTGGCCGCCTCGCTGGGCCTCGCCACGGTACCGGTGTATCGGCCCCTGAAAGTCGCGATTATGTCGACTGGTGATGAATTGCGTGATCCCGGGGACGAGCTTCAGCCCGGCCAGATTTACAATTCCAACCGTTACATCATGAAAGCCCAGCTCGAAGCCTGGGGGTTTGAGGTGTTGGACATAGGAATTGCCCGCGATGACCCCGCTGCTGTGCGCGAACTCATGCTGAAAGCCGCATCCATGGCAGACTTGGTGATGACGTCCGGCGGCGTATCTGTCGGCGAGGAGGATCACGTCAAAGCCGTGGTGGAATCACTGGGCTCGATCGATCTGTGGCGCATTGCGATAAAACCCGGCAAACCCTTCGCTTTCGGGCGCATCGCAGAAAAGCCGTTCATCGGCTTGCCGGGTAACCCGGTTTCGGTATTTGCCACGCTGCTGGTCATTGCGCGCCCTTACCTTTTTGCCTGCCAGGGCATCACGGACTCGGCCGTACACCCGGGAACCCAGACTGCGTTGTTTAACCAAAAAGCCAGTCAGCGTGAGGATTATCTGCGCGTTCGAGCCTGCGATCGGGGCGTTGAGCTGTTTCCGAACCAGAGTAGCGGTGTTTTGTTTTCCACGACCTGGGGTGATGGCCTGGTTCGGCAGAAAAGCGGTGAGGAGATTCGCGAGGGTTCGCCGGTGGACTATTTACCGTTCGCCGCGTTCAATTAAGGAGTCTCGCTTCCCTGCCCGCGCCTTCGGCTCCAGCGAGCCTTTCGCAAATGTGTCGGCCGATCGGGATGGCCGAGGTGGCTGCGGGTGAAGGCGCGTTGCAGACATGCAGGCAGCGAGCAGTCTGTTTCAACAGAAAATCATGCAGCAGGACACCTTCGCCGGTCACGGCCTGGGCGCGAATGCCCGCGGGGTGCGGCAGCAGGTCAGCCGACTTGATCTGCGGGCAATATTTTTGCACCTCGGCAACATAGGCTTTTTTCCAAAGTGAATTCCGGGTCTCTCTCAGGCCATGCCTGAAGTGCCGCAAACTGGCTCTCCAGAAGCCTGCAAAAGAGAGCATTTCCAGGGTGTCGCGCGCGCTGAAGTTGAATCTTCCATAGCCCTCACGTTTCCAGCCCTGGACGGCGTTGGGGCCAACGGTTATCGAGCCATCGGTCTGCGGGGTCAGATGGACGCCCAGGAAAGGCAGGGTCGGGTCGGGAACCGGGTAAACAAGATGGCTGATCAAGCCGTCGAGTGCCGGGCGCAGCCGGAAATATTCCCCGCGGTAGGGAATGATGCGGAAGCCCTCGTCCAGCCCCTGCATCCGTGCCAGGCGATCCGCCATGAGCCCGGCGCATACGACCAGCTTGTTTCCGGTGAACGTGCCGGTCCTGCTATGGACGAGCACTTCCAGGCTGTGCTCGGTGATCCCGGTAACCTCGCAACCCGTCAGGTAATGCCCGCCGCACTCGCAGAACTGCCGCAGCATCTCGTTGCACATCGCCGGATAGTCGACAATGCCGGACTCCTGGACCCGGATGGCAGCAGCGCCTTTAACTGCCGGCTCGAGTTCCCGCAGACCGGCCTGGTCAAGCATTTCCGGATTGAGGCCGTTGTCGACGCAACGCTCGAGCAACGGGCCCAGGCGTTCCAATTCGGACGGGTTCGTGGCCACGATCAGTTTGCCGGTCTGCCGGTGTGGGATCCCGTAGTCCCGGCAAAAAGCGTATGTTGCTGCTGCTCCTTCCCGGCAAAAACGGGCCTTCAGACTGCCGGGCTCGTAGTACACACCGGCATGAATGACGCCGCTGTTGTGTCCGGTCTGGTGCCGGGCAGGTGAATTTTCCTTCTCCAGCAGCAGAATGTGGGTGTTTTCTTTGACCTGCTGCAGTCGCCGGGCGGTGGCAAGTCCAACTATTCCGGAACCGACAATAATGAAGTCGTATTTCAACTTGTCCTCGAAGTCGTCAGCCCAGGTTCATTTAGCATATTCGTTCATGCATAATGCGTCGAGCAAACGACACGGGTTTGACGGCTGGACATCTTGAACAGGCCACGTGACAAATCTATTTTCAAGCAGGACAGGAATGGAAACGATCAGCATAAAGGTCATCGACTTCGACGCTCAGCAGCACGAACTTGAAACACAGCCCGGCGAGGTTCTAATGGAGCTGTTGCGCGAACAGGAATGGGGCGTAGCCGCTCTTTGTGGCGGTATGTGTTCCTGCGCCACCTGCCACGTTTACGTGGACGAAGCGTGGCTGGACAGGTTTCCGCCCAAGGATTCCGACGAAGATGAGTTGCTGGAGATGATGGACCACTTTCAGAGCAACTCGCGGCTCAGTTGCCAGTTGCGCCTGGAGGCCGGCCACGATGGTTTGGTCGTAACGCTTGCCCCCGAAGAGTAAATCCGAATAAAGGAGTCCAGCTTCCCTGCTCCCGGCTACGCCGGAAGGCGGCTACGCTCGACGGCATGCAATGGGCGCACGGCCCCTCTGGTACCGCTCGCGTTGCTCGACTTACCCAACCGGGGCCAGCGGGTCGCCTGCGGCTCCACTGTCAACCGCGATTGCAGGCGCCCGCTTCTGCGGAATTTTGTTGTAACCATCCGTCTTCGGAAATTTGCACCAGCTTCGCGGGTGTTTTGGAATTCGCGAGGCAGATCTGAAATTCTCCGGTGTTTTCGTCATGGTCCGAGACCAGGCCTGTCAGGGTGAAAGCCGCCTGGCTTTTAACCGCACCTGTTGCGGTGATCTGAATGGTCTGTTTGGGAGCATCAAACGCCTTTATCAGCTCGATATCTTCAGCGACGCCGTTTCCGTTGCCGTCAGAAAATATCAGCCACCCCATGCCCCAGTTGCCGTCACGCCTGCAGGAATGCCTGTTGGAACTCGGACACATCACAACCATGCTGCTTCTGGCCGCTGCTTCAGCCTGCGCCAGTTCCAGGCCGCTGAAAAGTTGCTCGGAAGTGGAATTCAAGTGGTATTTCGCCATTAACTTGCTCGAACCGGGCACAGAAACAGTGATGACGACGGCGATCGCCGCCAACACGATGATCATTTCCAGCACGGTCAGGCCGAGGATATTGCGCCGCCTGTTTTCTGAACCTGTTGTTGAAGGCATTACACTTTTTCCTTTTGCTGGTTGTGCTTCATTCGACGTCGATAATTGAGGTGATCGATTCATCGACTTTCGAAACCAATTGAATCTGTCCGGGATTGCTGACCAGGCCGCGCCTATCAAAGAGAAAAGACTCCTGGCTGGACACGAGGGCTATATCCGGCGGCATGCTGTAATCCTGGATTTGCTGCACGCTTCCAGAGCCGCGTTTACCCGGTGCGGAAAACGTGACGAGTTGTGGAGTGCCGCTGCTTTCAACAGGGGAAATATTCATTTCGACTGGCGATTCCGACATGCGCGCCGTTCTTCGCGCTGTTTGCAGTGAATATTCCACGTGTTCCTGCGCGGCGGTCATTTCAGCCTTAATGGCTGCGCCGTTAATTGACGGAACGGCGAATGAGAGCAGTACGACCAGCAGGCCGACCACCAACAGAATTTCAATGAGGGTAATCCCTTGAGAGCGTTTCTTATTCATAATCCCCTACTTCATCGACCGGACCTAACCGGTTCTATCAGGTATCGTCCCTGATAAGCTCCGGAACACACCAACCCCTTGGCCTTCCGGTCGCCATCCGTAGCGAATTAATATATTTAATCTCAGACCTAGTATAGCCAAATAGCGAATCTCATTGGTCTCCGAGTTTACCGTTCATCGAGTAGAACTGACCGTTCAGGAGTCCGGGCACAAAAAAACCGGCACCCACAGGGCGCCGGTTTTGAATTCAGCCGAGGATTATTCGAAAACCTGAGCAATGGCGGACTTGCAGGCAGGACTGACGGATTCTTCCTGGGCACCCAGGCATTCCAGAATTCTACCCTCGCCCATTTCGACATTGGCGCAAAGCTTCATGATGTCGTCTTCACACTGACCGGCAACGTAGTTGAGGGCAGATACCGCCTGGTCGAGCTGCGCGGCAGCGCTGTAAAGCGCGTACTGACACTGCCCGCTGAGCTTGTCCTCGTGCGCGTAGAAGCAGGCAAGCATCCGGCCTTCGCCCTCGGAGACCTGGCTGCAGTAGGTTTCAATTTCCGTGGCGCAACCGGTGATGACCGTGGACACGGGATCCTGCGCCGCCAGTGAGCCGGATAATCCGGTCATCGCCAATAGGGCAAACAATAAGGTTCTTCTTTTTTTCATCAAACTTCTCCTTGGGGAATGGTTAAACACAGCGTTGTATTATGACCGATTCTGCCTTTGTGTGCGTGCACTGAGTTACGGTTCCCGCGCTTCGTTCAGGGCAGTGACCAGGATGGAAGCCCAGCCCTTCATTATTTTTTCCGCCGCTTTTTTATTGGTGACTGAATTGGTCCACGTGTAAAAAGCCTGGTTGTCGACTTTGCGATCAAGCGCTTTTGCGATCAGGTCGCCCGTAACCGAGTCATATAGCTCAATATAGAGCGTCATTTCGCCGGCGGAGTCGGTGTAGGTCATCGTGCGCGATGAGCGAGGTGTATCGGGTGCGTTGACGTCGAGGTTGATGATGGCTGGCCTGACCAGCAAAACGTCATCCGCTGCTTCACCGACAATCTCGTAGCCGCCATTTTCGAGTGTTGTCTTGAAAACATCATGAAACTCGGTGGCGAGGTTGGACTTGATGCCCTCGATATCTTTTGACGTCACCTTGAGGGAATTCACTGAACTCCGGCGTTGGTCGCGTGCCCAGTTTTTTCTGAAGGCAACGTAGGCGTCCATCAACATGACGCGCTTGTAAACGGACAGGTCGGCCTCCGGCTCTGCGTAGACGATGGCCAGTTTCGAATCGGGCACGCGGTGCAGGCCGTCTTCGGTCACTTCCGGTAAATCGGATTGCTTTGCAAAGACGGAAGGCGCTGCAAAACACAGCACGCTCGAAATGCAAATCATCAAAAGTCTCATGTGTCTCATCGACATACTCCCTGGTAGCGGGCGAATTTATATCACCTTGCTCCATTCTATTGGATCGAAACTCTGCTGCAAACCAGTTATGATTTCGCGGATGGACGATCAACGAAAAGACCTGCGGCTTTTTTTCAGACTCAATGTCTTTTATGGCTTGATGTTCGGTGTCAGCTGGCTGGCTCATTTCCTGATTCCCGATCTTTCCAGTCATCTCCCGGTTGGAACTATCGACAGGCTGATGAATTATAGTGGCTCTGATTCCTTCACCGGGGTAGAAATCCAGGCTTCCCAGGTCGTCAGCGAATTCGACAGCCTGATTTGGCTGTTGACGGCGATTTTTGGCGCGGTGGTCCTGATGATCCCCGTTTCCTGGACCTATATTTCCATTCGCGAACAGAAGCAAATGGACCAGTCGTTGCTGCAAAGCATGATTGTTTTGCCCATTGCCGTAACGGGGATCGTACTGGTAGTCCACAATAGCCTGGCGTTGGCGTTTAGTCTGACCGGCGTGGTTGCTGCGGTTCGCTACCGTACCAGCCTGAAGAGCACAGCCGATTCACTGTTCATTTTCATGGCGGTCGCCGTCGGCCTCTCGGCGGGAATTGGCATGCTGATTGTTGGCGCGGTGATGACTTTTATTTTTTGTTACACGTTCCTCGCGCTGTGGAAATTGAACTATGGCTTCAGAAAAGAGGCCAAACAATACATGCGGCCGGCCCAGTTGGATTCCAGGGAAGGCGATGAATTGGAAAACGAACAGACCGGATAAGGAAGGGACCGTTTTGAAAAGCAATCAAGTTTACGGAAAAGTACTCATCAGAGCGTGTGTATTGGTGTTGTTGCTATGCGCGGGGTGTGCGCTGGCTGATGCCCGTCAGATCGATGATTATCAGTGGGAGGGCGTTGAACGCGTGGTCGCCATTGGTGACCTGCATGGCGATTACGACAACTACATCGCGACGCTGAAGGCTGCCGGGCTGATCGACAAGCGAAATAAATGGAGCGGTGGTAAAACACATCTCGTGCAGACCGGGGACATTCCGGACCGCGGCCCCGACACGGTCAGGATTATCGAGCATATCCGTAAGCTGGGTAAACAGGCCAGAAAGCAAGGCGGTTACGTCCATAACCTGATTGGCAATCACGAAGCCATGAATGTCTACGGCGACCTCAGGTATGTCAGCGACGGGGAATTCGAGGCGTTCGTCAACCGCAATTCAGAGAAGCTGCGTGATCGGGTCTTCGAGGTGAACCTCCAGAAAATGGAGGCTGCCAACCCCGAGGCTTTCGCGGCGCTGCCCGAGAACTTCCGCGAGGTGTGGTATCAGCGACACCCGCTGGGCTGGGTGGAGCACCGCCAGGCATGGGACCCGGCGTGGAACCCGGAAGGTGAATATGCCGACTGGGTGCTGCAGAACAAAGTTTCCGTGCGGATCAACGACATGCTTTTCCTGCATGGCGGAATCAGCGGTTTTTACTGCCGGAACTCTCTCGATTCAATAACGGAAAAGGTCCTGGCCAGCTTACGCCGGTTCGATCCCGAAAATCCCGGTATCGTTGTGGACGAGTTTGGCCCGTTATGGTACCGCGGTCTTTCCGGGGTGGAGCCCGAGGCGCTCGACGAGACGGTAGACGCGATCCTGGAACGCCATGGGGCTGAGCACATCATCGTGGGGCACACCGTGACCAGCGGTGTTATCTGGCCGCAATACGCGGGTAAAGTGATCATGATCGACACAGGGATATCCAGGGCCTACGGCGGTTACGTGGCCTACCTTGAAATGAACGCCCAGGGGATGTTCGCCGGCTA
>Ga0316201_10003334_pt1 | contig 11811 bp, 12 predicted proteins | sample CS6wburrow_MG_FD_204516 | JGI IMG/M metagenome (GOLD analysis project Ga0316201, IMG submission 204516) | Coastal sediment microbial communities from Delaware Bay, Delaware, United States - CS-6 worm burrow | ecosystem: Environmental > Aquatic > Marine > Coastal > Sediment | place: USA... | reverse complement strand
GCGGCCTCGTTCGCACTATGCGGTGACCGGTCTGTACTTTTACGATAATCGCGCCAGTCAGTTCGCCCGTGAATTGCAGCCTTCAGCCAGGGGCGAGCTTGAAATTACCGATCTGAATCGCCGTTACATGGAGGATGGCAGTCTGCATCTGGAGTGCCTGGGTCGGGGGTATGCGTGGCTTGATACAGGTACTCATGAGTCGTTGCAGCAGGCATCCAGTTTCATCGAAACCATCGAGTCCCGGCAAGGGCTCAAAGTGGCCTGTCTGGAAGAAGTCGCATACCTGAAAGGCTGGATTGATAATGAACGTGTGCTTGAGCTGGCGGGTCCACTTCGAAACAGTGGTTACGGTGAATACCTGGTGCAGTTACTGGAGCGGGGGCTGGACGATTGAGGGTTCTTGAAACCGGCCTCGATGGTGTTGTCATCATTGAACCCCGGGTGCACGGTGATGAGAGGGGCTTTTTTCAGGAAAGCTGGAAAGCCAGCAGTTACGGCAAACACGGTTTACCCACTTCATTTGAGCAGGCCAATATTTCCCGGTCACAGAAAGGTGTTTTGAGGGGTTTGCATTACCAGTACCTTCAGCCTCAAGGCAAACTGGTCTCCGTATTCGAAGGCCGAATTTTTGATGTAGCGGTAGATATACGCCCCGGGTCGGCTTCATTTGGGCAATGGACAGCGTGTGAATTAAGTGCGGAAAGTCATCGTCAATTATATATTCCTGAAGGTTTTGCGCATGGTTTTATCGTACTCAGTGACAGTGCATTGTTCCATTATTCCTGCACGACCGAATACGCACCACAATACGAGGTGGCAATCGCCTGGAACGATCCGGATATAGGCATAAAATGGCCTTGTGAACCCGGGTCCCTCTCGCATAGAGACCTCAATGCACCCCGGTTGCATGAGATACCGGCAGAGCGTTTGCCGCAGGGTATAAATTGAATATCCTGCTGACGGGTGCCGCCGGGCAGCTTGGAAGTGAACTGCTTCCAGTATTATCCGCATATGGCAGTGTCACTGCCACCGATCGCTTTAAGCCGGGCTCAATGCTGCCAAACTGGCTGGAACTGGATGTCTGCGATGGCACTAAGCTCGAGACGCATCTGAATCACTTACAGCCTGGGTTAATCGTCAACACAGCGGCTTACACGGCGGTCGATCAGGCCGAGGCTGATCCCCAAACCGCTTTTAATGTCAATGCCGAATTACCCGCGCGACTGGCAGCATGGGCAAAAAGTAACGATGCCCTCCTGATTCATTATTCAACCGACTACGTTTTTGACGGCAAAGCTGACAGGCCATACCGCGAGACAGACCTTCCAAATCCAAAAAGTGTCTATGGAGACAGTAAACTGGAAGGTGAGCGTGCCTTGCAAAAAACAGCTTGTAAGCACACCATTCTCAGAACCTCATGGGTATATTCTTCGCATGGGAAGAATTTTGTATTCAGCATGCTCGAACTGGCGCGCAAGGGTGTGTCTTTGAAGGTTGTGGACGACCAGATTGGTTGTCCGACCTGGGCGCGGAACCTGGCGCTTGCCAGTGGCGCAGTGATTAAAGCCTGGCAAGCTGAAGGGCCGGAGATCTGCAGTGGTATTTTTAACTACTGTGATGGACGCAGTTTGAGCTGGTATGATTTTGCCCGTGAGATATTCGATTTCGCGGTTACAGCGGGGTTGCTTGATAGCCTGCCGAGTCTGACACCGGTTCCAAGTACAGAATTTCCACAACCCGCAGAACGGCCAAAATGGTCGGTATTGGATACCAGCAGGATCACCGAGGTCTTTGATATACATCCGGCTGAATTTGAGCGTTCCATAAAGACGGTCATGGATGAAATCAGAAAAAGAGCATAGTTTTATGAATCAAACCAATACACAACAACCGCTGATTCCCGTCATACTCTCAGGTGGGGCAGGAACACGACTTTGGCCGGTCTCCCGGCGCGCCCACCCCAAACCGTTTATGGAGCTGGTTGATGGTGAGACATTGGCTGAGAAGACTTTACTCAGGGCGAAAGCGGTTGCGGGCAATGCGCCTGTCATCACCGTAACCAGTCGTGATTACTATTTTTATACGCGCGATCTGTATGCTGCGATGGATAACAATACCGGTGACGAGCAATTTCTACTTGAACCCATGGGCAGAAACACCGCACCTGCTATTGCACTGGCGGCAATGTGTGTGCGGGATACCGTGCATGCGGATGCATCTTTACTGGTCATGCCGGCCGATCACCTGATAGCGGATTTACAAAATTTTAAAGCCTCGGTGAAAGAGGCATTTCAGCTTTCGAATGAGGGGTTTCTTGTGACCTTCGGTATCTATCCGACGCATGCCGAGACAGGTTATGGCTACATACGTCAGGGTGAAGCATTGACGGCGAATGGTGGTTACCGGGTTGCTGAGTTTGTTGAAAAACCGAATGAAGCCACTGCGATGAAATACCTGGATTCGGGCGAATACCATTGGAATTCCGGTATGTTCTGTTTTAGAGCAAGTACTTTTCTCGAATCCTTGAAACAAAACGCACCGGATGTTTTTCAAGCGGTCGACCGGGTATGGCAGGCAACTGACAAGTCACAGTCCCCGATCGAATTTCCAGCAGACCTGTTCAGTGAGTGTCCGTCAATCTCCGTTGACTATGCGGTCATGGAACGGGCGGATAACTCCGCGGTAGTCGCCAGCGATTTTGGCTGGAGTGACATCGGCTCATGGAAGGCGATCAGTGAACTCTATGAGTCGGATGAAGCTGGCAACCGTGTCAAGGGTAAAGCTGTCATGGTGGGTTCAACGAATTGTTTTGTTCAGGGTGACGACCGTCTGATCGCTGCGGTGGGTGTGGAAAACCTGATCATTGTTGATACCGGCGATGCAGTGCTGGTCACCGATCGCCACCAGGCGCAGGATGTCAAAGAAGTTGTGGCTCAACTGTCGGAGTTGAAGCATGAGGCGGTCAATTTCCACAAGACAGTTCACCGTCCCTGGGGTAGTTATACCATTTTGGAAGATGCTGCAGACTGCAAAGTCAAACGTCTGGTAGTCAAGCCTGGCCAGGTACTGTCGCTGCAACGGCACCGGAGAAGGGCAGAGCACTGGACGGTAGTACGGGGAACCGCAAAGGTCAGGTTAGGCGATGATGAGTTTATCCTGGAAGCCAACCAGTCGACCTATGTTCCTGTTGAAACCCTGCATCGACTTGAGAACCCGGGTGATGAGGATATCCACCTGATCGAGGTTCAGACCGGCGACTATTTTGGTGAGGACGATATCGAGCGCCTTGAGGACATATACGGCAGAATAGAATGACACGAAAGGTGAATAGATTCTCGCCCTGGTACGTATCAGTATGGCTGTTTACCCTGATGCCTGGTGACGGTTTATTGAACTCGTCTTTGATGGCAGATGAACGGGTCGTCGTAACCATTCAAACTGAAAATCATCAACAGGCCATTGAGGCATGGAGAGCCAGTCGGCACGAGCGTCTGATGCAACCCGATGGGTGGCTGACCCTGGTGGGCCTCGAATGGCTGGAGGAAGGGGAAAATCGCATCGGCACCGCGATGGATAATGACATCCAGCTGAGCGGTGGTCCGGCTTATTGGGGTAGTGTTGTGCTGCAAAACGACAAGCTGCACTTCAACAATCATGAAACCGACAAGGTTAAGATCAATGACGAGCCCTTGCCCTATGCAGAGCTGGTAGCTGATACCGAAGGTGTTCCAACCATCGTTTCCAGCGGCACTTTGAGTATCAATGTCATTTTCAGAGAGTCTTACGCATTGCGTATCAAGGATTCACAAGCTAAAGCCTTGCATAATTTCAAAGGTGTAGACAATTTCCCCATCAACGAATCGTGGCGAATAGATGGTCGTTTTATCCGGGCTGAGCAAGGTACGGTCCTGGAAATTACCAATGTGCTCGGACAGGTGAGCGAGTCACCCGTGTTTGGCACATTTGAGTTTGACAGGGATGGCAGAACCCATAGCTTGCTTGGATTAGGAGATGACGAGTCTGAAAGCCTCTGGTTTATATTTGCCGACCGGACAACCGGCCGTGGGACGTATGGTGCAGGAAGGTATTTATACAGTGACGGTATGCCGGCTAACGGTCGCCTGACTGTCGACTTTAACAAGGCCTACAACCCGCCGTGTGCCTTCAACTCCTATTCAACCTGCCCGGTGCCGCCACAGCGGAACCGGATGAATTTGCTGGTTGAGGCGGGTGAAAAGGACTTTCATCCTGATCTCCACTGAGATGAATAAAATTTATTACTGGCCTGATTGGCCCTTCTTTATGGCAGGTAAACTTTCTGTGTTCACAGGATGGATAAATCGCCGTTCTTTATAGCTTTTGCGCAGTTCCTCAAATAGCACGAGCCAGGTAGACGCAAATAGCGGCTTCGTTTTATCCTGGGATTCATTATTGCGGGTTTCAAACTGGTTCATTTCTCTATAATCCTATTGACAAATTCTGACCGGTTTTTCGCGTTCCAATAGTAAAAGACAATCCAGGGTTTAAAAAGTTGGTGTGTTTGGAGCCTGATTCGGCACATTACGACGCAGTGAGCGCTCGCTTTGTCGTAATTCGGCCGTGATAGCGCTTATTTACGCGAGTTTCGGCCCAGTTCGCGGTCCATATCAAACTCTTTTGATGTGATATAAGCCTCCATTTTTTGCAGACGAAGATCCAGTTCCTTGAAACGATGACTAAGGTTACTGAATACATCGGTCGGGGCCATGCTTACACCACGCCAGAATTTTTCCTGGTTTTCATCCTTGTAAAGGTCCTGCGGCCTGGTCGGTAGAATGATCGCCAGGATGATATAGGCCGGCACGATGAATGGGAAAAAGAAAAAAGTGCAGATGACAACGACCACTCGCAGGCCTTTTCGACACAGTCCGAAATAATCTGCCAGGCCGGCACAGACACCAGCCAGTATTGCGTTTTCCTTGTCACGATAAAGCCGGTGAGGGTTTTTACGCTCGTACAGATCACTCATGTCGCTGCCTCCAACTTGGGGACTCGATATCAAGAATCCGCTCGAGTGTTACAATGCGATCTTCCATTTTCTTGGTGGATTCCCAAACATCGGTCAGCATTTTCTCGTCTTCAGCGGTTAAGCCCTTGGATGTTTTAATCTTGGTGATGTAGTGAAAAATGATCCACAATGGTGCACAGACTGTTACCAGTAATATGGGTATGATTTCAGACATGCCTACTCTCCTTTTTGGTCTTTATCCGCTTTAACAGGTTTATTGACTTTCGCTTTTAGCGCTGTAAGCTCATCTTCAACCCGGACGTCATCTTCAAGCCCTGCGATTTCATCTGCGAGGCCCTTGCGACGGCCCATGTTCAGAGCTTCACCCTGAGCTTCTACACGGTCAATACGCCTCTCGGCATTTTCGAAACGAAAAAGCATTTCATCAATCTTGTCATCGTGTATGTGTTTGCGTGCTGCCAGCTGTGAAGTTGCCGTTTTATGACGGATGACGATACTGCGTTGACGTGTTTTTGCATCGGTCAGTTTGACCTGCAATTGGGAGATATCGGAGTTGAACTTTTCCAGTTGCTCGTCAAGCATCTTCGTTTCACGCGCGATCTGTTCGGCCTCATCGGCTAAAGCCTGCTTCTCTGCAAGCGCCGCCCGAGCCAAATCTTCCCTGTTTTGACGTACCGCCAGTTCAGCACGCTTGGCCCAACCTTGCTGTTCACGCTCAAGAAACTCCGCGTAGCGCCGCTGCTCTTTACGGTCTGCAATACATTTTGCGGCAGCAGAGCGAATCTCTACCAGCGTATCTTCCATTTCCTGGATCATCAAACGGATGATTTTCTCGGGATCTTCGGCTTTTTCTAGCAAAGAATTGATATTGGCGTTGATAATATCGGTAAATCTGGAAAAGACACTCATGGTTTATGCTCCTGCATTCTGTTCTGTAACTGTTTTAATGCACGCATCATGCCAATCATTTGGTATTTTCTAAGGTTATGATATTAAAGTAGAAATATACTGGATTTCGAAATTCCATTATCGCTGGGCATGAGTGATTGGTTAAATTTACCAACAGGTGGTTGAACTTGATAATAATCGCACAGTCTATTTGCAGGCCCGAATAGCAATTGATGATGAATCAGGCATGACATATCCACGGCTACTCATGTAGAATAGCCTCCCTTTATTGACTGGCAATGGGCCGGCAAACAGAAATTCTCTGGAGGAATACTCAATGCGATCCAGACTCGCGCTAACAATATTATTAATGATTTCTACAGGTTCCGTCCTGGCTCAGGATGTTAACTCTGAAAAAGGCAAGCTCAGCTACGCAGTTGGTTGGGACATAGGTGCTGACATCGCACGTCGCAGTACTGAATTTGACGTGGAATCCCTTATCACCGCCATCCGTGACGTAGTTGCAGAGAAAGAACCACAGGTCAGTGCAGAAGAAATGCGGGCGCTGTTGACGGCATTACAAGAGAAGGTGCGTGCAGAGCAGGTTGAACAGTTTCGTGTTTTGTCTGAGGAAAACCTGGTGGCGAGTGAAAAGTTTCTTGAAGCAAATAAATCCAAGACCGGAATTGTTGTCCTTCCCAGCGGTGTTCAATACCGCATCATTGAAGAGGGTGATGGTGCCCGTCCTGGTCTTGAAAGCAGGGTGACGGTTCACTATCGCGGTTCAAAAATGGATGGGCGTGAATTTGACAGCTCATTCGCCCGTGGTACACCGGAAGAATTTACAGTCAATGCCGTTCTGAAGGGTTGGCAGGAAGTCCTGCCGCTGATGAAGGCAGGTTCCACCTGGCAGATTTTTGTTCCACCCGAGTTGGCATTTGGTGCTCGCGGCAACCCGCCTGTTGGTCCGAACGAAGCCTTGATGTTTGATCTGAAACTGGTTGAAATCCTGCCGCAATAACCTTAAAACCGGGTGGCATTTGCCGCCCGGTTTTTTTGAGCCTGCGTTACCGTGTTTCCTTGCCAATTTGGTCTTGCCTTCAGCACATACTATTGCTGCCGACGAGGTCTTGATATTATGTTGAGTTATGCCGTCTGAATTGCACAATACGCTGTTGAGTGCTGTTTCCTCCTTTGATCAAGGCGTGTCTGCTCTTAAGCTCAATGTTCTCCGGAACGCCGCCACAAACCCGTCCCGCCCTAATCGAACTGCAGCTGTGTTGGTGCCTGTCCTCGATAAACCCGAGCCCGAAATCCTGTTGACCGTGCGCTCAGAGTTGTTATTACACCACCCTGGACAAGTCAGTTTTCCTGGCGGGTCAGTTGACCGTACCGATCGCTCGGCTGTCTCGACCGCGCTGCGTGAGGCAGAAGAAGAAATAGGACTGGATTTCTCACAGGTATCCCCTCTGGGTTTTCTTGACCGTGTAGACACGATTTCGGATTACAGGGTACTGCCGGTTGTTGGCCTGGTCCGTTCATCATTTGTTTGGAAGCCTGACCTGCGTGAGGTGTCCGAAGTATTTACCGTACCGCTGGAGTTGGCGGTCAATCATCGTGAATACACTCACCAGGAAGTGGTTGAAGACGGTAAAAAATTTGTGATTTCCTCCTTGGACTGGCAGGGGCACAAGATCTGGGGTATCACTGCAGCCATATTATTGAACCTTGGCAGTCGTATGCAAAATATAGATTGTAAGACTGCAGGGCTTGGTCACTAGATTGCTAAACTCGAACTGACCGGCTTTTATGCGGAAACAATTACTACTTTCGGCGCAAGGCCTACACGCAGCACAAAAAAACCAACCGGTTTTGCTTGTTGATTGTCGATTTGATTTGAGCGACCCCGCTAAGGGTTACAGCGACTATTTGAACGCGCATATTCCAGGTGCGGTTTACGCCCATCTTGATAACGATCTTTCCAACCCTGTAACCGGCGATAGCGGTCGCCATCCTCTGCCTGATGCTGACAGGTTTGCCGGTTTTCTGGCCAGGTCTGGCTGGCAAGCCGGCATCAGCCTGGTTGCTTACGATGATGCGGGTGGATCGATCGCTGCCCGGTTGTGGTGGCTGATGAAATATTTTGGCCATGATGATGCGTTATTGCTGGATGGTGGTTTACCTGCCTGGAAAACTGCCGGTTATGGGCTTGAAAGCGGCCAGGTGCACGCGGTAACCACAGCAGCTGCCAGACTCAAGGTCCGTGATGAGTTGGCCGTATCCACGACGGAGATTATCAAGGGGTTGCCTGGCAAGGCAATGGTGTTGGCGGATGTCAGGGCAGCAGAGCGGTTCAATGGCGAAATTGAGCCGATTGATTCTGTGGCTGGTCATATTCCCGGAGCGATAAATTACCCTTTTCAATTAAGTCTTGCACCCGATGGCAGGTTTAAGCCGGTAAGTGAAGTCCGCGAGGCGTTGCTGACCTTACAGGTTAGTCACCAGGCAAACGACCTTGTATTTATGTGTGGCTCCGGGGTTACTGCCTGTCATACGATTTTTGCAGCAGAGTTAGCCGGGATAATGGGTTCCAGGCTGTACGCGGGGTCATGGAGTGAGTGGATTCGCGATTCGTCCCGGCCAGTTGAGCCTGGGATAATCTAGGTACCTGTTGATACCTGCCCGTTTTCTTTCAAACTCTGGATGTTTCCTGTTCAGTCTTAATTCAGTGTGCGCAACGCAAAATGAAAACCACTGAATGAACAGGAGCCTTAAATATGAACAGACTTATACTTGCCCTATTACTTGGTTTGTTTTTACTTGCCAGTATTTCCGCTCAAGCAGGGGGCCGGGGCGGACACCACGGCCAAAACCACAGGCATTGCAACAAACACCACCGGCATTACGTTCATCACCAACGGCACTATGCCCATCACCAACGGCATGCCTACACCCGGGGTCATCGTTGCAAGCGTTGTTGGAATGACGGTCGTTATCGCCATGATGCTCATGCCTATCCCTATGTTTTGCCGAGGTTTGAATTCGGTGTGGCTTATGGAGCCCCAGGCTTTGAGACAGTGGTTGTTTACCGCGAAAGGGGTGGTCACTGATAAATGAGCATTTGTACGGATTGACGCATCCGTTGACTGCATTTCCTGGGCAGGCACCAGGAAATGCGGTGGCAGTTTTCAGGCGTTTATAAATCAGGCAGATTTCTTACGGACGGTCTTTTTTCGATCAAAAAGCTTCGCAAGAAAATGCCCGGTATGTGAACCGGTTGCTGTCGTCAATTGCTCGGGTGTCCCCGTTGCAATAATTTCGCCGCCACGATCACCACCTTCCGGACCAAGATCTATGACCCAGTCAGCCGTCTTGATGACATCCAGGTTATGCTCAATGACCACTACCGTATTGCCGTGATCGCGTAACCGGTTCAGCACCTGTAGCAACTGCTTGATGTCATGGAAATGTAAGCCGGTGGTAGGTTCATCCAGTATGTAAAGTGTTTGACCGGTATCGCGTTTGGACAATTCCTTGGCCAGTTTGATCCGTTGTGCTTCACCGCCGGACAGGGTTGTTGCGCTTTGACCCAGGGTGATATATGAAAGGCCAACATCCATCAGGGTCTGTAATTTGCGTGCCACTACCGGCACCGGTGCAAAAAACTCCAACGCTTCTTCCACAGTCATACCCAGGACTTCGTGAATGTTCTTGCCCTTGTAGTGAACACCCAGTGACTCCCGGTTATAGCGCTTGCCGTGGCATACGTCGCAGGGTACATAAATGTCCGGCAGAAAATGCATTTCAACACGAATCAGTCCATCACCCTGGCATGCCTCGCAGCGTCCGCCCTTGACATTAAAGCTGAATCGGCCGGGCATGTAGCCACGTGCACGGGCCTCCTGGGTGCCTGCAAACAACTCGCGGATAGGTGTGAACAAGCCGGTATAGGTGGCCGGGTTGGAGCGAGGTGTTCGACCGATGGGGGACTGGTCGATATCGACTACCTTATCGAACAGATGCAGGTTCTCCACCTTTTCATAGGGTGCCGACTGGGTCCTGGCCTCATACAGTTCCTGGGCCATCAGGCGATGCAGCGTATCATTGATAAGGGTTGATTTGCCCGAACCGGAAACACCGGTTACACAAGTCAACAAGCCGGCGGGGATTTCCAATGTGACATTCTTGAGGTTATTACCGGAAGCACCAATCAACCTGAATATCCGCTGTGGATCAGCCACTGTTCGCCTGGCCGGTGTCTCGATTTCCAAGTTTCCTGAAAGGTACTTTCCGGTCAGCGTTGCGTGACTGCTGACCAGGTCTTCAGGTTTTCCACTGAAAACGACTTCGCCGCCGTGAACACCTGCACCAGGCCCCATGTCAACAACGTGATCCGCCATGCGGATGGCTTCTTCGTCATGCTCGACCACGATCACGGTATTTCCGATATCACGCAAGCGGATCAGGGTTGAGAGTAGGCGCGCATTATCCCGCTGGTGAAGACCAATGGAAGGCTCATCAAGAATATACATCACACCCACAAGGCCGGCTCCTATCTGGCTGGCAAGCCGGATACGTTGGGCCTCACCACCGGATAAGGTGCTGGCCTTGCGGTCAAGCGTGAGGTAATCCAGACCGACGTTGACAAGAAACTGTAGTCGCTGGTGGACCTCTTTAACAATTTTTTCTGCTATCGCTCCCTTGCTTCCGCCCAGGGTCAGTTCATCGAAGAATTTCAGACAGCGCAAAATGGGCCATGCCGTGACGGTTGGTAAGTTGATATCTGCAACAAAAACATGCCTGGCCTGACGGTTCAGGCGCTGTCCCTGACAATCAGGGCAGGGTTTTTGGGATATGTACTTGGATAGCTCTTCGCGGACGATACTTGCATCTGTTTCACGGAAACGTTTTTCCAGGTTTGGAATAACGCCTGCAAACGGGTGTCGCCGCTTCTGCGTGCCTCGTTCTCCAAAATAAGTAAACTCGATGATCTCCTCGCCACTACCGTAAAGAATAACGTTACGATGTTTTTCGGAAAGCTCCTCGAACGGTACCTCAATGTCGAAGGCGTAGTGTTTAGCAAGCGCCTTGATTATCTGAAAATAATAGGCGTTGCGACGGTCCCAGCCGCGCACGGCCCCGCCAGCCAGGCTCACATGGGGGTTGCTGACGACCCGTTCCGGATCGAAAAACTGGGCCAGACCAAGACCATCGCAAGTTGGACATGCGCCATTCGGGTTGTTGAAGGAAAACATCCGGGGTTCAATTTCCTGCAAGCTGTAGTCACAGTGAACACAGGAATAACGGGAGCTCATCAGCTTTTCTGTAATGGCAGTTGCTGCGTCTTCCTTCCCATCGTCCATCGGTGATAGAAGTGCCAGACCGTCCGATAAAATCAATGCGGTTTCAAAAGATTCAGCGAGGCGCTGTTTGAGGTCGGGTCGTACCTTGAACCGGTCGATAACAACCTCAATCGTGTGTTTGCGGCGTAATTCAAGGACCGGCACGTCATTAATGGGATAGACGTTGCCATCGACCCGAACACGGACGTATCCCTGGGCACGTAATTCATCAAACAATTGTGCATGTTCACCCTTTCGGTCACGAACCACCGGTGCCAACAGCATCATTTTTTCGCCTTCTGGAATGGCCAATACCTGGTCTACCATCTGGCTGATGGTCTGGGCCTCGAGCGGTTGTCCGTGGTTAGGGCAACAAGGTGTACCTACACGTGCCCACAACAGTCGCAGGTAGTCATATATCTCCGTGATCGTACCGACGGTGGAGCGAGGATTGTGTGATGTTGATTTCTGTTCGATTGATATGGCGGGTGAAAGCCCTTCAATATGGTCGAGATCCGGTTTTTCCATGACAGACAAAAATTGCCGGGCGTAGGCAGAGAGTGATTCTACATA
>Ga0316201_10003333_pt1 | contig 11812 bp, 11 predicted proteins | sample CS6wburrow_MG_FD_204516 | JGI IMG/M metagenome (GOLD analysis project Ga0316201, IMG submission 204516) | Coastal sediment microbial communities from Delaware Bay, Delaware, United States - CS-6 worm burrow | ecosystem: Environmental > Aquatic > Marine > Coastal > Sediment | place: USA... | reverse complement strand
CCATGAGTTCTTTCTGTCTATCATTTGTCGCGATAGCTGCAGCAACCGTATTCATGGGTTCATTCAGTTCATTAGATAATGATAATAATGCTTTAGTATCTTTTGGAAAGCAAGAACCACCAAATCCCGGTCCCGGATGTAAAAACTTTGGACTGATTCTGCCATCGCTTCCCATCGCCTTTGCGACTATATGTACGTCAGCCCCCACAGCTTCGCACAGATTAGCGATTTCATTTATATAACTTATTTTTAGTGCTAAAAAAGCGTTACTTGCATATTTTATCATCTCCGCAGTAGGAACATTTGTATAAACAATTGGAGTTTCATTAATATATAGCGGACGATAGACATCTTGCATTATTTTAAGTGCCTTCTGACTAGTAACACCTAAAACAATCCTATTAGGCATTAAAAAATCCTGAACAGCTGCTCCTTCTCTTAAGAATTCAGGATTTGAAACGTAGTCAAATCCTACATCTTTATTTTTACAATTATTGATAATAGAAGTGATTTTTTCTCCAGTACCAATAGGTACGGTACTTTTTGTGCAAATAATTTTATAATCATTTAGATTATTACCTATCATTTCTGCAACTGAATAAACTGCTGACAGATCTGCTTCACCATTTTCACCTTCGGGAGTTCCTACTCCAATAAATATTACCTCTGATGCTCTAATAGCTTCTGATACATCGGTTGTGAAAGATAGTCTTTTATTTTTAACATTTCTATCAACAATTTCTTTTAAACCAGGCTCATAAATCGGAATAATACCTGATTTAAGTGATGTAATTTTTGATTCATCAATATCAGCACAAATAACCTTATTACCAAAATCAGATAACCCGGCTCCGCTCACTAAACCAACATATCCTGTACCTATTACTGTAATATTCTTCATTTTTTATAATCTTTATTAAGATATAAAAGTACTAATTATCTTCTATAATAAAAATTAAAACGTTTTCATTTTTAAATTTGGCAATACACCAAAATCAATCCCGGATTGCTCCCCATTTTTTAACTTAAGTTCGCCCAAATAGGCGATCATTGCCGCATTATCAGTACATAATTCTAATTCAGGGAAAATAACTTTTTTGTTAATTAATAAGCTGTTTATTTTTTGTCTTAATCTTTTATTTGCAGCCACACCTCCTGCAATCACACAAGTTATGACATTATTTTTTTTTATAGCTTTGATTAATTTAATACTTAAAACATCAATAATTGCCTCTTGATAACTAGCTGCAATGTCATTCATATTTATGTCGTTTTTAATATCTCTATAATCATCCATATAATATAATAACGATGTTTTAAGACCACTAAAACTAAAATTATACGTGTCCTGTTTGATTAAACCGCGCGGAAATTTGATAGCATCAGGATTTCCACCGTCGGCTGCGTTCTCAATAGCCGGTCCTCCAGGATAACCTAGATTCAATATTCTAGCACCTTTGTCAAAAGCTTCACCTGCAGCATCATCCAATGTTTCACCCAATAATTGATACTGACCAATATTTTTAATTAACCATAGTTGAGTATGACCTCCAGATACCAATAAACAAATGAACGGAAATTCTAATTCGGGATCAGCAATAAAGTTGGCAAAAATATGCGCTTCCAGATGGTTAACCCCTATAATAGGGATAGAAAGCCCTTGCGATAAACCTTTTGCAAAGCAAATACCTGTAAGCAATGTACCAGATAATCCTGGACCTTGCGTAACTGCAACACCCTCAATATCTTTAATATCCAAATCAATTATTTTAAGGGATTTATTAACAATTGTATTCAACGAATACTCATGCTCACGTGAAGCTAATTCTGGAACAACTCCTCCAAATTCGGCGTGAATTTCCTGTGAACTTATAATACTGGAAACTATTTTACCATCTACGCAAATTGAAGCAGCAGTTTCATCGCATGAAGTCTCAATACCAAGGATAATCAATTTGAGCTCTGTGTTACAATTAACTCAACATTAGGTGGAGATAGATCTTGCCAATCTATGATACCGTTCGGAAGTTCAACTTTTGGTTCAAAAAACTGTTTATTGGGATTCCACTGTTTTTTAAAATCAATTGTCAGCTTAATATCTTCTGGTAAAATATTTTGTAATAAATCGACTCCGCCAATAATTGTAAGAGATACTGTATGTGGACTTACAAACACCCTATATCCCTTGGAAACATTGATTACTGAAACGGGGACTTCACTTATAATTCTTTCACTTAATGCTTGAATATTTATTGATGCCAACATATTATGTTGTGATAATTGTATCTGTTGATGCGGTAACTCAAAGTTAAAGTGTTGCGAAATATTGTTATTAACACCATTTATTGTATCGAATACTGTACTAACCGTTGATATGCTTTCAATAATGTCTTTTGGACCAGCAATTTCTATTTCTTTTGGTTCAATTATCACATCACCAACCACTACATATCCGGGAGCTGTTTCAATTACAAGATTAGAAACTATTGGTACTGTTTTTACAGAGTAATCACCTAAACTAATATTAATTTCACGAGGAGACTCGACTTCGATATAGCGGATTTCAAATTCGTTGGGTATTACTATTTTCTGAGGATATAATCGAAAATAATCATTTAATACAAATTGGTATTCATCAGCTATTCGGTCTAAATCCAATACTAATTTAAAATCCTTGTAAAACTTTTTTAATAGTAAGGTTTTAAATAGTGTCCGTCCTGTACCTTCAAATCTGACATGTACCCGTTCTGGAACTTCTTCCCTCAACGCTTTTTGAGCGCTTAGATTTCTAACTTCAACCGGTACCGTCATTACCATTTCGTACATTTCGCTACTAACTATAAATACCCAAAGTAATACAGCTAGTCCAAATGCACCCAATCGCAATCCAATTTTCCGACTAGTAATTGATTCAATAATGTCGGAATATTTCATTTTACTAATTTAGTTAAATTGTGAGTTATACTTATAATTCGATAAATACTATCCAGTAGATTAGAATAAATTAAGCAGTTTCCTCTTTGTTAAGTTCACGTAATTCATCTGGAATTTCTATCTTTTCGGTTGCTGGGCTATCCTGGTTATCTAAATATTCTTTTACAGGATTTTTGGAAACCTTCTTTTTCTTTGGTCCACCAAGTTCATCAATAAATAAAACTACTTTTTTCTCCTCAGGTTTTACTTCCATCACAATAGATTCAATAGTCGAGCCAGCCTCGTAATTGCTACCAAGCGATTTACGCTCTTTTTTAGATTGTGCGCTAAATGGTATAATGCCCTCAACATCTTTTTCTAATTGAACGATTATACCTCTGTCAAGTACTCGAATTATTTCGCCTTTAATTTTTTTACCGGTTTCAAAGAATTTTACTAAAGTTGGCCACGGATCTTCTTCAACCTGTTTAAGACCTAAAGAAATTCTACGATTCTCACGTGATACCTCTAAAACACGAACTTCAACCTTTTCGCCTTTTTCTAGTATTTCTTTGGGATGCCTTACAATTTTTGTCCAAGAAAGATCAGACACATGAATCAAACCATCAATTCCCTCTATCAATTCTACAAATGCACCAAACTGAGTTAGATTGATGACCTTGCCTTTATGAACTGTCCCAACCATAAACTTTTCTTCTATTTTATCCCATGGATCTGGTGCTAACTGTTTCACACCCATACTGATTTTTCTTTCTTCTCTATCGATTGATAGAACTTGGGCTTCTACTTCATCGCCCATAGAATATAATTCTGAAGGATTTTTAACATGGCGTGTCCATGACATTTCGGACACATGTATCAATCCTTCAACACCCGGCTCAAGCTCAATGAATACACCGTAATTAGTCATACTAACTACTTTACCATTTATAATAGTTCCAACAGCATATTTCTCTTCTACCTCTTCCCATGGATGTGTTGAAAGTTGTTTCAAGCCAAGCGATACACGTTTCTTTTCTTCGTCAAAATCAATTACTTTGACAGTAATGGTTTCATCCATTTTCACAATTTCCGATGGATGATTAACCCTGCCCCAGGATAGATCTGTAATGTGTAGTAAACCGTCAACTCCACCTAGATCAATAAATACACCAAAATCGGTAATATTTTTTACTCTACCTTCTAATATTTCACCAACTTGAATGTTAGAAAATAATTCAGCACGCTGTTCTTTCATAGTTTCTTCCATAAGAATTTTATGGGATATAACCACATTTTTACGCGCTTCATTGATTTTGACAATTTGGAAATCCATTTCTTGATCAATGAATTGATCAAAATCTTTAATAGGTCTCACATCAATTTGCGAACCCGGCAAAAAAGCTTGTACAACACCAACATCTACTACCATTCCGCCTTTAATTCGGCGAATTATTTTACCTTTTAATATCTCACCCTTTTCATATATTTCATGCAACTCAGCCCAACGATGCATAAAATCAGCTTTAATCTTAGAAAGGATTGTATTCCCTTTACGATCTTCTAATTTTTCTAGATATACATTAATTTTTTCGCCAATTTCAGGAAGTTTATTATTTTCAAATTCTTCTCTAGTTATAATTCCTTCGGATTTAAATCCGATATCCACTAAAACTTCCTTTTCGTTCATACCAATAACACGACCTGATATAACAGTATTTGCTGATATATCAGAAATAGTGTCTAAATACTGTTTTTGTAGATCTTCAGGTATCTCTTCTGTTACTATATTTGCATCTAATTCTGTCTGATTGACTACCTTTACACCGGCGAATAATTTGTTATCCAAATAATTTATAATTGGTTTTATTTCGGCAACAGGTTCAGAATCCGGCTGTACCGACTCTGCACTGACTTCCGTAGATTGCTCTAACTCTACGTTAGCCTCTTCAGTTACAGGTTCTGTAATAATTGTTTCGGGCATTAATCCTTCCTTTTTAGTTGTTATTTTATTTATGTGATCAACAATGATCTTAACTTGTTCGTCAACTGTCAAATTTGAAGTGTCTATCTCAATTGCATCATCAGCTTTTTTTAGCGGAGATTTTGCTCTAGTTGAATCTTTCTCATCACGCAATTTCAAATCAGCGATTAAATCCTCTATTGATTTATCTTCGCCAATTGACTGCAAGTCCTTTTGCCTTCGTTCTGCACGCGAATGATAGTCAGCAGTAATAAAATATTTTGCATCAGCATTAGGAAAAACGACTGTACCAATATCTCTTCCTTCCATCACACAATCAGTATTTTTACCTAATTGTTGCTGAATTTTTACCATCTTTTCGCGCACCATTGGAATTGCACTAACAGCACTCACCTTAGATGTAACTTCTTCTGACCTTATCGCTTTTGCGATATTTTTGCCATCCATCTTTAATATCGTTTTACCATCTTTGTGCTCAATATTAAGTTCTAATTTTTCTATTAGATCGGCAAGTTCAGCTTCATTTTCAATATCTATTTTTTTTCTGATTACAGCCAAAGTAACAGCTCTATACATCGCACCGGTATCAAAATAGGCAAAACCCATCGCTTTAGCGACACTTTTAGCAGTTGTGCTTTTTCCGCTGGCAGCGGGACCATCTATTGCAATAATCATTGTTTTCACTTCTCAATTAGCCTGCAAAGTTAAGTTTTAAAACAGATATTAACAATTTGTTTGTAATAACCAAAATATGAACAGTTGTCATTTACTTTGCTAATAATTCGACTTCTTTTTTACTCAATCCCCGCCATTGTCCGGGTTGCAAATCTCCCAATACCATTGTCCCGTATTGAAACCTATGTAAAGAAAATACTTTTTTACCGAGTGAATAGAAAATACGGCGCACTTCCCTTTTCTTTCCTGCTTGCAAGCGGATTGTTATTACAGAACGGGTTTTATGTGTCATTTGTTTGACTATCTCACCTCTGCCAAATTCGCCATCACCAATGAACACACCTTTTTTAATCTTGGCAATTTCTTTGGGGTTTAAGTTTCCTTCAATTTCAACTTCGTAAAATCGTGATATACGATTTTTAGGATGCATTAAAAAATTCGCTAATTCACCATTATCAGTGATTAAAATTAATCCGGTTGTGTCTTTATCTAATCTTCCAATAGGAAATAATCTTTTATTTGATGGAATTAAATCCATTACAGTTTTTCTTCCATGAGTATCTCGAGCAGTGGTTATTACATTCTTGGGTTTATTAAGCATGTAAACTACAGTACTTTCTTGCAGTGCGAGTACTTTACCATCGAAAGCCACTTCGTCATTTTCTTGCACTTGGTATGCGGGATCAATCAATAATCGTCCGTTAACTGTAACTGTACCTTCTTGGATCAAGCGGTCGGATTCACGTCTTGAGGCGACACCGGCTTGTGCTAAATATTTATTCAAACGCATCGGTCTGTGTATCCTGTTGTGAATCTGATTGTTCTAAATCAGATATCTCAGAAATCTTTGGCATATCAGAAAGATTACTTAATCCAAAATATTCAAGATATTTTTCTGTTGTATTATAAAGTAACGGGCGTCCCGGACCCGAATCTCTACCTTTAATTTTAATTAAATTTTTGGATAGCAATGTTTTAAGTACTCCGCTTGAATCAACGCCACGGATTGATTCGATTTCGAACCGATTTACCGGTTGGCGATAGGCAACAATTGCTAGAGTTTCTAATGATGCTCCGGTCAATGCCAAACGACCACTTTTCTTTAACATTCGCCTAATGAAAACCTCGAATTCCGCTTTTGATACAAGCTGATAACCGCCAGCAATTTTCACAATTGCAAATGCATTATCATTTTTAATATATTGTTGGTTTAATTCATCAATGATACTCACTAGATTGAGTGAATCATTATCAACCAAATCCATTTCAAATATTGAATTTAATTGAAATTGGGTTAGTGGCTCAGGTGAGGCAAAAAGTAAAGCTTCCACTATTTGATTTATTTCCTTTTGATTCATATTTAAGCTATTTTGCCTCTAATTTGAATTTCAAGCTCACCAAATAATACACGTTGAACAATATTTATCTCTTCATTTCTGATCATTTCTAAAATAGCCAAGAAAGTAACTATTACTTCTAGCTTAGTCTCCAATTTTGTAATTAATACTGAAAATTTTAAATATCCCTTATCATCCAAGTTAGCCAATATAATTGCTTTTTGATCATCTAAACTAATGTCTTCCCTTTGTAATTCGTAACGGGAAATGATTGGTTTATTCTCCATTGCCACTTTGAAATAGTGTGCAATATCATACAATGTTACCTGTCGCAAATAAACACCCGGATCTTCATCTCCCACAGGGATTGGAGATTCATATCCGCGAGCAAAATAATGGCTGCGTTCCTCTGCTAAATCCTCTAATTGCTTAGCAAGTTCTTTATAGCGCTTGTATTCAATTAATTGTCTAACCAATGGTGAACGGGGGTCTTCATTTTCATCATCGATTTCCGGACGTGGCAGTAACATTTTAGATTTAATTCTCATCAATGTAGCAGCCATATCAATGAACTCACCGGCTACCCCGATATTGATCTGTTGCATTTGGTCAAGTGTATCAAGATATTCCTTTGTTATTTGCGAAATTGGAATCTCATAAATATCGATTTGATCACGTTTTATAAAGAATAGAAGTAAATCTAATGGACCATCAAAATTTTCAAGGTGAATCTTATACATTTATTTAGCGTAATTGAGTCCCATTGCAGTTCGTGCCTTATTCAAATATTTGTCTGCTTGCAGCGATGCCTTTTGAGCACCTTCTTTGAGTGTTGTTAAAGCATAATCTTTATGATTTTCTAGATATTTTCTTTTCTCACGATATGGCTGGAAGAATTCAATAATCTTATCTGCTAATTCTTTCTTTAAGTCGCCATATCTCAAACCGGGATTGTCAAATCGAGATTCCAATTCTTTTTGCTCTTTCTTATCAAGGAATAAAGAATAAATTTGATAAATTGGAGTTCTTTTATCCTTTGGTTCATCAATTGGAGTGGAATCGGTTGTGATTGACATAACTTTCTTGCGAATAATTTTCTTATCGGCGAAAATTGGAATATCATTCCCATAAGATTTGCTCATTTTCTGCCCATCAATTCCTGGAATAAGTTGCGCGGATTTATTAATATCGGCTTTTGGCACAACGAATAAATCTCCATAAATCAAATTGAATCGTTGTGCAATATCTCTGGTCATTTCTAAATGCTGTTTTTGATCTTTACCGACCGGCACTATATCTCCACCAAAGCATAATATATCAGCTGCCATTAAAATTGGATAACTGAATAGTCCAACATTTGGAGAAATACCTCGAGCAGTTTTATCTTTATAAGATGTAGCTCGCTCTAACAAGCCCATACCGGTTACAGTTGAAAGCAGCCAAGTCAATTCAGTTACTTGTGGCACATCGCTCTGGATCCAAAATATTGACTTCTTCGGATCTAATCCTAACGCTAAAAAATCCATCGCTGCATTCAGCGTATTTGATTCTAACCGCTTGCGGTCATTTATCGTGGTTAAAGCATGATAATCGACGATAAAACAATATAGTTCATTTTGTTCCTGATATTGAATCATGCGTGACATCATGCCAAAATAATTTCCTATATGAAGCTGACCCGAAGGTTGAATTCCACTTAATACACGTTTCATAAATATCTCAAGCTAATTGAATGACTCCATAAATAGAAATGGTCGCCATTCTGTTTGTTTTTGTCCAACATATTGTTGGAAATAATGTATGCGGTTAGGGCGCACCGGTTTATTAATTAATGATAAATCGATTTCTTCCAGGGTCCGATTACCTTTAACAATGTTACAATGGGCACAGGCAGTAACCAAATTCTCCCAAGTATCTCCCCCATTGTGTACTTTAGGAATGATATGATCGATGGTGTGCGGTCCGGTTTTATTTCCACAATATTGACAAGTATAATTGTCTCTATGGAAGATATTTCTCCGGCTTAGGACCATTTCCATGCTATTATGACGGATAAAATCTTTTAATTTTACGACGCTCGGAATTTTTAATGTTATAGATGGTGAGTGAATCTCATCACTATATTTTATCAATATATCAACTTTTTCCAAATAATATAGGCAAATCGCTCGACGGGCAGAGCAAATTTCTAATGGAGCATAATTAGTGTTCAATACTAACACTGCCATATTTAGTAAACTACCGTTTTTAGATATATTATGTGCGCTCATTTTTTATTTATAACATTTTTAATGCTTACAACATATAAAAATAAGTCGTTTAAATTACAATTGAATAGGGGATTATTCTTATCAATACTTTCCTCTTGAACATATCCGCGCGCATTGATGAAATTAAGTTCTCCTATTGATATTGCAACATGACTTACTGCATTTTTCTCTCCAAAAAATAGCAAATCTCCTTTTTCAATTTTATCTATCCGAATCAAACTGTTTGAGAAAAACTCCGCTTGTTGATATCCATCGCGCGGTAAATTAATTCCAACCGATTTGAATACAGTTTGTACAAGACCTGAGCAATCTATTCCATAAGGTGTTTTCCCACCCCAAAGGTACGGTATACCTAAAAATCGCAGCGCAGTTTCTACTATTTCTTCACGACTTACATATTTATATCTATTACCAATATTATTAAAACTAAATCCAGTACGTCCATCCGGTAATGTAATTTTATATCCTGACTGTTCTTCTTCCGCTTGAACATTACAGCCAAACACCAAATTACTAATAATCCTATCTTTTCCAGGCGATAACATCACACCAAACATATCCTGCAAAATCATTTTTGCTTCATACTTTGTATTACTTTCAATCCCATGGAAATGATAAATCCATCCTTCATAACCATCCCATTGCTTAACAAGATACCATTTATCATTATTGTCTATTATGTTACAAGATTCACCCATCAAAGCTTGGGTGATAATTTCAGACTTATGAGATGGTTCTCGATAAACGTTAGCAACTGTTGTATTGACAATAAAATATGACATAATTAAGGTGAGGAATTTGCCACAGAGACCACAGAAAAAAAATAATAATTAATACAAAAAGAATAACTACGAATTGTACGAACATTCACAAATTAATATAAATGTGAGTAATCCAAATAAATAGTTTAATTAGCAATAACAGTTTAATTTAAATTAAGCGTTCATTATGCAGACAAAATCAAATATTGCAGCATTTTTCGACTTCGATGAAACTATTATTGATATCAATAGTAGTAAGGTCGGATTTAAATGGCTATACGAAAATAAAATGCTTACGAAATGGTACGTTCTTAAAGTAGTCATTATCGGTTTTCTATTCGAAATAAATTTAATTTCAGAAAAACGTATGGCAGATGGTATGATTGCTTTTTATAAAGGGAAAAAGCTCTCCTATTTTGCGGAACGCGCCGCTGAATTCTATCATGAATTGTTAAAACCGCATTTAGCTCCAAAAATTATGGAAAGATTAGAGTTTCATCGGAAGAAAGGACATACTCTAGTTATTGTGTCAGGATCCATCCGATATTACCTAGAACCCGCCGCTGATGATCTGGGTTTTGACCATATCGTTTGTACAGACTTAGAAATTGGAATAGATGGATTACTTACCGGTAAGCCGATTGGCCAGGTGTGCATTGGCAATTATAAAAAGGAACTCACTCTGAAATTAGTTTCTAAATTAAATATAGATTTACCGAATTCATTTGGCTATGGAAATAACGAAGCTGATATTCCTATGTTAAAATTGGTAGGTAATCCTACAGTGGTTTCTCCGACTAATAAACTGAAGAAAGTAGCAGAAATTAATAATTGGGAAATTTTAAATTATACTTAATATAAAATAAATTTAGTTTTTCTGTGGTCTTCTGAATAATAGATAAGTCCATGGAAATAATACACGTATAGCTGTCCTAAACCAAAAATATGGCCATAGAAAACCTCCATGACGTTTTGTAAATATCATCCATTCTTTAGCTGGCGAAACTCCTTTAGGTGATTTCATCTGCCTACTTCTATCTTTAAGTGATAGTGACTTATCAAATATTGTACCATCAATAGTATTTGAAGGACATTCAGCGATAATACCCGGTGCTACCCATGATTCAATTCCGGCATATTTAGCGCGTAATCCGTAGTCAAAATCACCGCCATGTTGTTTACTGAATTCAATACTGATATTCCCAATCTTTTCCACAACTGATTTTGGGATCAAGACTACATTACCGTTAAAAGTATCACATCTTTGTGGTTTAGATTTATTTTGCAGTAAGATAAATTTTAGCGGTTGAAGTTTACTTTTTTGCAACCTTCCGCCATAATTGATTTCTTCAGTATCACTATCTTGAATGGTTCCAGAAACAATCACGTCTTTGCCCAATTCACTTATTATATTTTTTGATGTTTCCAATAGTATTTTTACAGCATCATAATCGAGTAGTGTGTCATCATTTAACCATAAATAATAATCGTAATCGCTTTTCATCGCTTCTGAAAAAGCGAACCGCATTCCACCATTCCAATAAAGAGCACCATCACCAAGTAATATTTTTACTTTTGGGAAATTTTGTCTAATTGACTCACTTGTGCCATCAGTACTGCCATCATCCACCAAATAAATATGTAAATCTACATTATTGATATCGACCTGATTAGCCAAATTATTTAAACAAGAAAGAGTTTTTTCCTTGCGATTATGACAAGTTAGGAGGGCGGCGATGGATATTTTTGTATTATTAATTTTCAAAATTCCAAATGATATGAAATGTTACAAAACGACTGATTGGTGGAAAATTATGGCTATTGTTAATTAACAAATATTTATCATCCAAATTGGGAAATAATTGGTTTGTA
>Ga0316201_10003332_pt1 | contig 11812 bp, 12 predicted proteins | sample CS6wburrow_MG_FD_204516 | JGI IMG/M metagenome (GOLD analysis project Ga0316201, IMG submission 204516) | Coastal sediment microbial communities from Delaware Bay, Delaware, United States - CS-6 worm burrow | ecosystem: Environmental > Aquatic > Marine > Coastal > Sediment | place: USA... | reverse complement strand
TGGCTGCTTTTCTCTACGTGGGTGAGGCGGTACTCGGATTTCTGGGCTTGAGCGAACATTCCATACGTATTGCAGGTGGGATTATTCTGTTTCTGATCGCCTTGAAGATGGTTTTTCCAGTCGCTCGCTCTGCCCATGCAGTGGATGAAATTCAGGGTGAGCCCTTACTCGTCCCTCTGGCCATCCCCATGGTAGCCGGGCCTTCTGCCATGGCCGTGGTCATGCTGCTTTCAACCAACGAACCTGGCAGGATGACCGAATGGTTATTGGCCCTGCTCGCCGCCTGGTTTGTTTCCTCGGTCATCCTGGTATCCGCAACTGGTCTTAAGCGCTTCCTTGGCCAACGCGGTTTGATCGCGATCGAACGCCTGATGGGTATGCTGCTGATCGCCATAGCCGTGCAGATGTTGCTGGAGGGAATTTCCGCTTACGTGGCGGAATTGTCATGAGCGCGGATTCTGAAAGGGTGTCGGCAGTAAGACAGTGAAAGACTGCAATCAGTGTGGCAAGTGCTGCATACACTATGGTGACGGCGGACTGTCAGCTGAAGACGATGAAATAGACTGGTGGGAAACGTACAGGCCCAAAATCTCCAACTTTGTCAGTGGCGGGAAAATCTGGATCAGTCCCGTCACCGGAAAACAGATGGTGAGATGCCCCTGGCTACGGAAGCTTCCCAACCAGGAAAAGTATATCTGTCGCATCTATTACGACCGCCCCAACGACTGCAGGTACTATCCGGTCACTATTGATGAAATGGTAAGAGACGAGTGCGAGATGCTGGAAGCCGGGGATATTGCCAACCCAAAACAAGCGCAGAAGACCCTGGATAAACTCATGGCTGATAGCCGCCCGCCTTTTGGTAAGTCGTAAATCGTGGATGATGCATAACGATCAGAGCGTCAGCCTCGACCACTAAGTGATATCGGCGAGTATCTGAACCAATTGCAAGAGTTTGTAATATGTGTGGTTGGATTGCTCTCAAATCTAAATGATTTTTTTATGTACTAGCGGTCGATTTATGAAGAGTAGATGGTGTCGATTGGTTAAAATTGAATGAATCAGGATCTGGTTAAGCTCCCATTCAGGACACAATTCTTATAATCATTTCCATCCACTAAAATTGAGAAAAAAGATGTTCAAGCCAATCATATTTGCATTGCTGTTAATTGCCTTGTCACCCGCACATGCTGCGATCTACTGTGGCAAATCCGGTTTTCCCATTGGTGGACATATTGGTATTCCTGATCCAGCATCGAACCTGAGTCTCGTGCAAATCGCCTGGCTGCCATATGACGAAGAAATGCGCTACCGTTACCAGGAAGTGATCGACATTGATTGGCAAAAACAATCAATCAGCCAGGTCTATCTATATGATGGTGCGTTACCTGGTGTTGTCGAACACGACATCAGGGAAGCAGAATTACGCAGCAGTAGTAATTTTTCTACCGGTCACCTGGACCTGCTCTTCTGTATGCCCCATGATCTTGAATCATCCCGTGGTCTGATTTTCGCTCACTACGGTTCAGACCGTTCGAAGCTCCCTCTTGTAGTGCCATTTCGCTGGCAACAGGTGGATAACGGACTATGGTTTTCATCGGTTGTGAATGAAGCAATCTCGAGTTCAATCGTCAGTTCATTCAACTCTGTAATCGTTCATGATGTAACCGATGATGTAGAAAGAGCAACCGGTGTGCGTCCACCGAGATACCTGGCTGAATCACTGATACAACAGAATCTCCGACCAACAACCGACCTTGTGTTTCGCGACCAGGCTCTTTTATTTGGTGGGCACAACGCCCTCGTTATCGGCAACCAGATTGTCATCATTGGCGACAATGCCTCGTTGACAGCTGTACATTCTGTAAACGATGTCTACAGCAATGATCAGTCGATAATGGATGGTGATTATGTTTTGACTGATCTGGAGTCATTTATTGGTCCGATCTCAATTGAGGCTCATGGTGTAAGACGACCGGCAATCATTGTCGATGGACGTGCGGATTTTGAAGCGACAGTCTCAAACTGTGTTGATGGCATCAGCAATGTATCAGCACATATGATTTATGCTTCAGAGCTGTCAGGTGACATAACGTTAGAGACTCAAAATCCACGGTCGATAGTGACCAGTGATCATCAAAGCATCACCGCTGAAATACCGTGTGATACTTTCCATGAAATAAAGGCTTCACGAAAAGTCTTTACAAATGCCAACTACAGTAAATTGGTTAATGTCGACGAATCCATGGCGTCGATCAATTTCAATTCCCCCAAGCGTTATTTTATAAACATGATATACACTCTCAAAAATCCGCCTTTTCTTGCCTTCCCAACAGGACCGTCTGGTATTGATGTTGAGCTCATTAAGAAAATATGGGGAGTAGCCGACATTGAAAATCTACGCGGTAGAACAAAATATTTCTGTGACCCGCCAGGTGATGAAGTTGTTGATTCAATCGATGAAATCGTGACCAATGCATTCGCACGTTTAACCAACCTGGAGCTAGAGTCGTTACAGATGGAAGGTTACTTGTTTGATGACAGTGACGCAGATGGGTCTATCTGCAATAGTGGTGAACTGAACGATTCCCCTTCCCGATATGTAAAACAGATCGAATTGTGGGTGACACCTAACATAGCCCCGGTTCAGTAGTGAGCTGGTTACCGGGTCATTCTTACCGCTCCGTCAATGTCCGTCATCAGAAGTAATAAACAAGAACATAAGCCGTCAGCAACACGGCAATCCACAACGCCGTGACTCCGATTGGCCAGGCGCGGGTAAACACACCCGGCCTTGGCTCATGCCTTGAGGTGCCAAGATACCGCTGCGCAATATTTCTCAGCTGAAACAGTGTCGTCCTGGCCGTATTCGAAACGGCGCTGCCGCCAGCAGATGCGAGCCGAAACAAGCGAACCGCCAACTTGAACAGTACTATACGCCAGAGCCAGTCCGTATCAAGGCTGATGGTCTCGGTCCGTTTCATCAATGGCAGCAGCAGGAAGAATGCCAGGCCCGAAAACATCAACAACTGCAGGTAGAAAAGAACCTTGCCGGGTGTATACGCCTCATACTCGACCGGATACGGCAGGAATCGATAGAGCAATTCGGGGGCGACTCCGAGCAAAATACACAGCACAGAGAAAATCACCATGGCGGCGCCCATATTCCACGGTGCGTCCTTTGGACGTAACCCCGAGTCACGCTGGAAGAACACGAACCACGGGAATTTGATGCCGGCGTGCAGGAACACGCCGGCTGAGGCAGCGGCCAGCAGCATGTAGACAACAACGAGACTCTCGTCGGCAGCGGCCTGCGAGATCATGGTCTTGGTCGTGAAACCCGAGGTCAACGGGAACCCTGAAATCGCAAGTGCGCCGATGATCCCGCAGATAGCCGTCAGCGGCATCGTCCGGAACAGGCCGCCCACCTCGGTACAGCGGTTGAACCCGGTGCGGTAGACCACAACGCCGGCACTCATGAACAGCAGCGCCTTGTAGATGATGTGCGCGAAAGCGTGTGCGGCCGCGCCGTTGAGCGCCATATGCGTGCCGATACCGATGGCAACGACCATGAAGCCCACCTGGTTGACGATCGAGTAAGCGAGAATCCGGCGGATGTCGTTTTCCAGCAGCGCGTAGATTATGCCGTACATGACCATGAACAGGCCGATACCGATCAGCACGGACTCACCCGGGAACAGCAGTATCAGTGCCAGGACTGCGGTCTTGGTCGTGAAAGCCGACAGGAACACCGAGCCCGTTGCGCTGGAGGTCGGATAGGAATCGGCCAACCAGGCCGACACCGGAGGCGCCGCCGCGTTGATCAGGATTCCCGTCAGTATCATCCAGGTGTCAAAGTTGGTTGCCAGCATCGGCTGGACGTCGATCGAACCGGTATGTACGACGACACCTTCGATACCCACCTTCAATATAACACCGCCAAGCAAATGCATGATCGCGTAGCGAACTCCCGCCCGCCGCGCCTCGGGCGTTCCGCCGCACCAGACAACGACCGTGGAGAAGAGCGCCATCAACTCCCAATACAGGAACAACGTGATCAGGTCACCGGCAAAGCTGACGCCAATTGCACCTGCGGCGTAGGCGTAGGCCGACGACAGTTCATACCACCTGGCCTGCCGGTAGGCATATAGCCCGCCGACGAATGCCATGAAAGCGAAGATGGTTGCAAACAGGCGCCGGACTTCACTCCCTTCGAGCGGTTCAATGCGGTAGTCGAGGAAAGCAATATCGTAGGCAACACCATTTGGTACCTGCCAGATGAACCACAGCGTGATCAACGGTGCAGCCAGCACGATCGCAGTGCGCAGGTGGCCACGCGCCGGGCCGATCAGGAGCGCGGCCACGATCATGAAAATTGCCGGAGGGATCAGTTCAAACATCACGCTCCCCTTCATCGTAATAGTCAGCCGGCCGTTTCAGCACAAAGCCCAACCCTTTGGCGACCAGTACCATGGCCAGGCAGGACAGGAAGCCGAACACGGCACCGAATCCAAACCAGCCATCAACACCAAAGTAGCCCTTGATGTAAATAAATGCCTGTACCAGGACGAGCACGACGAGCACGGCGATAAATATCCTCCAGAGGAGTTTTATCGTCGCGGGGCGCGCCAGCCAGTGATCAGTTTGTTGCGATTCATTCATGACAGATTCTCGACAATCTGGCGCTCCAGTTCGAGTGTCGCGCCATTAAAAAAGAAAAATGCAATCGTCAGAAACGCGGTTAGCGCAAGCGCAAGCACCGCCGGCCATGGCGCTTCACCATGCTCCTTGCCGGGTGCTTCATCCTCGCGCATGAACCACGCCATGTAGATAATCGGCAGAAAGTAAGCGGCATTCAGCACCGTGCTCAGGATGATAGTTGCCAGTGCGACGTAATTATCGTCCTGGAAAGCGCCGGCGAGTATGTACCATTTCGAGACGAAACCGCCGGTTGGTGGCACGCCAATCATGCTCAGTGCGCCGATCGTGAACGCGGTCATCGTCACCGGCATTCGCCTGCCGATGCCCTTGAGTTGGTTGATTTCGGTCTTCTTCGACGCGACATAAATGGCCCCCGCTGCAAAGAACAAAGTGATTTTTCCAAAGGCATGCGCAACCATGTGGATCGCTGCACCGATCTCAGCGAGGGGCTTGAGTATGGCGGCGGCCATGACGACGTACGACAGTTGCGCGATGGTCGAATAGGCCAGCAGGCGCTTAAGGTTCTGCTGCCGGAGTGCCACGACACTCGCAGCGATGATCGTGAACGCGGCGGCATAGAGCAGCCAGCCGCTGCTTGGCTCCGCAAACAGGAAATCCACACCGAAGACATACACGATGACCTTGGTGATCGTAAATACACCCGCCTTGACGACCGCCACGGCATGCAACAACGCGCTCACGGGTGTCGGCGCGACCATGGCGGCCGGCAACCAGCGATGCACGGGCATGACTGCTGCCTTGCCGATGCCGAATACGAAAAACCCAAGCAACAGGCCAACCGCGGGGCCCTCGATATGCTCCGCGAGGAATCCCCCGGGTACGAAGTCACCGCCGCCCGCTACCGAATAAGTCCAGATGATTGCCGGCAGGAACAGGCCAATGGATGTTGCCAACAGTATGCCAAGATAAACCCGCGCAGATCGCACCGTATTCTCATCACCCTTGTGCGCCACCAGTGGATACGTCGAGAGCGTCAGCATCTCGTAAAACAGGAACAGCGTGATCAGGTTGCCGGCAAAGGCAACGCCCATCGTCGCCGCGAGCGACACCGCGAACATCACGTAGAAGCGCGTCTGGTTTTGCTCCTTGTTACCCCGCATGTAGCCGATCGAATAGACGGAATTGATAATCCAAAGACCCGAAGCCAAGGCTGCAAACAGCATGCCGAGTGGTTCGACGCGGAAGGCGATTTCTACGCCGGGCATCAATTCGATCAACTTCGCGCCGGGCCGCTCGCCGGCCAGGATCGCCGGCAACAGGCTCCAAACCGTCATTGCAAGACCGCCGGCAGTCACAAGTGTTACCGTCTCGCGGAGGTTCGCGTTGATCCGACCCGCCAATGCGATAACGGCCGCACCCGCAAGCGGCAGTATCAGGGCGAACAGAATGGTCGATTCGGCACTCACGGCAGGTGACCCAGAAGATCGGCCGCGGCATCACCGGACAGTGTTAGCGGCAACTCGGGAACCAGGCCGAAGTAGATATTTGCGGCGGCGGTCAGCCACAGCGTTACCACCAGCAGTGGCGGTACACTTGCGGGTGCTGCTGGTTCATAGGGTGCCTCCCCGAAACATGCGGCTTCAACGATCCGCCAGATGTAAACGACCGCCATCAGTGAACTGACGAGGATAAGGGCGACCAGCGGCAAACCCCAGGTGCCAAGTTCCATAGCCGCTGTGATCAGGTACCACTTACTGACGAAGCCGGCGGTTCCCGGGACTCCGATCAGGCTGAGGGCGGCAATGACGAAGGCGCCGAAAGTCCATGGCATGCGACGTGCAATACCCTTCAGGTCGTCAAGCCGCAAACCGCCCGCAACCGTAGCAAACAATGCCACGGCCAGGAACAACGCACCTTTAGCCAGTGCATGGTTGAAGATATGCACGATACCCGCCGTCAGTCCGGCGACGGTGACGAAACTCGCGCCGAGAATGATGTAGCCAATCTGCGCAATCGAGGAAAACGCCAGCAGGCGCTTGATATTATTCTCGAACATCGCTACCGCCGAACCGACGAGAATGCCGAGGATGGCCACAGGCATCAGGTAAAAGGTGAACTGCAAAGCATGACCCTCCAGGTTTCCCTGGAAGACAAAGAAATCGAAACGCAACAGAATGTATAACGAGACCTTGGTGGCACAGGCCGCCAGGAACGCAGTCACCATGTGTGGCGCGTAAGTGTAAGAATTCGGCAGCCAGACATGCAGTGGGAATATCGCCGCCTTCAGGGCAAGGCCAACGGTAATGAAGCCGGCCGCTGCCAGGATGGGGCGCTGGTCCGCAACGGCCTGTATCCGGAGTTCCATGTCGCCGAGGTTGAGCGTTCCGGTCATCATGTAGATGAGGCCGACACCGATGAGGTAAAACGTTGCGCCGATCGTGCCCATGATCAGGTACTTGAACACCGAAGGCAGAGCCCGCCGGTCCGGACCACCGGCGATCAAAACGTAGCTCGCGAGTGACGAAATCTCCATGAAAACGAAGATATTGAACGCATCGGCGGCTACCACGATTCCAGACAGCCCGGCTAGCGCCAGCAGCCATGCGGCGTAAAAATACGGCTGGCGTCCCGCCTCGATTTGCCCGTCCAGACTTTCCCGTCCACCAACCAGCGCAAATACCGAGGCGCCCGTGACCACCAGGAGCAGGAGTGCGCTAAACGCATCGACCTTGAGCTCGATTCCGTACGGCGCTGGCCATGAGCCCATCAGGTAACTCGTCGGTCCGCCTACGAGAACGCCCTGCACAAGCTGAATTGCGATAGCGAATGTGAGCACGCTTGCCATTGTGCACGCCGCCCAGGCGAGACCACGAGGCCTCAGCAGGACAACGAGTGGCGCCATGAGCATCGGCACGACAACCTGAAGCGCCGGGAAATGATCAACCAAAGCGTTCACTGCTCGTCGATCTCCTGGATTTCGTGCTCCTCGATCGAGCCGTATTCCTCCTTCAGGCGTACGACAATACCGAGGCCCAGGGCGGTGGTGGAAATACCAACAACGATCGCGGTGAGAATCAACACCTGTGGCAGCGGATTCGAAAATATGGCATCGCCCGTGCCGGAGAAGATCGGGGCGGTGCCGCCATCGACCTTGCCCATCGTGATGTAAAGCAGGAAAACAGCGGCCTGGAAAAGCGACAGGCCGATCAGCTTCTTGACCAGGTTGCGCTTTGCGATGACCGCATAAAAGCCGATCATCAGCAGTATCGCGAATACCCAGTAGTTATAGAGACCCAGAATTTCCATGAGTTAGCGACCTCTCGCGGCGAAAGCATGGAAAATACTCAGCAGCACGCCGGTTACGGTAACGCCGACACCGGCTTCAATGAGCAGGATACCCAACTGCTGGCCCTTCACGGGATCATCAGACAACACCGAATAGTCGAGAAAGTTACCGCCCAGGACAATTCCGGCAACCCCGACAGCGCCGTACAGGAGCGGACCGAATGCCACGAGTCCGAGCAGGACGCGCTCAGGCAAGACCGACAGGGCGCGCCGCTCACCTTCCAGCAAAGCAAACAGAATGATTGCCGCGGCGATGATTGCGCCGGCCTGAAAGCCACCGCCCGGGCCATACTCTCCATGGAACTGCACGTACAGGCCGAATAACAGGATAAACGGAATCAGCACCCGCCCGACGACTCTTGGAATCAGGTGATGGCGCAGCCCTTCGTTGATCTTCTCCCGCGGCAGTGAGCCTAATGGCACGCCACTGCCGAGTAGAAAAAGAACGCCGATACCGGCCGTAAATACAACGAACACTTCACCCAGCGTGTCGTAACCGCGAAAGCTGCCGAGCACGGCGGTGACGACGTTCGGGATATCGATATATTCTGGAGTTTTTTCCAGGTACCAGGGTGCGACATGCGTCTGCACCGGTGCCTCAGGGTCCCCAAAGCGCGGCTTATCAAATGTCGCGTAAATGAGAATCAGCGCGGCTGCTGCAACAACCGTGAACGAGAGTATCCTGTTCGACGACTTCGCCCGTTCGCGTTCAGACGTCAGCGCCAGTGCACTCAGGAAAAGCACCGTGGAAATGCCCGCACCGACAGCCGCTTCGGTCAGTGCCACATCCGCGGCATCGAGGAGGAAGAAGTTGCTGGCGATGAGGAGACTGGCGATGCCCATGAGCATCACAGCAACGAACAGGTTGTCGGTCCGTACGATCGCAATCGCAGTGATCACAAGTAATGTGAGCAGAAAAATTCCGAAGATAACAATCATTCCTGTCCCTCATCATCATCCTGAACTGCGTCATCGAAAGGACGTGTCCCGGCAAGCAGCGCCGCACTGGCAAGCGCATTCGAGGATGTCGGGCTCGTCAATAACAGGAAAAGAAGGATGGCGATCAACTTGATCGTCGCCAGCGACCAGCCAGCCTGCAGCATGATGCCGAGCAGCACCAGGATAGTGCCCATGCTGTCCGTAACGCTTGCTGCATGCATGCGCGTATACAAATCGGGCATTCGCAGGGCGCCGATACCGCCGATAAGGACACTCAAGCCGCCAAGGGTCAGCAGCACCCAGCTAAGGATGTCGAGTAGTGTGGTCAAGGAATCACGTCCCCTCGTCGCGCTCGGTGCTGCGCCGTAATGCACGGTTTCGGAAAAACTCGAGCACGGCCAGGACGCCGATAAAGTTAATCAGTGCGTAAGCGAGCGCGAGATCGAGAAAGTCCGGGCGCCCATACAGAAAAGCAATGACGGACAGTAGTAACACCGTCTTCGTGCCGATCATGTTGACGGCCAGAACGCGATCATAAACTGATGGACCGAGCACCGCGCGAATCAGCGCAAGACCCATGGTCACGAGCGTCGCAATGGTTACAACGTAATACATGATCAGCGCCTCCTGAGTCCGGCCACACGCCGCTGCATTTCGCCACTTTCCAGGGCGGCGGCGCCTTCGCGCGTCAACGCATGGACACGCAGCCGGCCCTCGTAGACATCGAGCGTCAGCGTGCCGGGCGTGAGCGTGATCGAATTGCCGAGTAGCGCCAGGTCGACCGGCCCCAGACCGCTGCCATCGATCTCCATCACCGTCGGTTCGACCTCGACCCTGCGGCGTAGAACAACCCGGGCAACCTCGATACTCGACTTGACCACTTCGCCAGCGAGCCACGCCCAGAAGCCCAGCAGACGCCAGTCGTAATGAAACGCGAACATCTCATCGTCAAAATAGCCCATGCGGCGCACAATCCAGACTGTCAGCACGCAGGACAAAGCGCCCAGACCCAGCAGCAGTGGTTTCAGATAGCCCGACCACAGCACCCAGGCTGCGATCAACAGCAGCAACAGGATCAGCATGCGCACGAATGGTGTGTTCATCTGACGTTAGTTTTGCACGGATACTCCCGGCGCAAGGTTTCGTAAACGACATCGCGAGCAAGCTCCCGCCCCTCCAGGTTTTCGAGCTGCACAAGATCGCTGACAACTTTCCTTGCAACTACGGCCAGCGGGAGCGGTTCGCCAAGACAGAATTCCGCGTAGTAGGAAGAGCCAAAGCGTTCAATTCGCGTACCGAGGCGAGCGCGGATGGCCCGCTCCGTAGGGGTTTCATCTCGCCCATATTCATCGGCAACATTATAGGCAACGCGCTCATCGGTAACGACGGCACCGTCGATGAAACCTTGAATGTAGCGAATGCAGAAAATTCCATCCTCCCCGTCCGGGTCTTCTTCGTAGACGGCACAATGCGAGATGAGTTCTTCGGTAGATAACGCTTCGACCGCCCACGCATTACTGGCGGCTACTGAGAATATCAGGGCGCCGATTGCGCACCAGTATAATTTGAGTTTCATGTCCATAATTCCTCGTAGTCAGGGTTCTTGGTTACCGAGCTGCCCGTCATGGTGTTCCTTGTTCATCTAAAGCCAGCACATACGTGCCGGCGCTAAAATGAGCATTAAAAAAACCGTGCAATTCTCGTCAACCGGAGGCCACTGGTAGGCGCTCTTGCCGATGGAAAAGCTTTTGCTTCGAAAATGCCTTTCCCTCGTGAGGATTGCGGCCATGTCGGAGTATAAATAAAACAAACACTATATTTCCAGAATACTTCAGATATTAAACATCGGTATAAGTCTTCATTCGCCTTGATGGCTAGTTCATTCATCACTGGATGTGTAGTCCGATGTTTCTGAGGTTCTTGCCATGGTTGCCCGAAAGCGATTGGCAACTTCGGCATCCGTCCATAGTTTTACCTCATCAACATTTACCCTGTTCACTATGTGACAGTGGTTGCTCATGAGCGCAGAGGCGCACAGATCAACAGAAAATACAGAACAAAGCAGTTTGATACGGTCAACAATCCATTGACGGCGGTGGTCGAAGTCTAAACCAGTATGGTTATCTTGACCACACAGGAAGGCACGCCGCACACACCGGGAGATGCAATGGTAATAGGGCGCGTCTTCCAGCGAGACTTAGCGATTTCTTGGTTGTGGCATGAGCTTAATGTAGAGCGATCCCTCCGTGGTCAATAGGGCAAAATAGCGCTGACTCTTGTAGGATAATTTATGCGAGATGGGTGTCTCGGCTTTTAGTATCGGCTTTTACGTTCGGCTTTTTCGGCTTTTATTGTCTGCTTTATTCAAGTGGACTGTAAAGGTGACAGCTTGGCTACCGGCAACTTTCACCCGGTGATTGTTATGTTTTTTGTGCCTTCCTTTTCAGGGCAAGGCGTCTATCTAATGCTGTTTCCAATACCTCTCCCCAGTCTTTCTGATCGTGTCGATGTGCCAGGTCGACCATATCGGCAAGAAAGTCCTCAGGGATAGCGCTAAGAAGATTAGGGTTTTGGTAGGTTGTTAGCGGAGGGCGGCGTTTTGAAAATGTCGGAAAGTTATCCAGCTTTCCAATAATCGTAAGTACGACCATGGTACGAACACATTTCTCACATTCACAGCAGTTGACCGGTAGACCGGTTTGCTGATCAAACACGGGTGTTTTAGCACACACCATCAAGTTTTCCTGGACGTGTGGGATATCGGCCAGCATTTCAATTTTCTTCGCCCGGGAATGACTGGTTCCAGCGTGAACGATCTGTAATTGATCACTGCTAAGGTGGTGATCAAGTGCCGGATGTGAGCCAT
>Ga0316201_10003331_pt1 | contig 11812 bp, 10 predicted proteins | sample CS6wburrow_MG_FD_204516 | JGI IMG/M metagenome (GOLD analysis project Ga0316201, IMG submission 204516) | Coastal sediment microbial communities from Delaware Bay, Delaware, United States - CS-6 worm burrow | ecosystem: Environmental > Aquatic > Marine > Coastal > Sediment | place: USA... | reverse complement strand
CAGGTGCCGGAAGCCCAGGGCGCTGTCGTTTCGATCGATCCATACGATGGAGCCGTTGGGGCGCTCACCGGTGGTTTTGATTTTACGATGAGCAAATTCAACCGCGCGCGGCAGGCTTACCGGCAACCCGGCTCTTCGTTCAAACCGTTCATTTATTCTGCTGCGCTCGAGCACGGCAATACGCCGGCGACCGTTGTTCTCGATGCACCGGTCGTCATTAATTCGTCGGAACTCGAAGCGGTCTGGCGGCCCATCAACTACAGCGGCAGATTCTATGGACCGACTCGCATGCGCGAGGCGCTGGTTCGTTCGATGAACCTGGTGTCAGTGCGGCTGCTGCTTTTCGAAACAGGGGTCGGGAACGCAGTACGCCACATTGCCAAGTTTGGCTTCGGGGACGCAGCACTACCGCGTAACGGTTCGCTTGCCCTGGGCGGTGGTGCAGCGTCACCGCTGGATATGGCGCAGGGCTACGCGACAATCGCGAACGGGGGCCATGGCGTCAAGCCTTACGTCATTGATGCGATCTACGGACCGGAAGGCGAGACGCTATACCGGGCCGAGCCGGCCGTCGTTTGCGACGAATGTCTTGCGCAGGATTCGGACGATGTTTTCGCGCCTGCGCCGACGGCGGAAATGACACTCGAGGAGATGGCGGATGTCGCACTTGACTACAGGCCGGACGGTACCGTGGCTCCCGAATTGTTCGAGGGCGTGAACGTTGCGCCACAGTCAGTCAGCCCGCAAAACATTTACCTTGTGCAAGACATGATGCGAGACGTTATCCGCAGAGGCACAGGCCGGCGCGCCATGGCACTCGGTCGACGCGATCTGTCGGGCAAGACAGGGACTTCGAACGATCGACGGGATGCCTGGTTCGGAGGTTTCAATGGCGACATCGCCAGCATCGTCTGGGTCGGCTATGACGACGATTTACCCCTTGGGCCGGGCGAAGAGGGATCGCGCACGGCGCTACCGATCTGGGTAGAGTTTGCTCGCATCGCGCTGGCCGGCGTGCCAGAGAACCAGATGCCGATGCCTGAGGGTATCGTCTCGGTGAGAATAGACCGCGAAACGGGCTGCCCCGCTCGGGCCGGGCAGGGTAATGCGGTGTTTGAGGTGTTCCGCGAAGGCAATCTGCCCACCTGCGAGTTTGTCGACGAACCGTCCGATATATTCAACGATGCGTCCGGCATCGATGCCCCACCGGAAGAATTGCCTGAGGGCGAGGTCGAAGACGAGGACTCGCTCTTCTAGGATGTATTGATAAGCCACTGCGCGGCGGGGAGTCGGTCGAAGTATGCCGCGCGACGGTGTCAGCAAAGGTGCAGGTCTCTCGACCTTTTCTCAAGCAGGCATGCAACGCGGTACCAAGACTGCCAATCAGAGGTTCCCGAATGGCCCGGCAAAAAAATAACGATACCGAACGAGCCCGAAAGCTCGTCGCTCAGGAGGCCGCCCGGATAATCGTCGATCACGGTTTACGCGATTACCGCATGGCGAAGCAGAAGGCGGCAGACCGGCTGGGAATCACGGCTCGCGGCGCTCTACCCGGCAATGCGGAAATTGAAACCGCTGTCGCCGAGCATCTTGAGATCTTCGGCCGCGAAGCCCACACCGATCACCTGCGCCTCATGCGGGTGGCTGCGTTGTCGGCAATGGAGCTGCTGAACTTGTTCACACCTCGGCTGGTCGGTCCCGTTCTTGTTGGCACCGCCGACGAGAACTCGGCGGTCAATCTTCATGTCTTCGCCGACAGCCCCGAAGCTGTTGCTATGGAGCTCTCTTTCATGGGAATCAGTTATCGCCCTTACGAACGCCGCCTGAAAAGCCGACGCAACCGTGTAGAGACCTACGCCGGCTTCGAGTTTCACCACAGCAACAGTTCGATCCAGGTAACGGTCTTTCCTGTTGATGGCATTCGCCAGGCGCCGATGAGCCCGATCGACGGCAAGCCAATGAAGCGCGCCGCATCAGACGCTGTGCAACAGCTACTGGAACACGCCTGACTGAGTCCCGAAAGGGGGCAGCTGCGGCCGGCCGAGCGATTGAAATTGTCGACGCTCCGGTCCGGCAATCGACCGACATCGTTCCCGGCGGACTGCTCGCTACCGTCGGGCGAGGCCGACATCCACTCGCTTTATGTCTCGCCGGAAAAGATCTCGCCCTCTTGCCTGATCGCTGACAGCATCGCGCGGCAGCGAGTGCCTGGTTTTCTCACAAAGCGAGTTTGCGAACGGAGGGCTTGCCCGACGAGAGCGCTGTCCGAGCGACTGAGATATCCCGGCGATCGATGTCGCCGTGCGGACAACGTGGTTTGCGGGCTACCGCTTTTCGATTGGCGTGTAGTCTCGCGCCGCGGCACCCGTGTACAGCTGCCGTGGTCGCGCAATCTTTCCTGCCGGGTCCGAGATCATCTCACGCCAGTGCGACGCCCAGCCAACCGAGCGGCCGAGCGCAAACATCACGGTGAACATCGAAGTGGGGATACCCAGCGCGCGGTAAATGATGCCTGAGTAGAAGTCGACGTTGGGATAGAGATTCTTCTCGATGAAATAGTCGTCCTTCAGCGCAACCTGCTCGAGCTCTTGTGCAAGATCGAATAACGGTGTGTCTTTGCGGTCGAGTTTCTGCAGAACCTTGTGGCACATGTCCCGAATAATGGTGGCTCGCGGATCAAAGTTCTTGTACACCCGATGGCCAAAGCCCATCAGGCGAAATGGATCGTTCTTGTCCTTTGCCTTGGCGACGTATTTCGAAATCTGGCTGGTATCGCCGATCTCCTCAAGCATCTCGAGGACCGCCTCGTTGGCACCGCCATGTGCGGGGCCCCAGAGGGCCGATACGCCTGCAGCAATCGCAGAGTAGGGATTCGCACCCGAGCTCGCCGCCATTCTTACTGTTGATGTAGAGCAGTTCTGCTCATGGTCGGCATGCAGAATAAACAGCAGGTCGAGTGCCTCGGCCGCTACCTCATCAACCTCATAGGGCTCGGCCGGAACCGCAAACAGCATGTGCAAGAGGTTCTCCGCGTAGTTCAGATCATTGCGCGGATAGATAAAGGGCTGACCGATATTAAGTTTGTAAGCCGCCGCAGCAATGGTCGGCAGCTTTGCGAGAATCCTGTTCGCGAAGATGTCACGGTGGTCAGGATTCGATGCGTCCATTTCGGCGTGATAATAGGCCGACATGGATCCGACCACTGAAGACAACATGGCCATCGGGTGAGCGTCGTAACGAAAACCCTTGAAGAAGTTCAGCATGCCCTCGTTGAGCATCGTGTGCATGCGAATCGTATTGTCGAACTTATCAAGCTCGGCTTCTGTCGGCAGCTCTCCCCGCAGCAGCAGGTAAGCGACCTCGATGAAGCTCGAATTGGCCGCCAGCTGTTCGACCGGGTAGCCCCGATACATGAGGATGCCCTTCTCGCCATCGATAAACGTGATATCGGACTCACAGCTACCGGTAGATACGAATCCGGGATCGTAGGTAAAGACGCCCTGTTGCTTGTATAACTTGGCGATATCGATGACGTCTGGGCCAGTTGTTCCTTTGCGAACCGGTATCTGTGATTCGGTGCCGCTTGGGCTGATTAGGCGATATACGTCGTCGGTCATCGTTACTCCTCAAGATTCACACATTTAAGACAAATCGAGCATAGCAGAGCTCCACGACTCCCGGAGTCGTGGAAAGACGCAGAGTGTAACCAGGGGGCTGCTGAGGCAGCGGCTGGTCTTAGCTCATCCCGTACTTGCGACGGAACTTGTCGACTCGGCCGCCCGTATCGACAATCTTTTGCTTGCCGGTGTAGAACGGGTGACAGGAGGAGCAAACCTCTATAAGAAGGTCTTCACCAAGTGTGGAGCGCGTCGTAAATTCGTTGCCACAACTACAGGTGACCTTGGTGTCGGTGTAATTGGGGTGAATGTCGGCTTTCATTTTGGCTCTCCGGAGCGCGCTACTTTGTGAAAAGGCCGCGTAGGATATAGCGAAGCGCCTGCCGCCGCAAGCCCCCGATTGTTATCCACAGAACCTGTGGATAAGACTGTGGATGCAAATTGAGTGGATGCTCTAAGGTGCGGATTTTCAAGCAGCCCTGTCAATTTGATTATTTTGTGTCCATTTTGGTTTATTACGAAAAAACAATGGCTTACAGGGCCTTTGCGACACTCAAAGTGAATTCGGGCGCCTGATACGCTGAAATTTAAGGCTCCGGCGAATCCTTGTGCATAAATGAACACACTGGAAACTTCTTGCGCGGACGCCTGGCATTCCCAAATGCCCGCCAAATGTCCGCAATCAGAACGCCTCTGCAGCCCTGTGCCGGCGCGTTTCAGGCAGGAACTCGGCCTGCAGGTCGTTGAGGAAACGTTGCCCCAGAGACGTCGGCCGCCAGACCCCATCAACATCCCGCGAAACCAGGCCTTTCTCACGCGCCGGTCTCATGATCCTGTCCAGATCGCCGGCACTGCACCCCGTCCTGTCCTCGAATGCGGACTCGCCGAAGCCCTCCGTCAGGCGCAGCGCATTGAGCATGAATTCAAACACCAGGTCGTCTTGTGGCAGTGACGCAGGCGCAGGCAATGGCGCTCCGGACTCCATTGTTTTCATGTACTGCTGCGGATTCGCCGGTTTTATGTAACGGAACACGCCGCTCGCATTGCTGAATTTTCCATGCGCGCCGGCGCCCACCGCCAGGTAGTCCCCAAATAACCAGTAGTTCAGATTGTGCCGACAGTGCTGCTGGTCTCGCGCGTAAGCAGACACTTCGTAGTGCAGGTAACCGTGTTCGGCCAGCAACGCCTGGCCACTTTCCTGAATCTCCCACATTGTTTCCTCGTCTGGCAGGTCGGCAGGCGGTCGCGCGAAAAAGACCGTGTTCGGTTCCAGCGTCAACTGGTACCACGAGATGTGCGCCGGTTCGAGCGCCATGGCCGCCCGCAGATCATCGAGGGCCGCGACAGGCCCCTGACCGGGCAGGCCATGCATTACGTCGATGTTAATATTTGCAATGCCTGCGCCGCGCGCCTCCTGGACGGCACGCACAATGTCGTCGCTCCTGTGAATCCGCCCGAACTTGCGCAGCAGGTCATCGTTGAAGCTCTGCCCTCCAAATGACAGGCGGTTAACACCGGCGTCACGATACCCGGCCGGATCACCGCACTCTACGGTACCTGGATTCGCTTCCATCGTAATCTCGGCACCCGGGACCAGTGTGAAACTGTTACGCACGCCGCGCAGCAATCTCGCAATTTCTGAAGGTGTGAACAGGCTCGGCGTGCCTCCGCCCAGAAACACCGTTTCCACGGGTCTATCGCCCGCCCGGCCTGCCTCGTTTCCGAGGTCCTGCAGCAACGCATCAAGGTAGCGCTGCCGCGGTGCTGCGTCTCCGGCAGCATGCGAATTGAAATCACAGTAAGGACATTTCTGCACACACCACGGGAGGTGCACGTACAGAGACAGCGGCGGCTTCATTCGTAACGTTGTTTCAATTGGCGGACAAGCGCCCGTAGCGCCTGTCCACGATGACTACGCGCGTTCTTTTGCGCTGGCGTGAGCTCTGCGGAACTCAGCCCGCTTTCCGGATCAAGGAAGATAGGGTCGTAGCCGAATCCACCATCACCCTTGCGCGCCCTCAACAGGGAACCGCGCCAGATACCTTCCGCAACGAGAGCGCTCGTTTCGCCGGGAACCACAAACGTCGCCACACAGTGAAATGCTGCGCCGCGATCTTCATCCCGTACGTCCGCAACCTCCTCGAGAAGCTGGTCGAGGTTTTCATCATCTGTTGCATTTTCGCCCGCGAAACGAGCCGAATAGACACCCGGACGACCGCCCAGAGCATCGACGGCAATACCGGAGTCATCTGCGATGGCGGGGAGCCCCGTGGCATCCGCGGCGTGTCGTGCTTTCAGAAGCGAGTTTTCCGCGAAGGTGACGCCTGTCTCGTCGGCGTCGCTGACGCCAAGTTCCGACTGCGCGATCACCTCCACTGCAAGCCCGTCGAGTAGTCGGCGGATTTCGGCAAGCTTGCCTGCATTGCCACTTGCCATGACGATTTTTTTGGGCAGGCGGCTCACCGGACCGCGGCGTTTATCGTCTCATTCTGGGCGACGAGGATATCGTCAATGCCGAGACGGGCCAGCCCGATCATTGCGTTGAATTCTTCGTCGGTAAACGCGTGTCCTTCAGCGGTTCCCTGCACCTCTATGAACCGGCCGGCATCATTCATAACGATGTTCATGTCCGTTTCTGCCTCTGAGTCCTCAGCGTAATCGAGATCCAGCACCGGCACGCCACGGTAGATACCAACAGATATCGCAGCGACCTGTCCGTGCAACGGATTTTTCTTCAGCCGCCCTTTCTTCTGCAGCCTCTGCGTTGCGATAGCCAGCGCCACGTAGGCGCCGCTGATCGCCGCCGTGCGTGTGCCACCATCTGCCTGGATGACGTCACAGTCGAGCATTATGGAGCGCTCGCCCAGTGCCTCGAGATTGGTGACCGCGCGCAACGAGCGGCCGATGAGTCGCTGGATTTCGAGCGTACGTCCGCCCTGTTTGCCCCGCGATGCCTCGCGACCCGAGCGCGTATGCGTCGCTCGCGGCAACATGCCGTATTCGCCGGTCACCCAGCCTCGCCCGCTATTGCGCATCCAGGCCGGTACACGTTCCTCGATACTGGCCGTACACAACACACGCGTATCGCCAAAAGAAGCCAGAACACTGCCCTCTGCATGCTTCGTGTAATCGGCGACAAACTCAAGTTTGCGCATTTGTGATGCTTCGCGACCGCTCGGGCGCATATTGACTCTCCTGTCTTCGGCAAGACCAGCGTCTAACCGCCAATCCACCTTAACGCCGTACCGGTTGTATTGTCACTGTAAGGGGCGTTGACAGTCAGCGCCTTGACACTTAACGATTTCAGGTTTCCCGATAGATTTTCCTTGCCCGGAGCGCCTATCTCGGCCATGTCAGAATCACTCAGCCCTGACCAGAGCCCGTCGGAGCAAGCCAGCAAGACGTCGCCAGAGCTGAGCTCGATTTTTTCGGTAATGCTCATGTCCGGAATCGGCGCATCACCGCCGATGCAACATTCAACAAAATTGCGCATCGGGTGGTCTTTGGCCTCTTCCTCCGTGATCGCGCCCTCCTGAATTAATACCTCGACGTGACTGTGATCGCGTGAGCGCTTCAATACCTGGCCGTCGCGGACCTGGTAGATGCGGCTGTCACCGATGTGCGCCCAAAAAGCGCCGCCCTCTTGTACCAGGCAGATCGCACAGGTGGCGCGGGGGCGAAAGTCGACCGCAAGGTCGTGCCCAAGGCCCACGACCTTTTCGTGAGCGTGCGACAGTGCCTTGTAAAGGAAGCCCTGTGGATCGAACAGCGGCAGCGCGGCAGCCATGAAAAGGTCTTGTACTACCTTGAGACCGGTTTCGGCCGCCTGTGCCCCATCCGAATGCCCGCCCATGCCGTCAAATACCAGCATGAGCGCTGCGTCTTCGGCGACGACGACGGCAGCCCTGTCCTGGTTGTCCTGGCGGTCCCCGAGTGCGGAAACCTTGGCGTATTCGATATTCATGGCTTAATGGCGATGATCATTGGCCTTCGGCGGGGGCCAGAGCTTAGAATGGCCGTCCTCAAAAAAACGTGATCCAGGCAACACACTGCGGCATTGCCGGGAGAAGGATACTGATGTTACACAGTATGACAGGCTTCGCGCGAGAGTCGGTGGAAACGAGTATCGGCACATTGACCTGGGAAATACGCGCGGTTAATCACCGCTACCTCGATGTGCAGTTCAAACTGCCTGAAGACCTGCGACCCAAGGAACAGCTTTTCCGCCAACAAGCCAGTGCGGCCCTCGCCCGCGGCAAAGTCGAGTGCGCGCTGTATTTTCGCAGAGCAGTCAGCCAGGAAAACGAACTCAAACTGGACACCGGGCTTGTCGAACTGATCGGCCACCGGATTTCCGAGCTAACCGCAAAGCTCCCTAATGTAGCTGCCGCCAATCCGATCGAAATTCTCCGCTGGCCCGGCGTAGTAATGCAGACCGAACTGGATACCGAACCGCTGTTTGAACAAGCCACGGCGCTGCTGGAAAAAACGCTCGTCGCGCTGAACACGATGCGCACGAGCGAGGGCGAACGAATTGCCGAGATGCTCACCTCACGCTGCGCGGAGATCGCCGAAATCTCGACAGGTGTAAAGCAGCGCATGCCAGAGGTGCTTCAGGCAACGCGTGCGAAACAAAAAGAACGCATAGACAAGCTGGATATTGAAGCGGACCCCGCGCGCCTTGAAATGGAACTCGCGTTGGTGGCGCAGAAGCTCGACGTCGATGAAGAGCTCGATCGACTCGAAAGCCATCTCGTTGAGATTGGTGACGCGATCAGCGGCGGCAAGCCGGTGGGTCGACGCCTCGACTTTCTCATGCAGGAACTGAATCGCGAGGCCAACACGCTCGGTTCGAAGTCGGCGGATGCGGAAACGACGAAGGCGGCCGTCGATCTCAAGGTACTCATCGAGCAGATGCGCGAGCAGATCCAGAACGTCGAGTAAGCGCCCGTGTCGAAAAACATCGCGAAACTGTTTGTGATTGCGGCCCCGTCCGGTGCCGGCAAGACGACCATCGTAAAAGCGCTGGTCGCACGCAACCCGGAGCTCCGGTTTTCGATTTCCTATACAACTCGGCAGAAACGGCGTACCGAGGTCGACGGTGTCGATTACCTGTTCGTTGATGTCGAGGAATTCGAACGGCTGAAAGAGCAGGGTGAGTTACTGGAGTTCGCCGAGGTATTCGATAACTTTTACGCGACGAGTCGCAGCCAGGTCGAGAAACACCTGGCGGACGGCCAGAACGTCATCCTCGAAATAGACTGGCAGGGCGCCAGGCAGGTTCGCGAGTCGATGCCTGAATGCGTCACGATATTCATCCTGCCCCCGTCACTTCTGGAGCTCGAGCGGCGATTGCGTGATCGGCGCACAGACAGCCCCGAGGTTATCGAGCGCCGACTCCGCGATGCGCTGCACGATATGGGCCACTGGGACGAGTTCGATTACGTGATCATCAATGATCGCCTCGAGCAGGCGGTCATTGATCTGGAGAACGTGCTTGCTGGTCGTGGAGAAGCCTGCGCTTGCGCCAATGTCGGGCTGCGGCGAACCATCTCGCGGATCATTGGCTAGGAGAGCGATACGCCTATATAGCGTTTGGTTATATAGGGTGGCCAGGCGGGAAACCCCTTCTCTACACTCTCCGCATTCGTAACCTTAGGCCCGATGGGCCGTACTAACAGGACATTGACTCATGGCCAGAATCACGGTCGAAGATTGCCTCGAGAACATCGAAAACATTTTTGAGATGGTGCTTGTCGCTGCCAAGCGCGCACGCCGTATTGCCCATGGGGCTGACCCGATGGTCGAGCTGGAAAACGACAAGCCGACGGTGATCGCGCTTCGCGAGATCGCCGAGGGTCACGTTACACCAGCGATTCTTGAGGAAATCGATCAGCCGGCGGTTGACGAGCTGATGGGCTCTCCCGAGGCCGCCGAGGACATCCTGCCGGTTCGCGGAATTTCTATCGGCGATTAAGCCCGACCCAGGCGGGGCCCACGTTCGACACGCTCGGGCTCCCCGTTGCGCAGTTAATACCGCTATTATCAGGGCATGGACTACGCGGCAACTATTCTCTCCAGGCTACCCGGCGCATCGAAGCGCGATAACGGGATGCGGCGGCTTGTTGAGACCCTTAAAGACTACATGCCCGACGAACATGTCGAGCAGGTCATCAAGGCCTATGAGTTCGGCGCCGACGCACACGAAGGCCAGGCTCGCAAATCCGGCGAGCCGTATATAACGCATCCCGTAGCGGTAGCCCAGGAGCTCGCCGAAATGCGCCTCGATAGCCAGGCTATCTGCGCCGCCATTTTGCACGACGTCGTCGAGGATACGCCCGCCTCACTGGAAAACATCGAAGAGCTGTTCGGCCCAGAAGTCGCACAGCTCGTCGACGCCGTCAGCAAACTTGACCAGATTCAGTTTCGCAGTCGCGCCGAAGCGCAGGCCGAAAGCTTTCGAAAAATGATGCTGGCAATGATCGAGGATATTCGGGTCATCCTCGTCAAGCTCTCCGACAGGCTGCACAACATGCAGACGCTCGGTTCGATGCCGGTCGCCAAGAAAAAGCGAATTGCGCGCGAGACGCTGGACATCTATGCGCCAATAGCGAATCGCCTCGGCATCAATCGCATGAAGATCGAGCTCGAAGACCTGGGCTTCATGCACCTGCACCCGTATCGCTATCGCGTACTCGAGAACGCGCTGAAAAAGAGCAAGGGCAGTCAGCGCCAGATCGTCAAACGTATCTCCGAGGAGTTCAGCAATGCAATGAGCGAAGAGGGCATTGCGGGCCAGGTAGTAGGGCGCGAGAAACACCTGTACAGCATCTACAGGAAGATGAACGAGAAGAAACGTGCGCTCGCCGATATTGTCGACGTGTATGGCTTCCGGGTGATCGTTGACGACGTCAACACCTGTTATCAGACGCTGGGCCTGATCCATTCGCTATACAAACCAATGCCGGGTCGATTCAAGGATTACATAGCAATACCGCGCATCAACGGTTACCAGTCGTTGCACACAACCTTGTTTGGGCCAAAGGGCCTGCCGCTGGAAGTTCAGATCCGAACCCGCGAAATGGATCGGGTCGCGGAGGCGGGCGTTGCATCACACTGGCTCTACAAGGCCGACGAGAAAAGCGATGCGACGCCGCAGCGCCGAGCAAGGGAGTGGCTCGCGAATCTTGCGGAAATCCAGCAGTCGGGCACGTCAGAAGAGTTTCTTGAAAGCGTCAAAGTCGATCTGTTCCCTGACAAGATTTACGTGTTTACGCCGAAGGGCGACATCATGCCGCTACCGAAAGGGGCAACCACGGTCGACTTCGCTTACGCGGTGCACACCGATATCGGCAACCGCGCCGTCTCCGCGAAGGTCGATCGCGGGCTGGTACCACTGCGAACACCGTTACAGAACGGCCAGACGGTTGAGATCATCACCTCGCGAGGCGCCAAGCCGAACCCTAACTGGCTGACGTTCGTGCGGTCCGCCAAGGCGCGAACGGCCATTCGTAACCACATGAAGAACCTGCGCGTCACCGAGTCGGTCGACCTGGGCAAACGCCTGCTCGACAAATCACTGAAGGACCTGGGCTCGTCGCTACGCAAGATTGGCAAGGTACGTTTGGCCAGCGCGCTCGAAGAATTGGGTCTCAACAACACGGCGGAGCTCTTTGAACAGCTGGGACTCGGTGAGCGGCTGGCGCCACTCACCGCGCGCATGCTAATTGGCCCCGACGAATCGGGCGAGACGGAACTGCAGGTAGCGGATCTTGTTATCGCCGGCACCGAAGGCATGGTGGTGAGCTACGGCAAGTGTTGTTACCCGATCCCCGGTGACGAGGTGATGGGTTACCTGACGGCGGGTCGAGGCATCGTTGTCCACCGGAACACCTGTGGAAACCTGAGAATCTTCCGTAAGCAGCCGGAAAAGTGGCTTACCGTCACCTGGCAAGAAGGGCTCGAGAAGGACTTCTCGTCGCAGATCCAGGCAGAAACCAGAAACCGAACGGGCGTCCTGGCGGAAGTCGCCGCGACGATTGCTGATTGCGATTCAAATATCGAACAAGTCGAGGTGCTCGGGCGTCACGAGGACTGCTCCGTCCTGTCGTTCCTGTTAACGGTGAAGGACCGAAGTCACCTTGCACGCATCATGCGCAACGTACGCAAGATGCCGAACGTTATGAAAGTTACGC
>Ga0316201_10003330_pt1 | contig 11824 bp, 12 predicted proteins | sample CS6wburrow_MG_FD_204516 | JGI IMG/M metagenome (GOLD analysis project Ga0316201, IMG submission 204516) | Coastal sediment microbial communities from Delaware Bay, Delaware, United States - CS-6 worm burrow | ecosystem: Environmental > Aquatic > Marine > Coastal > Sediment | place: USA... | reverse complement strand
ATCTTCGTCATCCGAAGCTTTATCTTTCAAAAGCTTTTTGCCTGTGAACATCGCGGAAATTATACCGCCGCCCTGTTTTATCTCAACTCGAATAACCGCGGCGATGTGTACGATGATGAGAAACATCAAGAAGTACGCGGTATAAATATGTACGCTACCGAAAGGTTCCTTGAACGCTTTCAGGGCATCGTATTTTTCCTTGTCCACAGCTGAGGTGTCATAGGGGATGAGGCTTCCAGGATCTACCCCGGGTTGTGCGATATACTCGGCGGCAATCGAGCCAAAAGGTGGATAATAAATATCGGTACCGGCCCGGGTAAGGCCGGTTATCGCCATGGTAATCATGCATAGAAACAGTACGACAACGGCAAGCTGTCCCAGTGGATTATGTCCCGCATACTGTAACGGCGTGCCCTGTTTGATTGACTGTTTGTAGGCATGAATTCTACTCATCTGTCCGCTGGACGGGATGAGCGTGCGCCAGCGCGCATACCGGTTGCCGATAAATCCCCACAATATTCTTATTACGAGGTTGGTAACAAACACGTAGCCAATAGTCACGTGTACCACTTTCAGGCCTATCTTGGCATCTACGCTGGTGATGCCCAGTTCTTTTTTGAACAGCATGACCAGGCCCATAAAGATCAGCATAATCACGGCCGTGAAGTTAATCCAGTGAAACAGCCTCGTCGGCAGATCCCAGACCTTGTATTCATAGAGTTGTTTTGTATTCATGCTTAACGCTGTATTTGCTGAATCAGTTCCCGTAGTCTATCGACTTTTTCTGCAGTGGTGTTGATCTCAAGCAAGCTTTGTTTTATCAGTGGGTCGAGCGGAAGCAGTTGAGATAATTTATCGCACACGTCCTGTGTGGAGCTGTAATCTACCTGCATAGCCTGTTGTTCTATGTAGGGGTGCTGCTCAAGCTGTTTCAGGGTGTCTATCAGGTCGGGTATCTGAGTGTCTGAATTTGTATCCGCTTCATCGCATAAGGGCAGTGTTTCAATTTCTCCCGTCATGAGGCCATCGTCCTGTGCACAGGGGTTGCTGACCCGTACCCTGTGTCTGGCCTCGATGGTTATGCCAAACAGCCCGTTTTCCAGCATATCCCAGTCAACAATTTCAACATAGCTGCCTATGCTGTAGGTTTCGGGTGTGTCACCGACTTCCTTGCCGGCGCTGATAAGAATGACAACGAAGCCGTGATTGTCACGCATGCAGGATTTTATCAGGCGTAGATAACGCTGTTCGAATATCTGCAAGGGCAGCGTGCAGCCGGGGAATAGCACGCTATGCAGGGGGAGTAGTGCTGAACGATTATCTGAATGAATGAGGCTCAAGTTTCGACCTGGTGTGTAAGTATCTTGCTGTGGTAAATCTGTGCCTGCTCCATGTTTCTGGCAGGTACACTGTATTTAACGATCTGCTGGTAACATTCTACCGCCTGCCCAGCCGACATTACCATTGCCGGTTTAAGGGCATCGACACCTACGCATTTCAGCTGCTGTTGCCCGGTATTATGATGTGTAAGATGCATCACAAGAGTATAGACAGAATATAGAATCCGTTCATTCATGACATTCAATAGCCATTATCAACATCCTTGTGTAGCTGATCTGTCGTGGGCGGTCTCCAGCCCGCCATTACTGCAGGTCGAGGGTGATGAATGCGCCTGGTTCAGTGGGAACTGGTACCGGGAGCAATACCGTCTAATCGAGCGGCAGTTGCGTGAGCTGGACCGTGATCCGGCAAAACTTGAAGCTTTGCTGGCAGTGCAGAAAGACCAGCGACTGGGTAATTATTTTGAAACACTCTGGTCGCTGGCGTTACAGCTGAATCCGCGATATCAGCTGATCGAGCGAAACCTGCAGATACATGATGGGCAGCGCACGCTGGGAGAGATGGATTTTATCGTTCTCGACAAGGAAACGGGTCGATATGCCCATTGGGAGCTGGCGATCAAGTTCTATCTGGGCATAGGTGACACCGTAAACCATGATGCCTGGCACGGGCCGGGCAAGAAAGATCGGCTGGATCTCAAGCTTGACCACCTGTTGAGCAGGCAAACCCGGTTGAGCACGCATCCGGTCGCGAAAGCTCAGCTCGAGGAGCGTGGCATCGTGATCGACGAGTGTGCGGTCATTCTGAAAGGGCGATTGTTCTACCCATGGCAACAGTACGGTGCTGAATACTATCCGCAGTCTGCCAGTCGCTTTCATCTGCGTGGTCTGTGGCTGACCCGGCAGCAATTGATGCAATCCTATGGCGCGGATGCGCGGTTTGTACCGCTGATACGCAGCGGCTGGATGGCAAAAATTTCGACGAGCCGGGAATCTGATGTTTACTCGGTTGAGGCCCTGATGCAGCTGGTTGACACCGGTCAGTACCGTTTGCCGCTGCATGTCACCAGGCTGGAAGGCGCATCAGAGCGGGAAAGGCTGTTTATTGTGGACAATAATTGGCCAGATTTTCTAACATGACTAGCCCGCATATTGCATAAGAATGCAGACTATGGGGTATATTTTATAAAATCGGTCAGTGAGTCAGTTTGTTCGATTGGCCCCAAGAATAATTAAACAATGGGCATAACTATAGCTATGGTTACAGGTCAATCGGGCAAAGTGGCCGCTGTAGTCCCCCAAAAACTGCATAGCGTTGTTGGGTACATAGTGTGCTTTTCTAATATACGAAAAATTTCAAACCCATTCATGTGCTTAAGTTGATTTGCGAGCGTTTTCATGCAATGTCCGGGCCAGTTTACAAAACATGACAAAATAGCAGGAAATGTCTATACAAAAGTCGTGTATTGTTTATAATTCGCAGATGGCGAAGACAAATACTCAATCAATAAAGGAGCAATACCCCATGGATAGAAGCCAAATTGTGAAGCTGCTGCAACAGCACGATGTTACTCCAACCCGCCAACGTATCGAGATCGCGGGATATCTGTTTCAACGACCTCAGCATCTGTCTGCCGAGGATATACTCGAAGGCGTTAATGCGGAAGGTAATCGTGTCTCACGTGCCACGGTATATAACACGATGGGGCTGTTCACCGAAAAGGGCCTCGTGCGAGAAGTGCTCATAGCCCGGGAACGCGTTTTCTACGATACCAATCGATCTGAGCACCACCATGTGTATGACGTTGACAGCGGCCAGCTGTATGATGTGATGCATTCACAAATCGAGATTGCTGCTATGCCGGATCTCCCCGAGGGCGCGCATATCGTCGATACCGACGTGATCCTGAGAGTAAGCAGTAAATAACGTGGGCTAGGGACGAGTAACGAGGAAAAGCGAGTGGATTTCGCTGCTGGATGCCTTTTTGTCTCGGTTGCTTTAATTCCTTATGTTCCAACAAAAAAGCCTGCGAACGCAGGCTTTTTTGATTGTTTGGGTATGGATTAGCGAATTCGAGACGAGTCAGCAGTGCCTATTGGCAAAAACCGGGTTTCCCTCGCCCCTCGTCCCTCGCCCCTGTGTTTATTGTATGATCTCCAGATCTTCAGCCAGAGATTTCGCGACATTGTCCGGTATGGCATCGAGCGTCACGTTGTAGTTTTCGTGATCCACGCCGGCTGAAATGTTCGAGCCTTTGTGGATGTCTGCAATCATAGCGGGTGTGAGTTCGAAACGCAGGAAGTGGACGGCCGAGGTCTTGTCATCAGTGGCGCGCTCCAGGTCTTCATCAGCTATCGGGTAGACCTTGTCATGGTTACCGATCCGGAGCCAGATCCTGTTTTCAATACCCACCAGTTTCGCCAGCATCTGCTGGCGTTCGGCAACATCGGCATACTGAATCATCATGGTTGCCTTCCAGTTAGTGCCGTCCGGGATCAGTGGGTTATAGGCATCCAGTTCCTCCTGAATGCCGTCAGCTTCGAAAATCTTTTCGGCTTTCAGCATTTCCTGAACCTGGTATTGCATCACAAGCCTGTCTTCGAACAACAGAACCAGGTTGTTACCAAGATCCAGGCGTCTGTTTTTCTTGTGCTGCATTACACGGGCGCGGAAGTCATCACGAATTTCTGAGTATTCCTCGAGTGAATACAGGTCTTTTCTGCTGAGTTTTGTCATCGTGTTCATATGCCATATGCTCTTCGGATCAGGGTGATGGGGTGCTCAGGCCTGCTGCCGTCGGCCAGGCCGGATTCGATATGATGTGCAGCCATCGCGCAATCGCTGGTGTAATGATCAGGCGAAGCCTGTTTTACCTTGTTGACTACGGGGCGGCAGATTTTCATTGCCATGTCATGAAATTCGCTCTTAACGGTGTATATACCGTCATGGCCCGAGCAGCGTTCAATCGGGATAACCTCGGTGTCCTGCACCAGTTGCAGCAGATCACGTGTTTTCAGGCCGATATTCTGCACGCGCTGGTGACAGGCTACATGGTATGCAATCTTGCCCAGCGGGTTTTTGAAATCTGTTTTAAGTTTGTTTTCCTTGTGGCGCAGCATCAGGTATTCAAATGGATCGAACATTGCGTTTTTGACTTTCTGCACATCCGCGTCCTGCGGGAACATTAATGGCAGTTCCTGTTTGAACATCAATGTGCATGAGGGTACCGGTGTGACGATGTCCCAGCCATCATCAACCAGTGCTGCCAGTGCCTTGATATTTTTGTCCCTGGCGGCAGTTACAGCATCAAGATCGCCCAGTTCGAGTTTAGGCATACCGCAGCATTGGGTGCCTTCGGCAAGAGTCACCGGAATGTTGTTGTGCTCATAAACGCGGATCAGATCCTCGCCAATGTGGGGTTCGTTATAGTCGCCGTAGCAGGTGGCAAAAAGTGCAACCTTGCCGCAGGTTGATGCGGTTTTCTCTACCTGGGTGACCAGTGGCTTGCGTGCTGCATCACGCTTGTGCAGGGTTTTCGAATGATAGGGCGGCAACAGCACATCCGGATCGATGCCAAGGGTCTTGTCCAGCAGCTTGCGTGCGGCTTTGCTGTTGTTCACTGCATTTACGGTTTGTGTGATGACGGGGATACTGGCAAACTTGCCGATCGCATCAGTCGAGGTAATCAGCCTGTCACGCTTCTTGATGTCGCCTTTCCTGAACTTGATGGCTTTAGCACGCAGCATCAGGTGCGGAAAGTCTACATTCCATTCATGGGGTGGAACATAAGGGCACTTGGTCATGTAACACAAGTCGCACAGGTAGCAGTGATCAACGACTTTCCAGTAATCCTCCTTCGCAACGCCATCGACTTCCAGGGTGTCGGATTCATCGACGAGATCGAACAGTGTAGGAAATGATCCGCACAGGCTGACGCAGCGGCGGCAGCCATGACAGATTTCATAGACGCGTTCGAGTTCTGCGAATAATGCTTCCTCGTCCCAGAATTCCGATTTTTCGTGTCCCAGGGGATGTCTGGTCGGCGCCTCGAGGCTGCCTTCGCGTTGATCAGTTGCCATAATAAATATTCATTGTGGCCGGGGTCGGATGACCCCGGCATTGAGCTATCGAAAGATAGTGATTAGTCCAGGTTATCCAGGGCTTTCTGGAAACGGTTGGCGTGTGAACGCTCTGCCTTGGCCAGTGTTTCAAACCAGTCAGCGATTTCGTCAAAGCCTTCATCGCGGGCTGTTTTGGCCATGCCGGGGTACATGTCGGTGTATTCGTGTGTTTCACCGGCAATCGCGGCTTTCAGGTTGTCTGCAGTGCCGCCGATAGGCAGGCCGGTTGCAGGATCGCCACTTTCTTCCAGGTACTCGAGGTGGCCGTGTGCATGGCCGGTTTCGCCTTCGGCTGTTGAGCGGAAAACGGTGGATACATCGTTATAACCCTCAACGTCTGCTTTTGAAGCGAAGTAAAGATAACGACGATTTGCCTGTGATTCACCGGCAAATGCATCTTTGAGGTTCTGTTCTGTTTTGCTGCCTTTCAATGCCATGGTTTTCTCCTGCTTTGGTTGTTTAATAAGGACGGAAATTCTACATCAGAATACGATTAGTACAACAATAATCATGATTCGTCATGCATACAATTAGTATTTGTCTATGTGTGTGATTGTTTTTCTCAATCAGATGTACAATCACTTCAAATTTGGGCGCAAAATAATCAGGAGTAGCTGTATGTCACGTGAAGTCGATGTTGCGATTATCGGAGCCGGTAGTGCCGGTTTGTTTGCACTGTCACAAGTGCGCAGGAAAACAGATAACTATGTTTTGATCGAAGGTGGCGAACTGGGCACAACCTGTGCGCGTGTTGGCTGTATGCCATCCAAGGTGATGATCCAGGTGGCGGATGATTATCACCGGCGATCTATTTTTGAGCGTGAAGGTATCGAGGGTGCGGACGAGCTCGGGCTTGATAAGCCTGCCATTATGGAACACGTGCAGGATTTGCGTGATGTGTTTGTGGATAAAACCCTGGGGGTAACCGATGCGCTGGATGAAGCTCATTTAATTCATGGCTATGCACGTTTCGTCGATGATCAGACCATCGAGGTCAATGATGATCGTTACAAGGCCGGGAGCATTGTCATTGCGACGGGAACCATTCCTGTTGTTCCAGACGTATGGCAGCCATTCATAGATGATGTCATCACCACGGATGAATTTTTCGAGCTGGAAGACCTGCCGGCATCAATCGCGGTCATTGGGCTGGGCTCAATAGGGCTGGAAATTGGCCAGGCCCTGTCCAGGCTGGGCGTTAGTGTTACCGGTGTTGATATGCTGGAAAATGTCGCCAAGCTGAATGACCCGGTGGTTAATAAACTGGCGGTCGAAGTCATCGGCAAGGAATATCCATTGTGGCTGGGTGAAGCCGCTCAACTTGAAAAGACAGACCAGGGTATTCGCGTCAGCTCAGGTGATAAAGAAGTCGTGGTTGAAAAAGTGCTGGCCAGTCTCGGGCGCAGGCCGAACTTCGAGCAACTGGGGCTTGAGGATACATCGTTGCAGCTGGACGAAAAAGGTGTTCCGCTATTCAATGCTGAAACCATGCAGTGCGGCAACAGTTCAATTTATATTGCCGGTGACGTCAATATGGATCGACCTTTGCTGCACGAAGCCGGGCACGAGGGTCGTGTCGCTGGCTACAACGCGGTGCGGCAGAGCGCTGTCGCATTCAGGCGCAAAACTGCGCTCGCTATTACCTTTTGTGATCCGAATATCGCAACCATCGGCAGCCAGTTGAGTGAGCTCGATGAGTCGAAAATCGCGATCGCTGAAATGCAGTTCGGGCCGGTCGGTCGTGCACTCATCATCGGCAAGAACCGCGGCGTACTCAGGGTGTATGTGAACAAGGCCGATGGCCTGGTACTGGGTGCGGCGATGGCTTGCGTCAAGGGCGAGCATCTCGCGCATCTGCTGGCCTGGTCGATACAGCAGGGAATGACCGTATTCGATATGCTGAAAATGCCCTTTTATCACCCTGTTATTGAGGAAGCGCTGCAGGGCGCCCTCTATGGCGTGTTATCTGAACTCGATACCAGAGAAGAGGTTGTCGAGCTGGAGAAAGTCTAAAGACTATGCCCTATTTCTCCGGCCGACGAAGCCAAGCAAAGCGAGGCCAGAGCTAAACAGGACGAGTGGTAGCGGCAGTGGTACAACAGTTGTATTGAACGCTCCCGCGGCAGTGATGGCTGGATAATGATAGGGGTTCTCGTCTGGCAGACCAGTGAGTACATCGATGCTGAACTCATTCATCATCGCGCCAGGAGCGAGCAGGAAGTTATCAAGATTGATGAGTACGACCCCATTTGCACCAAGCAAGTCAGGGTCTGAATCTGCATCTTCTGAGTCCGGCCCAAAAACACCCTGAAGTCTGTTGGCGATAACAATTGGAGCTGATATGTATCGCACGGTTTTCCCGCCAATGCTCACATCCAGTTTAGTTGGTGCGAGCACAGACAAATCAGCTGCCAGCGGATCAAGCGTGAATATGGCCAGGTCATTCCCGGCAAGGTTGCGAACATAATCGGTGCCAAAGTTGAGTGTCAGCGTGGCATTGTTGTGGGTGCTATACGCAAAGGTGTTGAAAACAACCGTATCTCTTCCAGTAGCGGTGTCTAACGCAGTGTCAGAAACATCGTTGAATCTGTTTGTTGTTCCATTGGTGTCATGCCATGATCTGTTATGAGCTGTGACCTGTGCGGTAGCCTGTAACTGGAATAATACAGTTGCATCAATATGGGCGGCATTCACAGCAGGTGTAAATACCAGGCTGATAATAATAAATAAACGTTTCATGCTCATCGCTGTGTTCTCGATTAACGCAGGTTTGGTGGATTGGGCGCCATACCGGGCAAAATAGGTCCGTTTCCGCTGACTCCGACAACAGGCGTGGGTGCTGCAGGTAACGTTGGTGGTGAAATTATCGTTATCGGCCGCACCGGAGTGCTCTGCCTTTTGTAAGCCGCATTATCATTTGGCCTGAACTGCAGTCTCCTCGATCTGTCTTTGATCGCATTGTTCGCAGGTGTATTTGGGCCGGACGCAGGCTCAAGGCCGAGCTCCCAGATGCCCCAGCTGTATACAGAATCGACATATGCATCCTCACCAGTTGTTGAATCTGTTGAAGCAACCGCGGTAGCCGTCAGCATCAACAGGCACAGAATAGTCGTGCAAATAACGGCGAGCCTGACAGCTGTTTCAGATTGTGCGTTGGTTTCAATTTGGTACATGGTATTTATCTCATTTCAGTATCAATAAAGCATGAACTGTGCCAGTTAGATGAGATTGTTTTGAATTTCAGTTACTTAGTGATCAAGCTTGAGATTATTTTTGTGCCTGCCGTGCTGGATAAAGTGTTAAGTCCAGCACGTGTGTAAATAATTCCATACGGTAATATTATTAATCACTTATATGGTTGTTAATGCAATGGTTTGCCGATCACTTGTGTGATCTCTATGCGTCTCTATTTAATAACCAGCGGTTTGGCACTTTAGCTGATCAAATATATTTACTATCAAAGACTTAAATAACAATCATGCTAATGCGGCATGCTGCTAATATATTGATAAATTCGGTCGTTGTGAGTTTTTGCCTGGTGAGATGAGCAAAACAGGCGAAGAGGTTTGCCAAGTTAAGGAAGTCGACACGTGTCGATGAAATTTACACAATAAGCTATTAATTGTATAAATATGATCATAATGTCAGCAGATGGCAATTAATAGCAGGATTGCGCTGCGCAGACATGTAGGTTTTTTTTACACAAATGGCCTTACGTGCAGAATTACTGGAAATACCGTGACAGGTTTAGTGCGAAAAGCAAGCGGTCGTAATCATAGGCATCGATGTTCGAAGTGTTTTCTGTCCAGGCGATTTCAGTGTTGAATGTCCAATTTAGAAGCGAGCCGTCCTTGATGTCCAGGTTATAGCCGATGCTGGCTGTTGTCTCATCATCGTTTCTAATCAACGTGGTATTGGTGTCATCGATGACTGTATCCGGTGCCTGGTAATCAAAGTTCCTGTAGTTTGCCTTGAGGTAAATGCTGCTCAGTTCTGTTACTGAAATGTAACCGCTGAAGTAAAGCGTAATGCCATCGAAAGCGAACTGATCGTCCTTTGCACTGCGCTTGCGCAGCCTGAATCCGGCTTCAATGCCGGTATTAAGGTTTTGAAGCAGGGTTGTATAGGCGGCGCCGGCCATCAGCAGGTTGCCGTCCTGGGGGTCATTAATTGTATCAGCGTAATTACGTTCAAGGTAAGTGGACTCGATCATGATGCTACGATAATTACCGAGGTCGAAACTGATATAGGGATTAACAGACAATGCCGTTGCCAGTGAGCTCTGGCCCAGGTTCACATAATCAATTCTGAACGGAATTGCACCAAGCCAGCGCCCTGCAGAAATGAAGGACGGTCCCGTATCGGCGCTGATGATATTCAGGTTGAAATCACTGGTTTCTGTATACAGGTTACTGGATAAAGAAACCTGGCTTTGCCACTCAAAGCTTGTTCTGGCGCCATCGACATTGAGCGGTTTCTTGCGACGGTAACGATGCGAAGCGCTCAATACGATATCGGTACCGAATGAGGATATTTCATCTGACTCCAGAAAGAACTCGCGGCCGTTGACAATAATGTTGCCGGTGCCCGGCACCACGTTAATGTTGGAGTTGTAGATCAGGCCGGCTTTGGCGTATTGTGAAAAATGATGCGAGCCTTCAGGTGCTAGCTCGTCACTGTAAAGCTGGTCTATGTAAGCAAGAATCGCCAGGCGTACCGACTCGGGTGTCTCTGGATCATCCAGTACAATCTGGAACTGCTCTATTGCTTTTTCGTAGAAGCTGGCCTCATGGTAGGCAACGGCCAGTTCAAGCCTGGCACGGTTCAGGTAAGGATCTGTTGCCAGAATGTTTTCAAAAATCTTGATCGCATCATAGATCTTACCGGACTCACGGTCATCTATGGCCTCTTCGAATTGTGACTGGATCAGGTCGGCTTCTTCTGCCCTGCTGCTGCCGGCAGTAATCGAGCACATTGCTGTAGCATAAAGAAGCAGTTTTATTATTTTATTTACCATGCTTTCTGGGCTGCATCATATTTTCAAGTTGCGTATTATACCTGCCCATGTTTTCCGGGATGCAATGTATAGCCGTGTTGTTGCTTATATTTGTAAGTTTTAGTGCTGTTACTTTGAATAATCCAGCGATTGAGATATTTGGTTATACGGAACAACTCGCTCAAATCCAAATCTTTTTCCACAATGGCTTTCAGTTCTGGAGCGGCATTTTAATAAAATGCACGTTGTCGTGGTTCAGGATACTAATCAAAAAATCGCACATGCGGGAATGTCGATAGGCAGGCGAACGATGCAGGTTTGACGGCTGAGAATATCATGCAGGAAGCAAAGATAATTCCTGTAACTAATGCATTTGTTGCGATGTCGAGTGCACGTGCATACAGGCCGTGGCTGCCTGTTAATGAAGTGATAGATAAATTGCTTGAGCGGGCGGATACTGCCTTTGACAGAAATGTAATTGTTGCATTGTTTCATATTGCAGAAAACAGGTCGAACTGGAAGAACTGGCAGGTGGTTCAGATGTCATAATAGGCATGTCCATCGAGCATATCACAGCAACGCTGGTTGTATTGCTCTTGCTGGCTTTTATAGCAGAGCCAATATCGCGCCTGGTTCGCTTGCCATACAGCAGTGTACTGGTAATTGCGGGCTACGTGACTTCAGAGCTGGCTGTGATGTCTGGAATAGACACCGGTATTCGTGCCGAGAATTTTCACGACCTGATTTTTTATGTGTTTATTCCGCTGCTTGTATTTGAATCGGCACATAAAATCAATAAAAAACTGCTTCTCGCAAACATCGTTCCCATTATTATCCTCGCTGTCATAGGTTTGTTACTGACTGCATCACTCACAGCAGTTGGCTTGTATTACGGCATAGCACATCCCACAGGATTTCCATTGATAGCCGCTTTACTCACTGGCGCAATACTTGCTGCAACAGACCCGGTGGCAGTGGTTACGCGATTGCGCGAAATTGGTGCACCGGAAAGGCTGAATGTTTTGCTGGAAGGTGAAAGTCTGTTCAATGATGCTACCGCAATTGTATTATTTGGCCTGTTTATTTCAATGGCACTTTCACTGCAGAGCGCAGTAACGACATCCGGTGTAATTATCGAGTTTGTGAAAATCTCTGTTGGCGGCCTGGCAACGGGCTTGATTGCAGGTTTGGCGGCTGGGGTAGCCAGCAAAATCATCAACAGCGCTTTAATGACAGGTATGCTTACGCTGATACTGGCTTATGGGGCCTACCTGCTTGCTGAAGAGCTGTTTGAAGTATCGGGTGTTATGTCGACACTGGCGGCAGCTGTTGTCATGTCTGTAATGCTGAGAAAAGAACCAGGTGA
>Ga0316201_10003329_pt1 | contig 11826 bp, 18 predicted proteins | sample CS6wburrow_MG_FD_204516 | JGI IMG/M metagenome (GOLD analysis project Ga0316201, IMG submission 204516) | Coastal sediment microbial communities from Delaware Bay, Delaware, United States - CS-6 worm burrow | ecosystem: Environmental > Aquatic > Marine > Coastal > Sediment | place: USA... | reverse complement strand
GGTTCGAGCCGGTCATAAATCGGTTATCGCAATGCGCCCCAGGATGAGAACCGTGCCGCGGCAGCGCCGAAAAACCGGTGTCATCCCTGGCACATCGGGCCTCGATCACTCGGCGCCACCGACGAAAGATGACTAACCTCGCAATTCGAAGCTACCAGCCCGACGACGAGGCCTCGGTTATCGACCTGTGGCAGCAATGCGGCCTGGTCGTCCCGTGGAACAACCCCCAGGCCGATATCGCTCGCAAATGCGCACATTCGCCGGACCTGTTCTTCGTCGGCTGTATCGACACCGCACTGGTCGCCACCTGCATGGCCGGCTACGACGGTCACCGCGGCTGGATCTACTACCTGGCCGTGGCGGAGGCCTTGCAGCGACAGGGTATCGCGTCCCGGATGGTGCGCCACGCCGAATCCGGGCTGCTGCGGATCGGCTGCCCGAAGATAGACCTGATGGTGAGAAATACCAACGCGACGGTAATCGAGTTTTACCGGAGCATCGGTTACGGCGACGATCCCGTCGTGGTTTTAAGCAAACGCCTGGTCGAGGATGAACCGCATGACTTCAGCTAACACCCTGGCGATGAAGAGAACCGTGATTCCTGTACCGACTGGCTTAGGAGCAGCTCGTTAAGTGAAAAGTTCGGACGACAACAGCGCCGCCCTGCTGCTAATCGACGTACAACAGGGGCTGGCCGATCCATCGCTGGGCAAGCGCAACAACCCGGGCGCGGAAGCCAACATGGCGCGTCTGCTTGACGCGTGGCGCGCGCGACGGCGGCCGGTTATTCACGTTCGCCATTGCTCGGTCGAGCCCGACTCGAAATTGCGTCCGGAGCTACCTGGCAACGCCTTCAAGCAGGAAGTCAGACCCCAGGCGGGAGAAAAAGAAATCACCAAGATGGTGAACAGCGCGTTTATCGGTACCGGGCTCGAGCAATACCTGCGTGAATCCGGCATTACATCGCTGGTCATTGTCGGTCTCACTACCGACCACTGCGTCTCGGCGACGACTCGCATGGCCTCCGATCTCGGTTTCGACGTTAGCCTGGTGGCGGACGCCTGCGCGGCTTTCGAACGCCACGGCTACGATGGCGAACACTATAGCGGCGAACAGATTCACCGGGTAAACCTGGTCAGCCTCGATCGCGAATTCTGCACTGTCTGCACGACCGACGAGCTGCTGAACGGCCCGGCTTAATCAACGACAGGGAGAACGATATGCATTCAGCGATCGGTAAAACCGGCGGCTGCCAGTGCGCGGCTATCCGTTACGAATTGACTGGCCCGCCGAAAATGCTTTACGCCTGCCACTGCAGCGACTGTCAAAAGCAGTCCGCCAGCGCGTTCGGCATGTCACTGATCATGGCGCGTGACGACGTCAACTTTTCGCGCGGGCAAGCTCGGTTGAAAACATGGGATACCCGCGGTGACGACGGCGAGATCAAGCGCTGTGCCTTCTGTCCCGATTGCGGCACGCGAATCTTTCACGCCTCGGATCGCGAGGACGCGCCGATCAGCATCAAGGCCGGATCGCTGGACGATACCCGCTGGCTGCAACCGGTGGCGCATCTATGGCTGCAAAGCGCACAACCCTGGGTCGAGATCGATCGTGCTCGGGTCCGCTGTTTCGCGCGAGAACCCGATGACGAGGCGGCCCTGGCAAGCCTCTGGCAAGCGCAGGCTGCGCGGGACTGAAGCATGAACATCTCGAACTCGCCGATGGTACCCGTAAAACGATGAGCCAGTCTTTCGACGTCATACTGTTCGACCTGGGCGGAGTGTTGATCAAACTCGGTCCCAGCCCGGTACCGACAGACACCCTGCCCGCGACCAGCCAGTTCGTACTGGGCGACTGGTTTAACTCGGCCGCGGCGATTGCTTTCGAAAAGGGCCAGGTCTCGCCTGCGGTTTTTGCCGATTCTCTTCGCCAGGAACTGGGTATCGACTGCGACCGTAAACGCTTACTCGAGCATTTCACCCGCTGGCCGATCGGTTTTTACGACGGCGTTCGCGAATTGTTGCAGACCCTGAGGCAGGATTACCGCCTGGCCGTGCTGAGCAATACCAATGCGCTGCACTGGAACCGGTTCATTACCGAGTTTGGCCTCGCGGAACAGGTCGATCATATCTTCGCATCGCACCTGCTGGCGATGTGCAAGCCGGAACCGGCAATTTTCAGGCATGTGTGCGATACGCTGGGTTGCAGGCCGGAACAAATCCTGTTCTTCGACGACAACGCCGTCAACGTCGAGGCTGCAGGCTCGCTAGGACTTCAGGCGCAGCAGGTGCAGGGAATCGAGCAGCTGACAGCTGCCTTGCAGGCGCGGAGTGCCATTGCGGCCAGGCAATAAAACCGTGATTGTCTGCACGCCGGTTACCTGTGGAATTACCGCTATGAAGTCCCGGCACAATTCGGGATAATCGAACGGCGATAGCAATCGCCGTCAATCACTGCTGCAGGAAATCCCGCCTTGGCCTCAATCAAGTTACTTGGACTGCGCATCAGCGTTTACACCCGCATCGCGCGGTTGGCGCTGGAGGAAAAGAAGGTCGACTACGAGCTGGAAGAGGTCGATATTTTTGCCGACACTGGCCCGCCAGCCGACTATCTCGAACGCAATCCCTTCGGCACCATCCCATGCCTGCTGTACGGCGAATTCAGCCTCTACGAGACCGGCGCCATTTGCCGTTACATCGACGAAATGTTTCTTGGAATGCCGCTGCAACCCAAGGAACCGGCGCCACGCGCTCGTATGAACCAGGTCATCAGCGTGCTCGACAGTTATACCTACCGGCCAATGGTCTGGGATGTTTATGTGCAGCGCATCGTGGTGCCAGGCAGCGGCGGCCAGGCGGATGAAACGCTGATCGCCTCGGCCCTGCCGACGATAAAAACGGCTTTGCAACAAATAGATTCGTGGCGCGGCGATAGCGAGTACCTGGTCGGCGATGCCATTACACTGGCCGATCTTTACGCGTATCCGATGCTACGCTACTTCATCGAGACCGGCGAAGGTGAGGCCATGCTGACGTCTTTCCCGCGATGGCAGGACTGGATCGGGCACATGCAAAATCGGCCCAGCGCCCGCGCGACCAGCTTTCATTGGGGCAGCGAGAGCGAGGATGGCTTCTAACGCACGAAGTCATATACTGGCGCTCGCCGCGTTCGCGATTTATGCTAGGCACAGTTAACCGAAAGCGATCCGATGCTGGCAAGCGAATACAACGAAACAACCTACCGCGTGCGATCCCGGAGTTACGTGATTTCGCTGGTGCTGGTACTGTTACCGCCCGCGCTCCTGTATGAGCTCGGCCCCAGCCTGCTCGATGGCAGCATCAAGACCGGCGAGCTTGCCGGTCTCGGGATCGGCGTAATACTACCCCTGGTCGGCGCTTTCTACTTGCTCGAGTTTGCCAGCTTTACCTTTTCCACCGACGACGGCGTCTTCCGCTGGTACTGGAGCAACCTGTTCCGGAGGAAATCCGGGGAAGTGCCGCTGAGCCGGGTTGCCCGGGTCAGGCGCGAAGCCCTCGAAACGAGCGTATCCTCCGGTTCCCAGTACAGCTACCGTCTGGTCGTCATCCTCGACGACGATACCGTCATCCCGCTGACCCGCGGCTTTTCCGGCATTCATGACCGACAGCTCGACAAGATCGTCGATCAGATTCGTGAACACCTCGGTCACTTCGTTGCGATGCCCTGAGTGCTCGATGGTGCAGAAATAAAATGGCTTACTATGTTTTCAAGGTTGCGATATCGGCGTTGCTGATCGTCGCTATCGCTGAAATCTCCAAGCGCAGTTCGTTCATTGGCGCGTTGCTGGCATCGGTGCCGCTGGTATCGGTACTGGCGATGATCTGGCTTTATATCGACACCCGGGATAGCGACAAGGTCGCCGGACTGGCATCCAGCGTCTTCTGGCTGGTGCTGCCGTCGCTGGCCCTGTTCATCGCGCTGCCCCTGATGTTGAAGCAGGGCTACAACTTTTACCTCAGTATGGGATTGTCGATTCTGGTCACCATCGGCTGTTACTGGTTGATGGTAACCCTGCTCAACCAGGCCGGCATCGAGCTCTAGGCGCATGAAAAGCGAATTAAAGCTGGCCACCAAACAGGACCTGGACAGGCTCCTGCCCCTGGTGCGCGCCTACCACGAGTTCGAGCACATCGACAACAAGGAAGACGACCGCAGGGCAGCCCTGCTGCGCCTGCTGGGCGACCGCAACCTGGGCGGCATCTGGTTGATATTCGGCGACGACCAGCTGGCAGGCTATATTGCGCTTTGCCGGGGCTTCAGTATCGAGTTCAACGGTTTCGACGGCTTCATCGACGAGTTCTACCTGCGACCCGGGTTCCGGGGTCAGGGCATCGGCCGGCGGGCGCTCGAGGCGATCAAACCCATGGCCCGTGGCCTGGAAATCAACGCGCTGCATCTCGAGGTTGGGCGTGACAACGACCGGGCGCGCAGGCTCTATGCCGCCGCCGGCTTCGAGGCGCGCGACAGGTACCTGCTGATGACGGCCAGGCTGGAAGCGCAGTAAATCTTGGACGCAATCCGTGCGACCACGATCCTGCCGGCAATGGCGCTAGTGTTAGCCAGTGCCTGCGCCACGCAAAATCCGATGCAAATGCCACCCGACGCGGTGCGCTGTACCGAGCCGCGACCACAGATCTGCACCATGGATTACAACCCCGTTTGCGCAACCCTCGACGACGCCGGGCGCTGTCTTTCCCCGCCCTGCCCCGCGAGGGAGGTTGCGACCTATGCCAACGGTTGCGGTGCCTGTGCCGACGCCAGGGTTTTGTATTACCAGCCAGGGGCCTGCGACGAATAGGCCCCCTATCGCAGCTTGTTCATCGCAGCCATCTAACGTGTCCAGTCCTGAAACAGGTTTCGAATCCATGCTCACGGGCGGCCATCCAAATTTGCTCGGGCGAACACTGGAGGTGGTCGAGCTGGTGCTGGCCGATGCCAAGCGATTGCCGGCTGAAACGCTGGCTGCTATCCGAATTAGATCGTCTGCGAAGCGACAAAAGGGGGTCAGTTTCTCGCAAAGCGGTTAAAATAGCGGCTCGATTAACTAGTTGAAGTTCGATGAAATTTTTCTCCGTACCATTACTCGCGGTATTCCTGTTGTTGGCCTCGGGTTGCCAGTTAAAGTGGGTCAGGCTCGACGGCGACAGTGTCGATCAGGCGCGCCTGGAAGAAGCAAAACAGGCCTGCCGGGTCGAACGCAAGCTGGCGGCGCTCGAACGCGCCCGTGAAGAGCGTGACGACAATCTCGCCAGGTCCAGCACCAACGAGGCCAAAATGTTGCTCAAGGACGATTTCGACGCGGTCGAAAGACAGGTCTACCTGGAAATCGATACCTGCATGCATAAACAGGGCTACATGCGCTAGCCACCGTAGCCCCCGCATGATGTCATACCGCAAGGTTTTGCAGTCCTTCAATTGGCTTATCGGCTTTGGATGACGCGCTTTTCTACCTGCTCGTGGCCGATGCCATGCTGGTTGTGCACGTGCTGTTTGTCTGCTTCGTGGTGCTCGGCCTGCTGCTGATTTTTATCGGCAAATGGCGCGCCTGGCAATGGGTGCGGCATTTCTGGTTCAGAGTCATACACCTGCTTGCCATCGCAATTGTCGTGTTGCAGTCCTGGCTCGGCGCGATCTGTCCACTGACCCTCTGGGAGATGGAGCTACGCGCGCTGGCGGGCGACACGGTGTACAGCGGTTCATTCATAGCCCACTGGCTGGGGGAGTTGCTTTACTACCATGCACCCGATTGGGCGTTCGTAATACTCTACACCGCGTTCGGATCGCTGGTCCTGCTCAGCTGGTACTGGATTCGACCGCGCAGGTAACTCGGCGAGACGCCTTGATACCTCGGCCACTCGGTTAAGGTTGACGGGAATTTGCTCCCCATTACGCAGACTGAGTACACCCTGACGTCCACGCTTGTCGAATTTTTCGAAGGCTTCGAAAGCCACTCAATAAGAACGGTGGGCCAGGCTGCCGAGCGTCGGCGGTATCGACTACAAAACCACCACCCTGCAGATCGGCCTGGTTTACGATTTCCAGGCCGCTACACCCGGGCTGGAACAAAGGCGCGGGCTACTCCACCAGCCCGGGGTAAAACCTGCGCGCGATATCCGGGTAGCTGCGTACCCAGCGCTGCCAGTACTTTTCACCAAAAACCGCCGGCCTGAGGCGACTTTGCATACCGCCGGTGCCGGCCGCCAGTTCCGCACGCGAGGCCATTAAACCCTCGCCCCGGTGGCGTTCGCTGCGATCGACCCGGTCGATGTAGCCCGGGTCGATCGGCAACGGATCGAGCGCCGTGTTGAGGTCAGGGCTATAGAAAAACGCCGACGAGTAGCGCTCGTTGGCAGCGCCATTGAAAACCCGGTGCGGGGTCGCGATAAAGTAATTACTGGTCAACAGCTGCAGCAACTCACCGGTATTAACCACCAGGCTGCCCGGAATCGGGTCGACGCAATACCAGCTATTGTCATTGGCCTGGGCCTCGAGCCCGGCGGTTTCATCCTGCAGCAGCAGGGTCAGGAACCCGGAATCCTTGTGCACGCCAACGCCCTGTCCGCCAGCGAGCGTTCGTGGATAGCGAATCAGCTTCAGGTAGGGCGACGGGTTCTCACCAAACACCCGCTCGATATGCGTCTCGTCCAGGCCGAGCGACAGCGACATGATACCCAGCAGTTGCTGCGCGACCGTGGACAGGCGTGTGAAGTAATCGCTGACCATTTCTCGAAAGCCTGGCAGGGCCAACTCCGGCGGCCACTGATTCGGACCCACCAGCGCCATGTAATAAGGGTCCGGATTCTCGATCGCATCACGCTCCACGCCGATATCGATCTGCTCGCGATAATCGATCTCGTTATTGGTGAGCTCGGAACCGAGCTGCTCCCAGCCGCGAAACTGCGCCGAATGGTGTTTGTCTATGGCCTGTCGTATTTCGAGCGGCAACGCGAAGAAGGCCTTCATCATGGAGAGATAATCGGCGCTTAGCCGCGCCGGAATACCGTGGTTGACGATGTAAAAAAATCCGGTCTCGTGGCAGACCTGGCCTACCCGGGCACAGAGCTCGCGGCGCAAGCGGTCATCGCCGGCAAACCAGGGCTCGAGATCGATGATCGGTATCTGGCTGGACATTGAATTCAGGCAGGTAAAGACGGTTAAACTGTGAGAGGATACGGGCCAGTATAGCCGATCAGCAAGCCTTTCGAATGATTAACCATAGACCCGGGGCATTTTCAAATAAACGCCACCAATCCCGCTGCAAGGAACCGGGGCTAGCGTCGTGATTGAGCTACTGGCCGATGTCGTCGTGGCGCTGGTGGCCCTGATTCACCTCGGTTTCATGGCGCTCGAAATGTTTCTGTGGGACAAGCCGCCGGGCCTGAAAGTTTTCCGACTGACACCGGAACAGGCGGCCACCACTCGGGTACTGGCGGCCAACCAGGGCCTGTATAACGGTTTTCTCGCCGCCGGTTTGTTCTGGGGATTGATGCCGTCGGCCTACGCCAGCGATATCAAAATTTTCTTCCTCAGCTGCGTTATCATCGCCGGCGCCTATGGCGCAATCACCGCCAGCTACCGCATCCTTGCGGTCCAGGCCGCGCCCGCGGCACTCGGACTGGTACTGGTGCTGTTATCGTGAATCCAGAAATCATGCGAATTGCCGCATTTTCAGACGGCAACCAGGGCGGGAACCCGGCCGGGGTGATGATCGCCGACGCCCATCCCGGAGAATCGGAAATGGCCCGCATCGCAGCAGAGATCGGCTACTCGGAAACGGCATTTGCGAGACCCGAGGGCGGCGGCTGGGGCGTACGCTACTTCTCGCCCGAATCCGAGGTGCCGTTCTGCGGTCACGCAACGATCGCGCTAGGCGCCGCGCTGGCACTGCAACAGGGCGCCGGCGTATACCCCCTGACATTGAATGAAGCCGAGATCACGGTCGAAGGCAAGCTGGAAAACGGGACCATGTGGGCCGCTTTACAGTCGCCGCCAACCCACAACGCGCCGATGCCAGCGGAGCTGATTAGCGAGGTGCTGACCCTGTTCGGTTACCATCACGACAATCTGAACCCGGAGATTCCCCCGGCGCGCGTGCATGGCGGCGCCGACCACCTCGCGCTGTGCCTGAACTCACGCGCCGCGCTGGCGGCGATGCAATACGACCTGGACGCGGGGCGCGAATTGATGAAGCGCGAGGGCCTTATTACGATAATGCTGGCCTGGGCCGAAAACCCGCGGCTGTTCCACAGCCGAAACCCGTTTGCCTCGGGCGGTGTCTACGAAGACCCGGCGACCGGCGCCGCAACCGCCGCCTTTGCGGGATACCTGCGTGATCTGGGCTGGCCGCACGAGGGCTCGATCGAAATCGTGCAGGGCGAGGATATGGGCATGCGCTCACGGTTGCAGGCCGGAATATCCCCGCAGGCGGGCGGGTCAATCCGCGTGGCGGGCAGCGCCCGCATGATCGAAGGCGAACCAGCATGAAAATAACCATCGATGGTTTCGATTTCGACGCCGAACTCGAGACCGCTAAATCACCCGCAACCTGCGCCGCATTTCAGCGGAGGATGCCGTTCGCCAGCCAGGTCGTGCACGTGCGCTGGAGCGGCGAAGGCATGTGGATTCCGCTGGGTGACATGGACTTTGCGGTCGGTTACGAAGACGCCACCGCCTATCCCGCACCGGGACAAATTCTGCTCTACCCCGGGGGCAAGAGTGAGACCGAGATCCTGATCGCTTACGGCAGCGTACATTTTGCCTCCAAGGCCGGCACGCTCGCCGGCAACCACTTCGCCACGATTACCTCGGGTCTCGAGCGCTTGCGCGAGATCGGCGTCGCCACGCTGTGGGAAGGCGCCAAGCCCATCCGCTTCGAGGATTGATTTGCTCCACGCGTCGATAAAAGAGATCAAGTCCACGCTTGGCGGGACAAGCAAGGAGTTCGACTGCGAGCTGCTCACCCGCGACCGTGGCGAGGCGGTTGTCATCTACCGCATGCCGCAGGACGTGAAGCTCGAAGACGTCCTGTTAAGCAAGGATACCGTCAGCCTCGGCTATTTCTGGGAAGACCGTCCCTACAATGTCTATCACTGGATCGATCCGCGACAGGATACCGTGGCGCTCTATTTTAATATTGCCGACGGCACCCGTATCTCGCGGCAGAGCATCGAGTGGCGTGACCTGACCGTCGACGTGCTGATTACCCCGGACGGCCGTTGCCGCGTGCTGGACGAACACGAGTTACCCGTCGATATCGACGCCGGATTGCTACGCTACATCCGCGACACCCGTGATGAATTGTGCCGCGAACCATTGTCTCGCCTGATCGAGTATGACAAGCTCACGCGTTCGTTGATCAACCGCGAGTAACCACCCTTGCCGCTCGAACTCTGGCTTGCCTACATTGCTACCAGCGCGGTCGTGCTGGCGATCCCTGGCCCGACCATCCTGCTGGTTTTGAGCTATTCGATCGCGCACGGTCGCCAGGCCACGCTGCCGCTGGTGGCCGGGGTCGCGCTGGGTGATTCGGTCGCGATAACGCTGTCGCTGATCGGCCTCGGCACCCTGCTGGCCACATCCGCGGCCTGGTTCACCATCATCAAGTGGATGGGCGGCTTGTACCTGATCTACCTCGGCATCCTGTTGATGCGCGGCGCCAACCGGCCGCTGCCGATGCAAACCGACGCGGCGCGCGAAGCTTCGCCGGGCAAGCTATTCGGCAACGCGTTTATCGTCACCGCGCTGAATCCCAAGAGCATCGTGTTCTTTATCGCGCTGTTACCGCAATTCATCAGCGCTTCGCATCCAGCGGTGCCACAGCTCTGGATTCTGGGCGTCACTTTTGTCGTGCTGGCTACCATTGGCGCCACCAGCTACGCTCTGTTCGCGGCCTCGATACGCCGTTTCCTGGCATCGCCGCGTGCGCAAAAAGCCTATGGCTATGTCGGCGGCGGCCTGCTCTGTGGTGCCGGGATTTGGGCGTTAAGCGCAAAGCGTGTAATCTCGACGGCATGATTCGGATACGCGCGCCAATCTGGTTAATCTGCTGCTGCCTGCTGCTGGCGCTGTCCGCTTGCGGCAACAAGGGCCCGCTAGTGCCGCCCGAGGAAGAACAAAAGAAAAATAAAAGCGTGGACAGCTAATTTGGATCATTTCGAATACAAGCAGGGCGAGCTATTTTGCGAAGACGTCGCCATCGCCGAGCTGGCCGCAACCTACGGCACGCCGCTATTCGTCTATTCGCGCGCCACGCTGGAGCGTCACTGGCATGCCTTCGACAGCGCGCTCGACGGGCACGATCACCTGGTGTGCTACGCGGTCAAGGCTAATTCCAACCTGGCGGTGCTGAACCTGCTGGCACGTCTCGGCTCGGGCTTCGATATCGTCTCCGGCGGAGAAATGAAGCGCGTGCTGAAGGCCGGCGGCGAGCCCTCGCGCATCGTGTTTTCGGGCGTCGGCAAGCAGGCCGACGAGATCGAGGCCGCGCTCGAGGTCGACATCCTGTGCTTCAACGTCGAATCCGAGCAGGAGCTCGACCGCATCAACGACATTGCCGGGCGTATGGGCAAAATCGCGCGCATCTCGTTTCGCGTCAACCCGGACGTGGATGCCAAAACCCATCCCTATATCTCCACCGGGCTCAAGGAAAACAAGTTCGGCGTCGCCTTTGCCGATGCCGAGTCGGTTTACCTGAAAGCGGCCGGGCTCGAGCATATCCAAATCATCGGCATGGATTGCCACATTGGCTCGCAGCTAACCGAGCTGTCGCCCTACATCGACGCGCTCGATCGACTGCTCGCGCTGATCGAGAAGCTGCGCGCGCAGGGCATCCTGATTAAGCATCTCGACCTCGGCGGCGGCCTCGGTATCCGCTATCGCGACGAAGAACCGCCCCTGCCCGCCGAATGGGCCAGCGCGCTGCACGAGCGCCTCGCCAGTTTCGACGGCAGGATCGTGATTGAACCCGGGCGTGCGATTGCCGGCAACGCCGGCATCCTGGTGAGCCGGGTCAATTACCTCAAGCACGGCGCCGATAAGAACTTCGCGGTTATCGATGCGGCGATGAACGACCTGATCCGACCCTCGCTTTACGGTGCCTGGCAGGAAATCATTCGCGTCGAGCAGGCCAGCGATGCACCCGAAAAGCTGTACGACGTGGTCGGCGCGATTTGCGAATCCAGCGACTTTCTCGGCAAGGATCGTCGTCTTGGCCTGCGCCAGAACGACCTGCTCGCGATCCGCTCCTCCGGCGCCTACGCTTTCGGCATGGCGTCTAACTACAACACCCGCACGCGCGCGGCCGAAGTCATGGTCGATGGCGATCAGTATTACTGCGTGCGCCAACGCGAACGCTTCGACGACCTGATTCGGGGCGAAACCCTGCTGCCATGAAGTTGAAGTTCGCCAAGATGCACGGTCTGGGCAATGACTTTGCCGTGATCGACGCCATCAACCAGGACTTCGAACCGCGGCCCGAGCTGGTACGCCGCTGGGCCGATCGCTTCGATGGTATCGGTTTCGACCAAATGCTGATCGTCGAAAAGCCCTTAGGCGACGCCGCCGCTTTCAAGTACCGTATCTATAACGCCGACGGCGGCGAGGTCGCCCAGTGCGGCAACGGCGCGCGCTGCTTCGCGCGCTTCGTGCGCGAACAGGGTCTGACCGAGCTCGACGTTATTCCGGTCGAGACCAATACCGGCCTGTTGAAACTCGAAGCCATCGATGCCATTCGCTATCGCGTCGACATGGGCGTTCCCCGCTTCGAGCCGGCCGAGATCCCGCTGCGCG
>Ga0316201_10003328_pt1 | contig 11827 bp, 10 predicted proteins | sample CS6wburrow_MG_FD_204516 | JGI IMG/M metagenome (GOLD analysis project Ga0316201, IMG submission 204516) | Coastal sediment microbial communities from Delaware Bay, Delaware, United States - CS-6 worm burrow | ecosystem: Environmental > Aquatic > Marine > Coastal > Sediment | place: USA... | reverse complement strand
TTCTAACAATGGACAGATTATCCGCCTGCCGCTCAATACGGTCAGCCGTTTGGGACGCGATACGCAGGGGGTGAAGGTGATGACGTTTAGGGAGAGCGGGGATTCGGTTTCGTCGGTGACGTTGGTGTAAAAGGGCTTGAGCGTAGGAGCGTAGGAGCGTCCGATGGTCAGGCCGGCATTGCATAGGCGGCTTAAGAGTTAGGCAGCTCATGATTAACCGAGCGGAAAAATATTTATTTTGACGTCTATTGGCGTGGATGCGACCCCTGGACGCTCCCACGCTGATACGCTCCTACTACTATTTAATGCGAGCTTCCGTGAAATTGCGCGAACGATTAAAAACATTCTTCCAGGCATTCAGCAAGAGCTGCTACGACATGGAATTCTACCGACGGGTTCGAACCAGGCCGCCGGCACGCGCTTTGGCGTATGCCGCGGCCTTTTTCGTTCTCTTGTCGCTGGTTTTCGGATTGTTGGTCGCCCTGCCCGGGTTAAACGGTCTGCGGGTCACGATTCGGGACGGTCTGCGCGATCAGATACCGGCCGAAACTACCTTCGAAATCAAGGACGGTCAATTTGAAACCAGTCTGCCGGTTGGCACTGAATTCGAGCATGACGGCCTGGCTTTCGTGTTTGACGACCGGCTTGTCGGCACTGAATTTCCGAAATCTTTCGAGGATCGGCTTGGTAATTACGTCGGTCGGGACGCCATCTTCGTGCACTATCCGCCCGGCGAGCGTGACGTGATTTATTTTTCCGACTTACCGGATGTCTCGGTCAATCGCGAGCAGATGCAGGGCTGGCTCGACCAGTGGGGAGCTATCTATGTTTTCGCCGGCGTGGTCTTGGCTATATTGTTGCGGTTTATCCTGACCTTCTTGTCTGGTTTGATTTTTGCCGTCACTGCTGCGCTCGGCGCTTTGTTCGCGGCTCGTATGGGTCGTCTGCAAATGAACTACTCGCAATGGCTAGCGGTCAGCCTGCATGCCCTCACCTTGCCGAGCATCATTGACTTCGCCTTCACTTCCTTCGGTCTGGAGATGTCCTTGGTCTATGTGGTGGTGTTCTTCATGATCATCTACGCCGTACTAATAGATGAAAGGGCCAATCCGGTCCGGCCGACACCGACCCAAGAGAAATAAAAAGACGGCCCCACAGTGCGGGGGCCGTTTTTTGATTTGAGAATTTATTGCTGAACTTGATTGTTTCGATGTCTTTGCCAGGCCAGCATAACCCGTCGCAGGACCTGGGCATCGCGGCATTCAATCGAAAGCTGAACACTTCCGCGCGAGCAGGACGCTTTTGATTCGCGGACTTCGATGCGCAGTCCAGAATTTAACAGGTTCGGAATGAAGATGCTATCAAGCACGTCGCCTTCTCTGATTATTTGCGGATAATCAAAATCATAAAGAACAGTCGTCAACAGGTCGGTGGCCTCTTGCCGAGACCGACAAATCAAATACATGTTTGGTTTCACCTAACCTCCTTGATGCTGACTTGGCACCTTAGCAACTGCCCTGCAGGCTGTCAACAATCCAAAACATCTTTCAATTGACAAGAGCAGTAAACGGGCTTATTATTTGGCTCTAGTTCCTTAAAAAGGAGGGGAGAGGTGCCCTACCGCAATAACCGCCCAAAAACAGATCGCGTAGCCGTGTTGGCCAGTCCGCACACCGGTTCGTATCCATTTTTCGAAAGAGAGATACGGCCGCAGCTGGTTGGTCGGGCACGCATCTACCTGACGTCCAATCGATATCAATTGACCATAGCCGTCGACCGCATCTACGAGCAAAAGCCCGAAGTGATTGTTATTTGCGGCGGCGACGGCGCGATGCATGTGTGCCTGACCGCCATCGCCAATCGTTACGCCGATACCGGTCAGCATATCCCGCAGATATTGATGTTGGCGTTGGGCACGATGAACGATGCTGCGACTTCCTTGGATATTGCCGCCGACCCGGTCGGGCTATTGGCCCGCGTAATGCGCAAGCTAAAGCGCGGCCAGGCATTGCAGGTCAAATTGTTTCGCCCGATGACCGTCAACGGCGAATGCGCATTTCTGTATGGGGCCGGCATGCCGGTCGCTTTTTTGCAGCGCTACTATCGCGACAAGCCGCCCGGTGCGATCGGCGGACCTATCGGTGGCGTCATGACCTTCGGTTCGGTTTTGTGGAGCGAGGTTTTCATCGAGCTCGGGCTGGCCGACAACAACGGCTGGCTGCAGCGCCTGATGGATACGTTCGGTCTGGGCGAGGCGACCGGGTTGGTCAACTATGTCCTTGATGAGTTGGGCATGTCCGATGCCGCCGAATGGCAGTCCAGTCGGTTCGGCGTGCGGCTGCTGTCGGCCGACGGCAATCCAGTCGAACCGTATCGCCAGAACACCGGCTTGATGGCCTCGGTCATCAGTCAGATCGGCATGGGCCTCAAGGCTTTCCGTTACGCCATGAACTATCAGGGAAGCTTCACTCTGCGGCAAACCAACTTGTCGTTTGCCGAAGTGGTGGCCATTGGTCCGGTCGTCCTGTCCGGTATCGAAGCTCCGGGCATCAACGATCGCATCATGAAGAACGCCATTCTGGAATACGACCGACCGCTGGTGCGAACGGTCGATGGCGACCTCAAAGACCCACGTCAGAACGCGCACGTTCACCCTACCCGCGATGTGCTGGGCATCGGTCCGTTACTGGAAATCATCGTCGGCTAGCATTAGACCGCTCTCATTATTGAGAGCGGTTTTTTAGGCGGGACTAGGACTCGTCCTCAGTTATCGGTAATCTAACGTTTCAAACCATTGACAACCCTGGGCAATCACGCTATATTTAGAGCGCTTTCGGGTCGAAACGACACGAACTAGCCTTAAAACGGATATAGCCCAAGATTATGGCACTCCCAGTAAGAAAGACTACCAGCTCCAAACGGAAGCGTCGGTCTTCGCATTTTGCGCTAAATAAAGCCAATTTGGCCGTCTGCGCCAAGTGCAAGCAGCCGCGTGTGCAGCATCAGGCCTGCGCTAACTGCGGTACCTACGCCGGCCGGCAGGTCATGGAGCTCGATAGCCCGCTCGACAACAAAAAGAGCGGAAAATCCAGCAAATAAATACAACGGCGCGTATCGCTACGCGCCGCTTTGTGTAATGCACCTTATTTAAAAAATATGGCAAACAGACATCTGGCGCGGACCATCGCCATGCAAACCCTCTACCAATGGGACTTTAATGGTCATAAAAATGCGTTGATTCCGGATTACATCAATTCGAATCTTAAGGATTTTGCGCCCGATTTTGATGATAAAGGTTTCATTTCCGAACTGGTGGATAGTGTTATCGCCAAACTCGAAGATATTGATGCGATTATTACCAAGTACGCTCCGGATTGGCCGATCGAGCAGATCACCAATGTCGATCGCAATATCTTGCGTATCGGCGTTTACGAGCTCAAGTACTCCGACGTCATTCCTTCCAAAGTCGCTATTAACGAGGCCATCGAACTGGCTAAGAGTTTCGGCGGCGAATCGTCCGGTCGTTTTGTAAACGGCGTGCTCGGCGCGATCTACAAAGACATGGTCGCCAATGACAACGTCAAGGATGTCGACAAAGTCGAGAAGCCAGCCCGCAAAGACAAGGAGCAAGCTGACGAGCCGGCAGAGGACGCCAGCCTGCCCGAAGAAAAATAATCTAACCTAGGTCGCCCGGCGGCCATGGCTGATTGCGAATCACTTGATTCGCCATGAGCGATGGTTGTCCAATATCGTCGGGGGACTAACCGGTCGTCTGTTTTGGTCGGCCAATAAGATATGGACAACAAAGATTTCTCGCCGCTCGAGAAGCGAGTCGGCATCACCTTCAAAGATCGCGAAGTGCTGACGCAAGCCTTCGTGCACCGCTCGTACCTAAACGAGCATCCCGGATTTCAGCTCGGCCACAACGAGAGGCTGGAATTTCTCGGCGATGCGGTTTTGGAATTGTCGGTCACCGAGTACCTGTACCTGAATTACCCCAACCCAGAAGGGGAAATGACCAACTGGCGCGCATCGCTAGTCAACGCCAAGTCGTTGGCCAAAGTGGCGACCGAACTTGGCCTCGAGGATTTTCTGTACCTGTCGCACGGTGAATCCAAAGACGCCGGCAGCAAGGCCCGCAACTATATTCTGGCCAACACTATGGAGTCGTTCATCGGCGCAATCTATTTGGACCAGGGAATGGTCGTGGCCGACGAGTTCATCAAGAAATATATCATCTCCATGCTGCCGGAGATTCTGGAAAAGAAACTTTACATCGATCCCAAGAGTCGGTTCCAGGAGAGCGCCCAAGAAATGATGGGTGTCACTCCGAACTATCGAGTTCTCGAGGAACATGGCCCGGATCACGCCAAGGATTTCGTGGTCGGAGTCTACTTGGGCGAAGAGTTGGTCGCCAAGGGAATCGGCACTTCTAAGCAGGAAGCGCAGATTGCCGCTGCCGAGAGTGCGTTGATTGAAAAAGAATGGTAGAATAGTGGTGTATGGCATTGAGCCAAGGAACACCCAAAGCGCGCGAGGTGATTGACCGCATGTTTGGCATTGCGGTCGATCAAGGGGCCTCGGATTTACACCTGGTGGTCGGTAAGCCGCCGATTTTGCGTATGGGCGGAGAGCTTGCGCCGATCTCTGGAGCAGCCGTGCTGACGGCAGAAAACGTCAAGCAACTTTGCTACTCGATTTTGAGCGACCAGGAACGAGAGCGGTTCATCACCGAAAAGGAATTGGATGTCGCTCATCAGATTGCATCCGGCAAGCGTTTCCGCATCAACTTGCATTGGGAGAAGGGACATGTGGCTATGGCGGCCCGCACCATTCCGTCCGTCATACCGCGAATGGAAGATTTGGATATGCCACCGATTGCTCACGACATGGTCAACTACCCGCACGGTTTGGTGTTGGTGACCGGTCCGACTGGCGCCGGTAAGTCCACGACCCTGGCGTCGATGATCGACAAGATATTGCATACACAGGCGGTCAACGTCATTACCCTAGAGGATCCGGTCGAGTTCATGTTCGAATCGAAATTGGGAATCGTCCGTCAGCGACAGTTTGGTCAGGACTTCATTAGTTTCGATGACGGCTTGAAGCATATCTTGCGTCAGGATCCGGATGTCGTGATGGTTGGTGAGATGCGCGACATGGAAACCATTTCGACCACCTTGACCATTGCCGAGACCGGTCACTTGGTGTTTGCGACGTTGCATACCTACAGTGCTTCGCAGACCATCGACCGTCTGATTGACGCCTTTCCGGCTCATCAGCAAAACCAGGTTCGAACGCAGTTGGCACTGACCCTGCGAGCGATTGTTTCTCAGCAGCTTCTGCCGAAAGTCGGAGGCGGCCGAGTGGCGGCCCGTGAGATTTTGGTTAACAACTATGCGACCGCCAACTTGATTCGAGACAGCAAGATTCAGCAGATCAACAACGTCTTGCAGACTTCAGCCGCCGAAGGCATGACCACCCTGCGACAAGACCTCAAGCGCCTGGTCGAGATGAATTTGATCACCGAGCAGGTGGCCGAAGAGCATATTGTCGGAGGGAGCAAACTCGATGAAAACGGCGGAAGCAAAAAGAAGAAGTAGCCCGATTACGTTCGGGTCATTGACGGATAGCCCGGAATGGGCTATTTTACTATGCGAACGTCATATCGATAGTGCCAGACGCAATCAGATAGAGCACCATAACGTATCGCAGGTGTAGTTCAACGGATAGAACGGCGGTCTTCGGAACCGTTAATGGGGGTTCGATTCCCTCCACCTGCACCACGTAAAAACACCAGCTCGACTGGTGTTTTTTCGTATCAATACAACTAAAAAAACAGCGGTTGGCTGTTTTTTTACATGTGGTGGGTCGACAGGGATTCGAACCCTGAACCTAATGGTTAAGAGCCATTTGCTCTACCGTTGAGCTACCGACCCGAACAATTTATAGCATATTATGTCGAATTTGTAAAGAGCAGGTTAAAGACCGTTGTAAAACCCAATAAATTCGACCGTATCAGCGCCGTTCCGGCGATTATGAATGGCAATTCCATTGATATAGAACGGACATTCATTTTGCTGTCACGGGGATTATCAATCCTCATGGTATGTGATAAAGGGTTTGAGTAAAACTGGCCAATAAAGCCCGGAAAGGCTTGTTTTTAAGGTAAAAATATTGATTTTACCAGTGATTTTAAGTTATCTGTACTAATCCAGAAATAATCAAAGCCAAATTCACCCAAAATATATTGTTATTCACCTTGAATTTTAAGCTAAAAAATGAGATAATATATATGTAAAAAATATCCCATTGTTAGGGGGAGGGATATGCGCATATTTATCCAATTTAGTTACTATTTTAGCGAAATCTTGCTGATTGCGGTCGAGTTGGCCGCCGGTGCGCTGATTTTACGCGAGTATTTGCGTAGAAAAAATCAGCCGCACCTTTTATTTTTCTCGATTGCACTGTTCGTTTGGGGTCTGGCTACACTCCTGACATTCTTGGGGGATCTGATTATTGCTCAGGGGCAGGGTTGGCTTGGTCAGCAGTTGGTCGGTTACTACTCCGTATGGGTAAATCTGGGAGCACTCATATTTTTTTATGGGCTAATAACTATCTATGCCAAGAGTCATCGTAAGGTGTGGTATGCACTGGTTACCGTAGCTGGCTTTTTAGCGGCTGCTTTATCGAATAAGCAGGTGATATTAGCCTACGGTCAGTATCTGCCAATATCGACAGCATTAGATTTTATTGCCGGCTATGGATTCTGGATTTTGGCCAATATCGTAACAATTGTCGCTGCCGGACGGACCTATTTGCATGAGAAGGGCATAAAACCTTTGGGCGGCAAGGAACACAAGATGATGATGTATGGCGGTTTGTTTTCAGTCCTGATGGCAATTTCCTCAGTCATCATTATCAAACTAAATATTCTCCAGGCTGCCGGCGTCAGTTACTCACTGCTTTCAATCGGAACGGTCTATAAGTATTTGGGTGCAGTGGCCATAAAGAACCCCTCAGAAAAAATCCGGCGGAAACCCACACTGATCGTTACCGGAAATTTGAACTTCAAGGTACTGGTCGTTTCGGGTATGGTCTATGTCATTTTGAGCTTAGCCTTGGTGTCGGCGGTTACGCATATTTTCTTGAACAGAAGTCTGGAAACGCAGCAGGCCCATATTTTCGATTCTCTGAGTTTGAGTGCGCAACAGTATGCGGAACGCCGGGACAGCATGGTCATGCTGGCATCAATGCTGGCTGACCACAATGAGTCCACTCAGGCGCTGCTGGGCGAGACAAGTGCTCAAGACAATCTCCTGGAGTACGCCACTAATTCAGATGCAATTGACATCGATCTATTCAGCGATAAAGGCACCTTGCTGGCCAGCTCCAACCAAAATATTTCAAACAATGAATACGGCGACCTGACGCAACTGATAGGCGATGTTTTGGCTGGTGAAAATATTGTCGGTACGTACCAGTTATGGGGGACCGGCGCATGGTCAACGTTAGCCGCAGTGCCCGTGCGTTCGAACGGCGCCGTCAGCGGTGTGATTGTTGTTTCGCGCCCGCTGAGCGACTGGTTGTCATCAGTTTGCATCAGTCAATATGGCCTGCCGATCAGTGGGTGCGGGTTCATTTCCAACACTAACGATACGATTGCCATGATTGGTCAGGGTGTTGATTTGACCACTGTCAATAATTTTCGCGGTTCACTCAACTCATCGTCCGAAAAGTCTTTCAGCCAGAATGATCGCATCGGGTACTACTATGCAGACAGCTTCGATTCTGCTGCCAATAGAAATAATGAGTTTTATTACGCCTTCATTACCCATGAGGATATCGACAAAACGGTACTGAGGCTGATGTCTGTGGCGGCGCTAATTGCGTTCCTGCTTTTTATCATGTTTGCTTTCCTGCTGTCGTTCGGTGTCAGGCTGTTTATATTGCCCATCCTGCAGCTTCACATGGCCGCAAAGCGGATGTCCCTCGGTGACTACAGTAGCCGGATTGAAGCAAATACCGAAGACGAAATAGGTAATCTGGCCCGGTCCTTTAACATGATGTCCGAAACGATTCAGCATCGAACCGACAGCTTGAATCAATCGATGCAGGAACAGCGAGACTTTCTGCATCACACCGCTCAAGAAATGCGCATTCCGCTTAATGTGTTCCGCTGGTCGCTAGAGATGCTTCGATTCGGTGATCTTGGCCAGCTGAATGATGAACAGATGGAGTTGGTTGAGAATATGAACAAAACCAATGAGCGCGTTCAGAAGTTGGCGGGGCAACTCATTGATGTGTCTCGGATAGACCGTGGTGAGGTCAAGTTGAATCGAGAGCAGATTGATATGGCTGATTTGATCGATGATGTGGCTGGGAGTACCGCGGTTCGCATGCGCGAAAAGAACATCGATTTCTATTGGAAGAACCCCGCCCGGAAGATTCCCTCGGTCAAAGGTGATAAGGATATTCTATATCAAGTGTTGCTGGGTTTGGTGGACAATGCCATCAAGTTCACTTTAGACGGAGGAAGGGTTGAAATTAAACTGCTGCGCGTTGATGACGGCAATAATTATGATGAGCAGGGGCAGTCAATTATGATCGCAGTCTCTGATAACGGAACGGGCATTCCGAGCGATCAGCAAAAGAATATATTCAACCGATTCTTCCGAGCCGATAACGCCGTCAAGAAAGAAATCGAAGGCACTGGCCTTGGTCTTTACATAAGCAAGCACTATATCGATATGCATGGCGGTAGGATTTGGTTTGAGTCGCGCGCCGGTGTAGGTACGACATTTTACGTTACTTTACCCACTAATTAGAAGTTAAATTTCTTATGGCAGAGAGCAACAAGACAGGTAAGATCAAGGTGCTGATTGTTGAAGATGAGATGGCCCTGCGCGACATCTATTCGACCAAGCTACTGGCCGAAGGTTTTGAGGTGGAACAAGCCAGTGATGGTTCGCAGGGTTTGAATCAGGCGATCAATTTTCAGCCGGACGTGATAATGCTCGATATAGTCATGCCCATCAAGAACGGCTTTGAAGTCTTAGAAGACTTGAAGCTTAATCCGAAAACAAAAGACATCCCAGTGGTCATCATGTCAAACCTGGGTCAGACGTACGAGATAAAGCGCGGAATGAGTTTGGGGGCAGAGGCTTTTCTGACCAAGGCCAATATAGTTCCGTCAGCAGTCGTAGAAAAGATAAACGAAGTTCTGAAGAAGGGTTAACAGAAATATGCCTGACAGCGGCAAGAAAATTGAAGTGGTGCTAGTGGAGGACGACATGTTCTTGCGCAAGATTTTGAGTACGAAATTTGAAAAGGAAGGCTTTGGCGTTCGTGCGTATCCGGACTGCGAGAACGCTCTTGAGGATCTGCGCGATAATGCATTGCCGGACATGCTGCTGACCGATTTAATTTTGCCTTCGATGAGTGGTTTCGATTTGATAACCGAAATTCGACGCGACTCCAAGCTGAAGGACTTGCCGGTCATAGTGCTCTCCAATCTCAGTCAGGAAGAGGACGTCAACAGGGTTTCGGAGCTTGGTGCCTTGGCATTTATTACCAAAGCTGACAACTCGATAAATCATATTGTTTCTCGGGTGAAGGAAGAGTTTGCCAAACTGAACCAATAAGTGATCTTTCGGAAATGAAACTGCCCGCCAAAATAATTGAAAAGCTGGTAATGGAATCTGGCCTTATTGAGCCCGATGATTTTGCGTCCGCCCTGGCTGATGCGAAGAGCCTAAGCCGGCCAGTCGAAGATGTTTTGGTCGCCAAGGGCTTGATCCCCGATGATTACCTGGGTCAGTTGATCGCCGAGGGCTTGAATTGTAAATATATTAACCTGGAGTCGATGGAGATTCCGGATCACGTATTGCGTTTGATTCCAGAAAGGGTCGCCAGGCATAAGCAGGCGATTGCGTTTGATCTGAATCCGTCCTATGGCTTAAAGATTGCCATGGACGATCCGACTGATCTGGAATTCGTGCGCAACATGGAAAAGAAGGTCGGCGTCAGGGCGACGGCCTACTTGGCGACCAAAAAGGGTCTGCAGTTTGGCTATGAATCCTATACCAAGGACCTGGAAAGCGCGATTCATTCCATTGAAGAGAAGTACGATGCCCTAGTCGGTGGCCGTAGCGATTCATCTGGCCACGCAGACGAAAGCCGAATCGTCAGCATCCTTGATTTGGTCATGGATTATGCCTATCAGAATAACGCGTCGGACGTTCATATCGAGCCGCGCGAGGAAAATATCGTCATCCGCTATCGTATCGACGGCATCCTGCACGATGTCGCCTTTCTGCCGCGAGACTACTTGGCACCGATGGTGACGCGAATCAAAATATTGTCGCGCCTGCGAACGGACGAGCACCTGGCGGCCCAAGACGGAAAGTTTCAGGAGACGATCGACAGCCAGCGCATTGACGTTCGCGTTTCGATTTTACCGATTGTCGATGGCGAGAAGGTCGTCATGCGCCTGCTGGCCGAAAAGGGCAAGACTTTCGACATGTCTGATTTGGGTCTTGACGCCGAAGGAATGAAAATCCTGCGCCGGCACAGCCACAAGTCGTTCGGCATGATACTGTCGACCGGTCCGACCGGTTCCGGTAAGACCACTTCGCTCTATGCCATTCTGCGCGAGCTGAACTCGCGAGACGTGAACATCGCCACCATTGAGGACCCAATCGAATATGCCATGGAGGGCGCCAACCAGATTCAGGTCAATCAAAAAACGGGGTTGACCTTCGCTTCCGGCCTGCGTTCGATTGTTCGTCAGGACCCGGACATCGTGATGGTCGGCGAGATTCGGGATCCAGAAACGGCCAGTATCGCGATTAATGCCGCCATGACCGGCCATCTGGTCCTCTCTACTTTGCATACCAATGACGCTGCCACAACATTGCCTCGTTTCCGTGAGATGGGCGTTGAACCCTTTCTTGTTTCCTCGACTATCAACCTGATCGTCGCCCAGCGTCTGGTGCGCAAAATTTGTCCGCGCTGCATCATGAGTGTGGTTATGCCGCTAGATGAATTGCGTGAGCTGATTTCCGAGAAGTCCATCAAGCAGTTCTTCTACGCTGACGGCAACGAGAACAAAACCGAGATAAACCTGTTTCGCGGCAAGGGTTGCGACAGCTGTAATCATTCGGGATATCATGGTCGGGTTGGAATATTCGAGCTTTTGGAAATGGACGAGTCCATTCGTCATTTGGTGATGGATAACGCCAACTCCAAGGCCATTCAGCAAAAAGCAATCGAAAACGGAATGGTGACCATGTTTGAAGACGGCATCAAGAAGGTCATCAAGGGCATGACTACTATCGACGAGGTTTTGCGTGTCACCGCCGAAGTGTAGATTCAAAATAGTATGAAATTCATTTTTACGGCAGCTGACGAGAAGGGAAGCATTCACAAGGGAATGTCGGGTTTGAGTTCGCGCAGTGCCGTCATTGAATCTTTACAGCGGCAGGGGCTGACCGTCATTTCGGTCGAGGAATACAAGAATCCGGCGGCCATTCTGACTGAACCTCGCTTCGGTTGGGTGTCGCATGTCGATAAGATGCTGTTTACCAAGCATCTGTCGGTTATGCTCAAGGCCGGCCTGACTTTGCTCGATGCCCTGAAGTCCCTGGCTGGCCAGACAAAGTCTCGTCGGTTCAAGACGGTGCTCAGCAAGGTGCTTCTAAATATCGAGCAGGGTCAAAGTTTTCACAAGGCACTCTCCACTCATCCAAAAATTTTCTCGTCTTTTTACGTGAACATCGTTAAGGCCGGTGAGTACGCCGGTACCCTGCAGGAAAATCTGGCTCAC
>Ga0316201_10003327_pt1 | contig 11828 bp, 8 predicted proteins | sample CS6wburrow_MG_FD_204516 | JGI IMG/M metagenome (GOLD analysis project Ga0316201, IMG submission 204516) | Coastal sediment microbial communities from Delaware Bay, Delaware, United States - CS-6 worm burrow | ecosystem: Environmental > Aquatic > Marine > Coastal > Sediment | place: USA: Delaware... | reverse complement strand
GATGTGCATGGGCAAACTCGTACTGACTAGGGTAGATGCCGACATAGTAGTGCAGGCGAGGGGATGCCGCGGGGCAACTTGGGGTTTCGCTACGCTGGATCGCGCCCGGGCCTTGAAAAAACGCTGTCGGGCCCGCTGCCGCCGGCCTTCTCGGCTTGCGGGGCATCTGAGGCGGTTCGAAGAAGGGTTCTCGCGTTGTTGGTCCTTCTGCGGCCTCGCATCGCACATGGTTGCAGGCGATTCCGGGCAGGCATTGCTCCCCGCCCATGCGAGGAATTTCGACTGTGGCATAGTGGGCCCGGCAGTCAATCCCGCTTGCCGCGCAATTCCCACCCAAACTGTGCAGTGCCAGATGGAAAACATCCTCGAAACACCGCAAGGCCGCTTCAGCCTGCAACGTCTCCCGATGCGTCCGCGCGAACTGCTGCGCGCCTGGGACGCCGCCGACGAATACCTTTTGCAGTACCTGGCGGATGCCGCGGCGTTGACCGACGACAGCCGCGTTTTGATTGCCAATGATGGCTTCGGCGCGCTCGCGGTGGCGCTGCACGCCTGTCACCCTCAGGCTTTGTCTGATTCCTGGCTGTCGCAGGCCGCCACGCGGATAAACCTTGTCGACAACGGGCTTCCTGAGGACAGCGTGGGGCTGTTCAGCAGCCTGGAGACGCCGCAAGGACCCTTCGATTTGGTTCTGATCAAGGTGCCAAAGACCCTGGCGCTGCTGGAAGACCAACTGATCCGCCTGCGGCCGCAGATGATGGGCGCCACTCGCGTGATCGCCGCAGGCATGCTCAAGGGGCTCACGCCCAAGGTTTGGGACCTGCTGGAACGCCTGGTCGGGCCGACCAGCACGTCGCGTGCACAGAAAAAGGCACGTCTGGTCTTCGCCAATGTTGATCCGGGCCTGGAGGTCCCGTCGTCACGCTATCCGGTGACTTATCACCTGGAAGGTAGCGAATATCTGATCAGCAATCACGCCAACGTTTTCTCGCGCGACAGTCTCGATATCGGTACGCGGTTTTTCCTGCAGCATCTGCCCATCCGGCCGGATGCCAGGGACATAGTCGATCTCGGCTGCGGCAACGGCCTCGTTGGCCTGATTGCTTCGGAGAAGAATCCGGCAGCGATGATTCACTTTGTCGACGAGTCCTACATGGCCGTCGATTCGGCCCGGCGAAACTTCAGGAATGCCTTCGGAGAACAACGTAAAGCCAGCTTCCGCGTCGGGGACGGTCTGTCCGATAGCAATCGTGGCACCTGCGATCTGGTACTGTGCAATCCCCCGTTTCATTTGCAGAGTGCGGTCGGCGATCAGATTGCCTTAAGCATGTTCCGTCAGTCTCACCGGGCGTTGCGCAAAGGCGGCGAGCTGTGGGTGATCGGCAACCGGCACCTGGGCTACCACGTGAGCCTCAAACGCCTGTTTACCAGTGTGAAACTGGTGGCTTCCAATAAGAAGTTCGTGGTGTTTCGTGCGAGCAGGTAAGGGTTGAGCGGTCACGTCAGCGGCCTGAGACGGACCGAGGCCAGGGGCAACCGCCCAAAGCCCTGGCCTGCCGAAGGGATATGCCCGGACGCCCCGGTGCAGGTGGCATGAACACCCAATCGATTGCGGTAAAGCGACGGCCGCAGCAGCGATGTCTGAAAAGAGACGCTGTCCTCTTTATACTCGACTCTAAACCGCGACACGGATGGCCAATGGGTCACCGCATTCCGAAGGCAATCCGAGATGGCCGATCCCCTGAGAACAAACGATCGTGGCACACGGTGGATGCGATGGCATGGATGGCAGCAGCAGCCACACACTGTAATCAACAGTTTCGCTTAAATAGCCCTAAAAAATGAAAATTGTTAAAAAATGGCTGCGGCCGAAATGGCGACACCCTGACGCCAGCGTGCGCTTGAAAGCACTCGCTGAAGAAACGATCGACGTGGCGGCCTGTCACACATTGGCGGTCAGTGACCCCAACCCTGCTGTCCGCATACAGGCAATCAATAAACTCGAATCGGTCGAACAGTTGTTGGATGTGCTGAGCGCCCAACCGGCGGCACAGGAGACCATTGCTGCGCGCCTGACGACCCTGCTGCTGCAGGCGACCGCCAAAACGATCGGATCGGATCTGTCACGAACGCTGGCCGTCATCGAGACGGCAACGAGCCTGGCGGAGCTGGCGGGTCAGGCAGCCGATGCCGAAATCCGCGCAGCGGCTGTGGCATTCGTACCCGACCAGAAAATACTGCGTCGCTGTGCCCTGGAAGACAGGGCGGTCGAAGTGCGTGTGCAGGCCGTGGGACGGATCGACGACGAAGATACGCTGCATGAAATAGAGCGCGCCGCCAAGGGACGTGACAAGACCGTCGCCCGGCTGGCCGCTCAACGTCTTTCCAGTTTGCGTACCCGGCGTGAACGCGTTGCCGAGCTTGCGCAGTTGCTCGACGATTTTCAAGGGCTTGCAGAGGCCGCTGATCTGGATGCCGACGCTCTGCATCGCGCCCGCAGCCACTGGAAGGACTTCGAAGGCGACGCCGAAGCGGCGCAACTTGAACGCTACGCGGCCCTGGCGCCACAGCTTGACGCCCGCCTGGCGGCATTGCACAAAGCACAGCAGGAGGATCTGTCGCACAAGTTGGAGCACGAAAGGTTGGTCGCACAACTGCGCCAGCTGGCCACAGACCTGCCCTCTGCCGACCCGCAGGAAGCCAGGGCCGCCGTGAAGATCATGCGCGCCGACTGGGAGCGTTTGCCTCCGCTGCAGGACCGCTGGACGGGGCGCCGGCTGCAGGAAGAATGGCAGGAGGCAGCAGATCAGTTCGAATCGAACCTGCGCAAGCGCGAAAAAAACGCGAGCCGGGAGCAGACGGTAGCCGCCGCCATCGCCGAGTTCGAACAGACCCTCGAGCATGGTTCGTTGAATGCAAAGCAGGTCGAAGCGGCGCGGCAGCGCTGGTCGGAACTTTCGCGCAACCTTGCTGACAGCCCGTCATTGGAAAAGCCATTGCAGCGGCTACACAACCTCGTGGACCGCATGGCTCGGGAGTTGGCGCAGGAAGAGGACGAACTCAAGACGGTGCGCCGCAAAATGAAGGACGCGCTCGATGCACTGGAAACGGCATTGGCGCAAAAGCAGCTCGAGCCGGCCACTGCGGCGCACGAGACGGCAAACAAACTGCTCGCCAAGGGCGGCAAGAATCGTCCCGAGTTCAAGCCGCTGCAACACCGCCTGGCGAAATCCGAATCCCTATTTCGCGAACTACAATCCTGGCGCAACTGGGGCAGCGACAAGGCACGCGAAGAGTTGGTTGACGAGGCCCGCCAGCTGGTCGATGCGGACATCGGCATCGAGGAACGGGCGCGGACACTGAAAAATCTACGTGCGCACTGGAAGGCGCTGGGCGGCGGCGGACCGAAAGCGCGGCGACTTTGGGAAACCTTCGACGCCGCCTGTACGGCGGCGCATGAACCGATCAAGCAGGACCGTAAGGAACAGGCACAACAGCGCGAACAGCACCTGGAGGTGCGTACCGGGGTCTGTTCCAAGCTCGAACGATTGGCGGCGAACAACGACTGGTCTGCACCCGACTGGCGCGCAATTGACCGCGAACTGTCAGAGGCGAAGCGGCAATGGCGGGCTGCCGGCGGAGTTCCGCACAAGAAGTGGGACGCCATCCGGAAGCGCTTCGACAAGGCGGTCGAGGGCGTCGAGCAGCATCTGTCCAAAGAGCGCCGGCACAACTTTCTGCAGCGCCAGGCATTGGTGAAAGAGGCTCAGGCGCTGGCGGACCACAAGGACATGCGTGACGCTGTGGCCGAAGCCCGCCGGCTGCGTGAATCCTGGCAGGTCACAGCCCCTTCGGCCCGCAAGGACGAGCAGTCCCTGTGGAAGGCATTCAATGGCGCGCTCGACGATGTCTTCAATCGTGACCGGGCGGCGCGCGATGAGTTCAAGGCAGGCCTGGAAGAACAACGCCAGCAGGCCGAGGCACTGTGTGTCGAGCTGGAGCAACTGACCCGGGTAGAGAATCCGGAAGTCCGCGCGATGCGCGCCGAACTCTCACGTCTGTCGGCGGCCTTCGGCCAGCTCGGCTCTCTGCCCCGAAATGCGCGCGAGGGCCTGGAGAATCGCTTTCGGAAGGCTAGCCACAAGCTGGAGCAGCACATCTCGGATGCCGATCTCGCCCGCGCGCGGCAGGCGCTGGTCGACTATCAAATCCTCCACGGTATCTGCGAACAGGCCGAGGATCTGGCCCAGAAGGGAACGGCGGATAGCGGAACCATCGCGATGCTTGATGCGAGCTGGCAGGCCAGCGCGAAACCCAGGACCCACAAGGATCTGCTGGATGCGCTCGAAAAGCGTTTCGCAAAGGCCGTGGCGTCTATGGCCGGCAGTGAACCGCCGCCGGACCACCGGACACTGGCCCGAAACGCCGCCGTGCGCAGCGAAATCTGCCTCGACCTGGAGATCCTGCGCAAGCAGAAATCGCCACCGGACTGCGACAACCAGCGGATGCAGCGCCAGGTGGCCCTGCTCGAAGCGGCCATGAAAGGGGCCGACGAGCCACAAGAGGACTCGGTGAGTCGCCTGCAGCTAGACTACCTGCGCCAGGGCCCGGTGCCCGGCGACCGACAGAAGGGTTTGGCCGAACGATTTGGCCGACTGTTTCCTTAAAGCGCGAGGCCCATCTGTGTTACCGGGTTCGGGTTCGCGGGCGTCCAGCGCAGCAGAACATCACGCACTGAGTCACAAACCTTAGGTACGGCGGCCGCCACGGAAGTTGAAAGGCTATCCGACCAGTCTATGTGTTCAGGCTGAACGCCGATCAGTGCGCGCCGCGAGGGCAGATCGCCTGAGAGATGCGCAATGGTGAGCAGGTCGAACAGCGTCACCTCGTGCACGCTCTTGTGTCTGGAATTGGCCACGAAACGATCCATTTCGGCCCCTTCGAAAACCTGGACACTGCCGGGGGGGCTGCCCAGTTGCGCGGCGTCGATGACGATCAGTGAGCCGGCCTCCTCTATCGGGCCCGCCAGTACAAAACTCAGTGTACCGCCGTCCATCAAGACCACGTCCCGGGAAGGTGATTTCTCCTGCTGAAGACGGTTGACGGAATGCACGCCGACGCCCTCGTCTCCCAGCAGTGTATTTCCCAGACCCAAAATCAAAGTTTTCCCGCACATCTCACGTCTCTCCCGATGGGTTTTGTAGGCAATGGATTGCAGCGTCGCACCTTGTTGGGTGACCACGCCTAGTTCAGCCCCTGTCGCATAACGTGTCTCTGGCGACCTACGAGGCGGTGCGCCGCCAGATGGAGCGGCGTCCAGGAGTGCGGTACCTTAAAGACGAAGTTGTAGCGCGCGACGTGGTAGCTGGGATCGAAACCGTAGAAATTGAGTTTCATCCGCTCCATCTCTTGCGTTCTGTACGACTCCAACGGTTTCTCATCCTCGTCATGTTGCCGTCGCTGGCGCTTTGCTACCAGTTTCTTGGGGCAATCGGGATCATTGGCGAGTCCTTCTGCGATCTCGACGATCTGCTGTTGGAAGTCCCCGAGTCCCGTCTTGATGTGGTCGTCGATGAGGCCGAGTCGTTTGGCCGTCCGGGCGCTTATAGGCAGGCGGTTCTGTGTAAGGGTCCGCGCTTTCGCGGCGCCGACGCGGCGCGGCAGCAGATAGGTCCAGTACTCGGACCCATACAGATTGCCCATCCCCTTGTAGTGCGGATTAAGGATCGATCCGTCGCGGGCATAAACCCGGTCTGCCGCCAGCGCGAGGAAGACCCCGCCCGCTCCTGCACAACCCCGTATGGCCGATATCGTGAGATGGGTATCGGTCGTGATGATGGCCTGCGCCAGGTCGTTCACGGCGTTGATGTTGCGCCAGGACTCCTCGGCCGGGCTGTCGGCCGCTTCGATCAGGTTCAGATGTATGCCGTTCGACCAGAAATCAGGTCCACCCATGAGCACGATGACCTGGGTGTCGCGGCTTTGGGCGAACCGGTACGCCTGCGTCAGACGCACACACTGATCGGTACTCATGGCGCCGTTGTAAAAGTCGAAGTACAGGTAACCGACAAGATTCGACTCCTCGTAACGGATGTCGGCATAGGTCCTGCTCGTGTTTGGCACCAGCCACGGCGCGTTCGACTCCGGCACATCTGTCAGCGCCTCACCCAGAACTATTGCCGCGGGCAACTTGAAGGTCTTTTCGTCGACCGGTTTTCGTCTCAGATGCGTGATCCAGACCGCACCATCTACCGTGGCTCGACAGATCGCCCCGTTACGTTGCGCGACCACGGCGCCCGGTTCGCCTGCCAAGGTGTCTTCGGCGAACGCGTTGAACAGATAACAGGGTATCCCGTACAGTGAATCCAGCACGCCCGGGTGTCCGTCTGCCGCCCTGATCTTCCGCAGCACTGACGCCGTGCTGTCGCGGCCCCAGTCTATCGCGCGCGCCGCTTGCGTCATCGCCGGATGAGGCCTGCCCCTGACATCGTTCCTCAGGTAATCCAGCGGCTCCGGTACGAAGTCTCCCTTCTGGAAGAGATCAACGGCCTGCAGAAGGGCCTGCGTGGCCGCCTGCGTGACTTCGTCGCGGTACAGGCTGCTTTTGCCCGCCTCGCGCATGGGGAAGTCGACCGAGGCCCAGATATCGCCGGCGTCCATCTCGCCGTTGGCCTGCAGCACGGTAACGCCCCAGTGTGTTTCTCCATTCATGATGGACCAATCGAGAGCGGAAGGTCCCCGGTCCCCCCTGATGCCGGGATGAACCACCAGGCAGACATGGTGACGCCAGACCGCCTCGGGGATCGCGCGTTTCAGGTACGGCGCGACGATCAGATTCGGCTCGCAGAGCGACACCGCCTCGATCGTCACTGCGTCGTTGATGTCGTACTCGATGAACACCTCGTGGCCGCGCTCGGTCAACTCCAGGTACAACCTTTGGCTGAGGCTGTTGAAGCCGTGGGTAAGGAACAGGATACGCATGAGGGCTTCAGCAGATCCGCGGCAACTGCTCGCCACTCAGCCAGTCGACGATTCGGTTGCCTCCGAATTCCGTGGCCATCTCAACGAAATGGTGAGGATCCTCGCAAACCTCTCCGATGATGGCAGCGTCCACAGCCAGCGGGTGGCCCTGCATGATCTTCAGCAGCGCCTCTGCCTGCTCCGGCGGACAGATGGCGATCAGCTTGCCTTCGTTGGCCACGTAGAGCGGATCCAGTCCGAGAATCTCGCACGCCCCACGGACTCCGTCGCGGATCGGAAGATCCATCTCGCGGATTGTCATACCCACGCCCGATTGCTCCGCGAGCTCGTTCAACGCGGTTGCAAGCCCCCCTCTCGTAGGGTCACGCAGGCAGCGAATGCCCGGGACTGCCGCAACCATTGCGGCCACCAGTTCGTGCAGAGAGGCCGTATCCGATTCTATGGTAGTGCCGAAACTCAGGTTCTCGCGCCGAGACATGATCGCCACACCGTGGTCCCCGAGAGAGCCACTGAGCAGGATCTTGTCGCCGGGCCGGGCCCTGTCACCGGAGATATGAACACCTGGAGGGACGGTGCCGACGCCCGTGGTGGTGATGAAGACGCCGTCGCCCTTGCCCCGCTCGACGACCTTGGTGTCGCCGGTAATCACGTTGACGCCCGCCTCGTCAGCCGCCTTGGCCATCGAGCGCACGATGCGCCGGAGGTCGGCCAGGGGAAATCCCTCCTCCAGGATGAAACTCGCGCACAGGTACAAAGGCAGAGCCCCGGACATGGCCACGTCGTTGACCGTTCCGTGAACCGATAGACAGCCGATATCCCCCCCCGGGAAAAACAGTGGCGAGACGACATGGCTGTCGGTGGCGACCACCATGCGCCCCGACGCAACCTGAAAGGCTGCGCTGTCGTCCCGTTGCCGCAGCCAGGGATTGTCGAAGGCGCGCACAAACAGATCGTCGATGAGCTGGGCCATGGCCCGGCCACCGCTACCGTGGCTAAGGTCGACGTCACCGTGTTTGAAATCCACGGGGCGTCTGTAGTCTTGTTTGATTACTGCACTCATGGTTCAGGCCGTCTTTCTGATATCGCGGTAGCGACCGTAGGTGAAATAGGCTGCACAGGCTCCTTCGGTGGACACCATGCAGGGACCCACCGGTGTCTCCGGCGTGCACACGGTGCCGAACAGTTTGCACTCCCTGGGTTTGGTCACGCCCCGGAGCACCGCGCCACATTCGCAGGCCTTGTTGTCAGCCCACGGGTGGCTTTGTAGATCGAACCGTAGCTCGGCGTCATAGGAGCGATATCTGCGCTTGATCTTCAGACCGCTATAGGGAACGAAACCAAGGCCTCGCCATTCGAAAGAACGGCGCAGCTCGAATATTTCGGCGACCAGTGTCTGCGCCTTTCGGTTACCCTCGCGGGTGACTGCACGGCTGAACTCGTTTTCCACCTCTGCACGTCCTTCGTTGATCTGCCGAACCAGCATCAGGATCGCCTGCATCACGTCCAGCGGCTCGAAGCCCGCGATCACGACCGGCCGCTGGTACTCGTCGGCGAAATATTCGTAGGGTTGGCTGCCAATCACAGTACTGACATGGGCAGGGCCGATAAACCCGTCGATTCGTACCCTTCCCAACTCACGGACATCGGGGGACTGAAGAATGTTCTGAATTGCGGATGGCGTGAGGACGTGATTGCAGAAGACGCTGAAATTGGCCAGACCCTCGGCGTCTGCCTGCGCGATGGCCACCGCGGTCGGCGGCGTAGTCGTCTCGAAGCCAATGGCAAAAAAAACAACCTGTCTGTCCGGATTGTCCCTCGCGATCTGCAGGGCATCGAGGCTCGAGTAGACCATGCGCACATCCGCGCCCTGCGCCTTGGCCTTGAGCAGGCTGGCATTTCTGGAACCGGGGACCCGCAGCATGTCACCATAGGTACAAAGGATGACATCCGGTTTCCGGGCCAGTGAAATCGCGCTGTCGATCTGGCTCATCGGTAGCACGCAGACCGGACAACCCGGCCCATGGACCATCTCTACATTGTCCGGCAGGAGATCCTGCACGCCGTAGCGATGGATGGCGTGGGTATGACCGCCGCAAAACTCCATCAGCTGATAAGTGCGCCCGGGGGCCGCGGCGGCGCGAACGGCATCGGCAATGGTCTGGGCCAGTCTGCCGTCCCGGTATTCGTCGACATACTTCATGCGGGCTCCTCTGGCCAGGGTACACCCGCCGCCCGGGCGACCTGTCTGAACAGCTCCAGCGTCTCCTCCGCCGCTTTGGGATCCAGGCGGTTGAGCGCATAACCCACGTGCACGATGACGTAGTCATTCACGGCGATATCATCAACCAAGGCCAACGAAATCTCTTTGCATACGCCCCCAACCTCTGCGGTTGCCATGACGCCGTTGATGTCGATGATCTTTGCGGGAATGGCCAGACACATCTTTCAGTCTCCTGGTAGACCAAGTAGCGAATGCACCCGATGCACGTCAGGCCTCCGAACTCAGGCGGTCGGTGGGTTGCCGCCGGGCCGACTTGTCCACAGGGGGCTTTTCCGAACTTTCATGCCGGGCGCGCGCCGCCCGATCCAGCCAGGCGTACCATACGGTCATGCCGTCCGATCGGGTTGCCGACAGCGGTAGCACCTCGATGCCGGGATGAACTTGACGGGCATAGGCAATGCACTGCTCGACGTCGAAATTCACGTGGGGCAGCAGGTCGATCTTGTTGAGGATCATCAGGTCGGCGGCGTGAAACATGTCGGGATATTTGAGTGGCTTGTCTTCACCCTCGGTGACCGAGAGAATCACCACTTTGTGCGCCTCGCCCAGATCGAAGGCGGCCGGGCAGACCAGATTGCCGACGTTCTCGATGAACAGCAGCCCCCCGTGTGTCAGCGTCAGGCGATCTAGGGCGTGACCGACCATATGGGCATCGAGGTGACAGCCTTTGCCCGTGTTGATCTGTACCGTTGGCGCGCCGGTGGCACGGATACGCTCGGCATCGCGGCTGGTCTGCTGATCGCCTTCGATGACAGCAATCGGCCGGCTCGCCTGCATCCCGACGATGGTCTGGGTGAGCAGCGTCGTTTTGCCTGCGCCCGGGCTGGAGACCAGGTTCAGTGCCAGCACCTGCTCCGCGGCAAAATGGCGCCGGTTACGCGCCGCGTAGCCGTCGTTCTTTGCAAAGATGTCCTTTTCAATCTGCACCATGCGCGCCTGGCTGGTGCCTGGAGCGTGGGTGTGGCCCGCGACGGCCTCGGTTGCGTGCCGATGACCGTTGATTGCCATCTCACCCTCTCCGCATCCACATGTGCCACACATTATTCAACCTCCAGGCTTTTGATCTTCAGTTCCTCTCCGCCCGTCAGCTGCAGCAGCACGCTGCCACAGTCCGGGCAATTCTCGTAGCGCCGGTCCACCGACACCGCACGGGCGCAGCTCAGGCACCATGCCTCGCCTGCCACCCGAATGATCTCCAGCTTTGCCCCCTGAGCCAGGGTGCCGCGGGTGACCGCGTCGAAACTGAAATGCATCGCCTCCGGCTCCACGCACGCCAGGGCGCCAACCTCCAGGCGTACCCGGCGCACGCGCAGGAAGTGCTGTGCCCGTGCTTCGGCCTCGATCACTTGCAGCACCCCCTCACACAGTGACATCTCGTGCATGCCTGCGCGTCCCTCCGGGCCATTCCGGTGACAGGATCCGCACCGTGCGGGCCGCGGAAATCGCCGGATCAATCAATCTCACAATTGATCTACTGCAGGCAGTTCGCGGGAGCATTGCTCACGCCACGCACTGCGGCGCTGTTCCCGATCTCAACCCGAACCAGGCAAGGGACCAGCCGCGGCTTTTCCACTTCGAACTTCCATTTTCCATCGTCCTCGACCTTCGTTTCTCCCAGCACCACGCTGCCATCCGCGCTGAGCAGGGTCGCTCGACCCTGACCACGAGGACCATCTCGGCCGCTCACCAACAGCTTGCGATCCGAGGTATTCCAACTCGCTCGATCGATGCTGAAGTCTGCCGACGGCGGACCAGTCGACACCACGAGATTCACTGCGCTATCCGGTGCCACACCCGTGCCGCCCTCCGGGCTCTGGCTGATGACGTCACCCGCCGCGACCGTCTCACTCGTCTGTTCGGTCACTGTACCGACACGGAGACCGCTGGCTAGGATGGCCGACTCCGCACCGCTCTGTGCCTGGCTCACCACACCCGGTACAGCCACCGGCGCAGGATCTACACCACAGTTGCCCGGTGCATTGCGTACGTTACGTTCTGCTGTGCGACCGGCGACTTCAACCCGCACACGGCAGGGCACCTGCGTCGGATCGGGCTTCAGGATTTTCCAACTGCCGTCGCTTTGAACCTTGGATTTGCCGAGCATGGTACCGGTGGTGGCACTGTAGACTGTGATGAGCTGTCCACTTGACGCACCATCGCCTTTGACCTTCAGCCGATTCTTATCCACCTGCCAATCGGCCAGGTCGATGTTGAGTGTGGCTCCGCCGCTGTCGTCACAGGCCGCGGGCGCATTCGCCACATCGCTCTCGCCCGAATTTCCATCGACCTCAACCCGCACACGGCAGGGCACCTGCGTCGGATCGGGCTTAAGGATTTTCCAACTGCCGTCGCTTTGAACCATGGATTTGCCGAGCATGGTACCGGTGGTGGCACTGTAGACTGTGACGAGCTGTCCACTTATCGCACCATGGCCTTTGACCTTCAGCCGATTCTTATCCACCTGCCAATCGGCCAGGTCGATGTTGAGTGCGGCTCCGCCGCTGTCGTCACAGTTTGCGGGTGTATTCGCCACATCGCTCTCGCCCGAATTCCCATCGACCTCAAC
>Ga0316201_10003326_pt1 | contig 11832 bp, 9 predicted proteins | sample CS6wburrow_MG_FD_204516 | JGI IMG/M metagenome (GOLD analysis project Ga0316201, IMG submission 204516) | Coastal sediment microbial communities from Delaware Bay, Delaware, United States - CS-6 worm burrow | ecosystem: Environmental > Aquatic > Marine > Coastal > Sediment | place: USA: Delaware... | reverse complement strand
TGCCCCTTACTGGTGTTGGTTGTGTAAAAAAAGTGGTGACCAATCTTGGGGTTCTGGAGGTTACTTCAAAGGGATTCCGATTGCTTGAAAGAGCTCCGGGTGTCAGTGTTGATACTATAAAACAGGCAACGGAGGGAACATTACTAGTTGAAGGAGATATTCCGGAGATGACCGTTTAACGATCAAAATAAACGCTTTATCGATAAATTTAAATGAGTTACTTTTTTCACAACAATTTGGAGATACTTCACAACAAATTTTTAGATGCTTGAATCGCACACATTATCTTTATACCATAGTTATTAAACCCCAAATCTTATTTTATTAAAATTCCAAAAGCTATGGACGCACAAATTAACCACAGACCTATTGAAGAAGAAATCCAGGTATACCGAAACGAATTTTTTAGCGGTATAGTAATGTTGACCAGAAAACTGTTTATGTTTTAGTACGTAATCACAAAAAATTTAAAGGAGTAAAGCAATATGTTTTACTCCTTTTTTTATTTTAGAGGATATTTCATAACAGTATGAAACTTCATTTATCAAAATGTACTACTTCTGATTTAGATTTAGATAAACTTATTGCGATTTCCAGAAAGACATTTATTGAAGCCTTTAAAACGAAAAATAACCCGGATGATTTTAATGCCTATATGAAAAAGGCTTTTTCTGAAGAACAACTTTTAATAGAACTGGCAGACCCTCTGATGTCGTTTTATTTGGTTTTTTCAGAAAATGAGGTCTTGGGATATTTTAAATTAAATGAAGATGAAGCACAAAGAGACATAAAGGATAAAAATGCCATGGAATTAGAAAGAATTTACGTAAAAAGCACATTTCAGGGGAACAAAATAGGATATTGGATGCTAAATCAAATTAAATATATTGCAGCCAACAAAAAAAAGAGCTACTTATGGCTCGGCGTGTGGGAGAAAAATACCAATGCCATCAGATTTTATGAAAAGAATGGATTTATAAAATTTGGAAGGCATCCTTATTATATTGGCAGCGATAAACAAATGGATTGGCTAATGAAACTGAATTTGGTTAACTTGGAAAAATAATACTATAAAGAATGTATATAAAAACCCTTGTCCTCTCTATTTTATTATTTGCAATAAATACTGCTATTGGTCAGCAGGCTTATTATTTTCCTGAAAGAAATGCTGAGTGGCAGGAAAGGCCCCCAGCCTCTTTTAATCTCAATGAAACGAAGCTGAACGAAGCTGTCAATTTTGCCAAAGGGAACGAGTATTCGGGGTCAAGAGATTTACGGATTGCAATTTTAAAGGGATTTGAGCGCGAACCATTTCATCAAATTTTAGGACCTACTAAAAAGCGTGGAGGCCCGGCAGGTATAATCCTGAAAAACGGTTACATTGTTCAAAAATGGGGAGATATTAAACGTGTTGACATGACTTTTAGCGTAACTAAGAGTTTTTTGTCTACCGTTGCAGGCCTTGCTGTAAATAGTCATCTAATTGAAAGTACAGATGACAAAGTTTCCTCTTATATCTGGGATGGCACATTTGCAGGAGAGCACAATAGCAAAATTAGCTGGAAGCATTTACTACAACAAAATTCAGATTGGTCAGGAGAGTTATGGGGTGGCAAGGATTGGGCAGACAGACCTCCAAAAGATGGAGGATTGGATGATTGGAAATTCAGAGAACTCAAGGAACCCGGCACTGTAATGGAATATAATGATGTCCGTGTAAATGTACTGGCTTATGCATTGACACACGTTTGGCGAAAGCCCGTTCCTGTTGTACTCAAGGAGCATATAATGGATAAAATTGGAGCTTCAACTACATGGCGCTGGTATGGCTACGAAAATGCCTGGACTGTAATTGACGGAATAAAAATGAAATCTGTTACTGGGGGTGGTCATTCAGGTGCAGGAATTTTTATAAGTACAGAAGATATGGCCCGTTTTGGCTTGCTATTTCTTAATAATGGAAAATGGAACTCAGAACAGCTTCTTAACGAGGCCTGGATACAGGAAGCAACAACACCTTCAGTACCAAATCCTAATTATGGCTATATGTGGTGGCTTAACAATAAAGGGGATCGACATTGGGAGGGACTTTCAGAAGACATCTACTATGCGGCCGGTTTTGGAGGGAATTTTATTGTAATTGATAAGGCTAATAATCTGGTAGTGATCACAAGATGGCTGGAACCCTCTAAGATTGGAGATTTGATGGTTCTAATTAATGGCGCAATAGAAGGGAATTAGCATATTTTGTAATTGAGAAAACTAAAAATTGCATTAAGTCATCGACTATCTGTCTGAGGAAAAGCTATATTGAAGTAATGATTTCAGCGGCCTTTAAGAGGGTTTCAGTGGTCTTTGCAAAACAAATCCGTATCTGTTTATTATCTACAAGATCTTTATTGAAAACCGAAATTGGGATACAGGCAATACCGGATTCTTTAACGAGTCTTTCTGCAAAATCAAGGTCACTTTCGTCAGTGATTTCTGAAAAATCCAATAGCTGAAAATAAGTTCCCCGAGTAGGTGTAAACTTGAATCTGGAATTTTTGATTGCTGTTAAAAACAAATCCCGTTTTTCCTGATAAAAAGGCCCTAGATCTAGGTAGTGTGCAGGGTTCTTAAGGTATTCTGCCAGTGCTCTCTGAAAGGGGTGGTTAACGCAAAACACATTGAATTCATGAATTTTCTGAAATTCTTTCATTAGCTCTGCCGGCGCCGCACAATAACCCATTTTCCACCCGGTTGCATGAAAAGTTTTACCAAAAGAGGCACAAACAAAGCTTCGCGAGGCTAAATCAGGGTATTTAGAAGCACTTTCGTGGATGTTATTATCAAATACAATATGTTCATACACTTCATCGCTCAATAAAATGATATTCGTGTCTTTTAGACAACTTTGGAGCATTAACATATCGGAATTTGAAAATACCATCCCACTTGGATTATGTGGTGTATTAATAATGACCATCCTGGTTTTGTCGCTAAGATGTGATTTAAATGCATCCCAATCTATAGCATAGTCCTTTCCTGTTAATTGAATTAACACAGGAATACCACCATTTGCTTTTATAGCCGGTTCATAACAATCATAGGCCGGTTTAAGAACTATTACTTCGTCATTTGGCCAAACAAGTGCTGAAATAGCCGTAAAAATTGCTTGGGTAGCTCCTACAGTAATGGTTATTTCAGACTGCGGGTCGTATTTAGTTCCATATAAAAGGGCGATCTTTTCAGCAATAACCTCCTTAAGAGGATAAATACCACCTAAAGGAGCATATTGATTATAACCCTCTTTCATTGCCTTGGTAACTAATTTTATAAGAACGGGATCTGGTTCAAAATTGGGAAAACCCTGAGATATGTTAATAGCATTGTACTCTTTTGCGAGACTACTCATTGTACTGAATATAGAATCAGGCAACTTTGGCAATTTGGAAGTAAGATGGTGTGCAGACGACTTCATAGCAGATTAGTTATGGTAAAAATAGCAAAAAAGATACGGGATATTCCAAATAAAAATCCCGGATAGTTCTATCCGGGATTTTAGAAATATATACACTTTTCTTCTAGCCCTTTATTGAGGCGCCTAAATACTCTCTATTCATTCTGGCAATATTATCCAAAGAAATACCTTTTGGGCATTCTATCTCACATGCACCCGTATTTGTGCAGTTTCCGAAGCCTTCCAGATCCATCTGGCGCACCATGTTTTGTACGCGTTCTGTCGCTTCTATTCGTCCTTGAGGTAATAAGGCAAACTGGGACACTTTGGCAGAAGTAAATAACATGGCGCTGGCATTTTTACAAGCTGCAACACAAGCTCCACAACCAAGACAAGCAGCCGCGTTAAATGCCTTATCGGCATTGTCTTTCCTTATCGGGATGGAATTAGCATCAACTGTTCTGCCTGAAGTGTTCACAGAAATAAAACCACCAGCCTGTTGAATGCGTTCAAAAGCATTTCTGTCTACAATCAAATCTTTGATTACCGGAAAAGCTTTAGCCCTAAAGGGTTCAATTACTATCGTATCCCCGTCCTTGAAACTGCGCATATGCAGTTGACATGCGGTGATAAGTCTGTCCGGACCATGAGGACGTCCGTTAATTTGAAGAGAACATGTACCGCAGATTCCTTCGCGGCAATCATGGTCAAACTCAATAGGCACCTCCCCTTTCGATATTAAATCCTCATTTAATATATCCAGCATTTCCAGGAAGGACATATCACCTTCAATACCATCCATAGTATAGTCTACTATTTTTCCTTTTGAGGAAGCATCTTTTTGACGCCATATTTTAAGATAAATCTTCATAGCTTATTATTTATAGGAACGCGTCTTTAATTCAATATTTTCATAAATCAAATTCTCTTTATGCAGTTTGGCGTCTTTTGGTTCTCCTTTATATTCCCAGGCTGACACAAATTTGAAATTTTTGTCGTCACGTAACGCCTCCCCTTCAGGAGTTTGATATTCTTCTCTAAAATGACCCCCACAAGATTCGTTTCGCTCCAAAGCATCCATTGCAAAAAGCTCCCCAATCTCTAAGAAATCCGCTACACGGCCTGCTTTTTCTAATTCCTGATTTTTGTCATCTGCAGCTCCGGGCACTTTTACATTCTCCCAGAAATCCTTTCTTAAAGCGGCAATGTCTTCAATAGCTTCTTTTAATCCTTTAGCATTACGAGACATACCACATTTATTCCACATGATTTTACCAAGCTTTTTGTGATAGTAATCAACAGAATGAATTCCCTTTGCGGACATTAATCTATTGATCTTGTCTAAAACATCCTTCTCGGCCTTATCAAATTCTTCGGAATCCGTTGGTATAGGCCCCGTACGGATATCATCGGCTAGGAAATCACCAATAGTATACGGTAAAACAAAGTAACCATCTGCCAAACCTTGCATTAACGCAGATGCTCCAAGCCTGTTTGCTCCATGGTCACTGAAATTGGCCTCGCCTGCTGCATAACATCCGGGAATCGTAGTCTGCAAATTGTAATCAACCCATAACCCTCCCATAGTGTAATGTACCGCAGGATAGATCATCATAGGGGTTTTATATGGATTCTCATCCACAATTTTTTCATACATCTGGAATAAATTTCCATATTTGGCTTCTACAACCTCTTCTCCAAGTTTTCTTATATGTGCGTTATCAGCATCTTTTAGACCTGATGTGAGCGCTTTTTCTTTTCCATACCGCATTATGGCGGCATCAAAATCCAGAAAAACCGCTTCTCCTGTTTTATTTACTCCATATCCTGCATCACAACGCTCTTTTGCCGCTCTTGAAGCGACATCGCGAGGCACGAGATTGCCAAAAGCGGGATATCTGCGTTCTAAATAGTAATCCCTGTCTTCTTCTTTTAATTGAGTTGGCTTTAATTTTCCTTCGCGGATGGCCTTAGCGTCATCTAATTTTTTTGGCACCCATATCCTTCCGTCGTTCCTAAGAGATTCCGACATTAGGGTTAGTTTGGATTGATGTTCTCCTGAAACCGGGATGCAGGTAGGATGGATTTGTGTATAGCAAGGGTTCGCAAAAAAAGCGCCTCTGCGATGCGTTCGCCAGGCAGCCATAACATTCGCTCCCATAGCATAGGTCGAGAGAAAAAACAAATTTCCATACCCCCCTGAAGCTATGACAACTGCATGTGCCGAATGTCTTTCTATTTCTCCTGTAATCAGGTTTCTTGCTATAATCCCTCTGGCTTTACCATCAACAATTACCAAATCCAGCATTTCATGCCTGGTATATGACTTAATCTTGCCACGATGTATTTGCCGGTTCATTGCCGCATATGCTCCTAGTAAGAGTTGCTGTCCTGTTTGTCCCTTGGCATAAAAAGTTCTGGAAACCAAAACACCACCAAAGGATCTGTTATCTAAAAGGCCACCATAATCACGTGCGAATGGCACTCCCTGAGAAACGCATTGATCTATAATATTTCCCGAAACTTCAGCTAAGCGATAGACGTTAGCCTCCCGCGACCTGTAGTCGCCACCCTTTACCGTGTCATAAAATAGCCTGTAATCGCTGTCACCATCACCCTGATAGTTTTTAGAGGCATTTATTCCGCCTTGTGCAGCTATGGAATGTGCCCTTCTGGGAGAGTCCTGATAACAAAAAGTTTTAACATTGTAACCCAATTCTGCAAGCGAAGCAGCCGCGGAACCTCCGGCAAGACCGGTACCAACAATAATGATGTCGATATTCCTTTTATTGGCAGGATTTACTAAATCTATTTCATTTTTATGTTTTGTCCATTTGTCAGCCAAAGGCCCGGATGGAATTTTAGAATCAAGAATGCCCATAATTAATGCGTTATAGGGTTAAGATGATGATATATAGCAATAAAGACAAATGCCAAAGGAATTACTATTGCATAGATCTTGGTAAATGATTTTATAGACGGGGTATATTTATTGTTTAAACCCATACTTTGAAAAGATGAGGCAAAGCCATGCCATAAATGAAGGCTGAGCAATACGAAAGAAACAATATAAAGAAGAGTTCTCCAGATGGGAGCAAATTTCTCCACAGTTTCCGCATAATAACGCGTAGGGTCTTCAGGATTGGCCTCTATATATTTGTAAGTCATTTCATGAATCCAAAAGTCATAAAAGTGTAAGCCCAGAAAGGCAAGGACAACCAGACCAGTGATTATCATATTACGTGAAACCCATGGAGCGTTTGCACCGCCTTTGTATTTGGTGTATTTAATTGAACGCGCCTGTGTGTTTTGAATCTCAAGAACTATTCCCATTACAAAATGCACTATAACGCCAATTATTAATACTGGCTGCATTATGTATTGCACCAGTACATTATAGCCCATAAAATGGGACCATTGGTTAAAAGTGTCGGGGGAAATTACAGAGGTTAAATTAATGGTTACATGAAGTGCCAAAAACAATACCAAAAAAAGACCCGAAAGTGCCATTACCACTTTTCGGGCTATGGACGATTTAATCAGTGAACTCATTAGTTATAGTTTAGGGGACCAAATTTAAGTCAAGAGGAAATCATTAACAAATTTACTGACCTATTAGAATGGTATTTAGATTGATTTTAAGAAAATTCAAAGAGTTTGATTGACATTGGTAAAGAAAACTATGGTAAACCAATAAAAAAGAGAGCTAATATGAGTTTATGGAATATAATTAATCTTATTCTTTTTCAATTTTTACTCCCATATCTGCCAACTGTATGGTGAGGGAGTTTGTAGAGAGTTGTACTTCAATCAAGGATAAAATCAAAGAAACCATTAGGGCAAGGAGACTAATACCAAAGATGAGGTTGGCCCAGAAATCTTGTTCTATATAGATCAGGAACATAGTAATGGCACTGAACAGGAAACTTAATATTGCAACAGCCTGCATGTTCTTTATGATTTTAAGCCGTCTTTCTAATTGCCTCACCTGAATACCCAATCCGCGTGATGCCTTTTCCTGATATTGTTTATGCAATTGACGTATAAGTGCAGCTATTGCCAAATATCGGGCATTGTAAGCCAACATACTTAGCGAAATGGCAGGAAATAAAAGTGCCGGGATACTTAGCGTTAATTCCATATAATTTAAGTTTATTCAATTTTAAATTTAATTTTTTGACTTGCTGCGCCTGACGAAATTTCTACCTCATAGGCACCTATAGGTAAATACGTTTTACCATCTTTAGCCGTATTAAGCTTCACTTTATTTTTTTTCAAATAGTCCAGTTTTCCTTTCTTGGAAAATGCGACATCAAAAGACATAATATTTAAACCTTTGTCTGCCTTAAGAACGGACTCACTTACTATAGTTTTATCTGAAGAAAAAACTTTTGCCGAGTAATCTGTTGATTTTTTCGAATAAAACACAATGTCCAATCCGGGAGTATTTGGTTTTGACCAGGAGCTGTATGGATTGCCCCATCTTTGCGAGTGTTTTAGGTTATCTGGTTTAAAAATATGCAATTCCCTGGCAAGGATATCTTCGTTCATTTCCTGTAAACATGAAATATTTGTTTTATAGATGCTTCTTCCATGGGTTCCTACTAACAGATCTTTAGCTTCTGACTGAATTACCAAATCGTGCACAGCCACGTTGGGAATTCCGTTTTGAAATAATTCCCAGGAATTACCTTGATTGACTGACATGTATAATCCGTTGTCCGTACCTATAAATAAGAGATTTTCATTTTCAGGATCTTCAATTATTACATTTACCGGTGAAGCAGGAATACCGGAAGCAATATTTTTCCACGAATTACCGTAGTCATTGCTCATATAAACATAGGGTGTAAAATCATCCATGCGGTATCCATTAAGGGTGACGTATATCCGTTCTTTTTTATGTTTGGAGGCTGCGACCCTGCTGATCCAGAGATTTTTCGGAAGCTCACCTGATATCAAATTCCAGTTGCCGCCACCGTTTTTTGAAAGATGAACGAGCCCGTCATCACTGCCTGTATAAATCAAACCAAATTTTAAGGGAGATTCACTTATAGTTGTTAGAGTACCATATGCTACATTTCCTTTTTTTCCTCCCTGCGTAAGATCGTCAGAAATTACTTCCCAGTCCTTCCCCTGATTAAGTGAACGGTGAAGTTTGTTACTCCCCAGGTATAGAATATCCTGATTATGTGCAGAGAGCAATATTGGCGTTTGCCAATTAAAGCGGTAGGCTTGCTCACCTAAATCATGTTTGGGCCGTATACTAGTGGTTTTATCTTCATTTAAATCAAGGCGATAATAATTACCAAACTGAAATCCGGTATAAATAATATTTGAATTTCTTTTGTCTACCTGAACCTGCATCCCATCTCCTCCAAGAATCATTTTCCACGGGTATTGTCCAACCTGTTGCCATTTGCTATTCTCCACAGAATTGTGGGCGCCCCTCCATACCCCATTATCCTGAAGCCCGCCATAGACATTATAAGGTTTCTCATAGTCAATATTAATAGCGTAAAATTGGCCTACGGACGGGGTATTATTTTTAATCCAGTTAGCTCCGTCATCATATGAGATATTTACTCCACCATCATTTCCATTAATTAGATGTCCTGGTTTTTTAGGATTTACCCATAAAGCGTGATGGTCTGCATGCACATTATCCCCATTAATTGAACTGAAGGTTTTACCACCATCCGCAGACTTTATAATGGGTACACCTCCCAAATAAATTTTATTTTTATCAGTGGCATCTACTCTGATCTGCGCAAAATAATACCCATAGCTGTAAAAAAGATCATCAATATATTCTTCATTTCTTTTATTCCAGGTTAGTCCTCCATCTTTACTTCTATATACCTCAGCACCGACAACAGGGGTATCAAATAGTGAAGAATTGGAAGTTTCAAGATAGCGGGCAAGATCCTGAGGTTTAGCAGTGCCGCTTTGAATAAGCTGTTTTACATTTTCAGCCTTGTATTTTTCCTGAAACCCATTTCTTTTTAGGTACTTATCAAGTTCTTTATTATCCAGTTTTAGAAAAGTGTCGACAGTCATGGACTTAAAATCATCTTTAGTTAGTCCGCCGGATTCTTCAGGATCAATTTCCTTTTTTGTTCTTCGAAACTGACTGTCGAGGACTGCATACACGGTATTTTCATCATAAACTGTTAATCCAATACGCCCAACATTTTCACCAGAGGGGAATCCACTATTCCCACCACTTATCTGGGTCCAGTTACTACCGCCATCTATACTCTTATAAATGCCGGAACCACTGCCGTTACCTTTAAAGTTCCAGGCTTTACGATCTTTTTCCCAAGCTGCCGCATAAATGATATTAAAATTCCCGGGAACAAAGGCCAGGTCGATAATACCAGTAGCTTCATTTATATAAAGGGTTTTTTCCCAGGTAGAACCTCCATCCGAAGTCTTATAAATTCCGCGCTCCTCATTGTTGGTGTACAAATGACCGGTTACACCCACAACCAACTCGTTGGGGTTGTTGGGGTTTATCACAATCCTACCAATATGCTGCGAATCTAAAAGCCCTTTATTTACCCAGGATTTACCCTTGTCATTAGATTTTAGAAGACCAATTCCGGCATAGGATGAACGTGAAGCATTGTTCTCACCGGTTCCTACCCAAATGGTCCCGGAACTCCAATCGATTGCAATATCTCCAATATTTTGTGTAGCGGAATTATCCATTACCGGGGAAAATGTGGTGCCATTATTATTTGTATGCCAAAGACCGCCCGAGGCATAGGCTGCATAAAATTCGGTAGGATCATCAGGATTTACATCAATATCTACAACTCTTCCACTCATTATTGTGGGGCCAATACTGGAGAAAGGAATATTTTTAACAAGCGAATTAGCCTCCATTTGCTTTTTGAGCATCAGCGCTGCTTCAATATTTTGTGATTGCTCTGATATGGATTGAGCGGTACTTATAAAAAAAACGAAAAATGCAATTAGAGGATGACAAAATTTCATGGATATGAAAATATGAATTTGTGGTTGTGTAGACAAAAATATATTGATAGACTTCTATTTTTTAATGATTTTGCGAGGAATTATTCGAGTCTGAATACTTCTTAATTTGATCTTCCTTTTTGAAGTAAACATGCTTATGCCTATTTTTGAGGAAAGTACGTTGTTTTATGAAATATGAACAAATAAAAAGTGAGTTGTTTAAGAAGAATCGCGCAAAATTCATGGCTCAGATGAAGCCAAAGAGTATTGCGATTTTTAATTCCAACGACATCTACCCTGTTAGTGCCGACAGCACCATGCCCTTTCAACAACATAGAGATATTTTATACCTGAGTGGTGTAGATCAGGAAGAATCCATCCTTTTGCTTTTTCCAGATGCTATTGATAAAAAAAGCAGGGAGATATTATTCGTTAGGGAAACGAACGAACACATAGCAATCTGGGAAGGAGCAAAGTTAGATAAGGATCAGGCAACTGCCGTTTCAGGGATAGAATCTGTACATTGGTTAACAGATTTTGACAAGGTATTTTTTGGTCTAATGACTGAAGCTGAGTGTATTTATTTTAATACCAACGAGCATTATAGACAGTCAGTAGAGACTCAAACCAGGGAGGACCGTTTTATTTTAAAATGCAAAAATGATTTTCCAGCACACGGTGTGGCTAAGAGTAATCCCATTTTACAACAGATAAGAGGAGTAAAGGAACCTGAGGAAATTGAATTAATCCAGAAAGCCTGTAATATAACTGAAAAAGGTTACCGCCGCATATTGAAATTTTTGAAACCAGGTATTTGGGAATATGAATTGGAAGCCGAATATCTACACGAATTTATACGTAATCGCTCAAAAGGATTTGCGTATACACCAATAATAGCCTCGGGGAATAATGCTAACGTTTTGCATTACATAGAAAATAACAACCAATGTAAAGATGGCGACTTAATCCTGATGGATGTAGGAGCTGAATATGCAAATTACTCAAGTGACATGACCCGGACCGTTCCGGTAAATGGTAAATTTACCGAAAGGCAGCGCCAGGTTTACGAAGCGGTACTTCGGGTTAAAAATGAAGCAACTAATATGTTGGTGCCCGGAACTTTATGGGCGGAGTATCATATAGAGGTGGGTAAAATAATGACTTCTGAACTTATTGGCTTAGGATTACTTGATAAAGCTGATGTTCAAAATGAGAATAAGGACTGGCCCGCTTATAAAAAATACTTTATGCACGGCACGAGTCACCATATGGGATTAGACACTCATGATTATGGAGCACTAAAAACACCTATGAAGCCGAACATGGTCTTTACTGTAGAGCCAGGGATTTATATTCCAGAGGAGAAGATGGGTATCCGTCTGGAAGATGATGTAGTTATTAAGGAAAAA
>Ga0316201_10003325_pt1 | contig 11832 bp, 11 predicted proteins | sample CS6wburrow_MG_FD_204516 | JGI IMG/M metagenome (GOLD analysis project Ga0316201, IMG submission 204516) | Coastal sediment microbial communities from Delaware Bay, Delaware, United States - CS-6 worm burrow | ecosystem: Environmental > Aquatic > Marine > Coastal > Sediment | place: USA... | reverse complement strand
ATTGAAATCGCGCTGGGCAAAGGGAAGAAACAATACGATAAGCGCGAAACCGAGAAAAAGCGCGACTGGGGCAAACAAAAACAACGCTTGCTAAAAACCAATCAATAAAACTAAAACCAACAACTTAAAAGACACCCTCGGGAAAATGAGAAGGCAGAGCATAAATCATCCTTGCTCTGCCCTCTGCTGACACTACTTCTTCACTGTTTCGTCATTCGCAGCCGTTTCAGCCGCCCCCCCAGCAGCTTCGGCTGCATTTTCTGCCCCCGTCAGCATATCATCGGCGATCAATCCAGCATTGGCACGAATTTGCCCCTCCAGCTTTGCTGCAACTTCAGGGTTTTCCCGCAAGAAAGTCTTGGAATTCTCCCGTCCCTGCCCGATACGCTGTCCGTCATAGGAAAACCATGATCCGGATTTTTCAACCAGATTTCCTTTGACGCCAAGGTCAATCAATTCTCCCATCTTGGAAATCCCTTCACCATACATAATATCAAACTCGATCTGGCGAAACGGCGGTGCCATCTTGTTCTTAACCACCTTCACGCGGGTCTGGTTACCGACCACCTCGTCCTTATCCTTGATCGCGCCAATACGGCGAATATCAAGCCGCACAGAAGAATAGAATTTGAGAGCATTCCCACCCGTTGTAGTTTCAGGCGATCCAAACATCACACCAATTTTCATACGGATCTGGTTAATAAAGATCACAGTGGTCCTTGAGCGGGAAATCGATCCTGTAAGTTTTCGCAGAGCTTGGCTCATCAACCGCGCCTGTAAGCCCACATGGGTGTCCCCCATCTCACCTTCCAGCTCTGCGCGCGGAACCAGCGCCGCCACAGAATCCACCACCATAACATCCAGCGCACCGGAACGTACGAGCGTATCAGCAATCTCCAGCGCCTGTTCTCCGGCATCTGGCTGCGAGATCAGAAGATTATCAACATCCACACCCAATTTTTTCGCATAGCCCGGGTCCAGCGCATGTTCCGCATCGACGATCGCACACGTACCACCGGTTTTTTGCGCTTCGGCAATCACATGAAGCGCCAGAGTCGTTTTCCCGGAACTTTCGGGTCCGTAAATCTCAACAATACGCCCACGCGGCACGCCGCCAATCCCAAGACCGATATCCAGCCCGATTGATCCCGTAGAAATCGCCTCGACATCAGCCATCGCCTGCCCATCATTCAGGCGCATAATAGAACCCTTACCAAACGCGCGCTCAATCTGCGATAACGCCGCATCCAGTGCCTTTTGCTTTTCTGCCGTATTTTGAGTCATGTCCTCATCCTTACCCTTGCGTAGCGGTGTTACAGTGCTCATGTTTAGTCCTCCCTTGTGACATAGTTCATACACTTATGCAAATCTTTCGCGTCAGGCCGCACGGCCTTATGCACATGAGGATGTTCTACTTTTATTCTTGTGTCAAGAAAAAGGAACAAAAAAAGAACATTGGTGTTGAAAAGTTTTAAAGCGAAAGCTCCTCATCAGAGGCAATCGCTTCAATCATCGGACGAACCTGATCATAATCGAAATCATCAAGTCCATCATCAGACATAAAGTCATTGGGCTGCACGATAATCTTCTCATGCCCCACAATGCAAACCCCTTCCGAAGCGTAAGGCCTGGAATGTAAAATACTTTTCCCCTGATAAACCTTTTGATTAAAAGCATTTATAATCTTTTCAATTTGCTGCGGCGTTGCACCCCTAAAATGAAATACCTGACGAAAACTCATTTTATCACCCTGTTTAAACAAACGACAAAACTATACATAACGACAACCACGAAAAAGTGAAAGCCTCCCCTCCTTGAGCAAACAGCGTTTTCGTTCTGCTAAGAAAAATAAAGCAACGCGAACACGGGCGTACGCGAACAGCGTTTTGACGACGCCCGAACGGGAACGAGGGATGCTCATCCCCCCAGCACATCCTTCACCTTGGCCGCCAATTGCTTGAGCGTAAACGGCTTGGGCAGGAAGAAAATATTCTCCCCCCGATAATCCTTGAGCTTTTCCTCGGAATAGCCGGAGATAAATATAATTTTCAAATCAGGACAGACCTTACGGATCTTGCCTGCCAGTGTCGGCCCGTCCATGCCCGGCATGACCACATCGGTAATCAAAAGATCAACAGGCTGCTTGCCTTGCGTTTCTTCAAAAACCGTCAGGGCCGATTCCCCGCTGGCTGCCGTCAAAACCTCATACCCCTTATTCACCAGCGCGCGCTGGCTAAAGGTCCGCACAGCATCCTCATCTTCAACCAGCAAAACACACTCCGTACCGGTTAAATCCTGTGGTTTTTCTGTGCTTTCTTCTACTTTGGGTATGTCCTCATCTTCCTCCGCTTCGCTGACCCACGGCAGGTAGATCAGAAACGTCGTACCCTTGCCAACCTTGCTTTCAACCTCTAAATACCCACCACTCTGACGAACAATCCCGTACACGGTCGCAAGCCCGAGACCTGTACCCTGCCCAACTTCCTTGGTGGTAAAGAACGGCTCAAAAATGCGCGACATATTCGCCTTGGAAATCCCGCAGCCCGTATCGCTGACCTTGATCAACGTCCAGTCCCCAGGAGGCATCTCTTCAGTATTGATCTCACGCAGCTTATCATTGGTAAAATTCTCGGTCGCAATCGTAAGCGTCCCGCCCGCGTCCATTGCATCACGCGCATTGACCGCCAGATTGATTAGCACCTGCTCCATCTGGCCTTCATCCACTTTCACCAACCCCAAATCATCACCATGAACAATCTGAAGCTCAATATTCGCGCCAATCAACCGGCGCAGCAAATGCGAAAGCTCGGTCAGGATATCCGTCACATCATGCACACGCTGGCGCAAAGTTTGCTGACGCGAAAACGCCAAAAGCTGACGCACAAGATTGGCGGCGCGGTTAGAGTTTTGTTTAATCTGCATAATATCGCCAAAGGACGGATCACCCGGCTTGTGCCGCAACATCAGCAAATCACAAAACCCGATAATCGCGGTCAAAAGATTATTAAAGTCGTGCGCCACACCACCGGCCAGCTGCCCCACAGCCTGCATTTTCTGCGACTGCACAAACTGTTCCTCAAGCGATTTTTTATCCGTAATATCAATAAAGTGTAGAACAATACTATTACTCTCCCGGAACCGCCGAGCATGCAATTGAGTCGCCACATCCCGCTCTCCAGCCTTCAAGCGCACTTCCATAGCCGCCGACATGCTTTGGCCCTTTTGCGTTTCTTTCATCGCCGAAAGCACAACATCACGGTCATCATCCGCAATCAAAAGCTTAAAGTGTTTGCTCTCAAGCGCGGCAATATCCATTCCCATCATTTGCGCAAACGCATTGTTACAATCCTCGATCAATCCGTTTTTATTCACCAGAATAATTCCAAGCGGCGCTTCTTCAAAAAAGCGCTGAAAACGATCTTCCGAAGCCTTCAATGCGCTTTTCATCTCTCGCTCAGTTGTCAAATCATGAACAACCGCCCGAGTCCGGACGCTTCCATCGTCTTCTTTTTCGACCTCCTGTGAAATAGACGCCAAAAACGTCTTTCCGCCAGCCCCCTTCATCCTGATTTCAGAGGTTTGCCTTGCTCCACCCTTTTCAAGAAGATCATAGGGTGCCGCCTTTTTAGGAGGCTGCTCCAGATATGTATGCAGCTTCCCATGCGCCAGAATTGTTGCCAAATCCTCACCCAACCAACGCGAAAGCGTCGCATTGGCAAAAATAAAACGTCCCTCTTCGTTCAGGGAAAAAAACCCGACGGGCGCATTGTCAATAAAGTCGATCAGACTCTCGCGCTCTTGCTGCTTGGCCTGTGCCGCTGTATGGCGATCCGTTACATTATCAAGACGCCAGTGAATATATCCTGGATGCCCGGCCACAGGATAGACTGAGACCTGATACCAACCTTCATAGTCGGTCTTCGAGCAATATAACTCGATCGAATCAACTAGCCCCCGATGAGCCTTATCGGAAAGCGCGGCAATCAGGCTCTCCACCTGCTCATTATCCGAGAACATGCCAATCAAACCTTCATAAGTCGGCAGACCCTCTGTTGGACAAGACTCCAAAAACTTCTGATTGTAATAAAGGGTTTTATCGGCCTTATCGGTAATCAAACGCCCGCCACGACTGCCTTCCAGTACCTCTTTGAGCAAAACCAGCTCTTTTTCCTGCTCGGCCTGCAAATATTGTGCACGCTTGGCCGCAAATGCAACCGTCGCCGCCGCAATAAAAACCGCCACCGACACCATAATAGTAGCGGAATCAATTCTGGCCATAACCACAACAAAAGCCATAACCACCAGGTATAGGCACATAATCAAAACGCTGGTCAAAAGGCTGATATAGCGACGCTTGTCCCTGAGCGTATGGGTCGCACCGGGAATCTTATGATGTCGGGCAATAAATTCAGAATAATCAGTCTTCATGGCCGTTCTATAATGTCACAAACCCGTTTCGATGAACAGGTCCGTTCACGCTATAGGACTGCTTTTTCAGACAAAACCTAAAGGCCCGAGATATTTTGCGCTTTTGGCCAACTCACGCGCCAGCCAAGATTGATATCGGTCTCTTGCTTCGGATTCATCTCCATCGTCCAGCGCAACAGTCCCTTGATATTATCAACATCCAGCTCATAGCCCTGCGTGGTTTTATCCTTCAGCAAATCAACCCTGATTTTCTCGTCCTTGGACACCGGAATAGTCTCAAACACAGCCACCTCAATAGGCTGTTTATGCAAATTTTGAATATGACGCACAAAATGCCGCTCCAGCACCTGATCCTTGGCAATCAGCCCGGCCTCGCTCTTTTCATCCTTCAGGACATTGCGCTTCACCCGCACATTATCGTCAACACCAAAAGCGATATCCTGCACATCATCAGGACGCAGCATCGGCAAATGAGTCTGGCCAATATAGGCTCCGTCACGGAACAGGCTCACCTGCCCCGGCAAAATGGGATTTTCACCCTTCAATGTTGTTTTGACCACCACAAAGGCCTCGTTGCTCAGCTGCGGCTTAACCTGTACCTGCATACGGCTGCTGGTTTCAAACCCGCCGATCATCAGCTTGGCTTTCGTCCCGTCCGACGCCACGTTGCTTGGTCCTGGGATCACATATTCCCCAACAAAACCTTCACTATTGATCTGTGCTGCAACAAATTTAGCCTCTTTAGGGGCAAGCGCGCGCTCCATATCGGCTTCCTCAACCATCTCAGCAGCATCCAAATAAGCCGGGGAAGCAGCAGTTACCCCACCGCTAACATTCTGCGCCATCATGCCAAAATTTCCGGCCTTCCTCTTCGCATAGCCCTGATGCAGATACACCCATTGCGGCGGCAAATCAGGCAGACCCGTCCCGCGACTGGGCTGCGCGGTCGAGAGGGTCAGTGCAATCCCGTCCCAGTCCTCACCCGTACGCTGCCACACTGAACCATACTGGATTAGCGTCATATCACCCGTCTTGGTTTCCAGACGTGCATCATACACAGGCTGCCAGCTCACGCCCGGCATCTGATAATGCAGATCAAGCGTCAATGTGGTTGCCGCATCACTTTCCATCGGAATGCTCACGCTATAGGTCTGCTTTTGCCCGGTGCGCAGCCGTGACAGCTCGGTGCGGATTTTTTGCATCTCCTTATCAACTTTACGAATTTCAACGCCATAGACCAGCGACGCCTTCAAATTTTCCGCGACCTTCACAGAAATAGCATCTGCCGCCACGCTCCATGACTCAGGGCTTAAATCAATTTTGGCAATTTCTTCGTTCTGACGCAAAGCCGCCTGCTTGCCCAAATTATCCAAAAACCGCTTACCCGCCGCTAAAGCACTCTTTTCAGCCTCCAGAATTTTGCGCTTATCCTGCAGCAAAACCAGCTGCGCATTCAGCTCTTTTTCCTTTGGCACCACATAATCGCTATGGCTTTCCATCTTGCTGGTTACCGCGCCAAAGGTCACATTGGCCCGCGCTGTGCCTTCGGCACGCAGAGAATCCGAAAACAAACGCGCCGGCAGCCCTGTAAAGGTTACCGTATGCGCCCCCTTGGGCACCTCGACTATCGCGCGGCGTGTCAACGTCGCCCGGTCGCTATAGACCGTGGCCGCGCGCAAATCACTATCCACCGGGATGTCTTTGGCCGAAACCGGCTCGGAGAAAAAAACCACAAAGCCCAGAAAAAGGAAAAAACTATGGCGCACGAGAAGTCTCCACCTGTTTGAATTTTATTGTTGATGCGCTACACTTATAGCACGAACATTAAACACGATGAAAGACACTCGGATGAAAAACAAGCTTATAAAATATGCTGCGATTCTGGCCAATCTCGGCATGATCGTTTTTGCATTGATCCTGATCACGCAATCTTATAGCAGCGAAGCCTTTCTTGCGATGTTCCTGCTGATCCCGCCGATCCTGTCGATCACAGCCCTTTACACCGGGCCGGACTGCGAAGAAACCCGTCTTGCCAAGCAAGTACGCAAGGCTTCTTTAAGAAAAGAACTGAGTGCGTTAGAAGAGTTTGATAAGAAGTAGAGTTAAACAAGTAAATAGCTTAAGAGAGCGTATCAGTCCATACAACGATCATAAACTTCTTCCCGCGATTCATATCCATAAGCGTTAGGGGCTATATCACCTATTAATTGTTTCAAAGCGGTTGGCGCTGACACACTCCTACAATGATTACTATTTTTCATATGATCGATAGCCCAAAGTGAACCAAGGGTTAATATGCCAATCGCCGCAGTCAAACCAAGCGCCGCCTTCGGCTGGTTATTGGATAACCAAGCCCTAGCATCCGAAATGCGCGTGACAAGATCTTGCCCCCCTGCTTCTCCATTCACTTGAGAAAAATCATTTTGTGATGTTTCACCCGTACTCATACCTATCCTACCCTAGCTTTATTTATTATGAATATTTATGAGAAAAAGTAGCATATGACATAAAATATGTCAAAAGTTTTACTTTACCGTCCCTCGAAGCTTGAAAACGTAGGAGATAATCTCCGCCACGGCCTTGAAATGCTCGGTCGGGATCATCTCATCAATTTCTACCGTATCATATAGCGCGCGCGCCAGCGGTGGGCTTTCATAAATCACGATATCATGCTCTTTGGCCACTTCCCGAATGCGGAAGGCCACCTCATCCACGCCCTTGGCCACACAGACCGGCGCGTTCATTTCATCCGGGTCATATTTCAGCGCAATCGAGAAGTGCGTCGGGTTGGTGATCACCACATCGGCCTGCGGCACAGATTGCATCATACGCTGTTTCGCGCGTTCAAAACGGAGTTGGCGCAAGCGCCCTTTCACATGCGGATCCCCTTCCGATTGCTTGTACTCGTCCTTGACCTCCTGCTTGGTCATGCGCATTTTCTTGTAATAATCCTGTCGCTGATACACCAGATCAATCACAGCAATCACCATCAAAATCACCAAAATGCCGATCATCATCTTGGTTACCAGCGCGGTAAGCTCCATCATCACCTGTGCGATCGGCATATCAATAAGATGCTCGAACTTGTCGAAATAAGGGTAGATAATGATCACGCCGACCAACCCAACCAGCACAATCTTCAAAATGCCTTTTACAAATTCCATGACCGAGCGTAAAGAAAACAAGCGACCAAAACCCTTAAACGGCGAAACTTTGCTTAAATCCGGCTTGATCACCTGCGGCGCAAACAATGGCCCCACCTGCAAAAATGGCGCAAGAAATGCCGCCGCAATCAAAAGAAACAATGGAAAAAACATAGCCTTCATCACCGCAAAAAGCGCACCGCCAATCACAATGCCCAAGCCTCCCGGCAGTTGAGGTAAAGCATGCGCCTGCGCAATGTAAACAGCCATGATGCTCTTTAAATCCCCAAGTGCAGAGGTCGCCACAAACCCCACCAGAAGGGTTGCCGCAAACATCATGACCCAATTGTTCACTTCTCGGGACAAAGGAATCTGCCCGCGCTTGCGCGCCTCCTGCAATTTCTTCGGCGTGGGGTCCTCGGTTTTCTGGGCGTCGTCCTGCTGTTCACCTTCAGACATCCGCTATCCCCCGGCAGCCTGAAAGAATGAAACAAGACTGGCTTCATAATGCTTTGCCCAGGACGTCAACAAAGCCATCAGGACAATCATCAACAGAGATATCGCGAGCAATATCTGTAATGGCAGTGCCAGCATGAACACTTGAATCTGTGGCATCAGGCGCGATAGAACCCCCATCCCGACATAAATCAATAGCGTCATAACGATAAAGGGAGTCGCCAGTTTTACACCAACACTAAAGCTGGCAGAAACCGCGCGTGCCATAATCTCCGCCATGCTTCCTGTATCTGGGAAATCCCCCATCGGAAACATCTTGTAACTCTCCACCACCCCCATAATCAACAAGTGATGCAAATTTAAAACCAGCAGCAGTAGCACACCCGACATTGATAAAAACGCTCCCATTAGCGAGCCTTGCGATGCCAAAGATGGATTAAACACCTGAGCATTGGCCAACCCCGATTGCATGGAAATCACCATCCCAGCCGTATCCAGCGCCGTCATAAAAATTCGCGCCACTGTACCGATCAAAAGGCCAATCAAAAACTCGGAAAAAACCAGAATAAACAAAGCAAATGTACCGGGCAAAGGAGATGGCACGTACGGCATTACAATAGGAAACAGTACAAAAGAAATACCCAGCGCCATATGAAGCCGTATACGCTGGGAAACAAAAGAATCCCCAAGTCCCGGCATCATCATAATGGCCGTGCCAATACGCACAAAGGTCAGCATAAACGCCAGAACACTGCCCGCTAGAAAAATCTCAAGGGCGCTTTGCATTCGCGCCCCCTTTAGGAATGTGCAAAAACAAAGAGAAACAGAGCGAAAATAATGGCTTTCGAGAACCGGAACGAAACATAGTTTTAATTATTTGAGTACCGGAAGCGCAGAAAAACATTATTTGCAGCCTATTTATCGCAATTTGTAAACAATTTCTTAGCCACCCACTATTCTATCGGCAAGCTCCTGCATAAAAACAACGAGTGTCTCCATCATGCTGGGCAAGAAAAAAAACATCGCCAGAAAAATCGCCAGAATTTTTGGTACAAACACCAACGTGATTTCCTGAATTTGTGTCAAAGCCTGCAATAGCGCAATCGACACACCGACCAGCAAACCGATCAACAGGATCGGCGCCCCGATCTGGATCGAGATCAACAAAGCTTGGCGCGCCGTTTCAATGACTTCAGTATCATTCATAGATCAAAAATAGCATAACTGTCGACCTAACAGGAAACACCGATTACAGTCACAACAAGGTTATCCAGAATTTCTGCACATAACGCAGAAAACAAATTTCACATTGTTCTGCATTCAAATCCTTGCTATCTCTGGATTACACAAACAAAAAACAGGGGCTCCTCATGCCGATAAAGCCAACGATTTTCATTGCACTTATCCTGTTTTTGACGGTGCTCGGGCCGGTGCACGCCCAAACCTCTAAAGACCACATCAGAAAAGAAGAGGCCACCCCCGCGCTTACCCCCCTGACCACACCGATCATGCAGGATCAGGAAATCGCAAACTGGGTCCAAAAGGTAATCCCGGAAATCATGACCTTCACACCTGATGATTATACAACTGTGCTGAATGTCATCAAGGTGCATTTTAGTGCAAACGGCCACAAAGCCCTGCTCCGAACCCTAGAGCGGGACAAAATGATTGAAACCATAGAATCCAACAGACTCAGCATATCTATCGGCACCACAGGTGTGCCCAGAATCTGTCGCCAACAAGTCCAAAACGGCGCACATCAATGGAAAATCGAAGTGCCAAAACTCTTTGTCTACAAGGCTAAAGGGAAAGGCGATGTCACCGAGGCACGCTATATCAACATCACGATCACCCGCTCTAACGATGCACAAAACAAAGAAAAAGTAGCCATTGAGAACTGGGTCACCTTTATCCCGCCCAAAACATACCGGGCTTGTGACTTTGTCAAACAGCAGGAAATGCGCGCCATGCTCAAAGGCATGCCGGCCTCGACCAAAGATGCTGTCGAAGAACTCTTCAAGCTCGAAGAGGAAAACAAAGCCCTGAAGAAACAACTGCAAAGCCTACCTCAAAATGCTCGCTAGTTTTCTCTTCTTCTTTATCCTGTTCACAGGGGTCGGTATTGCCTCCTCATGGTGGCGTAAAAACACCATCGAGGATTACTTTTTGGCCGGGCGTGATGTCCCAGCATGGATGGTTGCCCTGTCCTACGGCGCGACTATATCCAGCGGTGCAACATTTGTCGGCTTTGCCGGACTCGCCTACCATACAGGGGTCCATGCACTTTTTGCCGTGGCCGCCTTGACCATTGGCGATCATATCGGCTGGCTGATCGCCGGTAATAAAATCCGCCGCCGCGCCTTAGAACGCGAAACACATACCTATCCGTCTCTCATCGGCAAGCTTGGCAACATTGATTTCCCTATCGTGACCATAATCGCGGCCATCCTGACCATCGCGTTTTTAGGCACCTATTGCTCCGCCCAACTCGTTGCCGGGGCCAAAATTGGACAAGCCCTTTTCGGCTGGGATTATAACATTTTCATTATGCTCGGCGCATTGGTTCTGCTGGCCTATTGTTGGTCCGGCGGCATACGTGCCTCCATCTGGACCGATGCCGTACAAGCAATCCTGATCCTGTTCTCGCTCATTGTTCTCATCTTTGCAGGCCTGAACACGATTGGCGGCCTTGGCATCATGTGGGAGCAACTCACCGCCATTGATCCTAAACTCACGAACCCGTTCCAGTTTTCCTTCATCGCCGTGATCGTAGGCTGGCTTGGCTTTGGGGTAGCCATTTTAGGCCAGCCACAATTGATGGTCAGGCATATGGTTGCCCGCTCGGATGAAGATTTAATCATCGCCCGGCGAATCTACTTACTCTGGCGCTGGCTTGTCCTGCTTCTGGCCTGCCTCAGTGGCATGATCGCCCGCATTCTGATCCCGGCCACCGAAGTGTTCGACCCAGAACTGTCCATTCCGCTCTTATGGCAAGATTTACTACCGCCAGTTCTGGTCGGCCTGCTGATCGCCGGGTTATTCTCCGCCACCATGTCGACGGCCGACTCGCTATTGCTGGCCTCATCCTCGGCACTCACGCAGCATCTTCTACCCAAATTCCGCGGCTCCTATATGCTGGCAAGACTGGGCACTGTTATGGTTATCACCTTGATCGTAATCATCGCCCTATTCGCCAGCAAAGGCGTCCTCGCCCTTGTCATCCTCGCCTGGTCAGGTTTAGGCTCGGCCCTCACTCCGATGGTTGTGGTCCAGCTTCTTGGCGCGCGCCCGTCACAAAAACTGGTGATCACAATGATGATCGCAGGCTTTGCCACAACCGTCTTCTGGCGCTTCGGGTTAGGTCTTCACAAAGAATTGCTGGATCTGATCCCCGGTCTTATTGTTGGCTTCACAGTCTTTGCCATTTTTTATCCGCTGGAGCAAAAAAGACGTACACGCGACACCAGCAAAGCCTCGACATAAAATAGTAAAAAAAAGAAAAGCCCATTTGTTTTACGCAAGGCAGTAGACGACGTGTAACACGACGCACACGAGCCGAAGGCGAACAAAGCGCAGAACAAGTGGGGAAAGATTTTATATCGGCATGCGCATGATATCTTGGTAGACAGAAATCATCCGGTCCCGCAAAGACACAACAGTCTGGAGAGAAAGTTCTGCTTGCGTAACCGCCTGAACAACATCCGTCAAATCGGCATCACCAGTAATCGCTTTGGCGGCCATTTCTTCGCCGCCTTTCATGCTTTCAACAGATTTTTCAAGACTTCCCTTTAGAAAGTCGGAGAAA
>Ga0316201_10003324_pt1 | contig 11832 bp, 13 predicted proteins | sample CS6wburrow_MG_FD_204516 | JGI IMG/M metagenome (GOLD analysis project Ga0316201, IMG submission 204516) | Coastal sediment microbial communities from Delaware Bay, Delaware, United States - CS-6 worm burrow | ecosystem: Environmental > Aquatic > Marine > Coastal > Sediment | place: USA... | reverse complement strand
TGACCCTCGACGCGCCGCGCCCCGACCTGGTGATCTACCTGCAGGCGCCGGTCGACATTCTGCGCGAGCGCATCGCCCGGCGCGGCATCGATTACGAGCAGCAAATCCGCGACGAGTACCTGCTGCGCCTGTCCGAATCCTATACCCGCTTTTTTTACGATTACGACGATAGCGCCCTGCTCACGGTGAACACGCAGTCGGTCGACCTGATCAATAATGCCGAGGATTACCAGGCAATCCTCGAGAAAATCAATGACATCCATTCTGGACGCCATTATTTCAATCAGTCATCATTCGCCCTCTAACGGGGGTCAAAATGTATATTCCAAAACCGCTCGATGACAAGGTTACGATTCCGCACCTGAAAAAGCTGAAGCAGGATGGCGAGAAGTTCGCCTGCCTGACCGCCTATGACTACAGCTTTGCCGGCCTCGTCGAAGACTGCGGCGTCGAGGTGGTGCTGGTCGGGGATTCGCTCGGCATGGTGATCCAGGGGCACGAAACCACGATCCCGGTCACGCTGGACGACATCTGTTATCACGGCAGGGCGGTCGCCGCCGGCCTGCAAAATGCCATGCTGATGCTGGACATGCCCTTCGGCTCGCTCAATTCCCCACAACAGGCGATCGACAATGCCAGCTACCTGCTGAAACAGACCCAGGCGCAGGTGGTCAAGCTCGAAGGCGGACAAACCCAGCTGAAAACGGTCGAAACCCTGGCTAAATTCGGCATCGCGAGCTGCTCGCATCTCGGCCTGCAGCCGCAAATGGTGCACAAGATGGGAGGCTACCGCGTTCAGGGCAAGGCCAAAAGCGCGGCCGACGAAATGCTCGCCACCGCCCGCGATCTCGAAGCCGCAGGCACCGACCTGCTGTTGCTCGAATGCGTACCTGCCTCACTCGCCGCCGAAATTACCGCGGCAATAGAAATCCCGGTGATCGGCATCGGCGCCGGTGCCGACGTCGACGGGCAAATCCTGGTGCTGCAGGACGTGCTCAATGTCACCGCCGGCAAAAAACCGAAGTTTTCCAAGAACTTCATGCAGGGCCAGTCGAGCATCCAGGCCGCGATCAAACGCTACGTCAGCGAGGTCAAGCGCGGCCAGTTCCCCGACCAGTCGCACATCTTTTCCTGAGACGCCGCCCGTGTACCAGGCCACCAGCGTCATCGAACTGCGGCAATACGTGCAGCACTGGAAAGATCACGGCCAGTCGATCGCGTTCATCCCGACCATGGGGAATTTGCATGCCGGGCACATGTCGCTGATCGAAAAGGGACAGTCGCTGAGCGATCGAACCATTTGCAGCATTTTCGTCAACCCGATGCAGTTCGGGCCGAACGAGGACTGGGACCACTACCCGCGCAGCCTGGATGCCGACCTCGAACAGCTCGAGGCGATCGGTTGCGACCTGGTCTACCTGCCGACCGCGTCCGAACTCTACCCCGAGGGTCTCGACAGGATCAGCAAGGTGCAGGTCACCGACCTGACGGAGCACTACGAGGGCGCGCATCGCCCGGGTCATTTCACCGGCGTCGCCACCGTGGTGCTGAAACTGTTCAACATCGTCAGGCCCGACGTCTCGGTGTTCGGCAAGAAAGATTTCCAGCAGTACCGCGTGATCAGCAAAATGGTCGAGGATTTCAACCTCGACGTACAGATCATCGGCCAGGAAACCACGCGCGAAGCCTCGGGGCTTGCCACCAGTTCACGTAACCAGTACCTCGACCAGGCGCAGACGGAAAAGGCCGCGATGATATACCGTCAACTGCAGCAGACCGCGGCAAGGATCGACCAGGGAGAACGAGACTTTAAAACCCTGGAACAGGAGGCGATCACACACCTCGATGATGCCGGTTTCAAAACCGACTATTTCAGCATCTGCAGCGCCGAAACCTTGCTACCGGCTACCGCCGATGACCGCGACCTCGTTATCCTGGTGACCGCGGCCATGGGGCAGACCCGGCTGCTCGATAACATCGAAATCTCGCTGTGGTAGCAATTTCAGTTTTCCGCGTATAAATCCCGCATTGCATCGATGCGTTGCCTGACCCGCTGCCTCAATTCCGCTGGTTCGAGCACCTCGACCTCGGCGCCGTGCTTGAGGATATCCATCACCAGTTCGGTATCCTGGCTGTAGGGCACGCGCAGGACGTAGTAGCCGTCGGCGTCGTACTCGCTGGCCTGGTCCGGGTGCCAGGTTTCGCGCGACACCCAGCGCGCCAGCTGCGGGCTGAAACGCAGCACCGCCTGGCGCGTCTCGGCGCCCGAGAAAATTCCGTAGCCGCTTTCGAGTTCGCGGTTCAGCTCGGCCTCGTCGACCTCGATCGCGGGCTCGGCGCTTATCGCCAGCGCCTGGATCGCGTCGATCGAAAAACTGCGCAAGCCCCGGCGCAGATGACACCAGGCGTCGAGATACCAGTTGTCGCGATAGTAGATCAGCCGCTGCGGCGAAACGCGGCGCTCGCTGCTGCTGTCGCTGGGTCGGCTGTAGTAGGTCATGTCGACACATTTGCGCGATAACAGGGCCTGGCACAGGAGCTGGAAGTTTTCGCTGCGGTAGCTCTTCGCCGCCAGCGGTACGATACGGATACGGCGCGCTATCTCGTCGACGCTGTGATCGCCTTCATCGAGCAGCATGCGGATGCGCGCGCGCAGCGGCTCGATATGATTCGACAAAACCCCGGGCTGCAGGTTTTGCAGCAGGGCATCCATCGACAACAGCGCCTGGATTTCACTGGTATTGAACCATAGCCCGGGCAGCTGGAACTGCTCGCCATCCTCGCTCTGCTCGTAACAGTAACCGCGCCGTTCCCGGTCCCATACGATCGGCGCCATCAACCGGTCGCGCAGGTATTCGAGATCGCGTTTGAAGGTCGCGGGTGACACTTCGAGCGTTTCGAGAAACTGCGCGCGCGTGACCACGCGCTGGTTGGTCAGCATTTGATCGATCAGGTGAAAGCGTTCGGTGCGATCCATGAGTGTCCTCGTTATCAAATAGCTCATCTAATGAGCCACCGGGTTCCGGATAATAGCACGATCGAATTTCCGGAGAAGCCCATGTCCCTGTTAAACCGACTGCTTTACAAGTTATCCGCCTATTGCCGCTGCCGCGTGATCAACGGGCCCGATCAACAACCCTACCTCGAGCGTTATCACCTGTTGCGCCTGCCGTTTGGATACCGGGTGTACCTGCACCGTTTCGTCGCCAGCGATCCCGGGCGGGGACTGCACAACCATCCCTGGCGACACGCGCTCTCGCTGGTGCTGTGCGGCTCCTACCAGGAAACCCGCATGCTGGGCGCGCAGGCCGAAAATGCGCTGCATCGTCGCTGGCTGCGGCCCGGGCGCTTCAACTTCATATCGGGAGAAGTATTCCACCGGATCAATATCCCCGAAAATGCAGAATGCTGGAGCCTGTTCATTCATGCCGCCAAGGCCAGGTCCTGGGGGTTCATAGAGCGCGAGGAGTACCGCGACCACAATGAAATCCTGGCCCAGGCGAGCAATCCACAATGGTGGAAACAGGCCCAGCGCCCTGTTCAATGCCCGCAAATGCGCTTGCCCTGTACGATTTGAGTCGGTCGACGGGTCCCGACGGGCAAGCTGTCGGCATCAAACAGTTTACTATCGCTCCCGGGCGCAGGTTTAGCGGCGTGTTAATTCTCGACTTGCGGATAAATGGCCGAATGCGTTATGCCCGGGTGCCTGTCTCCGTAACGCGTCGGCACGTCCTGGGTCCAGTCGCTCGGAATGATGGTCGGCAGCATCAACAGCAGGATGAAGACCAGCCGTTTTATCCAAAGGCCGCTTTCCGCCCCGGTTGCATCTCGAGTCGCGACCGCGGGCGGACTTCCCGCCGCGCCCGCCCGGCGGGCCTTGCGGTAGAGCCAGAGCAACATGCCGGCGCCGATAACGGTCATCAACAGGTTGAATTCCTGGCCCGGTGGCAAGCCGTACATGCTGCTGCGGTATTCGCGGAAAAAGTCGACGAATATCCGCAGGAATCCGTACCACAGGATGAAATGCGCGACCAGTGCACCGACCGGTGGCCGGGTTCTCCTGATCAACAGCAGCAATGGCACCAGTAACAGGTTCTTGAACCCGTCGTACAGCACGACCGGGTGCCGATATCCGTCGAGGTCGGGGAACTTGACGCCCCAGGGCATCTCGGTAAGGCTGCCGACGATTTGCCCGTCGATGAAATTTCCCAGTCGACCAAATCCCATGACAAACGCCGCTGCAATCGCCAGGACATCGCCCACCTCGAGGAAACTGCGCCGATTCAGGCGGCAAAACAGGATGAGCCCGATAGTCGAGCCCAGCAATATGCCATGCGTCGACATGCCACCCAGCCAGATGGCCGGAATATGCCAGGGATGCTCGCCGTAGTAAGACCACTCGTAAAAAATGACCTCGACGGCGCGGCCGCCGAGCAGTACGCCAATGGCAAGGAAAATGATCAGCTTGTAGACATCGCCGTCGGAGAAGCCGAGCGCGGCGCGATTGGCGCGTAGCCATAAGTAGCCCGCGAGAAAGCCGAAGCTGTAACTCGCGCCGTACCACCACAGGTAAAATCCCCCCAGCTCCGCGAATATCGGATCGATATTGTGCACGTAAGGACCAAACATAGATTAACTACCCAATAATCCAGTCTGCCAAGCTTAGCCATTTTGGTGACGACTTTATAGATTTGCGTCGGGTTTTCAGCATGTGATAATAGGTTTTACCGTCTTGTCTCAAGGTGAAAATTCATGACCAGAAACCCGGTTTGGCGTTGGTTCGACGATACCTTTCTCGATCTCGGGCGCCAGTTTCGCTGGTCCTACCTGCCGCCGCTGATGATTTACCTGGCCGCCGGCGTGCAGGGCCTGACCGCGATCGTCGGCACCTTTTTCATCAAGGAATATCTCGACCTGTCCGCCGCGTTTCTCGCCGGGCTGGCCTTCTGGGCGGGCATCCCGTGGACTTTGAAGATGCCGCTGGGGCACCTGGTCGACCTGATCTGGCGACGCAAGGCGCTGCTGGTTTACATCGGCGCCGGCCTGATCACCGCCAGCATCCTGATCATGTACGGCATCATCGCGCATACCCAGGCGATGGCGGAAATCATGAAGGCCGAGGCCTGGTTCGTCATGGCGACCATATTGGCGCCCACTGGTTACGTGGTGCAGGACGTGGTCGCGGACGCGATGACGGTCGAGGCGGTGCCGACCATCAACGAACACGGCGACCCCTACCCCGAGAACGAAATCAAGGTCATGCACACGACCATGCAAACCCTGGGGCGCTTCGCCATCATCGGCGGTCTCGCCGCCGTCGCCGCGTTGAATATCACGATGTTCAGCGGGGTCGAGGACATGTCCGAGGAAATGAAGGTCGCAATTTACGCCGATATCTACCTGATGGCACTCGTCGTCCCGCTGCTGTCGATTTCCGGCGTCATCCTCGGCGGAATCATTCTGCGCAGGCGCGCTCAGCGGATGCGCGAACAGGGCCAGGATCACAAGGCCATCGACAAGCTGCTGTTCGCGCCGGCGGGTGAAACCCACGCCAACTGGTGGATACTCGGCGGCAGCCTGGTGTTCGCTATTTTTACCGTAACCATGGGCGTGAGCCAGGTGCCGCTGGCGCAGGAGATTATATTTATCGGCTCGATGTCGATCATCCTGTTCCTGATGTATCGCCTGCTGCTGGAACTCGAACCGGAAATGCGCAACATGCTGGTCGGCACCGCGGTCATCATTTTCGTATTCCGCGCCACCCCCCTGCCCGGCCCCGGCGCCGCATGGTTCGAGATCGACGTCCTCGGTTTCGACCAGCAGTTTCTGGCGGTGCTGTCGTTAATCGCCTCGCTACTGACGCTGGTCGGGATGGTGATTCTGCGACCGATGATGGCAACGCGCTCCATCGCGTTTGTTATCGTCGTGCTGACGATCGCCGCCGCCATTCTGTCGTTGCCGAACATCGGTCTTTACTACGGCCTGCACGAATGGACCGCGGCGCGCACCGGCGGCGTGGTCGACGCGCGCTTCATCGCGCTCATCGATACCTTGATCGAATCGCCGCTGGGCCAGATTTCGATGATCCCGATGCTGGCCTGGATTGCGAAGAACGCCCCGCCCCATCTGAAAGCCACGTTTTTCGCGGTCATGGCCTCGTTCACGAATCTGGCGCTGTCGGCCGCCAGCCTGGGCACCAAGTACCTGAACGAAATCTACACGGTAACCCGCGAGGTACGCGATCGCGTCACCGACGCGGTCACCGGCATGGCCGATTACAGCCAACTGGGCTGGTTGTTGATCACGGTTGCATTGATCGGCCTGCTGGCGCCGCTGTTGACGGTGGTGATCGTGCAACACTCCCGCCTGCGCACCCAGCAATAAGACTCCACTAACCTGCTACCGGCATTTCTTCGCCCGATCCGCCAGCGGCCTCCGGTAGATCCCTGAAGCGGGTGAGCCTGTCCGGCATCGAATGCACCGATTCCTGGTAGTGCACGTGAAAGCCAGGCTCGAACTCGAAGTTAGCGATTAGCGCGGCCGGCACATCGATCATCCCCATCGCGGGATGCGCGGTGAAAACATGCCCACCGCATTTCTTACACCATTTGCGTTCGCTGACCACAGCTTCGTGGTCGCTTCCGGGGTTTCCATCGAAACTCCGGATCATGTTTTCTCCCTGAAGTATCGTCACCTTTTCCGGCTGCCACAGGGTGAAGGCGTTGACCGGACCCGCCGACCAGCGACGGCAGGAGTCGCAGTGGCAGTAGGCCTGCGCTTCTGGACTACCTGCCAGCGAGATCTGCACCGTGCCGCAAAAGCAAGCTGCTCGGTATTCTTTTTCGTTACCCATAATTATCTCCCGTGTTGTCAGTGCTGAAAGTTAAACCGCGATGCGGTCGTCGAACACAACCGAGGCTTGCGGACGAGTATCGACGTGCAACTGGAAGATATCCGGCCTGGAATAATGACCCGCGACGTCCAGCGCCCGGCGCGCGATGCCCACTTTCTTCGGATCCACATCGCAATACAGTATCCCGGCCTGTTCGCGCATTGGCCCGGCGACTAATTCACCACCCGGCGCGATCACCACCGAGTCTCCCGGGTTAACCCATTCGTCCGCATCCGGATACAGCCGGTCCTTTTCGGGAAAATCCTGCGGGAAATCGCTGCCCTTGAGCAGGTTGCCGCAACCCACGACCCAGCAACCGCCTTCGCGCGCGATGTGGCGCAGGCTTTCGATCCAGTCATCGCCGCTGTCATAAGTGGGAGCGATATAGATCTCGACACCCTGCGAGTAAAGCGCGTAGCGCGCCAGGGGCATGTAATTTTCCCAGCACAGCAGGGTACCGACCCGTCCGGCGGGCGTATCGACCACTTTCAAACCCGAGGCGTCGCCAAAGCCCCAGACCATGCGTTCGGGATTGGTCGGCATCAGCTTGCGATGCCGATTGAGCAGGTTGCCCTCCGGTCCGATAACCACGACGCTGTTGTAGAGGGTCGCGCGGCTCTGAGCGTTGTCTCGCTCCTCGATACCACAGACGATGGTGACGTTGTTGCGATTCGCGGCATGGAACAAGGGTGTCAGGTCATCCGAGTCGACATTGATCGCGTTCTGCAGCAGTCGTTCATGTAGCTCCTGCGACAGGTTCCAGTCGCCGCCGGGCCGAAGCCGCCACACCCAGGTGGGGTAGCCGGGGATAAACGCCTCGCTGAAAACAATTAGCTCGGCTCCCGCCTGCGCGGCTTCGTCAACCGTCTCCACGGCAAGTTCGATGGTCTTGCGCTTGTCCAGGAAGACCGGGGGTTTTTGTACGATCGCCAGTTTTGTCATGATGCTTACCTGTTTCGTTGCCTTGTTTAAGTTGAGCAACAGTCTAGTTCTGATAATTTATGCTAACAATTGGCTAAAAAAAGAAACATAATGTGCAAAATTGCACAGAGTGCGTGATGACGAACTGGGACGACCTTAGAATTTTCCTGGCGGTTGCCAGAACCGGCTCGATCAGTGGCGCCGCCAGCTTGCTCGGCGTGCAGCACTCGACCATTTCCCGGCGCATGCGGAAGATGGAGCAAACGCTCGGCGCGCGCCTGGTGGAGCGCAAGAAAACGGGCTACGAATTGACACCGGCAGGCGAGAACGTGAAACAGGCAGCGTTGCGTGTCGAAACCGAGGTGCTGGGTGTGGATGGCGCGGTTCTCGGCAAGGACTCGAACCTGGTCGGCCCGCTGCGCGTTACCGCGATCAACAACATGGCCTCATCGGTTTTGATGCCCATGTTTTCGAGCTTTAGCCGTGCCTATCCGCGCGTCGATCTGCACATCGCGGTCAGTAACATCGACTCCAGCCTGGCCCAGCGCGAAGCCGATGTGGCTATCCGGCTAACCAATACCCCGACCGATACCCTGATCGGTAAACGCATGGTCACGGTGGCATCGACTATTTATGGCAGCCGCGACTATCTTGAGACAGTCCGGGAGCAGCGACGGGAGCCCAAATGGGTTGGCGTCGAATGCTGCGAGTTTCACAAATCATGGACTCGTCACTCGCGTGGTGAACAGGGGCATAATTTCTACTGCGACGATACCCTGTTGACCCTCGCGGCAATCCGCGAAGGCATGGGCGTATCCTACCTGCCCTGTTTCATGGGAGACGCGGAACCGTTACTGGAACGTTACCGCGAACCCGATCCCTCGCATAACCTCGGTCTGTGGATCCTGTTACATCCGGATTTAAGGCGTACCGCCAGGGTTCTGGCCTTCAGAGATCATATGATCTCGGCGGTTAATGAAATGAAAGATTTGTTCGAGGGCAATATTCAGGATCGGGACCTACCCGCGCGGAAGCGCGGCGCCTAGCGACCGTCATTCGGTTTTCAGGTTTACCGGCTGCCCGTGGGGTGTCGACAGGTAAGCCTGTTCCCAGTCGTTGCGTTTACCAACCATTGCCTGCCGGTCGATTTCACTATGCTCGGCAACCAGGGTCTCGAGCGCGCTCAGGGCGCATTGATAATAGGTTTCCTGGTTATCGGCAGCGCCGTCAGCGCTCGCCTTCGCCAGCGCCGCACCCAGCGCGTCGGACCAGGCGCCGGCGCTGAACAGGCCGCTTTGCACCAGGGTATCGGCGATCGCGAGGACCTCGGCCTGCCAGGGCTCATCGAAGGCCGGCTCGCCATCGACGGCGGCCAGCGGTTTCAGCGAGGCGTCGTCAATACCAACCATGTCAAACCTCGCCGAGGTAGCTTTCCCAGAGATCCAGGTGCACCTTGTCCTTGCTGCCACGGGCCTCGGGCCAGAGTTCGGCTGCGCTGAAAACGACGTTGTAGCAATGCTGGTGTATCTCGGTGCCTTCCGCGGACAGATCGGGAAATACGTGCGCACCGTTGTACGCATGGATGGTGCCGATTCGCCCGCGCGCATACTGCGGCAAGCGCGTATGCCCGGGGTGGCCGTACCTGGCCGTGACCACGCGCTGCCCGACACTGAAAGTCGGGGCCGCGTCGATTTCGGCATCGAAACGATGCGCATGCGCATGGTCTTCCTCCAGCACCTGTTGCAAGGTCAACGCCGGCGGCGGTTGGCCGTAATCGGTGTCAGTGGCCAGTGATTTACCCGCGGCGACTTCCGCCAGCGTCATCCAGCCGGCCTCGATGTAGGTAGAGAAGTCGGTTTGCGCCCAGGAATCGAAATAGGGTCGCTCGAGGTAATCGACCGGCATGATGAGTTCGCGACAATGGCGCCACCAGTCGATGGTGATGCCCGGGGTCCGCGCGCACTGCGCGATACCCCATTCGCGTCCCTCCCAGTCCCGATGGAAGGGGCCGCCCTCGTCGTCGACCTCGATCGGTCCGTAGCCCTGCTTGCCACCCAGGTCATGAATGCCGTCCATGGTATTAGTCCCGCGCCAGGTCGCGATCGGTGCCGATCATGGAATTGCGCGTCACCAGTTCTGCCAGCGCCTCTTCGCTCATGCCCTCGGTGCCGGCCGGGCGCTGCGGCAACACCAGGTAGCGCAGTTCCGCGGTGCTGTCCCAGACTCGAATTTCGACGTCATCGCCAATATCGACACCAAACTCGGCAAGCACGCCGCGGGGGTCGCGCACAGCCCGCGAGCGATAGGCCGCGGCCTTGTACCAGGCAGGTGCGATCCCGAGGATCGAGAACGGGTAACAGGAACACAAGGTGCAGACCACGAGGTTATGCACCTCGTCGGTATTTTCGACCGCCCTGAGATGCGCGGTGGCCTTGCCGAGATATCCGAACTCGTCGATGGCGGCGGGCGCGTCTGCCAGCAGGCGCTCCCGGTAACCGGGATCGGTCCAGGCTTTCGCCACCACGCGTGCACCGCGTTTGGGGCCGATCTCCTCGGTATAGGCCTCGACCCAGGCGTCGATGGTTTGCGGGTTAACCAGGCCCTTGTCGACCAGCAGCGTTTCCAGCGCCTTGACGCGCAGCGCAGCTTCGGGCGGCAGGTGGCTATGCAGGTGCTGGTGAATTTCAGCGACTTTTTTGGCATCGAAATCAGGCATCGGCGTAGTCTAGCGCATCTCGGCGCGAATTTTGAGTACCTGATACATCTGCCGATATTCTCCCGCGATCGCATCCAGCGTCGCAAAAGGAATCGCGACGCCGCCAGGGTCTGTTTTCCGGGGCAGCCAGGTACCGCTGTATCATGTCGCCAGCTAGCTCGGCATTTCCCCGGTCGCGTTAAGCCGTATTCGCAATCGCCGCCCGATCGTGCAGTTCACCTGTCCCGCGTGTAGCGACTCGGTTACACTCGCCGACATTTGATTTACCGACGGTAAACTAAATGCTGACAGCCATTCGCCGCCCCACGCCCTTCGACGTTTCGAGGCTGATTCTTGTCGGTGCCCTATGGGGTGGCGCCTTCCTGTTCGTGTCGATAGCACTTAACGATTTCGAGCCCATCAGTATCGCTACCTGGCGCGTAACACTGGGGGCGCTGGTCCTGGGCCTGATCGCGATGATCGTCGGTCAAAAGCTGCCAACAGGCGTTCGCAACTGGCGCTTGATCTTCATCGTCGGATTTCTCAACAGCGCGGTGCCGTTTTTCCTGATCAGCTGGGGACAGCAGTTCATCAGCAGCGCAGAATCCGCGTTGCTGGTAGCCATGGGGACCTTTGTTTCACTGTTGCTTTCGCACTTCACCAGCGAGGACGAACGCATCAACAGGCACCGGGTGATCGGCGTTAGTGTCGGTTTTCTCGGGGTCATGGTGCTGGTGTTCTGGGAACTGCTGGAATCGGGCACCGGCAACCTGGCGGGGCAGCTCGCCGTGATGGCGGCCGGCTGCAGCTACGCGACTTCGTCGGTGATCTCGCGGCGCCTGACGCATCTGCCCATGATCTCCACTTCCGCGGTAACCATGGCAAGTGCCAGCCTGTACATGATCCCACTGGCCTTTCTGTTCGAAAACCCGCTGCCGGAAAATGTCAGCAACGCTTCGATAATCGCCCTGTTCTACCTTGGCGTGATCGCCACCGCGTTCGCGTTCACGGTGCGCTTTTTCATTATTCGGGCCAATGGCGCCGTGTTCATGTCGCAGGTGGGTTACCTGGTGCCGCTGTTCGGCGTGCTCTGGAGCGGGCTTTATTTCGCCGACGCGATCAACCTGCAAACGGTGATATCTCTGGGCATGATCATGCTCGGCATCGCCATCACGCGCAAGGGAAGCTAAAAGTACCGGGCAAATACCGGGTAAACGCCGGCGGGGGCATGCCGGGCTCGAGCCGAGCATCCATAGTAAATCGCCGGTAATCATGTTCGCGGGCGGTGCCCGACGAATTCCGTGGCAAATCTTGCAATAGATTG
>Ga0316201_10003323_pt1 | contig 11833 bp, 10 predicted proteins | sample CS6wburrow_MG_FD_204516 | JGI IMG/M metagenome (GOLD analysis project Ga0316201, IMG submission 204516) | Coastal sediment microbial communities from Delaware Bay, Delaware, United States - CS-6 worm burrow | ecosystem: Environmental > Aquatic > Marine > Coastal > Sediment | place: USA... | reverse complement strand
GCCGGCTGCTGCGGGACCGTATTCATTTTCACCTTCACCGGCACGACAGCACGGTTCACTTCCACGCCCATTCCCACGCCGGCGGGGGGGCGCACGAAGACGACCCGCACCAACATGAACATCCGCAAAGGTTTCCATTACGCGCCATGCTGGTCGGCATGATGCACGGCATGGCTGGCTCTGCGGCCCTGATCATCCTGGCCCTGAACAGTGTGACATCCATGGCCCAGGGTATACTGTACATCGCCCTTTTCGGTATCGGATCCATCCTGGGTATGGCCATACTCGCAGCGGTGATCAGCTTGCCGTTGAGGTACTCACCGCGCGGCCTGACATGGGCCCATAACGGCCTCAAGGCCGCAGTCGGAATTATCACCATCGGGCTTGGCGGCAAATTGATTTATGAACTTGGGATCGTTCAGGGCTTGCTCACCGGTGCGTGACGGGGTCGCCGGCCGCTCACAAGGCAAACGTCCGTGAATGTGTTTTGTCGCCCTCGTTATGGCATATTTTTTGTGTTTTAATTGGCTTTGATTAAAAAGGAAAGAACGACCATGTGTCTTGGCATTCCCATGCAAATACGCAAAATCGATGGCTTCAACGCCAGCTGCGAAGCCAAGGGCGTGCAGCGTGACGTCAGCCTGTTCATGCTGCAGGACGAAGCCCTCGATATAGATGACTTTGTCGTTGTCCATGTCGGCTATGCAATCCAGAAAATCAGCCCGCAGGAAGCACAGACGGCCTGGGAACTATATGACCAGATGCTGGCGGCAGATTAGACGCGTTGCCGACAGGCAATTGAACAACAGAGATACGCAAAACGGAGCTAAAGATGTGTGATACCTGCGGATGCAACATTACCCAGGGCAACGAACACCTGGTATCTGCCGGCGGCAAGCTTGAAAAAACCGCGGATGGGCGTGAGGCAATCACCGTTTTACATGGCCTGCTCGACGAGAACGACCACACGGCACGACACAACCGTGATCATTTCAACGCACATGGCGTCCTGGCCGTAAACCTGATGTCCTCACCCGGCGCCGGCAAGACGGCTTTGCTGGAGGCCACCATCAAGGAACTGGGCGATGAATTTCGCATGGCGGTTATCGAAGGCGACCTGGAAACTGAAAACGACGCGGAACGGATTCGCAAACACGGTGTAACGGCCATCCAGATCACCACCGGCAGCGCCTGTCACCTGGATGCGCACATGGTGCATGATGCGCTTCACGGACTCGACCTGTCTTCATTTGATATCGTCTTTATCGAGAATGTCGGCAACCTGGTTTGCCCGGCCAGCTTTGACCTGGGCCAACACAACAATGTTGTCCTGTTGTCGGTACCGGAAGGCGATGACAAACCGGCCAAATACCCGGTGATGTTCCGCACCGCTGACATGGTCATGCTGAGCAAGGCCGACCTGCTGCCGGTACTGGAAGACTTCAGCCCGGCCCGCGCCGAAGCATATTTGCGCAACCTGGCCAACCCAGCTCCGATGGTGCATGTCTCGGCCAAATCCGGAAGCGGAATGGCTGACTGGGCGCAATGGCTGCGTGAAACCATCGACCAGCACCGTCAGGATTTGCAGTCTGAGCCAGCCGCCCGGTCCGGGCACCATCACTCGCATGATCATGATGCCGAACAGCATCATGGTCCCGATATTTCCCAAGCCTAGTTTCGATGACCGCAACTGCCGCACAGTGGCTCCAGCGCATTCGTGAGTTGCCGCTGCAGGACAGGATCAAAATCATGAATGTCTGTGGCGGACATGAGCGCTCGATCAGCATGGCCGGTTTGAGAAGCGCCCTGCCCGCCAATATCGAATTGATTCCGGGACCTGGTTGCCCGGTCTGTATCTGTCCTGAAGAGGATGTCTATGAAGCAATCCAGCTGGCATTGAAGGAAGACCTCATCCTGGTTGCTTTCGGCGACATGCTGCGCGTACCGGTCAATGTCGGCAAATCCGAGCCACGCACACTCGCTGAAGCCAGGGCCCAGGGTGCCGATATCCGCCCGATCGCATCACCCACCGAGGCGGTCAGGACAGCGCGGGAAAATCCCGCTACACCAGTGGTGTTTTTTGCAGCGGGGTTCGAAACCACCACGGCGCCGGTGGCCTCCATGCTGGTTGAAGGTGTCCCGGACAACCTGTTCCTGTTGTTGTCCGGCCGCCTGACCTGGCCAGCCGTTGCCATGCTGCTGGATTCCGGCGAAGCCGGGTTTGATGCATTAATTGCACCCGGGCACGTCGCAACCGTCATGGGGCCGGAAGAGTGGCAGTTCGTGGTGGACAGGCACAATCTGCCGGCCGCCATTGCCGGTTTTACCAGCGAAAGCCTGCTGTCGGCGATGTACTCGGTCCTGCGTCAATTGAGCGATACCCGGTATTTCCTGGATAACTGTTACCCGGACCTGGTGCGCGAAGGCGGCAATTCATCTGCGCGCAGGCAATTGGCCAGGGCATTTGACGTCGGTGACGCTAACTGGCGCGGTGTCGGCAGCATTGCCAACTCGGGCTACTTCATCTCTTCTGAATACGAGCGGCATGACGCACGCAAAAGATTCCCGGGTTACGCCGACAATGCGCGCAAGCGCGCAGGGGAGATGCCGCCGGGTTGTGATTGCGCAGGCGTGGTGCTCGGCAGAATCTACCCCAATGAGTGCCGTTTGTACGGCAAGGCCTGCGTTCCGCGCAGTCCCATCGGGCCCTGCATGGTTTCGGATGAGGGCGCCTGCCGGATCTGGTGGGCCAACGGTATACGTGAGCAGGTCAATCTGAAAAAACGGCAGGCTAACAGCTAGCCCGCTCATCGATGAGAAAGGAACGGCAGCAGGAGGCCAAAACAATCATCCTGACAGGTGTGGTCCAGGGCGTTGGTTTCCGGCCGTTCATTTACCGTCATGCCCTCGACTGCCAGCTGCATGGCTGGGTGCGTAACTCATCCGGGCGGGTTGAAGTGTTCGTGCAGGGAAAACCCGAACGACTACAGCAGTTTCTCGACACACTTATCGATAGCGCGCCGCCGCTCTCACGACCGGTTCTCGAGTCTGTCATACAAGCCGATTGTTCTGAATCCGTCGGGTTCAGCATATTGACCAGCCACGCCGATCCAGACGCAGACATTCACCTGCCCGCAGACCTCTTTACCTGTGTGGACTGTCTGCAGGAACTGAATGACCCGGCAGACCGCCGCTTCCGCTACCCGTTTATCAACTGCACCCAATGCGGGCCACGCTACACGCTGATCGAGGCGCTACCCTACGACCGCCCCAACACCAGCATGGCAGGGTTCCCCCTGTGCAAGTTGTGTAACGAAGAATATACCGACCCGCTCAAGCGGCGCTATCACGCCGAGCCGGTGGCCTGTGCACAATGCGGTCCGGCACTGACTTTCAATGAGGAAGGCAAGAACCCGGTTTTCGGCAACGAACCTTCCTTGCAAGCCACAATCGAAGCATTGGCCGCCGGAAAGACACTGGCCATCAAGGGTATCGGCGGCTATCACCTGGTATGCGATGCCCGTAGCTGTGAAGCAGTCAACCATTTGCGAGAAAGAAAACCACGCCCGCATAAGCCATTGGCAGTCATGTTTCCAGCCGCAGCGGGTGACGAACTCGATGTCATTGAGAGCTACCTGTCACCGAGTGAACCAGAAGCACAACTGCTGGTATCGCCGGCACGGCCCATCGTCCTGGTCCGCAAAAAACCGGGCACCGACCTGTCACCCGGCATCGCCCCGGGATTGAATGAAATCGGTGCGATGCTCCCATACAGCCCATTGCACCATACGCTGCTGAGAGATTTTGGGGCACCGCTGGTTGCGACCTCCGCCAATCTGAGCGGCGAGCCCGTGTTGACGGAAAATGCGGATATAGAACAGCGGTTGTCACATGTCGCTGACGGTTATCTGCACCACGACAGGCCTATCGTCCGGCCCGCTGATGATCCGGTAATACGGGTCATCAATCGGCAAGCGTCACCTATACGCCAGGGTCGTGGCCTCGCACCCGTGGAAATAGAACTGCCCTTCAAGCTGCAGAGGCCGCTGCTGGCCACCGGTGCGCAAATGAAAAATACCGTGGCCCTGGCCTGGGACAGGCGGATTGTGGTCTCCCCGCACATCGGGGAAATGGACAGCCTGCGCAGCCTGCAGACGTTTGAACAATGCATCACCGACTTGCAGAACCTATACCAGGTCAAGGCCGAACACATTGTTTGTGACGCCCATCCCGGATTTACCGCGTCACGCTGGGCGCGTCAGCAAGACCTGCCGGTCAGCTCGGTCTACCATCACCACGCACATGCATCTGCCGCCTATGTCGAAGCGCTGCTGGATGCTGCTGACCTTGATGACATGCTGGTGTTCACCTGGGACGGCGTCGGGCTTGGCCCGGATGACACGCTCTGGGGCGGCGAAGCACTGCTCGGCAAGCCCGGACAGTGGCGGCAGGCCGGCAGTTTCCGGCCGTTCAGGCTACCCGGCGGTGAACGCGCTGGCCGCGAACCCTGGCGCAGCGCGGCGGCACTTTGCTGGGAGTCCGGGCAGCAATGCACGTTGGCTGAAGCCGCTGACCCCCTGCTGTTCAGCTTTTGGCAGCAGGGCAGAAACGCACCCGCAACCAGCGCAGTTGGACGCCTGTTTGATGCGGCTGCTGCACTGACGGGGGTGTGTACCCGTGCCAGTTTTGAGGGCCAGGGACCGATGTTATTCGAGGCGCTCGCCGCCGGTTACCCGAATATTGATGACGTCCCCGTGACCCGGCTCGGGATATCATGCAAAGATGGTGTCTGCCTGGCGGACTGGGCAACATTGATACCGGTGTTGATCGATGAATCCATATCCACGGCAGAACGCGCCGCAAGGTTTCATGTTTCCATGGCTGATACACTGCTGCGCCTGGCGTTGCGTTTGCGAGAGCAGACCGGCGTCAATGCCATCGGGCTTGCCGGCGGGGTTTTCCAGAACCGGGTCCTGACGGAACAAGCCATCTCGCTTCTGGACAATGCGGGATTTAGAACAACCATGCCTTTGTTGGTGCCTGTCAATGACGCGAGCATCAGTTTTGGACAAATTGCCGATCACGGATACAACAAGGGATGAGCCATATGCAAGACACCCATATTTCACTGGCCCATGGCAATGGCGGCCGCTACATGCGGGAACTCATCGAGGCGATTTTTGCCCGGCACCTGGCCAATGACAGGCTCGACGTGCAGGTCGATTCCGCCAGCTTGTCACTGGATTCCCGTGATGTGATATTCACCACCGACGGGTTTACGGTCAAGCCACTGGAGTTTCCCGGCGGAGATATCGGTTCGCTGGCCGTTCATGGAACCGTCAACGACCTGGCGGTTGCCGGCGCCGTCCCGCAGTACCTGAGCCTGAATGCGTTTATTGAAGAAGGCCTGGAAATCGCCCGGCTTGACCGCATTATCAGCAGCCTCGCTGCTGCTGCCAGCGAGGCAGGTGTCAAGGTTGTTGCCGGTGACACTAAGGTGCTGCAGCGCGGTGAAGGCGGTGGCCTGTACCTTGCCACGACCGGCATTGGCCGCAAAGATCCTGGTTTTGATCTTGGCCTCGACAAAATCCGGGATGGTGACATCATGCTGGTCAGCGGTTCAGTGGGAGACCACGGAATTTCAGTATTGCTGGCCCGGGAACAATTCGGTTTGCGCGGCGACCTGCGCTCCGATTCGGCCAGTGTTCTGCCGCTCACGCAGGCGCTCTCCGGGATGCCTGGTTTGCGTTTCATGCGTGATCCGACACGTGGAGGACTGGCAACGGTATGTCACGAACTTTTGCGGGCAACCGGATTGGGAAGCCGTATCCGGCAAGCCCATATCCCCATCAGCGACCCCGTGCAGTCGGTCTGCGATATGCTGGGTTACGACCCGCTGTTCCTCGCCTGTGAAGGCAGGGTCGTGGCTATCGTTGACCCGCATGAAGCGGAGCAGGTTTTGGCGACATGGCGGAATCTGCCGGGTGGCGAGAACGCCACCATCTTCGGGCAACTGCAGGCGGAACTTTCCCACGTCATACTGGAAACCGATCTGGGCGGCGAGAGAATTCTGGAAGAACTGGAGGATGATCCTCTGCCGAGGATTTGCTGAGCGGTCAAATACGACACATCAGCGGTCAGTGACCCGCCCGTCATTCCCGCGCAGGCGGGATTCTGCTGGGTTTGGTAGATCACCGCTGGGAAATGGGCAATTCTATGCACGGTTGTGGGAGGTCCCCGCTTTCGCGGGGATGACGGTGGGTCTACAATGTGTCATATACATGTTTGCAACTGGTAGCAGGTCTGGGAGCCAATGAACACAACAACTGTCATCCGCAATGCGCGCCTGGTCAACGAAGGCCAGGTACTGGAATCCGATGTGCTGCTCAAGGACGGCAGGATTGAGAAAATCGCCGGCGGGATCGAAGCGCCGGCGGGTGCCCTGCTGATTGACGCCAACGGGCGCCACCTATTGCCGGGTATGATCGATGACCAGGTTCATTTTCGCGAACCCGGACTCACGCACAAAGGTGATTTTTACTCGGAATCACGTGCCGCAATCGCCGGCGGCGTCACCAGCTACATGGAAATGCCGAATTCTAAGCCACCGACTACCGATGCCGAACAACTGGAATGGAAATACGCACGCGCAGCTGAGACATCCGCCGCAAACTTCGGTTTTTATTTTGGTGCAACCAACGACAATATCGAAAACATAAAGGCCATTGATCCTGCATCAACCTGCGGCGTCAAGGTGTTCATGGGCGCTTCCACCGGCAACATGCTGGTGGACAATGAATCAACCCTGGCGGCGATTTTCAGGGAATCACCGGTCATCATCGCAACCCACTGCGAATCGACGCCAATGATCACCGCAAACCTGAAGCGGGCCATGGCTGAATTCGGTAAAAACATACCCGTCACTGAACACGCAAAAATCCGCAGCGAAGAAGCCTGTTATGCCTCAAGCGAACTGGCCGTAGCGCTGGCCAACAAGTACAGCGCCCAGTTACACGTCTTGCATTTGTCCACGGCCCGCGAACTGAGCCTGTTCAAGCCCGGCCCGATGAGCGGCAAGGATATAACCGCCGAAGCCTGTGTCCATTTTCTGCATTTTGACGAATCACAATATGCGCAATATGGCAACCGCATCAAGTGCAACCCGGCGATCAAGAGCGCAAACGATAGGGCGGCGTTGATTGAAGCGGTCGCCGATGGCCGCCTGGATATCATTGCCACCGATCACGCACCGCATACCAGCGAGGAAAAAGCCGAGGAAAGCTACCTGTCGGCACCATCGGGTCTGCCCCTGGTGCAGGATGTTCTGGTGGCCGCTCTTGAGCTTGTGCACGATGGCAAACTTGACCTGCATACCGTTGTCCGGGGTGTTACCCATAACCCGGCCAGGCGTTTCAGCGTGGTTGACCGGGGCTTCATCCGCGAAGGCTATCATGCCGACCTGGTCCTGGTTGATATGCATGGCACGACAGAGGTCACCAATGAAAAAGTCCTGTCACGCTGTGGCTGGTCCCCATTCGAAGGCCGGCGATTCAAAAGCCGCATTGATGCCGTCTGGGTGAATGGCGCACTCGCCTTTGACGGCAACCAGGTGATCGAGCATGGCGCCGCCCAGCGTTTGCAGTTCAACCACAAGCCTCGTTGAACGATTCTCAGATCCGGGCCGGTCTGTGTGCCGGCCCTGCCATGTCCCGGTAGTGACCGAACCCGTATAGGCCAGGTTGGCCGTTGAAGCGGCCTGGCACTGCCATCAATCATTGCAAAGCCCGTGGGAAAGTGTCGGCGGCCCCGGCCTTTACCGGGATGACTTTGGGCCTTTTATGGTAACCTGCCATTCTTTTAATAAGAGAGAGAATTATCCATGGGATTTCTGCAAGGAAAACGCGCGTTGATCGTCGGTGTTGCGAGCAAACGTTCAATCGCCTGGGGTATCGCTGAAGCAATGCATCGCGAGGGAGCTGAACTGGCCTTCACCTACCAGACTGAAAAACTGAAGTCGCGGGTCGAGCAAGTTGCTGAAGTTTGTGAGTCTGACATCATTATTCCATGTGATGTCGCCTTTGATGAACAAATCGAAAATGCCTTCACTGAGCTTGGCAAGCACTGGGACAGTTACGATATTTTAGTGCACGCAGTCGGCTTTGCGCCGCGCGAGCAACTGGTCGGTGATTACATGGATGCGGTCACGCGCGAGGGTTTTCAGATTGCGCATGACATCAGTTCCTACAGCTTCGTCGCATTGGCGAACGCCGGCAGGAAAATGATGCAAGGCCGCAATGGTGCCCTCCTGACACTGACCTACATGGGCGCTGTGCGGGCTATGCCCAGTTATAATGTCATGGGCCTTGCCAAGGCCAGCCTGGAGGCAAATACGCGCTACATGGCCCAGAGCCTTGGCCCTGAAGGACACCGTGTTAACGCCATTTCCGCCGGACCGATCAAGACACTGGCTGCTGCGGGTATCTCGCAGTTCCGTAAAATGCTCGATCACGTGCAGGGAACGGCCCCTCTGAGAAGAACCGTGACGATCGACGATGTCGGCAACGCGGCTGCGTTCTTGTGCTCGGACCTCGCTGCGGGCATTACCGGGGAGATCACGTATGTAGATGCGGGATACAACATCCTGGGCATGGCGGAACTCGGGAGTGATGCCTGAAAACCACCAAAGTCAAAAATCAGCAGGTAAAAAAATCCCGGCACATGCCGGGATTTTTACTTAACGGACAATAAAAAGTTCAACTGCTCTACTTGATGCGGTCCTCGAAAACTTCGATATCCGCAGCTGCCCGAAGCTGCTTCATCATTGCCGAGCCCTCCTGGCTGGCATAGCCATTGGCAATGACACGCTCGTATTGCTGCTGGGCCATCAAAGCATCGCCCTCCAGGGCACCGGGTACGACAGTTTCCAACTCAACCACGGCAAAACCGTTGCTGGTGGGCAGAACGGCCTGGACGGTCTCGCCTTCTGCAGGGGCCTGCAAGCGGAATACCTCCTGCACCAGTGTTGCATCGGGTTCGAACGCATTGCGGCCAATGGACTCGTGACGCCCAAATTCAAGGCCGGCGTCAACAGACAATGTTTCAAGCTCGCCTGCCCCGCTCTGCAGGGCATCGGCCAAGCCGGTTGCGATGGCCTTCGCGTTCTCGCGGGCCAGGTTTTCACGCAGGGTAGATACTATCTGGTCCTGGACTTCTTCCAGCGGCTTGAGGGCCACGGGCAGATGTTCACGCAACCTGATCATCACCAGGCGGTTCTCGTCCAGGTTGACCGGGTCGCTGACCGAACCCTGCAGCAGGACCAAGTCGGAATAAGCCGCCTCGACCACATCGGGGTTCGCTGAAATACCCTCGCCGCCGGAGCGGGTAAACGGACCGGCCACTTGAATGGGCAGTTCCATTACCAGCGCGGCGCTTTCAAGCGTGGTCGGGTCTTCATAAACCAGGTCAACGAGCCTGTCGGCTTGCTCCAGGAAGGCCCGTGCAGCGTTTTCTTCTTCATATTCCCTGACAAGGGTCGTCCTGGCCTCTTCGAAAGTCATGCCGGTGGATTCACGGATGTCCCGCAACTGGATGACATGCCAGCCAAAGCCGGTTTCGACCGGATCGGATATCGGCGCTTCGAGGGTCAGCTCGTACATGGCATTTTCAAATGCCTTGACCATGACACCCGACTCCACCCAACCGAGGTCACCGCCGGAGGCTGCAGAACCCTGGTCTTCGGAGAATTCAGTTGCCAAACCGGCAAACTCCTCACCGGCCCGGGCACGTTCTGCAAGGTCTTCAGCTGTTTGCCTTGCGGTTTCTTTTTCGGCCTCACCCGCATCGGCCGCTACGGTAATCAGGATATGGGACACCTGCCGTTGTTCCGGACTGATAAAGCGGGCCTGTTGCGCTTCGAATTGCTCACGCAAAATATCATCTGCCGGTGGCGGGCCTACCGGTAACGCCGCTGCGTCCAACTCGACGTATTCGATGATGACCTGCTCTTCCGATTGGTAATCATTGGTATGGGCGTCATACCAGGCGACAATTTCCTCTTGCGAGAACTCCGGCGCAGGGTCGGCTGTTTCGGCAGCGACCAGCACCGCACTGAAGGTTCTTTTCTGGTCAATCAGTGCGACAAATTCTTCTACTTCAGTCGGCGTGGCGATACTGCTTACCGAGATACTTTTAGGTAACTGGGTAAATACGAACTGGGCGCGCATTTCATTCTGGAACTGTTTCGGAGTAAGTCCCTGTGCGAGCAACCTGCTCTGGTACACATCGGCGTTGAACTGTCCATCTACCTGGAAGGCCGGTATGTTCCGGATTTCCTCGGCCAGCGTATCGTCATCAACGTCAAGGCCCATCGACTGGGCTGCTTGCGTGATCAACTCCTGGTCTATCAGACTTTCGAGATGCTCACGACGCATAACCAGTTGATCAAACTGCACCGGATCGTAGGCGGCGCCCATGATGGACTGCATGCGCCGGCGGTAATTGGAGTAACTCTGGTTGAAATCATTGAATGTGATTTCCGTATCGTTGACCCTGGCAACGTTATTTCCGCCGCTGGCAGTGAAGTATTCATTCACCCCGACCAATGCGAAAGGAACTATTAAAATTCCAAGAATCGCGAAGGCAAGAATTCCAGTCAGTCTTTCACGAATGGATTGAAGAACCATGCTTTACAACCTTTCCAATTTTCAAAAGCAGATAAGAAAAAGGCGCCTGGAAGGCGCCCTTGTCTTTCATAGTGGCGGAGTGGACGGGACTCGAACCCGCGACCCCCGGCGTGACAGGCCGGTATTCTAACCAACTGAACTACCACTCCACGTACGATGGTGGGTGCTGACGGGCTCGAACCGCCGACCCTCGCCTTGTAAGGGCGATGCTCTCCCAGCTGAGCTAAGCACCCCCGATCGAAGGCGCGCTAGTTTACGGCATCTTTAAGGGCTTTACCAGCCTTAAATGAAGGATTGTTAGACGCCTTGATCTTGATAGTTTCGCCAGTCCGAGGGTTACGTCCCTTACGAGCTTCACGATGCTTAACAGAGTAGGTACCAAAACCGACCATGGAAACGGTGTCACCGCTTTTAAGGGCGTCAGTCACAGCCGAGGTAAAGCCATCGAGGGCCTTGCCAGCGTCCGATTTGCTGAGACCAGAATTCGACGCGATTGCGTCAACTAAATCAGATTTGTTCATTAATGCACTCCATATTTTTTAAGTGTCGAAATTTTAAGTGATAAGACTTGGGTACGACCTTCAGCGTCTAACCCCCACTGAAAAATGCGCCGGTCGCGAAAGTTGCCTGAACTCCCGCAAAACCTTACAAATCAAGGCCTGCAAGCCGAACGTCATGTTAATACACCACTCTGCTGCGGCGCAACAGGAATCGCACTCCGAGACAACTTTTTGCATTAATATTTTGCGCCAAGCACTTCAAATAACTCGGAAGAATGAATTTATCGGGAATTGATAAATCTTGTCACAAGCCGTCCTAAAATTTCCACAGTGGTAAAAATTGCCGATCAACGACGCCTTACTTCGATACAGCAAACGGCAACTATTCCGATTTTCAGTGCGGTCTGACTTCCTTTTCTGTCACGTCGGACAACGAGGCCTTCGATTCAACGCTGGCAGTTTTTGGTTTCGGCATTTCAGCAAGTGCAATTTCGAGCACTTCATCGATGGTCGAAACCGGGTGAATTTCCAGTTTTCGCAAGACGTTTTTCGGAATTTCTGCCAGGTCCTTTTCATTCTCCTCGGGAATAATGATAGTCTGTATTCCACCCCGGTGGGCCGCCAGCAGTTTCTCTTTCAAACCTCCGATCG
>Ga0316201_10003322_pt1 | contig 11834 bp, 10 predicted proteins | sample CS6wburrow_MG_FD_204516 | JGI IMG/M metagenome (GOLD analysis project Ga0316201, IMG submission 204516) | Coastal sediment microbial communities from Delaware Bay, Delaware, United States - CS-6 worm burrow | ecosystem: Environmental > Aquatic > Marine > Coastal > Sediment | place: USA... | reverse complement strand
TAATTAAATATTAATTATGAGGTGCGATAATGAATTCAACATGGTTAGTTGTAGCTGATAATAGTAGGGCCCGTATTTTTTCAATGGAATCTCGTACCGGGCCAATCGAAGAGATCAAAAGCATCGTCCACACAGAAGCCCGATTGCGTGAGCAAAATATGACCAGTGACCTGCCCGGGCGTGCCAGCGGTAACAGCGGAGGGGCCGGTCATTCCTATCAGGATGAAACCAGCCCCAAAGAGCAGGAAAATATAAACTTCGCAAAGGAGATCGCCAATGAACTGGATGCCGCACGTAAAGGCAACAAATACAAACAGTTTGTACTGGTTGCAGCGCCAAAGTTTTTAGGCAATCTGCGCAATCAAATGTCCCCGCAGACACAGAAACTATCATGTTTTGAACTGGCAAAAAACCTGGCACATTTGAACGCCACAGAAATTCGCGAGCACTTACCCGAGCGTTTACCCAGTTTATAGTTTTATTTGCTGGCGATTTTTACTGTCGTTTTTAATTAAGCGTCATTACGACGACTGCATCCTTGCATTTATCGTAATGACGCTCAATACTGGTTAAGTCAGTTTTTATTAATTACCTTGATTAAGCTATCAAGCTGCAGCGCTTCTTCCGTATTTACGGAAATCGCCGTCTTTAATTCATCTTCATGCAAAGGCATCCAGTGCAATAGCTGATGCTCCAGTACCGCAAGATCCGCATCGGAAACATCGTTTTTTCTTGCTACGATACGCTGTCGTAATACTGCTGGCGGCGCCGTTACTTCTAAAACAAGATAGCCAACGCGCAATCTTTCGGCAAGCTGCTGAAACGGTTGACGCTGCTCATGTTTCAAAAACGCGGCATCAATAATAACGCTGTAACCCGCACTGACTACCTGCAACGCAAGTTCAAGCAGTTTTGCATAGGTCTGTTGCGAGGCCTGCGCTGAATAAATGCCTTGATCAATTTCATTTGCAGCTTTGTCACTTGATGCTATCGAAAACAGTCGCTTGCGCTCGACATCAGAGCGAATGCGTATCAAGCCCATGGCGTCCAGCAGTTGCTGCGAGACGGTACTTTTTCCAGAAGCAGATAAACCCCGCATGATAATCAGTTTCGGTATTGCCTGTTGTGTATAAACCTTTGCCAGCTCGAGGTAGGACTCGAAGTCTGCAACTGCCTGTACCCTCTCCTGCTGTGTAATATTTTTCTGTTCGAGACGCAAGGCATTCACCTTGGCACGTACCAATGCGCGATAACAAAGATAGAACGGCAAAACAGCAAGACCAGCATAATCACCGGTGGCTTGAAGATAGCTATTGAGAAAACGATTGGCCAGTTGAGGTTGTTTTCGATCCTGCAAGTCCATGACCAGAAATGCCACTTCACTGATGACATCAATCCAGCGTAATTGTGAATTAAACTCTATGCAGTCGAACGCCACCGGACCACCGTTTAGCCATAACAGGTTACGCAAATGCATATCACCATGACATTCGCGAATAAAACCATCATGTTTGCGTTGTTCGAAAACGGGCTTCAGTTTGACAAAAGCAGACTGGCTCCACGACTGCAGCATTGTCAGTGTCTCGTCGTACTTCCCGGTATCCAGATGTTCTCTAATCTGAATAAAATTTTCTTCGACCGGTTGATACACTGCGTGGTTATTTCCATAGTCCATTGAGTCATCAGCGATATCAATCGCCTGATGAAAATCCGCAACCATTCGCGCGATCGCATCCATGTGTTCGACATTGAGTTTACCGGCAGCCAGCCGGTGGTCTAGCTGGGCAGATTGCGGAAACTGCGCCATTTTAACCGCGTACTCAAATACCTCACCGCTGCCGTTAATCACCGGTTTATCCGGGACGCCAGAAATAGTAACCACATCCAGATATATGTCTGGTGCCAGCCTGCGGTTCAAAGACAGTTCATTGAGGCAAAAGGTGTGCCTCTTTTCCAGCGTAGAAAAATCGAGAAAACCAAAGTTGACCGGCTTTTTAATTTTGTAGGCAAAATCACCGGTAAGTAAAACGCAGGAAATATGCGTTTCAATGAGCTCTATCTTTTTAACCGGATGGTCATAAACTTCCGGCTTCATCATACTTGATATATCGAATTTCATAATCTAATTATTAAACCAGCGATTATTGAATCAGTTATTATCGGATAACTGTCAGGAAAACCCTATCTTATACTCAGTTTGTCCGATAATGAAAAAAGTATGTATTTAACAAACCAACACAAATTATTCATTAATTTTCATGCTCAATTTATAACGATAGTTATGCATTCATTAAGCCATGACGAATGGCAAGACGTGTTAAACCGGCAATATCGTTGATACCCAGTTTATTTTTCAAATGCGTGTAATGGTGACCCACGGTTTTAGGACTCAGGTTAAGCAACTCAGCAATCTCATTCACCGATTTACTGTCTGCCAGGAGAAGAAACACCTCGAACTCCCTGGGCGATAATATGGATAACGAATCGCCATCCTCTGCGTTTCTTGATTTCACCAGGTATGGCATCATCTCCTGCCCGACATACAATGCACCCGATGCAATTTGTCGAACAGCATCAATCATAACCTGTGAAGCGCTGCGTTTTGATATGTAACCAAGGACACCAAGATCGAGTGCTCGCGTCAGGTAAACCTCATTTTCGTAAACACTAAAAACAAGTATTTTTGCATTATTATCCTTAGCCAGAATTTTACGACTTGCTTCCAGGCCATCAATACCAGGCATTGAAATATCCATCACCAGGACGTCTGGCTGATATTCGAAAAAACGCGTGTACGCTGACTCACCATCCTCGGCTTCTGCCACAACGGTTATGTCTGGAGTTGCTTCCAGTAATCGACAATAGCCCGCCCGAACCACTTCATGATCATCTGCCAACAACACACTTATGTTTTTGCTTGTCATGGACTACTCGCTGTAAGCAAGTGGGATATGGATAAAAACTCGAAAGCCTTCGCCACTTGATGTTTCATAAAAAAAAGTACCGTTCAAGGCCTGTATTCGTTCACGCATACCGATAAGTCCCAGGCCCATGCCATGAGCAGAGGCATTTTTGTCCATGCCAATACCATCATCATCAATAGTGAGATGCAGATTTTCCGCATCGTTGTTTAGTTCGATATTCACCTGCGTCGCAGACGCATATTTTACAATGTTTGTCAGGCATTCCTGAACAATACGATAAATGGTTATGTTGGTACGCTCTCCCAGGTCGGATAAATCACCAGTAAAATCATGTATACACTTTGTTTTCGGATTGCGTTTATTCCAGGCATGAATTTCATCCTTCAACGCTTCGACAAGTCCAAGATTATCTAAAACACTGGGACGAAGCAGGTGCATCATGGAATGAACCACATCATAAATATGCGCAGAAACAGTTAAAATAGCTTCGGCACTGGTAATCACCCGCTGGTCATTTTTAGGTGACAAATCCCTGATGGATTCCGCATCAGCCTGAATTGCCGTGATGCATTGACCCAGCTCATCATGAAGTTCCCGGGCAAGATGTTTACGTTCTTCCTCCTGGACTTCAAGTGACTTTTGTATCAATAACCTGTTTTCGCTGAGCAGTTGTTGTGTTCTTTTTTCTTCCAGCAACAGCTGCCGGGTTCTTTTAGAAACTTCGGCAACCATGTTATTAAAAGCCATCGCTGTCTTACCAACCTCGTCATCTGTTTCAGTGGGCACACTAACAGAATAGTTTCCAGCTTCGACTTCGGCAGCAGCCTTTGAAAGCATAGCCAGTCTTCGAGTCAGACCCAAACCGATAAAAATAGTCACCGTAATCGTCAAAATAATTTCTATCAGGGCGATCGTGATACCGCGATTACGCGATGCATTAATCGCATCATCCATCAGTGAAAGCGAAAAACCCATTAACACACGCCCCATGGGCTGGTCTGCCACCTTGATCTCCTGTGCAATATCATAAACCCCATCATGAACCTGCGCCGGATGTAGATCGATGGCAGCTCTATCCTCCGGTGTCACCGTTCCCAACGCAATAACAGTATTGTCATCCCGATCAACAACAACAATATAAGATAGCTCTTTATAGCTAATGATATTACTGAGATAGTCTTTCAATGTGGCATAGTCCACCGCCACCATGTAATTGCCTGAAGAGTTGGCAATCTGCTGAATCATGCTTGTCGCCGTATCTCTAAGTCGGTCAGTGTGTGTCGAATGAATAATGGAGATATTGTTCCACACCAGCAACGACAGCATAATAATTTCGATGCTAACAATGCTCGCAATCAGTCGAAAGCGCAGTGAATGAAATAACGGGGAGTTATACAGCATCATGTTTTATTGGCTTAGCAAATCGCTAATTTTTTCGTATGCCTCTGGACTTGCCTGCTTGAAACCAGAGAAACTATTGTGACTCAATGCTGCCTTGCCTTCTGTTGATGTTGCCATTTGTAACAGCAGCTCGGCTATTTCAGCTGCACAGCTTTCACTGATTCTCGGACTTACACTAATCGGAATGTGTGGTGTACTTTCCGTTTTCGCGATAATGCGCATATTTTCTTTTACCCGTGCACTGGCAGCGGCATATGGAGGCTGCATCAAAGCGGATGCATCAGTAACTCCATGATAGGAGGACAGCAGAGAAGCGTCATGTGAAGGCGTGCTAACCATCGTAAGGTCCACATCGGGATCAATACCTGCATCAGTCAGGTGTTTTCTCACCAGCAAGGTTGCCAGTCCTGCCGGATGCACCGTCGCCAGCTTTTTCCCCAGCAGATCATCAAGCTCATGAATCTGACTGTCACGCGGCGCAACAATTACCGCCCACATACCCGGCGAATCAACACCAGCAATTAATCGATAACCGGCCTGGCTGTGTGCCTGTGGATAGAAATGCGGTGCAGTAAACAGGATATCATAACGCTGATTTTCGTTTGTGCGTCGTGCGAATTCGACAAAGTTAGGCGCAGTTTCAATGCGAACAGGAACCTGAAGATTTTTAGAGAGATAATGCGCTATCGGTGAAAATTGAATGACCAGCTGTTCAGCACTGACAAAGGGAAGAATGCCAAAAACAACCGGGCTGGCATCGCTACAGGTCGGCGCCTCTTTCGCGACCAGTGAAAACGGATAACACAGTAGCAGCCAACAATAAATGACAGGGGGGAATTTTCTCAATCCTGTTAAAAAAACATGCCTGATGTGAAATAAATGCAACTTATTAAGGCCTAAAGTGATTTACGTATATAGTTTGCAAAAAGATACAGTGCAGAGACGGTTAAGTATATCGGTTTATTCACTGTCATTTTTGTGCAATAAATTTTGCGCAATAAAAAGGGCGACTAAAAGCCGCCCTGTAAAACACCCTTAACACACAGGTTTAATTATGATGATCGACGTGTCCACTAAAGAAGCTTGGGCCCGCACCAAATGGTGGCTGCACCAGAGTTACGTCCGGTGTATTATGCGGCTGCCCGATTTGCTCACTTTCAGGTTGCGGCAGATTACCCGGATTTTTTGAATCCACGGTAGTAACACGGCCCTGACCAACACCAAACTGTGCTTCAGTGACTTTGTTGTCCGGCAGACTATCCAGGTAGCGACGTAACGCATGCACAGGGTGCAGGAAGTTATTCGGTGCAACCTGTTTAACATTAGGGCCGATTATTATGCCTTCACTGTTAACTGGCTCAGCCAGTGAAATTTCACTGGTGTAGTCATCTGCATCAGCTAACTGGAAGAACTTGTGATTTGCACCACCGCCAGTACGGCAGACATCATCCAGTGGATTGCCGTGCCCGTAACAGGAAGCAAATACATAACGTTTGCCCAGGTCCAGTGTTGTACCGCCGATTTTTGTTTCCACAACACGACTGCCTGAACTGCTGAACGGTCTGTTTTTAAGATCGATTTTCTGCTCCATGTTGGCAAGGCCGAGATACCAGCCACCACGCTGCATGAATACATTACGATCAAACACTGCACCAAGAATAGTATTCAGACTGTTCTGGATAGATTGACCCGAGAAGTCAGCAATGTTGACAGCAGGTGCGATCGGGAACCAGGTGTACAGGTCACGTAAAGTAATAGCACTGCCTGGCAATACGGCGTTACCAAAACGGAAACCATTTGCCATGGAAACGTCCACACCATTTGCCCAGCTAGGGGGAAGATCTATACCACTATTATTATTTAAGACAGCTTGATTAGAGACAGCCAGAATGCCATCAGCAATAAAGTTGTTCAGTGTATCTTCCAGTACATGATGTCTCAGCAATAACGTATCGGTATAACCAACCACCGTGTCCAGATCATCAGTAAGCTGCAGACCTCTCACTGCAGGGTTAAGAAAACCGCCCGGCATGAAAGTGTGGCGAATAATTTCACCATCAGCACCCGCAACAAAGTCTTCTTCCATGGCAGCAACCAGTTGCGCCATAGCAGGGTCTTCTGCAACTGATTCATCAACAGCAATGGCTTCCCAGTTGAAATCAACAATTTCGCCGCGGCTCATTTCAAGATCAAGTCGACCAACATACATATCACGATTGGTTTCGACAACAATAGTAGCGCCACGAGCAAGTTGCCTATGCTCACCTCTGCTTAGTGGTTTACCCGGTCTGGTCCTGGTCACCTTCTTTTTTGTGACCAGCAAAGCACCCAGGGTTACTTCATGGGTATGGGCTGAATACATCACGTCGATATCTTTAAAGCTTTGCGCAATCTTGATGTTCTGCGAAAGACCAAGTTCGGACTGCACAACGATAACGTCAGCACCCAGACCTTTGACTGTCTCGATCAGACCAGGAAGTTCATCTACGCCCTGGGTAAAACGAAAGGTAATATTAAATGTATCAGCCTGTTGCGGAACAATAGAAGCAGTAATACCAATCACAGCAATTTTAGTACCGTTACGTTCCAGCATTTGATAAGCCGGTAATACTGGTGAACCGTGGAGTCCTGGTGGCAATGGAGCCGCGTTATAGAGATTCGCTGCCACCGCCGGGAAGTTTGCCTTGATCACACCCAGACCTTCAGGCGTTGGGTTAGGTGCAGTCGCGATATTTTCACTACAGCTATAACCGCTGGCTTCATCGGTAAGACCGGCGATAACAGGTACATCATCACAGCTAATGTAACCGGACATGGTACGAATATTACCCGGAATCGTTGGTTTCGGACCGAAGGTGGTAAAACGATTACGGAAAACCGCAGCACCGTAACCAAAGTCCCAGTTACCCGGAGTAAACACATCGATACCAAAAGCATTCATCGGTATCATCATGGCATCACCCACGGTAAACATGGCTTCTGCACTGCCATGGGTCAAATCACCAGTGGAAAGCAAAACAGCGTCAGGATTATCCGCACGGATACCATTTACCACCGTTTTCAGGCGGGCAAGGCCACCTGAACTGGCGGACTCATATTCGCTACCATCCGGGTTTTTCATAATCGCAGCATGCGGCACCAAGGTACCGTGCAGATCACCCATTTCAATGAGCGTGATAATATCATCATCACTGGCAAACGCCTGCGACCCAAGTGCACTCATCGTGAGCGCAACAGATAACAGAGTTTTGCAACCTGTCAAAGGCTGTTTCTTTTGTTTCATTTTTATTCTCCACATTTTTGTTTCATTTGAGCAGGCAACAATGCCAGCATCATCAATGGTGTAGAGAGACTAAAGACACAAAGCCAGAGGGAATATAGGGAAATTCCCTATTCTTGTTGAGAGAATAACTTATTAGTAAGTAATGATTTACTACTTTACAAGTTAGCCGACGCTATTTATCTGGCAACAAAAAAACGCCTGGCATAACCAGGCGTATTGCTAGACATATAATTCTATGCCTTAAAGGGCACTATCAATTTTAGAAAATTATTTATTACGTAATATTTTCACCGCGTATGCAATCAAACCAACCGCAGCAAGCACGAGGACATGCTCAATATGAAGAAAACCGTGCACAGACTCATCAGCTAAATGACCTGAGTGCGCAAGTACGGTGGTTGAAGTCATTGACAATATTACCAGTGACAATTTAGAAACAAGTAAGCTTTTCATTATCGTACCTTTACGTTGATTAGTTCATTTCCATCCGGATCAGTTAAATGCACCGCACAGGCAATGCATGGATCGAAACTATGTATAGTGCGTAGAATTTCTATCGGTTGCTGTGGATCATGTAAGGTATGATTATCCTCAAGCGCAGCTTCATAAGCACCTGCAACACCGTTAGCATCACGCGGACCGGCATTCCATGTGCTGGGTACAACACACTGATAGTTTTTGATCATTTCATCTTCAATAACAATCCAGTGAGCAAGGCCACCACGAGGTGCTTCCATGAAACCAACACCCTGTGCGCTTTTTGGCCATGATGATGGCTCCCATAAAACTTCGTTAAAGGTTTTGGTATCACCCACCTTAATATTGGTAATTAAATCGTTATACCAACCCTGCATGGCATCGGCAAAAATCTTGGTTTCCAGGGTACGAGCTGCGGTACGACCCAGTGTTGAAAACAACGCTTCAACCGGCACATCCAGTTTATTCAGCGTCATGCCAACCAGTTCTTTAGTCTGATCATGGCCACTTGCATACAACATCAACACACGTGCCAGCGGTCCAACTTCCATGGCATGGCCTTTCCAGCGCGGTGATTTCAACCAGGAATACGACTGATCAACATCAAGATGATCATAGGGTGGTTTAGGACCAGTGTAGTTCAGTTTGGTCTCACCATCATAAGGATGCAGGCCAGCATCCTTACCACCTTCATAGTCATACCATGAGTGTGAAACAAATTCCTGAATCTCTTCAGGTGCATTCATGTCGACCTCATGAATTGTACTGAGATCACGATTCAAAATAGCACCGCCCGGAATCATAAATCCTGAAGGGTCATCCATACCATTAGTCGGGAAATCACCATAGGTGAGGAAGTTACCCAGACCTTCACCGCGGCTGCCCCAGTCTTTGTAGAAACTGGCAATAGCCAATGTGTCCGGAACGTAGACCTGGTCAACGAAAGTCATCATCTGGGTAATAATGTCCTGCACCTGCGCCAGTTTTTTCGCATTGATCGCAGAATCGGAATTCAGATCTATTGAGCAAGGCACCCCGCCAACAACAAAGTTAGGATGCGGATTTTTGCCGCCAAAGATAGTTTGCAGACGCGCCACATCACGTTGCCACGACAGCGCCTCCAGGTAATGCGACACTGCCATCAGATTCGCTTCCGGTGGCAGCTTGTAGGCAGGGTGCCCCCAGTAGGCTTTGGCAAAGATACCCAGCTGACCGGCTTCGACAAAACCTTTCAGTTTCTTCTTCATATCGGCGAAGTAACCGGGTGATGATTTAGGATAATTACTCAGCGACTGCGCCAGTTCCGAAGTCGCTTTCGGATCAGCACTCAACGCAGAAACAACATCCACCCAGTCCAGCGCATGCAAATGATAAAAGTGCATAACGTGGTCATGAATGTACTGTGCGCCACTCATCAAGTTACGAATCAGGTCAGCATTCTTTGGTACTTTATAAGTTAGCGCGTTTTCGACTGAACGAATCGAAGCCAGACCATGGACCAGTGTGCAGACACCGCAGATGCGTTGTGCAAATGCCCAGGCATCACGCGGGTCACGACCTTGCAAGATCACTTCGATACCACGTACCATGGTACCGGATGAATAAGCACTCGCAATTTTATTGCCATCCATCTCGGCTTCAATCCGTAAATGCCCTTCGATTCTAGTAATCGGGTCAACTACAATTCTTTCGCTTCCACCTGATTCGCTCATGTTTATTCTCTCTTCTTATGAATTCTGCTTTTGACTTTCACTTAAGACTTTAAAAAATTTGACAGTATCTCGTACTGCCACTCATTTTCCGAATGCGTTGATACTTCTTGCGAGACATCATCGATTAGTATACTTGTCTGCGCCATCCTGCTGCTCATCGCTGCCTGCCATGCCGGACTACCTGATTTCGTCTGTGCTTGCGGCGTCACCGCGGCGACGGCTGCACGAGCAACAAAATAACCCGCCTGATCCGTCCAGTTACCTTCCGAGCCACAACGTGTGTGACTGTCCTGTGTTGCCGCTTTTGCAGACTTTAGCGCACTGGCAAGTTCATCTTGCGAATCATTACTGTCAGTGGCAACTTTAACAACACGAGCCAGACGTTCATCGTTACTTAATGGAAGCACATGCTCGACAAATAACGCCGCGACGACTCTTTGCTGTATTGCATCAAGACCATGCAGCGTTTTTCTGAATTCTTCGTCATTACTTATTTGGCTCATTTCACCTTGTTCCAGAGTACTTGTCTACAACCATTAGTCTTCAGCCAGATGTTCAGCCAGCGTTTCCGTCAGACTCAATAGCGGTATATCCATGCCATATTCTTCCAGCCCATCTTCAAGATGAATGCGACAGTTCGAACAGGCACTGACAATCGCATCGGGTTTGATTGCATCAAGCTGATCTTTTTTGCGCTGGAACACTTTCAGACGGATTTCGTCGGCACGCTCATTCGAACTGACACCACCACCAGCTCCACAGCACCAGTTCATTTTTCCAGTGTCCGGCATTTCAACGAAGTTGTCAGCAATCATATTGATCAGGTTGCGGGGTTGATCTATAACACCGCCTCGACGCGAGATCTGACAGGGATCGTGATAGGTTAATTTCTGCGATTCCATACCCGTTGTTTTTAAACGGCCATCCTGACGGAACTCATCGAGTATTTCGAGAATATGCCTTACCTTGAAATTAAAAGGTTTGCCGACCAGGTTAGGTCCTTCCCAGCGAATCGCCATGTAAGCATGACCACATTCAGGACTGATCACCGTTTTAACTTTTAGTTTTGCAGCGGCATCGACAATGCGCTGCACCAGTTCCGCTGCGATATCAGCCACCCCGATCTGGATACCACTGTTGGTGGCTTCAAAGGCTTCGCTTGAAATCGTCCAGCTAACACCCGCTTTACTAAATATTTTCGCAATGGCCTCAATAAATTCCGGAAAGTTCATGATTTCCATTGAAGACAGCAGCAACATGTACTCAGCGCCTTCGACGTCAACGGGTATCTTCATGCCAGTGTCTTTTTCAACGTGTGCAATCTGCGCCAGCAATGCCGGCAACTTCACACCCATGGGACTACCGATAGTCACTGCACGTTTGGTGGCACCAATCAGCCCTTTCGGCGCATAACCAGCGGCGGCCATACCTTCGCGTGTTTTGCGAATCATCAGCGCAATATCATTACCGACCGGGCAGACCATTGAACAACGACCACACAAAGTGCAGCTGTCGTATACCAGGGTTTCCCAGTCGGCTAATAACTTCTCATCCACTTTTTTAGTCAGACCCAACATTTTTCCGACACGACCAAACAATGTGTATTCCGACTTCCAGATACGGCGCAAAGGTTCCGTCTTGTTGATTGGCGTGCGTTCCGGATCATCGGTTTCCGTATAAAACAAACAGGCGTCGGCACACATACCACAATGCACACAGCTGCTAAAAAATGCAGCAACTGTTGAATCAACCTGTTCTTTTAAAGCATGAATACCTTTTTCCAGTGATGCACTCATGATTCGACTCCACGGTAACCTGAGATAGCGCCGTTATACCAGCGCGCCATAATTAAAGTAAAAGCATGCATTAGCTTGGTGAATGGGAAAATCACCATCAGTAACTCCACACTTAATATATGAATACCCAGCATTGTCGGTCCAGCCATGCCAATGCGATGAAAGGCCATGTAGCCAGTGACCAGTGGTGCAATAGTGACAAACCAGACCAGCAGGTCTTCGAAGTTAGTCAGGTAACGCA
>Ga0316201_10003321_pt1 | contig 11834 bp, 13 predicted proteins | sample CS6wburrow_MG_FD_204516 | JGI IMG/M metagenome (GOLD analysis project Ga0316201, IMG submission 204516) | Coastal sediment microbial communities from Delaware Bay, Delaware, United States - CS-6 worm burrow | ecosystem: Environmental > Aquatic > Marine > Coastal > Sediment | place: USA... | reverse complement strand
TCAGTTCGGCCGCAACGATCAGCAAGGCACCGGTGATGAATTGATGCTGGTTAAAACCGACATGCGCCTTCAATGAATCCCCCCCGGATTCTAGCAATCGCCCTCCGTCTCGATGTGAAAATTGCAGACACGATTTCAATGCCTTAACAAAACACCCGAATTTTCGCTTTTGCGCTTGCAGTTCGTCCAATAGCTGGTTTAATGCGGCTGTTAGAGTGGGTAATCCAAAGCTCGTACTGGCAACAGGCGTCGGCTGGTTCTCCATTAACAAAATTCCGCGAAACAATTTTCGATATGTTGGGGAGGAATTCCATGTTTGATAGTGCGGGTAAGGACAAGATCACTGTGTTCATTGCGTCGACCGGCTTGTTGGTCGGCCTTACAGTCGGCGCGGTTCACGCTGCTGATCAAGGTATGTTTGTGACGAGCTCGGCGGGTGAAGGTGTAAAGACCGGGTACGGCGAATGCTGGAACGCGGTTGGCGGCACCCCGGCTGTCGCCGACTGTATCGAAGACGGTGACGCCGACGGAGACGGTGTGCCGGACAGCAGAGACCGATGCCCCAACACTCCGAAAGGTGTGGCGGTAGACGCAGATGGATGTCCGCTGGAAGCACCGGCTCCGGTATCCAAAATGATGGTCCATACCACGGCGGGAAATTTCGATTTTGACAGCGCGATGCTCAAGCCGGAGATGGAGGCTGAACTGGATTCCGTGGCAGGCAAGGCCAGCGCTTCAAAGGGTGGCGAAACGCTGGAGATTGTTGGTCATACCGACAGCACCGGCCCAGAGGGCTACAACCAGGGTCTGTCCGAGCGGCGTGCCCAGGCGGCGGCCGATTATCTGGCCGGCAAGGGCGTGAGCGCTTCGATGATGACCATCAAAGGCATGGGCGAAAGCTCTCCTGTTGCTGACAACAGCACCCGCGAAGGCCGTGCGCAAAACCGTCGTGTAGAGATCATGAGCAAGTAATCTACGCCCATCGAAACAAAAAAGGCCGCACCCCTGGAGGTGCGGCTTTTTTTTCGCAGAGCGACTGAGTCATTCGGCACGGTTGGCTGCGTCACGAACGCAGGGCTTGCGGTCTGAGGTTCGCCTCACCTCCCTGCTGCGTTCGTATCGCCTCAGACGTCGCGCGCCTGCTGCGCCGCGTTACCAATATAGCTGGCCGGTGTCATCGCCTTGAGAGATGTCTTGACCGATTCAGGCAGTTCGAGGCCGTCGATGAAATCCTGCATACCGGCCTGATCGATGCGCCGGCCACGCGTCAGTTCCTTCAGTTTCTCGTAGGGTTGTTCGATTCCGTAGCGTCGCATGACCGTCTGGATAGGCTCGGCCAGCACTTCCCAGTTGCAGTCGAGGTCGGCATCGAGACTCGCTGTGTTCACCTCGAGTTTGCTGATACCGCGCAGGGCCGATTGCCAGGCGATAGCCGAGTAGGCAAGGCCGACGCCCATGTTGCGCAATACCGTCGAGTCGGTGAGATCCCGCTGCCAGCGCGAAACGGGCAGTTTGAGTGCAAGATGGTCGAACAACGCGTTGGCTATGCCTAGGTTGCCTTCGGCGTTCTCGAAATCAATCGGATTGACTTTGTGAGGCATGGTAGAAGACCCCACCTCGCCGGCGACCGTCTTCTGTTTGAAGTAGCCAATCGATATGTAACTCCAGACATCGCGGCAGAAATCGAGCACGATAGTGTTGAAGCGTGCGACCGCATCGAACAACTCGGCCATGTAGTCATGCGGCTCGATCTGAATGGTGTATGGGTTCCATGCAATTCCCAAGGATTCCACGAAGTGCTGCGCATGGGCCGGCCAGTCAACCTCCGGGTAGGCCGAAAGATGCGCATTGTAGTTTCCGACAGCGCCGTTGATCTTTCCGAGCAGCGCGACGCCGGCGATCTGTTCGCGTTGCCTGCGCAGGCGGGCGACCACATTGGCCATCTCTTTGCCGAGCGTGGTTGGCGAGGCCGGTTGACCATGAGTGCGCGACAACATGGGTTGTTCGGCATGTTCGTGGGCGAGGGCGCGGATGGCGGCAATGACCTCGTCCACCAATGGCAACACGACTGCGTCCCGCCCGTCACGCAGCATCAGTGCGTGTGACAGGTTATTGATGTCTTCGGATGTACAGGCAAAATGTACGAACTCGCTGACTGTTTCTAGCTCCGTATTGCCGGCGATCTTCTCCTTGATCAGGTATTCGACCGCTTTGACGTCGTGATTGGTGGTGCGTTCGATGTCTTTGACGCGCTGCGCATCGATCTCGCCGAATTCACTTACGATCTGCTCGAGCTGATCCTGCGATGCCTGACTGAAGGCCGGGACCTCCTTGATAACGGGATGCGCGGCCAGCGACTGCAGCCAACGGACCTCCACGATCACCCGTTGGCGAATCAGGCCGTACTCGCTGAATATAGGGCGCAGGTTGGCGGTCTTGCTGCCATAGCGACCATCAATGGGTGAAATCGCTGTCAGGCTGTTGAGGTCCATGGGGAATTGGTCTCCGCGAAGAATGTCAGGCAGCGAATTATACGGGGCGGAGCAGACAGTGCGACCGTGGGAAAGCCCGCGAACACAAAAAAGCCCGGCGCGGCCGGGCTTTCATTCTGTGACAGGCGTCGTCGTCATTGGTCGCCGACTTTCGAGGGAGTCTCGCCGGCGCCTGGATTATCGTTGGCATCCCCAGGGGCCTCGGCATCTCCCTCGTCGGTCACGGACTCGGACAGATCACCGATCTTATCCCTGGTGGCGTCGTAGGCATCAGAAGTCGTTTCTTTGGTGCTCTCATAGGTGTGGACCGCGGCATCCTTGGTCGCCTCGTAGGCCTCCGAGCTCTTTTCCCTGGTCGCCTCGTATACGTCCACAGCTGCTTCCTTGGTCGCCTCGTACGCGTCTGAGGTGGCCTCCTTACTGGCTTCGTAGGCACCGGCCGCCTTTACTTTGGCGGACTGATAGTATTCCTTGCTCTTGTCCGAGGCATCACCGGCCGCTTCTTTGGTGGATTGCCACGCGGTTTCACCCAGTTTTTTGGTTTCTTCGGTCCAGGCCTTGGCCTGTTCCTTCAACGCACTCTTTTGCTCGCCATTGCTGGATTCCGTGCAGGCGGTGAGCAGCAGTGGCAGCATCAGCAGCGAGATTTTTCGAACATTCATATCGGTCCTCCGGCACTTTATGGATCTGTGGGCGGCAGTGAATCATCCAGTCAGGGGGAGATGCAAGACTGTTCAATGGGTCGATTTGTCGACTATGTCACACGCCTTGGCAGCGATCGCCCGGCGTCGCAGTAGCAATTGCCATTTCTTACCGCCGGCCTGGCGCCACAACACCGCGGCGCGGATGCCGGCCAGCAGAGCGACCCGGATACGTGTTGCGTTGTCCGGGTTCTGCAGGTGAAGGGGCTCGCCGCGAATCATGATGCGTGGGCCGAGTACGCTGATTGTGTCCTGGTAGATCTGTGCGAGCTGTTCGTTCTGAACTGAGTCCCCAAGTTCGAAATGCTCCCGCTTGCGCGCGAGCGCAGTGAGGCCATCATGCAAGGTTTGCATGCTGTGACCACTGCGCAGCAGCCTGTCGGCGAGGTCGAGCAGCGAGATCACGTAGCGGGCAATCTCGAGATCACGCTGATCCGGTTGTTCGAGCTGCTTTATCAAGGTACGCAAGCCGTCTGCGACGCCTTGCCTGCCACCAAAGACCGCCTCGACAGATTCCGGCTCAAAGTCGAAGAGCGTTTCACGACTCGCCTTGAATACCTGCGCATCACACATGCCGTTACGGGCGATATCGCGCGCCAGGTGGGCGGCCTGAAAGATTCCGCCCAACGCCGTGATTCTGTCTGTCTCTGAATAGTTAGCCATGTCGCTCAGTCAATTGTTCCGCCGCCCAGGCAGACCTGGTCATCGTACAGGACGATCGACTGTCCAGGGGTCAGCGCACGCTGAGGTTGGTCAAATTGCACCAGAAGTGCATCGGCTTCGTGCTCGATCGTACATTCCTGCAGTGCCTGGCGATGGCGGCAACGAGCCAGATATCGCGATGAAGGCGGCGGTGGATTGTCGCTAACCCAGTGTAGTTGCCGAGCCGTCAATCGGTCACGGAACAGCAGCGGATTGTCGTGTCCCTGCGCCACTATAAGCACGTTGTTTGCCAGATCCTTTTCGACCACGAACCAGGGTTCATCGGGCGCGTTGGCCATGCCGCCGATGCCCAGGCCCTGACGTTGACCGAGCGTGTAATACATCAGGCCTTGATGGCGTCCGATGAGCTGGCCGTCCGATGTCCTGATCTGCCCCGGATTGGCAGGTAGATAACGTGAAAGGAAATCACGGAAACGGCGTTCACCGATGAAGCAAATACCGGTGCTGTCTTTCTTTTTGTGGTTGGGGAAGCCGGCCTTGGTGGCGAGGGTGCGCACCATCGGTTTGTCGACGTCGAATAACGGGAAAAGACTGTGTCTCAGTGCGTCCTGTCCGACCATGTAGAGGAAATAAGTCTGATCTTTTTTTTCGTCACTGGCCCTGAGCAGCTCGCAGCCCTCTGTGCCGCAACGTACCCCGGCGTAGTGACCGGTCGCGATCCAGTCGGCCCCGAGGTCCAGCGCATGTTCGAGAAATGCTTTGAATTTGATCTCGCGATTGCACAGCACATCCGGGTTGGGCGTGCGTCCGGCGCGATATTCCTCGAGAAAGTAGGCGAATACGCGGTCCCAGTACTCGGTGGCGAAATTGATTGTGTGCAGGGTAATGCCGAGCAGGTCCGCCACGGCATTCGCGTCCGCCAGGTCATCGCTGGCGGCGCAATAGGCCTGATCGTCATCCTCTTCCCAGTTTTTCATGAACAGGGCCTCTACGTCCCAGCCCTGTTCGAGCAGCCGCAGCGCGGCGACCGATGAATCCACGCCACCGGATAGGCCTACCATGACCTTGCCTCTGCTCACTCCGACAGCTCCGCTCCAGGGCAGAGGCAGCCGGGTGAATTCAGGTGCGGGGAGATCGAGCGTTTGCGCATGAGTGAGAGGGTTCCAGCAGTCCTAGAAAAGAAAACCTTCCGGCTTCCAGCCGTCTTTCCAGGTTGGGAGGTCAACGACATCGGGCAGTTCCCCATTGTCGCGGAACCAGGAGTCGACGACCCATTGTTCGCCGGTTTGATTGTCGCGGATCATCGCCGTGTAATGGGGCCAGCCGCCGTAGAAGAGGTAACCGCGCGTTGCGCGCGGTTCCACGCTGTGCCAACGCAGCAACCCGGCCTGCTCGAACAGGGTCAGATAGGTAGTCGTGTTGGACGACTCGTCGATGCAATCCATCTGCGGCTCCAGAGTGCCGAAACTGGCGAGGTCGCCGGCGCGGTCATGCGCCGTACCGGCCAACTCGCCGGCAATCTGCTCCATCCTGGCGATCGCCAGGCGAATTTGTTCACGCTCGGCTGCTGCGTCGCCGGCTGCCGGTTCGAAGTACTGTGCCAGTTGTTCCCAGGCTGCGCCCTCCAGCCGGATCCGCTTGACGCTCTCGCAACCGTGGTGGAAGCATACTGGCACGGCTGCACGGGTAAGGGTTTTCGGATAATCGTACAGGCGGTAGAGGTCATCGTAGGCCTGGCTGGCCAGCAGTGGTTGGGCCAGCAAAGCCGCCGCCGCGCTGGCCACGAAGCGCTCAATCCAACGCATACAGTGACTCCAGGCCAAGTGTCGTGGTGTTACAGGCATCGTGGAGACAGCGCAGCACCAGCGGACTGCGTGTCGGCAGTTCACCGCCGGTGATCTGCGCCACCGTCATCCAGTGCGTCGCACTGATATCGGGATCGAGGGCGTGACCAGGTTCGGGCTCGCCGACCTCGCCGCTGAAGCAGAAGCGTAGATAGGTGCGGTCTGATTCCGGCACGGTCCACTGGTAGATGCCGACCAGGCCGCTGGGCGAAAACCGGTGGCCGGTCTCCTCGAGAACCTCACGTTGCACGGCCTGCACCAGGGTCTCACCAAATTCCAGGTGGCCGGCGGGCTGGTTGATTACGGCCTGTCCATCCGGTCTCTCTTCGACCATCAGGTAACGGTCGTGACGGCGAATCACTGCGGCAACGGTTACGGAGGGCGACCAGGTCATGGCGCGATTCTATCATTTCAGCGGCGCCGGGCAGGTCGCGACGTGCGGGCGGCGCTTTTCTTGACGGACGTCTCGGTGTGGGGCAAGTCCAGTTCTCGCCACTCGCCGGGCCGGAGGTCGTCCAGTGCCCAGTCGCCGACCCGCACGCGTATCAGGCGCAGGGTGGGGAAACCGATGTTCGCGGTCATTCGTCGGACCTGGCGGTTGCGCCCCTCGTGTATCTGAATCTCCAGCCATTGGGTAGGAATCTCGGCGCGGAAACGAACCGGCGGTTCGCGCGGCCACAGCGTGGGTTCTGCGATAAGCCGCACCCGGGCGGCCTGCGTCGGGCCGTCCTTGAGCAGGATGCCGCTGCGTAGAGGTGCCAGGTCAGCCTCGCCAGGTACCTTCTCGACCTGCACCCAGTAGGTCTTCCAGGTCTTCTTTCGTGGCAGCGTGAGCCGATGAGCGAGCGCGCCGTCGTCGGTCAACAACAGCAGCCCCTCGCTGTCGCGGTCGAGGCGTCCGGCGGGATAGACCCCCGGCCGATCGATGTAGTCGGCAAGCGTCGCCCGGCCGGCCTGATCCGTGAACTGCGACAGGACCCCAAACGGCTTATTGAACAAAATTAAATGTGGCATACAGTGAGACGGACAGCTGCGGGATGCTAGAATCCCGACTCTACACAGACCTAACGCGGATGGTTTTGACCTATGGCATTCGACAAGATTCAAGTACCGGCAAATGGCAAGAAAATTACAGTCAATGCGGACAATTCAATGAATGTCCCGCCTAACCCGATTATCCCCTTCATCGAGGGTGATGGCATCGGGGTGGATATCAGCCCGGTCATGATGAAAGTGGTGGATGCTGCCGTCGCCAAGGCATACGGCGGCGAACGGAAGATCGCCTGGATGGAGATCTATGCCGGCGAGAAATCGACCCAAATCTATGGTGAAGGCGAGTGGCTGCCGGAAGAGTCGTTCGAGGCTGTCAAGGACTACGTGGTATCTATCAAGGGACCGCTGACCACGCCGGTCGGTGGTGGTATCCGCTCGCTGAACGTGACCCTACGCCAGGAACTCGACCTGTATGTATGTCTGCGCCCGGTGCGCTATTTCGATGGTACCCCGAGTCCGCTGTTGCACCCGGAATACACCAACATGGTCATCTTCCGTGAGAATTCGGAGGACATCTACGCGGGCGTCGAGTGGCAGTCCGGCAGTGCCGAGGCCAAGAAGGTGATCGAGTTTCTGATCAATGAGATGGGGGTCACCAAGATCCGCTTCCCCGAGACCTCAGGTATCGGCGTCAAGCCGGTCTCCAGCGACGGTACCAAACGCCTGGTTCGTAAGGCGATTCAGTACGCTATCGACAACGAGCGCGACTCGGTGACCCTTGTCCACAAGGGCAACATCATGAAGTTCACCGAGGGAGCCTTCAAGGAGTGGGGTTACGAGCTGGCCAAGGAGGAGTTTGGCGCCGTCGAGCTCGATGGTGGTCCCTGGTGTACCTTCAAGAATCCGAACACCGGTACGGATATCGTGATAAAGGATGTGATTGCCGATGCCTTCCTGCAGCAGATCCTGCTGCGGCCGCGGGAATACGACGTGATTGCCACCCTCAACCTCAACGGCGACTACGTATCGGATGCCCTGGCGGCACAGGTCGGGGGTATCGGTATTGCACCGGGGGCCAATCTGTCAGACACAGTGGCAATGTTCGAGGCGACACACGGTACTGCACCAAAGTACGCTGGCCAGGATAAGGTCAACCCCGGTTCCCTGATCCTCTCGGCGGAGATGATGCTGCGCCATATGGGATGGACAGAAGCGGCGGATCTGATCATCCAGTCGATGGAGAAGGCAATCGGTTCCAGGACCGTTACCTACGATTTCGAGCGTCAGATGGAAGGTGCGACCCTGCTGAGCTGTTCTGAGTTCGGCGACGCGATGATCAGCCACATGTAGGATGGTCCCGCCGTGGAAAGCAAAAAAGCCTGCCGTTCGGCAGGCTTTTTTCGGCTTGCGCCGGGCGGTGGCGACTCACATTGCTGGCGCGGCGGCATGCAGGTTATGCGCATGCAGCCCTTTCGGCCCCTGTTCAACCTCAAATTCGACCCGTTGACCTTCTTTCAAGGTTCTGTAACCTTCCATATCGATCGCCGAGAAATGAACAAACACGTCTTGCTCGCCATCATCCGGGGTTACGAAACCGTAGCCCTTGGCATTGTTGAACCACTTTACGATACCGGTGGACATAAGCACTCCTCCAAATATGTCTTTACAACCGCGGTGCTCCCTTCTTTTCCCGGCCCACAACAACGCGGTATCCGGTAGGGTTATAAAAAATACGCACCAACTTGGAGTATATCTGCACCCGGGGAATGGTCAAATGATCATTAATCTAGTTTATTAATAAAGGCAATAAACAAATACTGAAATATCAGCAAAAACAATAAGAAAAAAGGTTTTTGTAAGAATATTTCTATCAATATTTGCGCGCCCTGTCCGTGTCAAACTGGTGCTTCGAGTGCCCTGTCGCGCGCGGTGGTGCACAGTATTTGTGCCATCGTCATAATAGCGCCGCTACCTTTACCACCTGGAAACGACGAGTTGTCATGTGGGTCAAAAACCGTCTGATCGCAGCGGATGGAGCGGCGGCCCGGCACTGTTAAAATCTATCTTGCGGAACAGCTACTACGTGGAACTACACTTAGGCGAAAAATGAGCACCGATAGAGAACAAAACGGCGAAAACGGTGATCTCGCAGTCGAGCCTGCACGACCGAAGCTGAAGCGCCCGCCGATGTACAAGGTGCTGTTGCTGAACGATGACTACACTCCCATGGAGTTCGTGGTACATGTGCTGGAGCACTTTTTCGCGATGAATCGTGAGAAGGCTACCCAGGTGATGTTGCACGTACACACCCGCGGCATGGGCGTATGCGGGGTTTTTTCGAAGGACATTGCCGAGACCAAGGTGACACAGGTAAACGATCATTCGCGCGCGAACCAGCACCCTTTGATGTGCACTTTGGAAGAGGCCTGAGGGAGACAGGGAACCGATGGCGAAACTGAAGATCAGATCGTAGAGATCAGGCGTAACCGGAAGCAAAAACCATGTTGAGCAAAGAGCTTGAATTTACTCTCAACCAGGCGTTCAAGACGGCCCGGGAAAAGCAGCACGAGTTCATGACCATCGAACATCTGCTGCTGGCGCTGCTGGATAATCCGGCTGCGGCGCAGGTGCTGCGTGCCTGTGGGGCCGACATCGATGTGCTGCGCAAGGACATAGACGGTTTCCTGGAGGAAACGACCCCGCTCATCATGGACGAGGATAACCGCGAGACACAGCCGACGCTCGGGTTTCAGCGCGTGCTGCAACGAGCTGTGTTCCATGTTCAGTCGTCGGAAAAAAAGGAGGTGACGGGCGCCAACGTACTGGTTGCGATTTTCAGTGAGCAGGAATCACAGGCGGTCTATTTTCTTGACCGCCAGAACATCACGCGTCTCGATGTGGTCAATTACATCTCGCACGGCATTTCCAAGGTGCCCAGTGAGGAATCACCGGATCATGGCGGAGACAGTGGCGAAGCTGAGGCCGATAGTGGCGAGGAGCGGCAGGAAAGTGCGCTGGAAACCTACGCCAGCAATCTCAACGAGCAGGCCCGACAGGGCAAGATCGACCCACTGATCGGCCGCCAGAACGAGGTCGAGCGTACCGTGCAGATTCTCTGCCGGCGGCGCAAGAACAATCCTTTGTTCGTTGGCGAGGCCGGGGTCGGCAAGACCGCCATCGCGGAAGGCCTGGCAAAGAAGATCGTCGACAGCGAAGTTCCGGACGTATTGGCCAAGTCCACCATATATTCGCTGGATATGGGTGGGTTGGTGGCCGGCACCAAATACCGGGGAGATTTCGAGAAACGCCTCAAGGCAGTGTTGGCCGACCTCAAGCGGCAGCCGGAGGCGATCCTTTTCATCGACGAGATCCATACAATCATCGGCGCCGGCGCGGCCTCGGGCGGCGTCATGGATGCTTCGAACCTGATCAAGCCGGTATTGGCATCGGGCGATCTGCGCTGTATAGGTTCGACCACCTACCAGGAGTATCGCGGAATCTTCGAAAAAGACCGCGCGCTTGCGCGCCGCTTCCAGAAGATCGATATCGACGAGCCGACAGTGGAGGAGACGGTTCAGATTCTCAAGGGGCTGAAGACCCGGTTCGAAGAGCATCATCAGGTGCGTTATTCCGCCCGGGCCCTGCGTGCAGCCGCCGAACTGGCGGACAAATACATCAACGACCGCCACATGCCGGACAAGGCGATCGATGTTATCGACGAGGCGGGAGCGGCCAATCAGTTACTGGTGCCGTCGAAGCGGAAGAAGACGGTGTCCGTGACAGACGTCGAGGCGGTGGTGGCGAAGATTGCGCGCATCCCGCCGCGCAAGGTTTCTGCCACGGATACAGAGTCGCTGCGCAACCTCAAACGTGATCTTCAGATGGTCGTGTTCGGTCAGGACGACGCGATCGATGCTCTGTCTTCGGCGATCCAGATGAACCGCTCTGGTCTGGGTACGGAGCAAAAGCCGGTCGGCAGCTTCCTGTTCGCCGGGCCCACCGGTGTGGGCAAGACTGAGGTGACCCGTCAGCTCGCGCGCGTGCTGGGTCTGGAACTGATCCGTTTCGATATGTCGGAATATATGGAACGGCATACCGTGTCGCGCCTGATTGGTGCGCCACCCGGCTATGTCGGATTCGACCAGGGCGGGCTGTTGACCGAAGAGATCAACAAGCACCCGCATTCGGTATTGCTGCTGGACGAGGTCGAGAAGGCGCATCCGGACGTGTTCAACCTTTTACTGCAGGTAATGGACCACGGCACCCTGACCGATAACAACGGCCGTAAGGCGGACTTTCGCAATGTGATCGTCGTGATGACCACCAACGCCGGCGCCAGCGAGGCGTCACGTGCCTCGATCGGCTTCACCGCGCAGGATCACAGCAGTGATGCCATGACCGCTATTCGAAAGCTGTTTACCCCTGAGTTTCGCAACCGCCTGGATGCCATTATCCAGTTCAGCGGTCTCGACAAGGGCACCATCCTCCACGTCGTGGACAAGTTCCTGTTCGAACTCGAGCAACAGCTCGAACAGAAACACGTAAATCTGATTGCGAGTGCGGAGGTACGTGAATGGTTGGCTGAGCGGGGCTATGACCCGCAGATGGGTGCCCGACCGATGGCGCGCGTGATCCAGGAGCAGATCAAGAAGCCGCTGGCGGAAGAACTGCTGTTCGGGCGCCTGGCGCAGGGCGGAAAGGTTCAGGTCGTGGTCGCCGACGGAGAACTTTCATTCGATATAGATGAGGCATCGGTCCACTGATTGGGCGAGCCCAACCCCGAAACTGGGGCAGGTGATCAGCGCTCGCGGTAGACGATGCGGCCTTTGCTCAGGTCGTAGGGAGTGAGTTCCACTTTGACCTTGTCGCCGGTCAGGATGCGGATGTAGTGCTTGCGCATTTTGCCCGAGATGTGCGCGGTCACGATGTGGCCGTTTTCCAACTCTACCCTGAACATTGTATTGGGCAGCGTGTCCACCACGGTGCCTTCCATCTCGATTACGTCTTCTTTCGCCATTTAAACCTGTCCAATTAACGGTACCGCCGCCAGCGGTTACTCGCGAGGCGCGACATTATAGCAAAATGGCCTGTGTGCGGGAAAAGTTTAGGTCGTAAGCGGATCGCCGCATTCGTAGCGTCGC
>Ga0316201_10003319_pt1 | contig 11834 bp, 11 predicted proteins | sample CS6wburrow_MG_FD_204516 | JGI IMG/M metagenome (GOLD analysis project Ga0316201, IMG submission 204516) | Coastal sediment microbial communities from Delaware Bay, Delaware, United States - CS-6 worm burrow | ecosystem: Environmental > Aquatic > Marine > Coastal > Sediment | place: USA... | reverse complement strand
CCGCTCCTACAGAGACGGGTGGGGGACTGTCCCGAAGGGACTGTCCCAATTCTGTCCCGGTCGCACCAGGTCGCGGCCAGTGGCCGCTCCTACAAGGACGCTCCTACAAAAAAAGGCCGGGCGAATGCCCGGCCTCTCTGTCGCCTGATTCCAATGGGGGGAGAGAAATCAGGCAGTCTTCAGAGCATCCTCGGCGGAGAGATATTTATAGCCGAGGTCACGAGCGACCGCTTCGTGATTGACATGCCCTGCATGTACATTCAAACCGTTAGCCAGGTGATGGTCGCGCTTTAGCGCATCCTTCCAGCCAAGGTTTGCCAGTTGTTTAACGAACGGCAAAGTGGCGTTCGTTAGTGCGAACGTGCTGGTACGCGGCACGGCGCCCGGCATGTTCGTAACACAGTAGTGAACAACCTCGTCGACAACGTAGGTTGGATCCGCGTGCGTCGTCGGACGACTCGTCTCGAAACAACCGCCCTGGTCGATCGAAATGTCGACCATGACCGCGCCGGAGTTCATGTCCTTGACGTTCTGCGCGGTAACGAGTTTCGGTGCGGCTGCACCGGCAACAAGAACGGCGCCGATGATCAGGTCGGACTCAGCACTGAGTTCGTCAATGATGTGCTTCGTCGAATAGACCGTGCGTACTCGCCCGCCCCAGATATCGTCCAGCTGTCGCAAACGAGGCAGCGATCGATCGAGGATCGTGACTGCAGCGCCAAGGCCAACCGCCATGTCCGCCGCGTTCGCACCGGCAACGCCGCCGCCAACGACCAAAACTTTTGCAGGTCGAACACCGGGTACGCCGCCAAGCAGTATGCCGCGACCGCCATTCGCCTTTTGCAGCGCGTAGGCTCCAGCCTGGATCGAGATGCGGCCGGCTACTTCAGACATTGGCGTGAGTAACGGCAAGGATCCGTCGTTAGCCGTCACGGTCTCGTAAGCGATTGCGGTTGTGCCGGATTTGACCAGCGCTTCCGTCTGCGCCGGGTCGGCGGCGAGATGCAGGTAGGTAAACAGTACCTGGTCCTCGCGCAGCATCTGGCATTCGTTGAGCTGCGGCTCTTTGACCTTGACGATCATTTCCGCGGCATCAAAAACGTCTTTTGCCTTGGACAACACGGTGGCGCCGGCAGACTCGTAGTCTGCGTCTGTGACACCGATACCGGCACCGGCATTCGTTTCGACGAAGACCTCGTGGCCATCGACGATAACTTCATGGACGCCCGCAGGGGTCATACCCACTCGAAACTCGAGGGTCTTGATCTCTTTTGGCACTCCGATTTTCATAGGCTCTCTCCCAGACCTGAAACCGCGTTGTTAGATAGGCACAATAGCGCCGTTTATGCGGCATTCGCTTGCTAATTCAGTGACAGAAACGCCCTGATATGGCAGATTATGCGAACTTCGTTATGTATCGGACAAGAATCTGCCATGAAGCTCGACAGATACGACAAATCGATTCTCGACGCCCTGCAAAAGGACGGCCGCATCAGTAACGTACAGCTGGCCAACCTCGTCAGCCTTTCCGAGTCCGCCTGCCTGCGTCGGGTACGCGCCCTCGAGGAATCTGGCATGATTGACCGCTACGCCGCGCTCGTCAGCCAGGGCAAGGTGGGGCTTTCCGGCAACGTGTTCGTCCATATCGGCCTGCACCGCGAAGAGGAAAGCGAGCTCGCCGCCTTCGAAAACGCGGTGCGCGATATTCCGGAGGTTATGGAGTGCTACCTCATGACCGGGGAATTCGACTACCTCTTACGTGTCGTAGTCTCAGACATGGCCGACTTCGAGCGGCTGCACAGGGATTCGCTCACGCGACTGCCAGGCGTCGCACGCGTCAACTCGAGCGTTGCCATTCGTACCGTACAAAAAAAGACCGAGCTACCGTTACGCTGACCTATGTTATCTGTTCAAGCACAATCGACTGACGCGCTGGCCGACCGCTTTCGCCACGTTCGCGGCATGACGCTCGACCTGGTTGCCGACCTGCAGCCCGAGGACACGGTCGTACAATCGATGCCGGATGTGAGCCCGACGAAATGGCACCTCGCACACGTGACCTGGTTCTTCGAGCGCTTCGTTCTTGAATCCAGGCTGCCCGGCTACAAGCGCTTCGACGAGCAGTATCACTTCCTGTTCAACTCCTACTACTACACCGCGGGCCAGATGCACGCGCGGCCCAGGCGCGGCCTGTTGTCGCGGCCCACGCTTGCAGAAGTACTCGACTACCGGTCGCACGTGGATACCGCGATGCTGCAGCTGCTGCAGACACTCGGCGACGATAACGAGGTGATTCAACTCACCACGCTGGGTATCAATCATGAGCAGCAGCACCAGGAACTACTGCTGACCGACATCAAGCACGTTTTTTCCTGCAATCCTCTGCAACCCGCCGTGCGCTCAACGTTGCCGATACCTGCCGACGTACCGGTCTCGAGTTACAGCTTCCGCAAAGGCGCCAGTGGGATTCATGAAGTCGGTGCGAGCATTGATGATCGCTTCTGTTTCGACAACGAGACGCCGAGGCACGATGCGCTGCTGCATGAACACCAGATCGGCAATCGTCTTGTCACAAACGCCGAGTATCGTGAGTTCATCGAAGACGGCGCTTACTCAAGCTCGGACCTCTGGCTGTCCGATGGCTGGGCTACCGTGCAGGAGCGCCAGTGGCAACGACCCCCGTACTGGGATGAATCGCTGCAGACAGAATTTACGCTCGGCGGCAGCCGTGCAATTGACGCGAATGCACCCGTTTGCCATGTCAGCTACTACGAAGCGGACGCGTTCGCCCGCTGGGCAGGTGCGCGCCTGCCCACGGAATTCGAATGGGAACTGGCGGCCGCAGCTGAAAAACCTGAAGGCAACCTGCTCGATGCCGGTCTCTGGCAGCCGGCGCCAGGCAACACGACGCAGTTCTTCGGCGATGTCTGGGAATGGACCTCGTCGTCGTACGCGCCCTACCCGGGGTTCAAGCCGCTGGCCGGCTCGCTTGGCGAGTACAACGGCAAGTTTATGTGCAACCAGATGACGGTCCGCGGTGGCTCCTGCGTTACCGCCGCTGATCACATCCGGGCAAGCTATCGCAGCTTCTTTTACCCGGATGCGCGCTGGCAATTTCTTGGAATACGACTGGCAAAGGATGGCAACGGGCTATGACTAGCGAAATGCGAGAGATCGTTGCGGGCCTGCAGCAAACTCAGAAAACGATCTCACCGAAATATTTCTATGACGAACGCGGCTCCCAGCTGTTCGACAGAATCACGGAGTTGCCGGAGTATTACCTGACCGACGCCGAACTCGAAATCATGCGCGCCAATGTCGATGAAATGGCCGAGTTGATCGGCAAGACGGCAAGCCTGATCGAGTTTGGCAGCGGCTCCAGCCTGAAGATCCGGATCCTGCTGGAGAACCTCGACAACCTCGCGGCCTATGTGCCCGTGGATATCTCGGAAGAGCATCTGTTTGCGTCCGCACAACAGCTGCGCCGTGAGTTTCCGGAGGTCGACATAAGGCCGGTCGTCGCGGATTTCACGAAAACCTTTTCACTACCGACTCCGACAATCATGCCGGTCAGGAACGTCGTGTATTTCCCGGGCTCGACAATAGGCAACTTCGAGCGCGATATGGCGATGGACTTGCTGCGCGTCATGTACGAGGAAGCCGGAGAGAATGGCGCGCTTTTGATTGGCGTTGATCTGCAAAAAGATCCGGAGATCATTGATCGCGCCTACAACGACTCCGCCGGGGTCACCGCGGAATTCAATCTCAACATGCTGCGACACCTGAACAACAACTATGGCGCCAACTTCGACCTCGAGTCCTTCGAGCACAGCGCTACCTACGACGAAGATGAAGGCCGGGTTGTTATCGAGCTGGTTAGCCAGTCAGACCAGACTTTCGAGATCGCGGACACCGAGTTCGAGCTAGAGGATGGCGAGACGATTCTTACCGAGTATTCGCACAAGTACACGCTGGGCGGATTTGCAGAGATGGCCCGGGAGGTCGGATTCTCGGTGGAAAAAGTCTGGACCGACGCGGATGAGCTTTTCAGCGTCCAGTACTGCACACGCCTGTAGGAGCGCGATCTTACGTACACCTGTAGGAGCGGCCCCAGGCCGCGAAGCGCAGCGGCAGCCGCCAGGCTGCTTAATGGTCGCGGCCACTGGCCGCTCCTACAGAACATCCCGGGGCATCGTATTTCGAACCACCCGGGGCATCGTATTTCGAACCACCCGTAGGAGCGGCCCCAGGCCGCGAAGCGCAGCGGCAGCCGCCAGGCTGCTTAATGGTCGCGGCCACTGGCCGCTCCTACAGGGCATCGTAGGGGACATTCCTGTTTTTCCCATAGGGAAAAACAGGAATGTCCCCATTAACCATTAATTCCGTCAGGATGACGGCGGCACGAACTCCTTGGGTGCGGCGGAACCGCCGGCGAAGAAAAACTTTTCCATCTCCGTTTCCAGGAACTTGCGTGCGTCGGGCTCGATCGGCGACAGGCGATACTCGTTAATCAGTATGGTCTGATGACTGAGCCAACGCTGCCAGGCCTCCTTGGACACGTTGTCATAGATGCGCTGCCCCAACTCACCCGGATACGGTGAATAGTCGAGGCCTTCCGCCTCTTCTCCCAACATGACACATTTAATTGTGCGTGACATCGCTACTCTTCTTCAGTTGACTAATTGTTTAAATGATCCAGCAGTTTTCTGACCGGGGCTGCAATCCCGCCGGGCGGTGTTTCGTCCAGGCGATACCAGGTCGTGCTGTCGCTATCCGCTACTTTACTCAAAGGTGAGTCGATGCGCACCAGTATCGGCTGTATGTCGAGATCGTAGTGACTAAAACTATGCCGCAACGTCTGCCATGACTCGCTCGTGGCCGCGGTCGCATTGAGCTCATCCTGACACCAGCTTTCGACGCTGCGCTCGTCGAGCTCCGGCAGGCTCCACAGTCCGCCCCAAATACCGGCTTCGGGTCGTCGCTCGAGGTAGACATGCTCTGCGCTTCGCGCGATTAGCATCGTGGTTTGCCTGAGCGGCTTTGTCTTCTTCGGCTTGCGTCCCGGATAATCGGCGACGGTGTTTGCTGCATGCGCCTCGCAGTCACTCACGACCGGACAACGCCCGCAGGCCGGCTTGCTGCGCGTACAAAGCGTAGCGCCGAGATCCATAATCGCCTGCGTGTAGGCGCCAACCCGGCTCGTGGGCGTACGCTGCTCGGCCAGCTCCCAAAGCTGTTGCTGCACCGCTGTCTTTCCGGGCCAGCCGCCGATTGCCGCGTGGCGGGCAAGCACTCTCTTTACGTTGCCGTCAAGAATCGGGTGTCGTTCATCCCGCGACAGCGACAGGATCGCGCCGGCCGTTGAAGGTCCGATGCCGGGCAGCGCGGTCACTTCGTCCAGCGTGTCTGGAAACGCGCCGCCGTGCTCGCTCATGATGACGTTTGCAGCGCGGTGCAGATTGCGCGCGCGGGCGTAGTAACCAAGCCCCGACCAGTGATGCAGTACTGCATCGAGTTCCGCCGCGGCTAGCGCGTGAACCGTTGGAAAGCTGCTGATGAATCGCTGGTAGTAAGGAATGACGGTAAGGACCTGCGTCTGTTGCAGCATGATTTCCGACACCCAGATCGGATACGGATCCTTGCTCTGCTGCCAGGGAAGGTCTTTGCGGCCGTGCTCATCGAACCAGCTGAGTACGCGATCGCTGAAGTCAGTCAATGATCAGACTCTTATCGACGCCGAGACCTTGGGCAATCTCCTCGATCCTGTCGATCGCATCGCCGCCGTTATTCCGGAACTTCCGCTTGATCAGGTAAGGCCCAATGCCGGGCGGGATCCAGAAGTCCGGCTCCATCTTTAACTGGTAGCTTACGACCGTACCGCCGTTCTCAGCGACAAACGTCCAGGTTTCCTTGCTCGATTTGAAGTCGCTGATCGCGGGGTTCGCAACAGCATGCAGCTGCTCGTTGAGTTTCAGTTCGACATAGCCCTGGCGCACGAACGACTTGCAAAAAAACAGCAGGCAACCCTGGTTACGCACGTAATAGCCCGGCCGACCGGTTTCATCGACGGCGATGTCTCGCGACTCTGCGATAGCGCTGGAAAACTGCGTCGACAGATCCCACCGGCTGAACACTTCAAAGACCCGCGCCACCGGGGCGTCAAACCAGACAACCGACGAGACGGAATAGAGGCCTTTGTGATGATCGACCTCGATGCTGCGTAGTTCTGCCGCGCTGGTCGCGGCAGAGACCAACAGACACGCCAGCAACGGCAATACCGCCCGCCTCATTTTTTGAACAGGTCCTTCAGCTTGTCCTTGAGCTGATCCTCGACGCTTTCTTCCTCGGGCACCGCTTCCGGTTCACCCTCAACCGGCGGTTGTTCTCCTTCGGCCGGCGGAGTCTTCGCTTTGTCACCACCCAGGAGACGATCCAGCAGACGATCTTTGATTTCTTTCTCAACCTGCTTCTTCAGCAGCTTCTCTATGTCCGGCTTCACACTTGGCGAGCTTAGCGGCCCGGTGATTTTCATCGGAATAACGGCCTCCGTGAAATCGTCGAGCTCTTCCTCGCTGATATTCTCAAGCGCGTCCGGGCGCTCCAGAACACGTGCAATCAGGCTGTAGTTGACTGACCCGGCAGCCAGGTCGACATTGCCGCTGCCGCTGAGGCGCATAAACGGCAGTTCCGCAACGAGATCGTCGTTACGCATTACGCCGTCGGTTACTACGCCGGTTGCGCTGACCGAACTGAAGGCTGTGCGCGCCGGCAGGGTGGGTTTCGGTGCCGCGCCGCCTTTGAGCAACGCCCGTGCGCGCCGCAACTCGTACCAGATGTCGGTGCCTTCGTAGGCGCCGTCGCTGAGCGTGAAGGACATGTTTCCAGCAAGACTTTTCTGCACGGCCCCCATGTCGTTGCCGCGACCGGTGAGATTGAATCCGCCGCTGATCGTGCCCGTGATGTTCTTCTTCTTGAACATCGCCTGGGCGAGATCCGCGAGACGGACATCCTGGACATTTTCGTTAACGGCGAGTACTGGTGTCGCTCCGGACGCATCGATGCGCACATCACCGCTGTAGCTGCCGCCGAAAAGGTTCGCGGAAAGCGGGTTCAGCCGCAGGCGGCCGTTGGCAGCGTTCAGCCCAAGCACGACATTGTTGAAGATCATTTCGCCGAGCGACGCGGTCTTGATACGAAGATCGCCGCGCGCATTGATGGCCCGAATCAGGTCAGCCGGAATCTCAACCGGCACGGTTTCACCGGCGTTACCTTCGGCCGCCGCTTCGAGTGGCTCCATGTAGCGGGCAAGGTCGATCCGATCAGCGTCCAGGTTAAAGGCAAAATTTCCGCTGCGGCTGCGTGGCGCTGAAAGCGAACCTGTGAGCGTTGTGTCGTCGAGCTTGACGGTCAGATTACTTAGTTGAATCGCTTTTGTCGTAACCGTGGCGTTCGCGTCGATGATGACGCGACTCAGTGCACCCGGGTCCGCTGTTTCCGGCGCTTTAACATCAAGCAGTGTCATCAGGCTTCTGGGCGAGAAAGCGTCGATCTGTACCTTGCCTTTGGGCAGAACGGAGCCCGCGTATGAAAACGGCTCCAGGTCCGCCTTGATATCGATGCCGAGGATCCTGACTTCCAGCGGCTGCACGGTTGCCATTTCTTCTTTCGTTCGAACTTCGATGCCCGGCGTTTCGAACTCGAGGCGCGTCGGTGAGGTCGCGATACCCTCTATGACGCCGTCTATCTTCAGGCCATCGAGAAGCACGAGGCCTTCATCCAGGTCGAAGGACATTACGGTATCCAGTTCGATGTTGCCGCTGATTGCGTCGGGCTGCATATCGAACAGGAACGAACCCCTGGCCGGTACGGGCTGACCCTCGTCGGAAAGACGGCCCAGCTGCATGGTCATTTGACGAAGGCTGTAAGTTTCGCCCGACTGCTTGTCGCTGTAGGTGATCGTTGTGTCGATGACGTTGACGCCGGAGATCTCGATGGCGGCCGCGCTCTCATCCTGGGTCTCGGCTTTATCCGGATCCTTGTCGGCGAGAAGATCGTCCCAGTTATTGCGACCTCGTGCGTCGACTCCGAGATTCAGCGTCAGCGCTTCGAGCTCCGCAGTATCGATCGCGATCTCCTGGCGTAGCAGCATCGGTAGCAGACGAATGCTCAGTTTTGCCCGGTCGAAGCGGGCGAAGGGCTCGTCGCCGAAGCCCGGTGCGTTGCCCAGCGTCGTCGGTCCTACCTCGATGGCGAACCAGGGAAAGATCGCCAGCGATACGTCACCCTCGATGAGCAGTTCTCGTCCGGTCTTCTCGCTGACGGCCGAGGCGATTTCGTCGCGGAAGTCGTTGGCATCGAAGAACAGCAGAAAGTATGCGGCTCCCATGATGAAGAAGGTGACCAGCGCGAGGACCAGCCCCGCGAAAATTTTGGTGATTCTGCTCATGACCTGGCCTGTGACTAGCGAACAGCTAAGGGTATCAAACTGGGTCCATTTTCGTCCTATTCAAGACCGGGGGAAAGCCCCCGCAAGACGAAAAGGGCCGGAACACCTGTGGTGTCCCGGCCCCTTGAGAATGGCTCAGGTGTGGTGGCTAGTCACGGCAAAGGCTGACGCCGCCGTTCATCGTCGATATATCAATCCGACCGTCGCCGTCACCCTCGGTGAAATTGAGGCTCCAGCCCGGCGCATACTTGCTGCTGCGCTGCGCCTCCGGACCAAAGCAGTTGCGTATCCGGCCGTTGAATGTGCTTATGTCGATTCGTGCGGACACGTCTCCAGCGAGCTCGACGTCCACGTCGCCATTAACGGTCTCTGCGGACAGCTTGCCGTCCTTGCGAAGCTCTGCCTGGAATACCAGCTCACCGTTCACCGTGCTGAGCTCAACGCGGCTGAACGATCCTTCATCGATGACGACATCACCACTGACTGACTCTCCGCTGACGCTACCTGCTACACGAAACATCGTTACGTCACCGGACACTGTGCTGGCGTTCGTTTCCGTGTCACTCTTGTCACCGTTTACCTCGACGTCACCGCTGACCGATTCCGCTGAAACATCACTACCGGATGACTCCGTATTCACGTCGCCGCTGACCGTGTGCAATCGCTGCTCGCCACGCACATCGGTAACATCGATATCGGCACTGACTGCGCCGACATCAATCGAGCTACCTTCCGGGACACTGATGTGAAGGTCACTATCGATTCCCCGGCCCATGCGCTTCGGAACCTTGACCTTGATCGTGACCTTGTCGCCGTCACGCTCGAAGATCAGTTCCTCGACGTTCTTTCCCAGCGTGCCCGTTACTTCAACCTGGTTACGCGACCAGCCACGGACGGTCACTTCGCCAGCGATGTTCGAAATATCGACGTGGCCATCGGGCGCCGCATCGAGCGTCTTTTCGACGTCCTCTGCCAGCGCGGGTATGGTCAACAGCAAACCTGCAGCAATTCCGATCAACTTCTTCATGATTCCTCTCTCTTCTCTCTGGCCGGCAAAACAGCCGCCTAGATGTCATTCCTCATCATTACGTTTCGCGTCAGACCACCCACTCGGCGCAACAACGAAAGCTCTTCGCGATACGCCATCAAAAGCTTTGCTTGCAGCAAGGCATTATCGGGTTCCTCTGCCAACGCCTGGTTAATATCGAAGATCGCCTGATGTACAACTTCAAGATTCTCCTGAACGTTGCTTCGCGATTCCGGCGAGAGTCGCGCCAGCTCATCGTCAAGCTGAGCGGCGAGCTCGTCGCGTGCATCCTGAAAATCGGGGCCCAGATTGTAGCGGCCACCAAATGATGTCTGTTCGAACAGCAGTGCGGGCGTAACCTGGGTAACAGGCTGCTGCTGATCCTTCACTGTGATGTAGGTGATCGCTGATGATGCGCCGACCAGCAAGACGAGCGCCGCGGCCTGCGCGAACATTGGCATCCAGCGCCGTGGTTGTGGCGTCTGAATAGCCTCCTCGATACCCGGCCAGAGATCCCTCTGCGGAGAAATCTCGGTGGCCAGCTTTCTGGCCGATACTGTCAGCTTGTCATCCTTCATGTCGTTCATGCCTCAAATCCCTGGTCCTGCAACTGTTGGCTCAGCAGCCGGCGCGCGCGATGCAGCTGCGCCTTGCTGGTGCCGGTTGCGATACCCAGCATGCTGCCGGTCTCATCATGGGTGTACCCATACACCGCATGCAGTACAAAAACGTGTCGCGCCCCGGAGGGCAAGCGGTTAACCGCGTCAGACAAATCCCGCAATTCACCCGTGTCGTCGGCCACAAAGGTGGTTGCCGACGTGTCCGAAACTGCCTGGATCCTGTCCTGCTCGCGCTTCGACTTTCGCATGCGTCCCAGCACCGTATTGACGGCAACGCGGTGCAGCCAGGTCGCAAACTTCGCATCGCCGCGAAACTTGGTGAGCTGTTTCCAGGCTTGTATAAAAGCCTCCTGCGCGCAGTCTTCCGCCTCACTAACATTGCCGGTCATCCTCAGGCAAAGCCCATAAATCTTGTCCACATGCAATCGATAAAGGCGCTCAAACGCCTTGCTATCCGACCGCTGCGCCTGGCGTATCCACCGCGCCTCATCAGCGACTGCGTCTGTCCTGTTTTCAGCCATTGGTCGACTATAGTCGCTGCGGTTTGCGGTCAAAAGCGCTGCCAAGTGCTTTTTCTCCCTTTATCTTGACCTTTGGATGCCGGTGCCAGCCGATTGGTTTAAAAAATAGCTACCCGAAGTCAGTAAAATATTTCGACAAGCGACTGTCTTTGCTGGCTATTCTGGTATTATGCGACTGGCCCGTTGCGAGCGATGCCGATACTCGGCTCAACCCAAGAACGAAAACAAAAATATGGCACCCACAGCTGCTTGTCCGACTTCAGCAATATTTGATGAATCCACGGGTAAGTTGCCACCAGCGGTTTCGAACTACTGATGTCCGGTCACTCCATTCTCTACCTCGGCCGAGGTGAATTCGCTACCGAATACCTGAGTGAGCTGCAGACACTGCCCTGCTGCACCATGCTGACCAGAAGTGCGTCGCTAACGCTGCCAGAAGATGCCGCTTTCATCGTTGATGTCGTACTGCTGGAGATTGGGCCGACCATCGCGCAATCCGGCCAGTCGATAAGCGACATTATTCATTCGCTCAAGCCCTATCCCGTTATCGCACTGACCCGGAAAGAGCACGAGCATCGCGGTATTGCCGCAGTTTCAGCCGGCGCGGAGGCCTATATCTGCGTCGACGACATTACGGTCGAGGAGCAGGACACTATTTTCGACCACGCGGTGCAGCGCAGCCAGCTCAAACGCAGGCTTTCCGACACCGACATGACGGTACTGTCGATCCTGAAAGACATTAACGACGGTGTCATTGTCGTCGACAACGCCGGCCACGTGCTCGACATCAACCCGGCCGCACGCAGCGCCCTCGGCCTTGGTCCTCGCGCGCAACCCGATGCCACCTGGGGACAGAACTTCTGCTGCGTCGACGAGCATGGCGAGAGCCACCGCAATTCCTCTGCGCTGCCGCTGGTACGCGCGCGCAACGGCGAGAAATTTTCGAACCAGGTCGCCATCTACCGCACAGCGGAAGAGCCGGACATCGTATTGAGCGTGAACGGCCAGGGGCTGTTTGACGGCAATCGCGAACTCATTGGCGGCGTAATCACCTTCCGCGATATCACCGAGCTCACGAAGAAAACCACGGCGCTCGAGAAGCGCGCGCAGTTCGACGAACTGACCGGGCTTGCGAATCGCGGCCTGTTCACGGAACAACTGAACCGCGCGGTCGGACGTAGCCAGCGCAAGTCAGCACCGCTTGCCGTCCTGTTTATAGA
>Ga0316201_10003318_pt1 | contig 11835 bp, 6 predicted proteins | sample CS6wburrow_MG_FD_204516 | JGI IMG/M metagenome (GOLD analysis project Ga0316201, IMG submission 204516) | Coastal sediment microbial communities from Delaware Bay, Delaware, United States - CS-6 worm burrow | ecosystem: Environmental > Aquatic > Marine > Coastal > Sediment | place: USA: Delaware... | reverse complement strand
CATCGTCGTGCCGCCGAAAGACGCCCGGGCGATCGCAAATGCGATTGAGACGCTTTATCGAGACGACGGTTTGCGCAAGCGCATGGGCAGTGCCGCGCGTGAACGGATTGCAACGGCCTTCAGAAATGATGACACTGTCCTGAAGACGATCGCCTTGTACAAGGAGCTCGTGCCAAACCCGGACTAATCCACCCAGGGGAACAGGATATGACCGAGCAAGCTGCACCGAACCGCGACGAAATGCCCTTTGTGGCGCCTTGCAAGAAGCTCTCTCCTCTTGCGCCGTTCCGGTGGCTGAAGCTCGGCATCAAGGACCTGGTTCACGCACCACAGCACAGCATGGCCTACGGCCTGACCGTCGCCATCCTGATCGCGAGCGTCAGCCTGCTGGCCTGGTTCAAAGGCGGCCAGTGGATCATGTACGCCATGCTCGGCGGCTTCGTATTCATCGCACCGCTGACTTGCGTCGGCCTGTATGCCATCAGCGCGCAGCTCGAGCGCGGCCAGGATCCACAGATGATCCGCAGCGCACGCGCCGCCTGGAGGCGCCACTTCGGCAACGAGATGATCTTCGCCCTGGCCCTGCTCGTCATATTTCTCGTGTGGGCACGTGCGGCCGTGATGGTCAGCGTGTTCTTCCCGACCGACGGCGACCCGACGTTCAGGGACTGGTTCATGTACCTGGGCTTCGGCTCCATGATCGGCGCCGTCTTCGCCGCGGTGACCTTTTCGGCAAGCGCGTTTTCGTTGCCGATGATCATGCATCGGGATGTCGACAGCATTACCGCGATCGTCACGTCGATAAACGCCGTCCTGCGGAACAAGCGCGCGATGATCGTATGGCTGACACTGGTCGTTCTCTTGCTGTTGCTTGGCGTCGTCACGGCCTTTGTCGGGCTGATCATCATCATCCCGGTAATCGGCTACGCGGCCTGGCACGGCTACCTGGAAACCATCATTGCCGACGATTTCCCGAGACATGAAGCTGGCATTACGTCTGTGCCCCGCTCCGATCCAGCCGAGGACGGCGAACAACCTGAATGAAAGCTGACAACCCGACATCGCGGGATATCGCGGAGCTTGCCGGCGTATCGCAGGCAACTGTCTCGCGTGCGTTGCGCAACAGCCCCCTGGTGCGGGAGGAAACCCGCGAGCGCGTTCAACAGATCGCGCGCGAGCTGAACTACTTCGTCAACCGCAACGCAGCCGGTTTGCGAACGCATCAGAGCAACACGATTGCCCTGCTCCTGTTCGACGAAACCGAGGGCCAGGACGCCCAGATCAACCCGTTCTTCCTGTCGATGCTCGGCTACATCACGCGCGCTGCGGCGGGGCTGGGATACGATGTGCTGATCTCCATGCAGCAGCTGACCGACGACTGGCATATCGAATACCAGGCCAGCAACCGCGCCGACGGCCTGATCCTGCTCGGCTACGGTGATTACCTCACCTACCACGAAAAGATCGAGGCGCTGGCGCGGGCCAATACGCGCTTCATGATCTGGGGCCCGATGATCGACAACCAGCCCGGGCATTCACTCGGCTGCGACAATGTCGATGGCGGCTACCAGGCGACGCAACACCTGCTCCGCCACGGCCGCCAGCGTATCGCCTTCCTTGGCAGCACCTCCGAGCGATCGCCTGAACTGGCGTCCCGTTACGACGGATACTGCAAAGCACTACGTGACGCCGGCATCGAGCCTGACGACGCGCTAAAAGTCGATGCCATGAGTTCAGAGGGAGAGGGCTATCGGGCTGCCCTTGATTTGCTGTCGCGCGACGCAGAGTTCGACGCTATTTTCGCAGTGACCGACGTCATCGCCATCGACGCGATGCGTGCGCTCGAAGACAACGGCTTGTCTATCCCCAGTGACGTTGCCGTTGTCGGTTTCGACGACATCTCACTCGCGGGCCACGTCACCCCCGCGCTTACCACGATCCGCCAGGACATCAGGCAGGCGGCCGAAGGCCTGGTACACGGCATCGTCGGACTGATCGAGGGCAAGCCCGTCGAGTCGACGCAGATGGCGCCCCGCCTGGTCGTCAGGGCCTCTTGCGGCGCGCTTTAGCGTGCAGCCGATTTAGCTCGCCCAGGAGTCGGGCATTCGTGACCGGCTGATCGAACAACAGCACACGCACGCCGTGTGGTGGTACGCCGACAGGCAGTCTCGCGTCGTCATTCGCGACCAGGAAATTCTCACCCGTAAATGCGTCGGTCCACGTGCCGGCGCTTAATCGTTTTGTGACGTCAACACCGGCAGGAATTTCGCCCTTGTTCAGTACAACCAGCGCGGTTTGGGCGACGCCGTCTTTCTGGTACACGCGGTAGAACACGGCGATGTCGCCGAGGAATAGCGCATTGACCTGCAGCCCGCGTTGCAGGGCGACCGATTCCTTGCGCAGGTTTGCAATCCGCGTCAGCGCCGCGTGTATCGGGTGCGATTTCGCCCGCTCGACATTCTCCTGCCCGAAGTAATTGCGGTTGCCCGTGTGCTCGTTGGTGCCCGCCTGGAAGGCGATTTCCGAACCGTAGTACACGACCGGTATGCCGCGACTCGTGAACAACCAGTTGTTGGCGTCGATGAACCCGTTGGTGTCAGCATCCATACGGTCCATGTCGTGATTGTCGTAGAACGTCATCAACTCGTAGGGATTGTGGTAAAGGCCTGACTCCAGGTGCAGGTAGTCGGCCAGTTCGCTGTAGCTCGCGCCGTCTGCAAATACCCGGTTCATCGCCTCCTTACCGGGGAAATCGAGGACGCTGATTTGCCCGTTCTCCGGCCAGGTGTTTGCTGCGATGGCGTTGGCGTCATACGCAAAGTTCTCGGAGAACATGAAGAGCCCCGGGCGCTTCTGCCGAATTCTGTCACTGAACGCTTTCCAGTAGGCGTTCGGCATGTGAGCGATCGTATCGATCCTGAAAGCGTCGACACCCTGATCGAGCCACTGTGAATACGCGGCCACGAAGTAGTCGAGAACCTCCGGGTTATTTTCATTCAGATCGGACAATTCGCCGAGTCCCGGCTCCCGGTTATAAAACGCATGCAGCGGATTCTCCGGGTCGAGCTTCGACGGGTGCAGGTTCTCGTGATCGGCAACGAGTTCGCCCGTGGCGCCATACAACTCTCCGTATTTCGGCTGGTCGGCCGGCATCGTGTACGCCGGCGACCCGTGGTTGCAAACCACGTCGAGAACGTACTTGAGATCGTGCCCATCCCGGAGCTCCCGGGTGAAATCCGCAAACGCAAGATCCGCTGACTCGAGATGCTCGTCAACAACGAAGAAGTTCACGCCCCAGTAACCGTGGAACCCGGACTTGCCGCGATCCCCGCCCGGTCCCCTCCCGGGGACCCGGCTACCCGTGAAGGCTTCGTCCGGGTTGTCGACAATGGGGGTTGTCCAGATCGCCGTGAATCCCATGTCGGCGATGTAGTCGGCGTTGTCCAGCACGCCCTTGAAGTCGCCGCCGAGGTAGCCCATGTTGGCCGGCTCGTAACCGGGCACATGAATCGGCCGATCGAACGTGCGCGTGTCGGGTCCGCCGCCCTGCTCGGGGAAATTATTGGCCGGATCGCCGTCGACGAAACGGTCTGTCAGCAGGAAATACACGGCCTCAGCCGCGAACGGCTCGAGCGTCCCGAAGTACTCCCGGCTTTCACGACCTGCTTCGCCTTGCGACGCGCACGACGCCAGCAGTATGGCGATTCCCGCAACGACGATTCTCATGCTGTGGGCTCTGCCGACTTGTCGACGAGCAAGGTCACCGCGCCGGCGATCAGCAGCGAAACGCCGCCGATGACCAGGCCGAAGATCGGCTGCAGGTCGAAAAACTCGCGCAGCAACAGGCCCAGGATGCTCGCCGCGACCAACTGAGGGATAACAATGAAGAAATTAAAGATCCCCATATACACGCCCATCTTTTGCGCCGGCAGGTTATTCGACAGCAACGCATACGGCAGCGAGAGGATCGAGGCCCACGCGAATCCGACACCGACCATCGAAATGAGCAGCAGCTTCGGGTTTCCAATGAAGTAGAAGCTGATGAGTCCGATGCCGCCAAGACTCAGGTTAATCATATGACTGACGCGGCACCCAAGGCGATTGGCAACGAACGGAATCGCGATCGCAGCCAGCGCCGCAAACAGGTTGTACGATGCGAACAAAATGCCATTCCAGTCCGCGCCATCATTGAATGCTGCCGACGTGACGTCCGTGGCGCCAAAGTGATAGCTCGTCACCGCCGAGGTCCCGTATATCCACATCGCGAACAACGCAAACCAGGAGAAGAACTGCACGATAGCGAGTTGCCGCATCGCCCGTGGCATATGAAACAGATCGTGCATGATTTCATAAAAGCCGTTCTCGGTTGCGCCCTTGCCCTGTAGCAACGAGGCAAGTAACTGGAAAAGGCCGAAGGCCGCGATGCCGCCGCCGAGAATGTAGAGTTCCTTGTCGAGTTCCGCCTTTACAATCCAGAACAGGAGCGCCGCCCCGACGACGAGCCAGAGAAGCCCGCCGTTCCTGTATTTCACAGCGGCACGCAGCGTCAGCGCCGCGTCTTCGCCGGTCTTGTCGCGCATCGCCTCGAACTCTGCAAGCTGTTCGGGCGAGTACTCGCGGGAACGGAAAACCGTCCACGACACGGCCAGCAGAAATGCCGCACCGCCCACGTAGAATGCGATCTTGACAGATTCCGGGATTTCACCGGCAGGCGCGGTATTGCTGACCTCGAACCAGTTGGTCATGATCCACGGCAATGCCGATGCGATGACCGCGCCGACGCCGATGAAGAACGTCTGCATCGCGAACCCGGACGTGCGCTGCTTTTCCGGCAGCATGTCACCCACAAAAGCGCGAAACGGTTCCATCGAGACATTGATGCTCGCATCCATGATCCAAAGCATGCCGGCCGCAAACCACAGGTACGGCGAATTCGGCATCACAAACAGTGCCAGCGACGCAAGAATTGCGCCCACAAGGAAGTAAGGACGGCGGCGGCCAAGTCGATTCCAGGTGCGATCGGACATGTAGCCGATAATCGGCTGCACAATCAGCCCGGTCAGCGGCGCGGCAACCCACAGGATCGGTATCTCGTCGACCGCTGCGCCAAGCGTCTGGAAGATGCGACTGACGTTCGCGTTCTGCAATGCGAATCCCATCTGGATCCCGAGGAATCCGAAACACATGTTCCAGATTTGCCAGAAGCTTAAATTAGGCTTTTGTTTCATTCTTCTAACGCCCCCTCTTGTGGCCTGAAGCGCACGGCTGTCCCGCCCCCTGCAGCCAACCGTAATTCAAGTGTCGTGTCCCTGGAAACATCCCGGCGCTCAATGGTCAGCGCATAGGGATTATCATTCCAGTGGCCGTCGTCGCTATCGCGATAAATCTCGGCAACGTAGTCGACCCCGTCCTCGAGGATCTGCAGTGGCACGGACACATGGCGCGGTTCTTCGTCCGTGATAGCCCCGAGGTACCAGTCGTCGCCACCGCGCTCGCGTCTTGCCATCACCACGAAGTCACCAACGGCGCCGTCCAGCGCGACGCTTTCTTCCCAGTCGGTCGGTACATCGACAATAAACTGAAATGCGGCCGGATGTGTTGCATAGTTTTCCGGCAGGTCCGGAACCATCTGCATGGGACTGTACAGCACCACGTACAGAGCAAGTTGCTTCGCTAGCGTCGTCTGGATCCGTTTCTGCTTGCCATCGCGCACCGGATGCAGATCGAACATGCCTGGCGTGAAATCCATTGGCCCGCCAAGCATACGCGTATGCGCGAGCACAACCGTGTGTTCCGGCGGGTTGGGAACCTGACCCCAGATCGCGAACTCCTGCCCGCGCGAACCTTCACGGGTCAACCAGTTCGGGTACGTCCGGCGCAGACCCGTGTCCTTGACCGGCTCGTGAGTATTCACGGCCACGCGGCGCTGCGCTGCGGCGCGCACGTTACGCAGCAGATGCTGGACGTGGTACTGGCTGTCGTGCCAGACCCGCGTCTCTTCGCCGTTCGCGTCCATGCCACGCAAGGCACCGGCATCCGCAACATAACCGGTCTTGACCTGGGGAATGCCCGCATCCGCCAGGACGTCCATCGCGGCGTCCATCTGCGCCTCGTACGAGGGCACATCGCCGTATGTCTCATGATGCGCGATCAGGTATACGTCCCGTTCCCGGGCGTAGGCGACCAGGCCGTCGAGGTCAAAGTCGTCATAGGGCTCGGTGTAATCGAACGGTCCGTGCCATCCCTTGTTCCAGCCTTCCACGAGAACGCCATCGAAACCGTGGTCCGCCGCAAAATCGATGTAGCGCCTCGCGTTGGCTGTCGTCGCTCCGTGTCGCGGCCCTTCTTCCCAGGTCTTCAAACCCAGGTGCATTTCCCACCAGATGCCGACGTATTTGCCCGGCTCAATCCACGACACGTCACCCAGCGCGTTTGGCTCGTTGAGGTTCAGGATCAGGTCCGAGTTGATGAGACCGCTGGCGTCCTCGGTAATCTGCAGCGTACGCCACGGCGTCACGAATGGTCGCCCAGTCCGCACCGCGATACCGTCCGACCACGGTCGCAGCTCCGTGTGGAATCCGCCGCCGGCCGTCGGCGCTAACGCAAAGGCTGCGTAGTCGACCAGGGCTGCCTCGTGCACCGCAACGTGCAAGCCATCGTCGCGCACAAGTGTAACGGGCGTGTGCGCAGCCTCCATGTCCTCAAGTGGTGTTGCCTCGTACAGGTGCTCATAACGAACCTTGCCGTTCGCAGGCTGCCACCAGGCGGTGGCCGGGCCCACGAGGTTGATCTGGGTCCACTCACGCTTGATCGCGGTCTGGCCTTCGCCGTCGAACTCGTAGCGAAAGCCGACACCGTCGTCAAACACTCGCACCCGCACACGGAAATCGACGCCCTCTTGGCCGGTGAGTGTAACGACCAACTCGTTGTGCCGGTCGCGCACGACGCGACGCTCGCCCCATGGCTGCTCCCAGCTCGTGTCGCTCCGGTTGCGCTCGATATCGTGAAGCCGGTAACGCCCGACTGCGGACTCGCCGTTGGTGAATTCCATGCCCAGGCGCGACCAGCCCACAACGCTCACGCCCTGGTGGCGAATCTCGTAGCCGGGATGACCTTTGGCGTCAATTCTGACCCTGAATTCGATATCGCCATCTGGTGAAAACACGCCTGCAGCGGGCAGGCACCCGGCAAGTGCTGCCACGATGGCAAGCAGCAGAATGGCAGCGACGCTGATTGGCGAAAGGCTTTTCGACATTCGACCAATATTAGCAATTCATTGAATTTCAACGGGCTTCCTGCAAACGTATTCATCCCCGGAATTGCCGCCAAATGCTTATATTTACAGCCAGATAATAGGGGGCGACATGAAACGAAACCTCGTGGTGGCCATCGGGCTCCTGCTGCTCGCGGCCTGTTCCTCGGACGAACCCGGCGCTGCGGCCGGCGACCGGATAGAGCGCGTCGAACCACCATTCTGGTGGACAGGCTTCGAGCACACCGAACTGCAGTTGCTCGTCAACGGTGCTGACATCGCGGGCTACGAGCCCAGTGTCGAGGCAAGCGGGGTTTCGATCGCCCGCGTGGAACCCGGCGACAGCCCGAACTACCTGTTCATCTACCTCGATGTCAGCGCTGCCGGAGCCGGCTCTTTCGACATCGTTTTTACAGACGGTGACGAGCGCATTGCGACAACTTACGAGCTGCACGAACGAGAATCCGGCCGGGTTGGTACCTACAACAGCAGTGATGTCATGTACCTGGTCACCCCCGATCGCTTCGCCAACGGCGATGCCACGAATGACTCCGTTGAGGGTTACGACGACGCATTGAATCGTGATGACGACTACGGCCGGCACGGTGGCGACATCGAGGGTGTTCGCCGGCACCTCGATTACATCGCGGACATGGGTTTCACACAGATCTGGCTGAACCCTGTGCTCGAAAACGCGATGGAAAAGTGGTCGTACCATGGCTATGCCATCACCGACTACTACAAAGTCGACCCACGCTTCGGCAGCAACGAGAGCTATCGTGCTTTCGTCGACGAAGCCCGCGACAAGGGCATCGGCATCATCATGGACATGATCGCGAACCATTCGGGCAGCGGTCACTGGTGGATGGGCGATCTGCCGACACGAACCTGGCTGAACAACCCCGAGACGCGCGAAGTCACGATCCATGCGCGCACGACGAACCAGGACCCCTACGCATCCGAGTACGACAAGGCTCGCCATGCTGACGGCTGGTTTGTACCCACGATGCCCGACCTCAACCAGCGCGACCCGCTGCTCGCCGACTACATCATTCAGAACTCGATCTGGTGGGTCGAGTACCTGGGGCTGTCGGGCATTCGGCATGACACCCACCCCTACCCCGACAAGCACTTCATGGCCGAATGGTCCCGGCGCATCATGCAGGAGTACCCGGATTTCAACATGGTTGGCGAAGAATGGAGTGAGAGCCCGAATGTCACGTCCTACTGGCAGCGCGGCAAGCAGAATCCCGACGGCTACGTTTCTCACATGCCCGGGATGTTCGACTTCCCGCTGCAGATCAAGCTACAGAAGGTCCTCACAAGTGACGAACCACCCTGGGGCAGCATCTGGACGCCCGTGTACGAACTACTGGGTCACGACTACCTGTACCCGGACCCGATGAACCTTGTCATCATGCCGGACAACCACGACATGAGCCGCATCTTCACGCAGGTGGATGAAGACGAGGATTTGTGGCGGATCACCATGGTTTTCTATGCAACGATGCGAGGCATCCCGCAAATCTACTACGGCACCGAGATCCAGATGTCGCATCCGGGTACCGACAGCCATGGCGCGATTCGGGCCGAGTTCCCGGGTGGCTGGGACGATCACGACAGCAACGCCTTCACGGGCGAGAACTTGAGCGATCAGGAACAGGCCGCCCAGGACTTCACACGCAAGCTATTGAACTGGCGCCAGCAGGCCGGGGTCATACACAAAGGCAAGCTGATGCAGTTTGCGCCCATCAAGAACGTATACGCCTATTTCCGCTACGACGATGACGAGACTGTTATGGTTATCATCAATCTCGACGAGGACGAGGTCGATCTCGGACTCGAGCGTTTCGCTGAACGCCTGCAGGGCGCGCAAGAAGCGCGTGACGTGATGAACGACAAGACTTTCGACCTCGACGACGAGATCGAACTGGCGCCGCGATCGGCGCTGCTGCTCGAAATAGCACACTAGGAAGGAGCACTCCTTGAAGCGATTGCTGTTACTGCTCGTTTTTGCAGCGAGTACCGGTTGGGCCGACTTCGGCGAATACGAGTCTCACGAAACCTTCGGCAACACGCTGGTGATTGCGACGACCGACGGTGCCCTGAGGCTCACAGCCGTCGACGATGCGGCATTCGAAGTGCATTACGCCGAACGCGGCGTAAAGCAGCTGCCTTCGTTCGCGCTTGCGCCGCAGAACGGAGAATTCGCGTCTGCGGTAACGGAGACCGACACCACGATCGCTTTCAGGATCGACGGCCTCACGGCCGTCGTCGACAAGTCGCCCGTGCGCGTGTCCTACTTCCGAGACGGCGAACCGCTCGTCGAGGAAGAGCACGGCTATTTCGCGCACGACACGCTGCGCGGCTTCCGCTTCGCTCTCGAGGACGGCGAGAAGATCCTCGGCGGCGGGCAACGCGTAATGGGCATGGACCGCCGCGGCAAACGCATGCCGCTGTATAACAAGGCGAGCTACGGCTACACGACCGAAGCCGAGCAGATGTACTACAGCCTGCCGGCCATCATGTCGACGGACAGGTACATGATCGTGTTCGACAACTCGGCGAACGGCTGGCTGGATATCGGGCACGCCGAAGAAGACGTATTGCAGTTTGAGGCGGTCGGCGGCCGCACGTCGTACATCGTCGTTGCAGGCGACACTTACCCTGAACTTATTGAGAACTACACGGACACGACCGGCAAGCAGCCGCTGCCGCCGCGCTGGGCCTTCGGCAATTTCGCGTCGCGCTTCGGGTACCACACCGAGCAGGAAACGCGCGCTGTCGTGCAACGGTTCCAGGACGAGCAGATTCCTCTCGATGCCGTCATTCTCGATATTTACTGGTTCGGGCCGGACATCCAGGGCCACATGGGCAACCTCGACTGGGACCGCGCGGCCTGGCCGCATCCTGAGGATATGGTCGCGGACTTCGCAGCTGATGGCGTCAGGACCATCGCAATCACCGAGCCGTTCATCCTGAGCACGTCGAAGCGCTGGCAGGACGCCGTCGACAACAACGCACTCGCTCGCACGCCGACCGGGGAGCCGCGCCGGTTCGATTTCTACTTTGGCAACACGGGACTTGTCGACGTGTTCGACGAGAAAGCGGCCGACTGGTTCTGGCAGCCGTACGAGATGCTGTTCGAACAGGGTATGGCTGCGACCTGGGGCGATCTTGGCGAGCCCGAAGTGCATCCGGGCGATGCGTTGCACTGGCTGTCCGACGAGGGCATCGAGGCAACCGGCGATGAGGTGCACAACGCCTACGGCCACAAGTGGGCCGAGATGGTGTACGAGCGCCAGGTCGAGAAGTACCCAGACATGCGTCCGCTGATCATGATGCGTTCGGGTTTCGCGGGTTCGCAACGGTATGGCTTCGTACCCTGGACCGGCGACGTCAGCCGTTCGTGGGATGGCCTCAAGCCGCAGGTCGAACTGGCACTCCAGGGCGGCCTGTTCGGCCTTGCCTACATGCACTCGGACCTCGGCGGATTCGCCGACGGCGAGGAATTCGACAAGGAGATGTACATCCGCTGGCTGCAGTACGGCGTGTTCCAGCCCGTTTATCGGCCGCATGCACAGGAGCATATCCCGGCCGAACCCGTCTTCCATGACGAGGAGACGCGCGACATCGTGCGCGATTTCATCAACCTGCGTTATCGCCTGCTGCCCTACAACTACACGCTGGCGTACGAGAACAGCACGACGGGCATGCCGCTGATGCGGCCCGTGTTCTTCGAGGACGAGTCCCAGAGCTGGCTCGTCGACGTCAAGGACGCCTACTTCTGGGGTGATGCGTTCTACGTTGTACCGATCACGGACCCGGGCAGTGAATCACGCTCGGTCATGATGCCACCGGGTGCCTGGTTCGACTTCTGGACGGGGAAACGTTACGACAGCGGCGGCCCGGTTGAGGTTCCGTTGAGCCTCGAGAACATCCCCGTTTTTGTCCGCGGCGGTTCGTTCATCCCAATGACGGACGAGATCCAGACGACACGGGACTACACCAGCCAGCACCTGACGCTGCACTATTACGCAGACCAGAGCGTGCCGCAGTCCACGGGCCGTATGTACGAGGACGATGGCACGAGCCGCACGAGTATCGAGGACGGCGCGTTCGAGTTGCTGGAGTTCGAAGCCAATCAGAGCGGTCATTATCTGACTATCGACCTGTCGCGCACCGGCGGCGAGTACGAGGGCATGCCGGAGAAGCGTGATATCACACTCGTCATCCATAACTGGAGCGGGCCAGGCGATGTCATCAAATTCAACGGCCAGGCAGTAGAGGGCCACTTCGTAAAAGGCGGCACGCTCAGTGTCGATGTGACCTGGGACCACACTCCCGCGCGACTCGAGGTGAGCGAGCCCGAAGGTAAACCGGTCGTCTACCAGGCCTGGACCCGGCTTTTTGGCAACAAGGAAACGACCAACAAGCCCTGGGGAACGATCGAGGAGAACGGCGTCGGCAAGTTTGCCGACTTTACCGATGCTGCGCTGCGTGGCATTCGCGAACTCGGTGTCTCGCACATCTGGTACACGGGCGTGCCACATCACGCCGTCGTGCGAGACTACACCGCGTTC
>Ga0316201_10003317_pt1 | contig 11837 bp, 10 predicted proteins | sample CS6wburrow_MG_FD_204516 | JGI IMG/M metagenome (GOLD analysis project Ga0316201, IMG submission 204516) | Coastal sediment microbial communities from Delaware Bay, Delaware, United States - CS-6 worm burrow | ecosystem: Environmental > Aquatic > Marine > Coastal > Sediment | place: USA... | reverse complement strand
CATTATTTTATTTAATAACTTGTTGATATATATATTATAATTTAGTTGGCGCTAGAGTGTTGTCAGTGTCTTCCCGGAACCCCTATGGCAATGAATGCAATTGAATTGAGCCTGTTTTCCAGTCGCCTCAGCGCCGTGTGCGAGGAGATGGGCGCGGTGCTGCGGCGTGCGGCATTTTCCACCAACATCAAGGATCGACTGGACTACTCCTGCGCGGTGTTTGATGTGACCGGACAGCTGTGCGCGCAGGCGGCACACATCCCGGTGCATCTCGGCAGCATGGCCTTTGCCATGCAAGACCTGGTGGCAGGTGCAGCATGGGCCCCGGGCGATGTACTGATCGTCAACGATCCCTTCCTCGGCGGGACACACCTGCCAGACCTGACCCTGATTACACCGGTATTTGTCGCCGATGAGTGCACGGGCTTTGTGGCCAACCGAGCCCACCATGCCGACATCGGTGCCGAGTCACCTGGTTCCATGCCCATCTCGACCCGGCTGGAGGAAGAGGGCCTGGTCATCCCACCGACGCTGCTGGTACGTGGCGGAGACATGCAACAGGACATTCTGCAGCCGATCCTTGCAGCCATGGCAAACCCGGCGCAGATGCAGGGTGACCTTGCTGCACAGCTGAGCGCCAATCGTGCCGGTGCGGACCGACTGCTTGAACTCGTCAATAACATGGGCCTCGCGGCCTATCAGTCCGGCCTCGCTGCGGTGAACGATTACGGCGAGCGCCTGGCATCCACGGTGCTGCGTGGCATACCCGATGGCTGTTACCACTTTCGGGATGTGATGGATGATGACGGCCTGGGTCAGCAGGATATTGCCATCGAGGTGGCTGTCACGGTGACAGGTGGGACGGTGACGGTTGATTTTGCAGGGACTGCCGCTCAGGTGTCCGGCAATATCAACTGCCCGCTGTCGGTTGCTGCAGCCGGGGTGTTTTACGTGTTTCGCTGCCTGATGCCGGAACAGACCCCGGCCTGTGCCGGCAGTTTCAGAGGTATCCGTCTTGTTGCACCGCCGGCGTGCCTGGTGAATGCACAACGCCCGGCAGCCGTCGCTGCCGGCAATGTCGAAACCAGCAGCCGTATCGTCGACGTGGTCATGGGGGCACTGGCGCAGGCGCTGCCCGAACATATCCCGGCCGCCAGCCAGGGCACCATGAACAACCTTGCCATGGGGGCGCGCCACGGTACGCAAAGCTGGGATTATTATGAAACCATGGGCGGCGGTACGGGGGCTGGCCACAGCCAGCCCGGAGTGGATGCGATCCAGTCGCACATGACCAATACCCTGAATACACCGATCGAGGTACTGGAGATGGCCTTTCCCCTGCGCGTGGCGCGCTACCAGTTGCGCAGCGACTCGGGTGGCGCCGGCAAGCACCGCGGCGGTGAGGGCCTGCTGCGCTCGTTTGAGTTTCTGGAACCCGCGACGGTGACCCTGTTGACCGAGCGGCGCCGTCACCCGCCGTGGGGCCTGCACACCGGCCAGCCCGGCCAGTGCGGCGAAAACCGGCGTAACGACGCTGTCTTACCCGGCAAGGTCAGTACCCGTTTTGAGGCCGGTGAGTCACTGACCGTGGCCACCCCGGGCGGCGGCGGTTGGGGCGCAGGGCTATGAATAGTGACCCGCGTTCAATTCACTTTTACCGCGCAACACGCGCAACAGGGGAATAGCCGGTATGTGCGGCATTTGCGGTGAACTGCGTTTTGACGGGCGTACCCCCGACAGGGCCACGCTCGCCAGCATGACTGACAAACTCGCGCGTCGCGGGCCTGATGCCAGTGGTCAATACATCAGCGGTCCGCTGGCCTTCGGTCACCGGCGCCTGGCGGTGATCGATCTGTCTGAACGCTCCGCGCAACCCATGGTGGACGATGACCTGGGCCTGGCGCTGGTGTTTAACGGTACGATCTACAATTACCCGGAACTGCGCGAGCAGTTGCGCGCCAGGGGTTACCTGTTTTCCTCCAACGGCGACACCGAGGTCATTCTCAAGGCCTACGCGGAGTGGGGCGAGGAGTGTCCGAAACATCTGCAGGGTGTTTTTGCCTTTGCCATCTGGAATGCCCGTACGCAGCAACTGTTCATGGCGCGTGACCGCTTTGGCGTCAAACCCTATTACTACAGTCTCACCCGGCGGGGCGTGCGATTTGCCTCTACCAGCCAGGCCCTGCTGGCAGCCGGTGAGGTCGATGACCGCATCGACCCGGTTGCCCTGCATCACCACCTGAGCCTGCACGCCGTGGTGCCGGCACCGCGTACACTTCTGCATGGCCTGCGCAAGTTGCGTCCCGGTCACAGCATGACCTTTACTGTGAAGGGAGAACGTTCACTACGACGTTACTGGCAGCTGGAAACCGCCCGGCCTGACACGCCGATGAGCGAGTGGGAATGGATCGAGGCGATCCATGAAGAGCTGCGCAGGGCGGTCGCACGCCGTCGTGCCATCGCCGACGTGCCGGTAGGTATCCTGCTTTCCGGCGGACTCGATTCCAGCCTGCTGGTTGCCCTGCTGGCCGAGGCCGGTGGCGGTGACCTGCTGACCTTTTCCGTTGGTTTTGAAGATGCACCGGAGGAAAAGGGTAACGAATTCGAATCGTCAGACCTCGTTGCCAACCTGTATGGAACACAACATCATCGTTTCACGGTACCCAATGAGGAAGTACTCGCGCGCCTTCCCGAGGCGGTCGACAACATGGGTGAACCCATGGTGGGGCAGGATGCCGTGGCCTTTTACCTGCTGGGTGAACAGGTGTCGAGGCAGGTCAAGGTGGTGCAAAGCGGGCAGGGCGCCGACGAGGTATTTGGCGGTTATTTCTGGTACCGGCAGATGCAGGCGGCCAGCGGTACTGATATCGAGCGCTTTCGACATCTCTACTTCGATCGCACGCACGAGGAGTTCCTGCACACGGTTGCATCGCGTTACCACGGCGATGACTACACCTCTGCCCGTGTCGCCTTTGGTCTGTCACAGATGCAGACCGACGATTACCTGAACCGTGTACTGGCCTATGATGTCACCACCCTGATCGTGGATGATCCGGTCAAGCGGGTTGATAACATGACCATGGCCTGGGGGCTGGAATCACGCGTGCCGTTTCTTGATCAGGACCTGGTGCAGCTGGCTGCACGCATGCCATCGTCGATCAAGCTGAAATCAGACGGCAAGCACCCGCTCAAGGTCATCGCGCGTGGCCTGTTGCCGGACCGGATTATCGACCGTCCGAAGGCCTATTTCCCGGTGCCCGCGCTGAAATTTGTGCGCGGCGAGACGCTTGAATTCATGCGCGATGTGCTGGAGTCGCGGGCCTGCCAGGAACGTGGTCTGTTCAAGCGGGCGAATGTCGAGGCATTGCTGGAAGAACCCGAGCAGGCACATACGCCGCTACTCGGCAGCAAGCTGTGGCATCTCACGCTGCTGGAGTTCTGGTTGCAGCGCAACGTGGATAAATCCCCTTGATTGGTCGCTTTTTATAAGGCGAGGGCAAAGATACAATCGTTTCAACCACTATAATTTTTTCTTGCAGTGAAGAGGACAGACAAATGGATGTAATGGACAAGATTGATGCAGCAGTAAAGGAAAATCCCGTGGTGATCTTTATGAAGGGCACACCACAGTTACCGCAGTGCGGTTATTCCAGCCGGACTGCGCAGGCACTGGCTGCCTGCGGCGAGGAGTTCGCGCACGTCAACGTGCTGGCCGATCCGGAGGTGTTTCAGAACCTGCCGCGCTATGCCAACTGGCCGACATTTCCACAGGTGTATATTAACGGCGAGCTGATTGGTGGTTGTGATATCACCCTCGAGCTTTACCAGAAGGGTGAATTGCAGAAGATGGTGAAAGACGCCGTCGAAAAGACGTAAGGTTCCTGTTGGGTGTAGGAGCGCCTTGCAGGCGCGAATGTGCACAGAAGAAAAATCATTCGCGCCTGCAAGGCGCTCCTACACAATCAGTAATAGCGGAGCTCAGTTCGCTTCCAGCTTCAGCAGTTCTTCAATAATCTCCAGCATCAGCTTCTGACCCTTGTCGCCCATCTTTTCGGTGAGCTTGTCGGCGTCGCGCTCGCCCTCTACCAGTGGCCGGATACGGCCGGCGAGGATGCTCATGTCGCCACCGGCCTCGAGCATCTGTGCGGCCATGCCGCCGATGATCTGCAGCGCCTGAGCATTACCGTTACGGGAGGCGTGGATCAGGCCGGCAATGCCGGGTGCCGCCATGCTGGAATCGATATCGGTTTCCAGGCTCGGCAGGGTGCTCGGGTCCTGCAGGCCGCGCAGGATCGATTCGGCAATGATGCGGTCTTCTTCATCCAGCAGGGCCAGCATGGACTCGTCGCGGTTGCCGGACATGATGTCGCGAATGGTGGTGACCAGCGTCGTCCAGTCGTTGTCCGCGGCCATTTGCAGGACCTGCTCCATGTCCGGCACGGAACCCGGGTTGTTGCAGTGCATGACCACGCGGTGAATGAGGCCTGCATGTGTTTGCAGGATCTGTTCCTGTTTGTCTGGTTGAGCCATGGTGCTAGATACCTTCTGTAATCTTCATTGGGGTTATGGTGTCAGGCTGGTAGGGATTGAATTCGTTCCAGCGGTTGATGACCGTGCAAAACAGGTCGGCCGTGCGCTCGGTATCATAAACCGCAGAGTGGGCTTTTTCACTGTCCCAGTCAAAACCGGCGGCCTTCACGGCGCGTGCCAGTACGGTCTGGCCGTAGGCGAGGGCGGCGAGGCTGACGGTATCGAAGGTGCTGAAGGGATGAAACGGATTGCGCTTGATGCCGCTCCTTGCAACGGCGGCATTCAGGAAGGACAGGTCAAAGGCGGCATTGTGGCCGACCAGGATGGCGCGGTTGCAGCCCGTGTCCTTGATGGCGCGGCGGACCGGTTTGAAGATGTGCTCGAGTGCCTCCAGTTCCGGCTTCGCCATGCGGAACGGGTGGTAGGGGTCGATGCCGGTGAACTCCAGTGACTCCTGGTCGAGATTGGCACCGGGAAAGGGTTCGACGTGACAGGCAATGGTCTCCTTGCGGCTGAGTATGCCGTCATCACCCATCTGCAACAGCACCGCGGCGACTTCCAGCAGGGCGTCGCGCCTGGCGTTGAAACCGGCGGTCTCGACATCAATGACGACGGGCAGAAAGCCGCGGAAACGGCCGGCAATCGAGGTCTTGTCTCCCGGGTTGGTCATGAATCAAGCATACCGAATCGTTTAATGTTTGGCGATGTTGCATAATGTGATGCCTGTTCACGCCGTTCCGCTATGGCTGTCTGGAATGTCTCACCCGTTCGGGCACGCGCTTCAGCTAGAGGGAATCTGTTCCATGCACAATCAAGACAGGCTTGTAACCAGACGTCTGGATGCGTCGCTATTGCTGGCAGTCTTGCTGTTCTTTCTGCTGGCAGCCATTTGCCAGGCAGACACCGATCGAAACCACGGCCTGCTCTGGGAGATCAGCAAGCCCGGCATCCCGCCGTCCTACCTGTTTGGCACCATCCATTCCGAAGATCCCGGTGTTGTCAATCTGCCTGCAGCGGTTCAACAGGCCTTCGCTGAGTCCGGCACGATTGTGCTCGAGTTGCTGATGGACAAGGATGCGATGATGTACTCGGCAACGGCCATGCTGATGATGGACGGCCGCTTGTTGCCGGATGTTATCGGGCAATCGCTGTATGACAGGGTCGCAGCGGTCATTGCCACGCGCGGCATTACGGAACCGGTGTTGAGTCGCATGAAGCCGTGGGCCGTCGCCGTTACCCTGTCTGTGCCGGCGCAGAAGACCGGCCAGGTACTTGACCTGGTGCTTTACCAGGAGGCCGTGAAGCAGGCCAAGGCCGTAAAGGGTCTGGAGACCATGCAGGAGCAACTCGACCTGTTCGACGGCATGCCCGAGGCCGACCAGATTACCCTGCTGAGTGATGCAGTGGAGTACTACCCTGAACTGGATGACATGTACCGGCAGATGCTGGCGGCCTACCATGCGCGTGACCTGGGCGCCCTGATGCGAATAAACGATTCCTACAAGGAAAAAGGCAATCAGCAGATGGCCGATGACTTCCAGCGCCGGGTCATTGATGAGCGCAATCAGCGCATGGCGGAGCGCGCACAGCCTATGCTACAGGCAGGCAGGGCCTTCATCGCCGTCGGCGCCCTGCACCTGCCCGGTGACAAGGGGTTGCTGAACCTGCTGGAGCAGCAGGGTTACCGTATCAGGCATGTCTATTGATGTGTGATGTTGCTGGAGTTTCAACTGGCCTGAGGTGATTTAACATTCAGTCATTGCCGCGCAGGCGGGACAAAAGCGCACAGCGCGTTGAACGCCCGCAGGGCGGCCCGTAGGGTGAGCATGGCGAATAATCCAGTAGTCGCTGGCACTAGAGGCATATTCTCTGGATTTCCGCCTGCGCGGGAATGACGTTACAGACAATAGCCTTGGGTGTTTATCGTGTTACACGCCAGTGGAGTATTTCACCGGCAAACAGCGGCACGACCGAGGTATCCCCGAGCGGGTAACTGTCCGGCACTCGCCAGTCGGTTTTCTCCAGCGTGAGCGTTGCCGTGTTACGCGGCAGGCCGTAGAAATCCGCTCCGAAGTGGCTGGCAAACCCTTCCAGGCGGTCCAGTGCGCCGGCCTCTTCAAAGGCCTGTGCATACAGCTCAAGTGCTGCATGGGCCGTGTATATGCCGGCACAGCCGCAGGCCGATTCTTTCTGGTCACGCGCATGCGGTGCACTGTCCGTACCCAGAAAGAACTTCGGGTTGCCGGATGTCGCAGCCTCGAGCAGTGCGGCGCGGTGCGTCTCGCGTTTCAGTACCGGCAGACAGTAGGCATGCGGTCGCATGCCACCCGCGAACATGGCGTTGCGGTTCAGCAGCAGGTGATGCGCGGTAATCGTACCAGCTACATTGTTGCCGGCCTGCCTGACGAATTCGATGCCGTCACGGGTGGTGACATGTTCCAGTACGACCTTCAGCCGGGGGAAACGCTCGCACAGCGCCAGCAGGTGCTGCTGAATAAACTGTTGCTCACGATCAAAGACGTCCACCTGTGGATCGGTCACCTCGCCGTGTACCAGCAGCGGCATGCCGACCGCCTGCATGGCCTCCAGTGCGGCATGGGTGTTGGCGATATCGGTGACGCCGGCATCCGAGTGGGTGGTGGCGCCGGCCGGATAGAGCTTGACGGCCTGCACCAGCCCGCTTGCCTGCGCGCTATGAATCTCATCCGCCGTGGTGTTGTCGGTCAGGTAGAGGGTCATGAGGGGGGTGAAGTCGCTACCGGCCGGGATCGCGGCGCAGATGCGTGCATGGTAGTCGCGCGCCAGTGCCGTGCTGGTCACCGCTGGCCGCAGGTTGGGCATGATGATGGCGCGTCCGAATTGCCGCGCGGTATGCGGGACCACCGACGCCAGTGAGTCACCATCGCGCACGTGCAGGTGCCAGTCATCCGGCCGTGTCAGTGTCAGTTCCATGAGGTGTCCAGTACGGCCTGTTGCTGCAGCAGGTTCAGCGTGTAACGCACCCCGAAACCGGTGGTGTCGGTCGGTATATGGCCCAGCCCGCCCTTGTGGTTGCTGGCCGCGAGGTCGATGTGCACCCAGTCGATGCTGTCAGTGACGAAACGCTTCAGGAAACGCGCCGCCAGGATATGGTCGGCATCACCCTCCAGCGTGCATTGCAGGGTGTCGGCAACCGGTGATTTCAGCGACTCGTCAAAATCCTTGTCGAGCGGGAACGGCCATACCCGTTCACCGCTGTCGCGACCGGCCACCGTCAGGGTGTTATGCAGGGCATCGCGGTTGCTGAAGGCACCGCTGTAGCGCGACGACAGGGAATAGATGCAGGCACCGGTGAGTGTTGCATAGTCAATCATCATGTTCGGCTTTGTCTTGCTGGCCAGCGCCAGGGTGTCGGCGAGTACCATGCGGCCCTCGGCATCGGTGTGCTTCACCTCGATGCTGGTACCGTTGCTGGCAATGACGACATCGTTCGGCTTGTAGGCCTTGCTGCCGATGTGGTTCTCGGCCAGCGCCAGCCAGCAGTCGACGGCGTAATTGACCTTCAGGCGGCTCAGTGCCAGCAGCGTGCCAAGTGCCACGGCGCTGCCCTGCATGTCCTCGTGCATGCCGTTCATGTACTTGGCGGGTTTCACATTGACACCGCCGGTGTCAAAACAGATGCCCTTGCCGACCAGTGCCAGTTTTTTCGTGGCCCGCTTGCCCGGTGTGTAGCGCAGCCTGACGATACCGGCATCGTGTTTCGGGCTGGCCTGGCAGACGGCCAGAAAGGCACCGGCCTTTTTGCGCGCCAGCGCTTGAGTGTCGAGGAATTCCATTCTCCAGCCCTCGGCCTTGGCCAGCTGGCTGACGAACTTGCGGTAGTTGCCGGGGGTGAGTTCGTTCGATGGCAGGGCGGCTAGCCAGCGCGCGAGGTGATTGCCGGTGATCTCTGCGCGTACCTGTGCGAGGTTGGCCCTGCCTGGCAGCCCGTAGACATCGATGCGTTTCAGACCGGCGGGCCTGTCCTTGTCGGATTTGTAGCTCGGCATCGGGCAGGCCGCGGCGAGTACTGCCGCCGTGATCGCCTCCAGGATGCGAGTGCCGGATGCCTGCTCAAAGCCGGCCAGCTGCACCAGCAGGGACGGCGGGTCGATATCCAGCACCTGTGCGGCCAGCTTGCGCGCCAGGGTGAGCAGTTCAAAGGTACTTGCTGCGGGATCAAGCACCTGCAGGATCACGTGGGTGCCGTTGTCATTGGGCAGGTCCGTGGCCAGGCGAGTGGCATCCTTGTCCTTGCGCAGGGCACGCTGGTAGCGCGGCTTGAGGACTCCGGCGTGGGCAACCTGCTCCCAGATGCCCTTGTCCGGCTGTTGCGGCACGATCAACAGGGCGACCCGGCTGGCATCCAGCTGCTTCACGCCGGCGACTGCTTTGTGTTGATTTAGCTTGATTTTTTCACTGTGATCGTAGGGTATTCGCATGCTTTTTGCCTTGACCTGTTAACGCAAAACGCTGATCATATCGCGCTTGCTGTGATTCGGGTACCGCTGTTTCCCTAAACTATGAAAAACGCTGAAAAAAAACGCGTCCTGCGCGAAATGTTGTTTGCCCGTCGCTTCGAGGAACGCTGCTACGAGGCCTACGTGGAACGGAATATTGGCGGATTCCTGCACCTCTACCCCGGTGAGGAGGCCTGTGCCTTCGGCGTGCTGGAAGCGGCGCAGCCCGGTCACGATTACGTCATCACCAGTTACCGCGATCATGTGCACGCCATCAAGTCCGGCTCCGACCCACGCCGCGTCATGGCCGAGCTGTTTGCCAGGGAGACCGGGGTCAGCAAGGGCCGCGGTGGTTCCATGCATATCTTCGATGTCGCCAATCGTTTCATGGGCGGTTATGCCCTGGTTGGCGGGCCGTTTCCGATTGCGGCCGGTATTGCCAAGGGTATCCAGATGCAGGGTGGTGACGAGATCTGTATCTGTTTTCTGGGTGACGCGGCCAACAACCAGGGCACCTTTCACGAATCACTCAACATGGCAGCACTCTGGAACCTGCCGGTGCTGTACGTGTGCGAGAACAACCTCTATGGCATCGGTACCCGCATCGACCGCTCGACCGCGGTGATTGACCAGTACAAACGCGTGTCCGGTTACAACATTCCGTCGGCACAGGAAGATGGCCAGGACTTCGACCTGGTTTACAAGGCGGCCAGCAAGGCCGTCAAGCATGTGCGTTCCGGCAAGGGGCCTTACTTCCTGGAGCTGATGACCTACCGCTACCGGGGGCACTCCATGTCGGACTCGAATGCCTACCGCGCCAAGAAAGAGGAGCGCATGTGGAGTGGCCGGGACCCGCTCATTATATTGCGCGATCGCCTGATCGAGGCCGGCGAGCTGACCAAGGAAGAATTCAAGGACATGGACACGGAGATCCTTGACGAGATCGAAGACGAGGTGATCCGCTTCGCGACAGACTCGCCGGAGCCGCCGGTGTCCGAGGTCGAGCAGTTTGTGCTCGCCGAGAATGACCCCTGGGTCAGGGGCGGGGTGAAATAATGGCCGAGATCATGTACTGGGAAGCCATCCGGCGCGCCCACGACGAGGAGATGGCCAATGACCCGATGGTGATTGCCATGGGTGAGGACATCGGTGTGGTTGGTGGGACCTACAAGGCCACCACCGGTCTGTATGACAAGTACGGCGAGGACCGCGTGATTGATACGCCGATCTCCGAAAATGGCTACACCGGTCTGGGCATCGGTGCGTCGTTTCTCGGGGTACGTCCGATCATCGAGATTATGTCGGTCAACTTTGCCTGGCTGGCCATGGACCAGATATTCAACACGGCCGCCAAGGTGCGTTACATGTCCGGTGGTCAGCTGGAGGCCCCGGTGGTGATCCGTTCACCGGGCGGCACGGCGCACCAGCTGGGTTCACAACACTCCGCGCGCATGGAAAAGGTCTTCATGGGGATTGCCGGGCTGCGCGTTGTCACACCGTCGAATCCGCGCCAGGCCTACGGCCTGCTGAAATCGGCGGTGCGCTGCAACGACCCGGTGTTTATCAACGAACACGAGCTCATGTACAACATGAAGGGCGCGGTGCCGGACGATGAATACTTCCATCCGCTGGAAGGCTCCGAGGTCGCCCGCGAGGGCCGGGATGTGACGCTGTTCGGCTACAATATTTCCGTGCACTGGTGCCTGCAGGCTGCCGAGCGGCTGTCGAAGGACCATGGCATCGAGGCCGAGGTGATTGACCTGTACACGCTGAGCCCGCTGGACCGCGAGGGTATCCGCAACTCGGTCAGCAAGACCCATCGCGCCGTGATTGTCGAGGAGGCAGAGCCCGCCGTGGGTGTTGGCGCCGAGGTCATGGCCATTATCAACGAAGAATGTTTCTTTGAACTGGATGCGGCACCGGTTCGCGTGTCTGCCCTGAATGTTCCGATTCCCTATAACCATGCACTGGAAAAGGCCGCCTTGCCGAATGTCAGTGACGTGGTCGAGGCCGTACGCAAGATTTTTGGAGTTTAACTGCAAGCCGGCTCCGGCCTGCTCGCAACGGTACCGTAGGGCCGAATTCATTCGGCCTTAACAGCGTATCGATATGCCATGGTCGAATGAATTCGGCCCTATAGTTCTGCCAACACTATTTTATTAAAGGACGTCTGCTGTATGTCTGAACCTTATGTAATCAAAATGCCGCAACTCTCCGACACCATGACCGAGGGCGTCATGGTGAGTTGGGAGAAGAACATCGGCGATGCCGTCAAACGCGGTGACATTGTCGCCACGGTGGAAACCGACAAGGCCGTCATGGACGTGGAGGTGTTTCGTGACGGCTACCTTTCCGGTCCCATTGCAGCGATTGACTCGGTCGTCGCGGTAACCCGCCCGATTGCCTACATCGTTGAAAACAAGGCTGACATCGACGACAGCGAGGCAAAACAGGGTGCAGCAGCGGCAGCCGTGGCCGCGTCGTCAGCACCAGCGGCAGCCTCGTCAACGGCGCCCGCGGGCAGTGCCCCGGCAGCAGCGCCGACACCCCGCCCGCAGGGCAACAAGGCATCACCGCTGGCACGCAGGCTGGCTGCAGAGCAGGGTGCCGATATCGATCGCATCAGTGGCTCGGGTCCGGGCGGTGTGGTCACTGCCGCTGACATCCAGCGGGCACCGGCACCGTTCGAAGTCGCCGTGCCCGGTAACGGGCGTCCCATGAAGTCCATGGAAAAGGCCATCTCGCGTGCCATGGCATCCTCCATCTCCATGCCGACGTTCCGGGTGACCTCGCACATTCGCCTTGATCCGCTGATTGCGGCCTCCAGGT
>Ga0316201_10003316_pt1 | contig 11840 bp, 14 predicted proteins | sample CS6wburrow_MG_FD_204516 | JGI IMG/M metagenome (GOLD analysis project Ga0316201, IMG submission 204516) | Coastal sediment microbial communities from Delaware Bay, Delaware, United States - CS-6 worm burrow | ecosystem: Environmental > Aquatic > Marine > Coastal > Sediment | place: USA... | reverse complement strand
CTTTAATTGAAGATGATAAGTTAATTCCAACAGATTATGAGATAATTTCAGAACTAACAACATTTGCACAGAGAGGAAATTCTTTTGAGGCAGAAGAAGGATGTAATGACGATCTTGCAATGTGCTTAGTAATTTTTTCTTGGTTAGTTGCACAAGATTATTTTAAGGAAATGACTGAGAATGATGTTCGCAAAAGAATTTATGAAGAGCAGAAAAATCAAATAGAGCAAGATATGGCACCTTTTGGATTTATTGAAGACGGACTTTCCAACATGGAAACTTTTGTAGACTCAACTGGAGATAGATGGCACACTGATGAGTATGGAGATATGTCTTACATGTGGGACTATAGGTGATGAATTTTGATGATCAAGTAGATTTAGAGCATTTATTGTTTTTAGATAGAAAGTGTCGAAAATGTGGAAAAATTAAAAATCTACTAAATGATTTTTACAGAACTAGAAAAAATAGAACATCTGCGTCAGCATATTCTTATGAATGTAAAGAATGCACGGTTACAAGGATTATATCAAATAGAATGACTAATAAAGTTTTTGATAAATGGGAATATCCTGACTGGTAATATTGTTCATGCATTGTTTCCCCGCTGAAAATACCCTTTTCCATAAATATTTTTAGTTAAATCTGGATTGCGAGGGTAAACAAGATGCCAGTAAATTTAGCATCTCCTGGGATTAGGGTAAGGGAAGTTGATCTTACCGTCGGAAGAGTTGATCCTGCTTCTGGCAATATTGGTGGCCTTGTTGCACCTTTTGCACAAGGACCAGTAGAACTTCCTATAACCATTGGATCAGAAAAAGACCTGCTCGACAACTTCGGCAGACCATACGGTAATGATAGGCATTATGAGCATTGGCTCGTTGCCTCATCTTATTTGGCATATGGTGGTCAAATGAGCGTTATCAGATCAGATTCTGATAGTTTAGCAAACGCTTATGTTGGATCGGGATCAAGCATCAAAGTTAAGAGTGTTGATGAATATGAAGTCAAAGCATATGATGACAATGTAATCACCGGCAAAACCGTAGTTTCTAGGAATCCAGGATCCTGGGCAAACGGAATCAGAATCGGTATTATTGACTCAAGAGCAGACCAAATCATTACTTTAAGTGATGTTAGCGGAATTAATTTGGGAGATGGGGTAACCCAAGATACCTCGGGATTCACATCAAGCAATAAAATTATTGACGAAGGAACTTTAAGAGATTTAACAGGATCTTTTAAAGGAATTGTTACAGACAAAGATGTTGCTAACAATCAAATACATGTCAAATTCATTTCTCATGTAGATGGCGGCACAGAATATACTCAAGACTATAACTACAATGGTGTTTATAGATTTAGAGATGAATCGTCAATTTCTATTGTAGGATCTGGTGTAGGAGTAACTGCAGCACAGATTACAAGAAATGTTCTTGGAGAAACTGCAGCATCTATTACTGCAGGAACTGCAGTAACATCATACTATTTGCATCATAGTGCAACTCTTGATATGCAAGGCGGCGTGACTTTGGCAGATGATGCAACTACTATCGGTATTGCGACTGCTATGATGGGTGTTACTGCTGATGATTTCTTAGTTATTGGAAATGAACTCATTTCTCTTAATGGAGCAAATCTCGGTAATGGCGAAATTACTGGAGTTACAAGAGGAGTTGTAGGAACAACTGCCGAAGATCATGCTGATGGTGCGCCAGTCAAGCATCTTAAGAGATATGCTGGTGTTGGAACAGTAACTGCTGGAATTAATAGCACTGCAACTGAAGTTGGAATTACTACAACTGCAGATCTTAGCAGCAAAATCAATTCTGGTGGTTTCTTAGAAATTGGTGATGAATTGGTTGCGGTTACAACTTACCTCAATGGTGCTAGCAGCGATCATGATCCAACAGGAGTTTCTGATTGGTATGATGCACAAACTCTCTCAATATCTAGAGAAACTATTGGAAATAGCACAATAGTAAAAACATTACCATGGAATACTATTGCAGATAGACCAGGTACTTCTGAGTATGCTGCTGAAAGAGGAGCAAGATTTGATGAACTTCATATTGTGGTAATTGATGGTGAAGGAAAAATTACCGGAAATGCAGGTACAATTTTAGAGAAACATTTAAATGTTTCAAAAGCATCTGATGCACTGTATTCTGTAGGTTCACCTTCATATTGGAGATCATATCTCAAAACAAATTCAGAGTATATCTTCGGTGGTTCTGCACCTGCAGGTGTAGTCGCTTCTGGATTTGGGAGTGGTTATGTTGCATCAACTAATTTTGCATGGGATCAACAAGCTGAAGTAAGTGGAACTCCTGTAATTTTTGGTGGAATTGGTACTTTTAATGATGTAATGAGCGGAGGAACTAATTATGATGGAGGAAGCAGCGTTGATGATGATGGAGCACTTGCATCTAATTTAAGTAAAATTGTTACTGGATATAATCTTTTCTCCAATACCGAAAAGTATAATGTAGATTTCCTTCTGATGGGATCTGCAAATTATACTAAAGATGAAGCTGCTTCTCTAGGAAGTCTTCTCTCAGGTATTGCGACCAGAAGAAAAGATGCTGTTGCATTTATTTCTCCATACAGAGGAGCATTCTTAACAGAGTCTGCATTAAATGATAGTAATACCATCGTAAATGATGATGTTATTACTGATAATGTTCTTTCATTCTATTCTTCAATACCATCTTCTTCTTATGCAGTCTTTGATAGTGGTTACAAGTACATGTATGATAGATTTGCAAATACCTTCCGCTATGTTCCACTGAATGGAGATATAGCTGGTCTTTGTGCCCGTAACGATGTAGACAATTTCCCTTGGTTCTCTCCCGCAGGAACCGCAAGAGGAGGAATTTTAAATGCAGTTAAACTCGCATATAATCCATCTCAAGCACAGAGAGATAGACTTTATTCAGAAAGAGTAAATCCAGTTATTTTCTCACCTGGTGCTGGTATTATTCTGTTTGGTGATAAAACCGGACTTGCTAAGGGATCGGCATTTGATAGAATTAACGTTCGTCGTTTGTTTATCTATCTCGAAAATGCAATTTCCGCTGCAGCAAGAGATCAACTCTTTGAATTCAATGATGAAATTACAAGAACCAACTTTGTAAATATCGTTGAACCTTTCCTTCGCGATGTTCAGGCGAAGAGAGGTATTCAAGATTATGTTGTTATTTGTGATGAAACAAATAACACTGGTGCAGTGATAGATAATAATGAGTTTGTGGCTGATATTTATATCAAGCCAGCAAGATCAATTAACTTCATTGGTCTTACATTTGTCGCCACTAGATCTGGCGTTTCATTTGATGAAGTTATCGGTAACGTTTAATTTAGAGGTTTAAAGAAAAATGCCTAGTCGCGAACAAAGAAACACGTCACCAGTAAGAACAATTAGTGATTTTAAAAGCAAATTATCTGGCGGTGGCGCAAGACCCAATCTATTTGAAGTTGAGTTAGCATTTCCTACAGCAGCAAAACCTGCAAATCAAACTGAAGTTCTTGAAAAAGCAAGATTTCTTGTGAAGGCAGCAGCATTGCCTGCTTCCACAATTGCTTCAGTTGATGTGCCTTTCAGAGGACGTATTCTGAAAGTTGCTGGTGATAGAACATTTGAAACTTGGACAATTACTATTATTAATGATGTTGATTTCTCCATTCGTTCTGCTTTTGAAAAGTGGATGAATGTAATTAATAGAATGAATGATGCAACAGGAGTTACTGATCCTGGAGCATATTATAAAGATGCTAAGGTTAAGCAACTTGACCGCAACGGTGGAGTTCTTAGAGTTTACAAATTCTGGGATATTTTCCCAACCAATATTTCCACAATTGATTTAAGTTACGAGACTACTGATACTATTCAGGAGTTTACTGTAGAGATGCAAGTTCATTGGTGGGAAGCATTTAAGGGCACTGATGCTCAAGCAGGTGGTGAAGACATTAACTAAATAGTTAAAATAACAGTCTAGTCAGTTTATACTATGGCAAAACTTTTTGGTTTTTCTATTGAGGATTCAGAAAAAAAATCCAAAGGTATAGTTTCCCCCGTTCCTCAAAATAATGAGGACGGGGTTGACAACTATATAAGCAGTGGATTTTATGGTTCGTATGTAGATATTGAAGGTCAATATAGAACAGAATTTGATTTAATTAAAAGATATAGAGAAATGTCGTTGCACCCAGAGTGTGACAATGCTATAGAAGATGTTGTAAATGAGGCACTTGTCAGTGATCTCTATGATTCTCCTATAGAGATAGAACTTTCAAATCTAAATGCCACAGATAAGTTAAAAAAAGCAATTAGAGAAGAATTTAAATATATTAAAGAACTTTTAGATTTTGATAAGAAATCTCATGAAATTTTTAGGAATTGGTATATTGATGGAAGACTTTATTATCATAAGGTAATCGATCTAAAAAATCCTCAGGAAGGAATTAAGGAACTGAGGTATATTGATCCAATGAAGATGAAATTTATTCGTCAAGAAAAGAAAAAAGATAGAAATGTAATTGGACCAAATATTCCTGGACAAAGACAAGAAAGTGCCATTGCTCCAGAAATTGAAGAATATTTTGTATATACTTCTAAACCAAGTTATCCAACTAATAATTTAAGTGGTGGTGGAGGTTCAAAGGGAACTAAAATTGCAAAAGATGCAATTACATATTGCACTTCAGGATTAGTTGATAGAAATAAAGGATCTATTCTTTCATATCTCCATAAGGCAATTAAAGCACTCAATCAACTTCGTATGATTGAGGATTCACTGGTCATTTATCGTTTATCAAGAGCACCCGAACGTAGAATTTTCTATATTGATGTTGGCAATCTTCCAAAGGTAAAGGCAGAACAATATCTGCGTGATGTTATGATGCGTTATCGTAACAAACTTGTTTACGATGCAAATACTGGCGAAGTTCGTGATGATCGTAAGCATATGAGTATGCTTGAAGATTTCTGGCTTCCTAGAAGAGAAGGTGGTAGAGGAACTGAGATCTCTACACTTCCTGGCGGACAAAATCTTGGAGAACTTGCCGATATTGAGTATTTCCAAAAGAAACTTTATAGAGCACTTGGAGTTCCAGAATCAAGAATTGCTGCTGATGGAGGTTTCAATCTTGGTCGTTCCTCTGAAATTCTGAGAGATGAACTCAAGTTTTCTAAGTTTGTTGGACGTTTGAGAAAAAGATTTGCTCAAATGTTTAATGATATGCTGAAAACACAACTAATTCTCAAAAATATTGTATCAATAGAAGATTGGGATAAAATCAGTGATCATATTCAATATGATTTCTTATACGATAATCAATTTGCAGAACTAAAAGAAACTGAGATGCTTAATGAGCGTTTGGGAATTTTGGCAACTATTGAACCTTATATTGGTAAGTATTATTCTACAGAATGGGTTCGTAAAAAAGTTCTCCGCCAAACTGATTCTGAAATTGAAGAAATGGATGAGCAAATTGAACAAGAAATTGAAAATGGAATTATTCCAGATCCAAGTTCTATAGATCCTGTTACTGGAGAACCATTACCAGCAGAAGGTGAAGGTGGTGGAGAAATGCTTGGAGATGTTCCTATGGAACCAGAAATAAATGGTGGAATTACTGACGCAGATGGTAAGGCTGCCGAGATATAAATAGAAAATATAGTTATATTAATTTTTTTCATGGAAGAAATCGTAAATCTAATCGGTGCTGATGAATCAGCTTCCGAAATTAGTGACAAACTGAAAGATGTTCTGTATGGAAAGGCAGCAGAGAGAATTCAATCTCTTCGTCCAGCAGTCGGAGCATCTATGTTTGATGAAACCGAAGTAGAGGAAACAGAAGAATGATTCTAAATTTAAAAGGTCCTGCTGTTGAAATCACTGGTGCTGCAAGTTCCGTTCCATATAATAATGGTTCAGGATCTTCTTTAGTTTCTGTTGCCAATCTGGGAACAGAAGTGGCACACATCACTGAAACTGGAAGTGGTTTTGGAGTTTATATTGGTATTGGTGAAAGGGTATCGATTGCAAAATCGTATACAGAAACTTTGTTAGGAGTAAATAATGCATCAGGTGAGATTTGGGCGACACCCATAGGATACGAAAACTAATTCAATAAAAAAATGAAACTCATCACAGAAGAAATTTCAAACGTACAAATCATTACCGAAGGTAAGGGTGCCAATAAGAAGTTATACATTGAAGGTGTATTTCTTCAGGGTGATCTGAAAAACCGTAATGGTAGAGTTTATCCAATGACAACTCTTGAGAAAGAAGTTGCTCGTTATAACGAAAACTTTGTCGCAAAAGGTCGTGCTCTTGGAGAACTGGGACATCCTGATGGACCTACCGTAAATCTTGATCGTGTTTCTCACAAAATTACTTCTCTTGTTAGAGAAGGAACTAATTTTAGAGGTAAAGCACAAATCCTCAATACTCCAATGGGTAAAATTGCATCTTCTCTTCTTGATGAAGGTGTAATGCTTGGAGTTTCTTCTCGTGGTGTTGGATCTTTGAGAGAAGATCGTAGTGGTGCCAAAGTCGTTGGCGAAGATTTTCAGTTGGCAACTGCTGCTGATATTGTTGCAGATCCTTCCGCACCTGATGCTTTTGTTAATGGAATTATGGAAGGAAAGGAGTGGGTTTGGGAAGGTGGAATCCTTCGTGAACAACTCGCAGAAAAGACTCAGAAGAGAATTAACACTCTTGTTGATCAAAAAAGACTTGAAGAGCATAAGTTGAACTTATTCAACGAATTTCTGTCAAATCTTTAAATTATAAATAAATATAGATTAATACAAAAAATATTTAATCAAATGTCCGTTGGTAGCAATTTACAAGAAATGGAAAACGTAGTAACCAAAGGTGCTGCTGCAGCTGAACCAATGCCAAAGGCAGGAAGCAATGCTTCCGGTGTATCCACACCAGGCCAAACTGGCAATTGGGAAGATCTCGGTGGCCCAACTCCAGAAAACTATAAGGTCGATGACGACTCCGCAAAACTTAAGGAGCCTTCTTTAGCAACTGTCAAAGACATTGTTAACAGAGGTGCAAAACCTGCTGAACCAATGAAAAAGATGGCTGAAGAAGAAGCAGAAGTTGAGGGAGAAGTCGTTGCCGAAGAAGAAACTGCAGAAGAAACAGAAACTGAAGTAGTTGCTGAAGAAGAAACTGAAGTAGTCGCTGAAGAAGAGACTACTGAAGAGGAAGTTGTTTCTGAAGAAGAGGAACCTCAAGCAGAGTACAACATCGAAGAAGATGTTGAAGCACTTCTTGCTGGTGAAGAGCTTTCTGAGGAGTTCCAAGAGAAAGCACGTACCATCTTTGAAACTGCTATCAAGGCAAAAGTTGCCGAGGTTCAAGAAGAACTGAAAGCACAATATGAAGAAACTCTTGAAGAGGAAGTTTCTTCCATTAAGGAAGAACTGACCACTAGAGTTGATGCATATCTTGAGTATGTTGCTGAAGAGTGGGTTAATGAGAATCAACTCGCTATTGAGCAAGGTCTCAAAACTGAAATGACTGAATCATTCCTCACCGGAATGAAGAGTCTTTTTGAAGAACATTATGTAACTATCCCTGAAGAGAAGTATGATGTACTCCATAGTATGGTAGAAAAACTTGATGAGATGGAAGATAAACTCAACGAGCAAATTAAGTCTAATATTGCTTTAAATCAAAGATTAGCTGAGTCGGTTGCTGACGTAATCTTCTCCGAGGTTTGTGAAGGTCTCGCACTTTCACAAAAGGATAAACTCGCTTCTCTTGCCGAAAATGTTGAGTTTGATAGTGAAGAAACATATCGTGAGAAACTGGTAACTCTGCGTAAGTCATACTTCCCAGAGAATGCCGGAGCTCAAAGAGACGAGTCAGAAAGTCTTTCCGAAGACACTGATATGAATACTGAGTCTTCAGTATCACCTTTAATGGAATCATATCTGAACACACTGGGCAGAGTCTCAAAAAAGTGATTTCTGTATTATAAGTCAAACTAAAACTTTTAAGAGGTAAAATTCAAATGCAAGGTTTCAATGCTGAACACCTGCAGGAGAAGTGGGCACCTATTCTCGACCACGAAGGCGGTATTACCGACTCCCATCGTAGAATGGTCACCGCAGTTCTCCTGGAGAACCAAGAAAGAGCACTTCGTGAGGAGCGTGAGTTCCTTTATGAAGCAGCACCAAATATTAACACCCAGTCAACTCCTACCGTTGCAGGTTTCTCTGCTGGTGCAGGAAATCAGACTGCTGGTTTCGATCCCGTTCTGATCTCCCTGATCAGACGTTCAATGCCTAACCTGGTCGCTTATGACCTCGCAGGCGTTCAACCAATGAATGGTCCTACTGGACTTATCTTCGCAATGCGCTCCCGCTATGACGGTCAGAATGGTGCAGAAGCACTGTTCGATGAAGCAGATACCAACGTTGCAAACAGTGGCGCTGGAACTACCCAAGGATACACTCCAGGTAGCACCAACAGTGCTGGTTTTGACGGCACTGGTTCAACAGCAACTAACCCATCACTTCTCGGCAATGCTGGTGCATCCGGCACCGCATATGGTGTTGGTCGTGGTATGGACACCGCCTCATCTGAGGACCTCGGTGCTGGCGTTGCTTTCGGCACAATGGGCTTCTCAATCGAGAAGGTCGCTGTTACCGCCAAGTCACGCGCACTGAAGGCAGAATACAGCCTTGAGCTTGCTCAGGACCTGAAGGCAATTCACGGTCTGAATGCAGAAGCAGAACTCGCCAACATTCTCTCTACTGAGATTCTGGCAGAGATCAACCGTGAAGTCATCAGAACTATCTACAAGACTGCACGTCCTGGTGCTCAGGCAAATGTTGCTAACGCTGGTGCATTTGACCTCGACGTTGATTCCAACGGTCGCTGGAGTGTTGAGAAGTTCAAGGGTCTGCTGTTCCAAATCGAGCGCGAAGCAAACGCTATCGCCCAAGAAACTCGTAGAGGGAAGGGCAACATGATCCTCTGCTCTGCAGACGTTGCTTCCGCACTCACCATGGCAGGAGTTCTGGATTATACTCCTGCACTCAACGCTAACCTGAACGTTGACGACACCGGTAACACCTTCGCTGGTGTTCTTGCTGGTAAGTATCGCGTCTATATTGACCCATATTCTGCAAACGCAGTTCAAGGTTCTAACGGACTTCAGTACTTCGTTGCTGGTTATAAGGGTTCTTCACCTTATGACGCAGGTCTGTTCTATTGCCCATACGTTCCTCTTCAGATGGTTCGTGCCGTTGGCGAGAACACCTTCCAGCCTAAGATCGGATTCAAGACCCGTTATGGTCTTGCTGCTAACCCATTTGCTTCTGGTAAGTCTGCTGCTGCAGAAACCAACCCAGGTGCAATCGTAGCTAACGCAAACCGTTACTACAGACGTGTTAATGTTGCAAACCTCATGTGATCCTTTTTCACAAGGTTTTTTCAGAGGGGTCTTCGGACCCCTCTTTTTTTATCTAAATATAAATAAACGCTTTGAACCATGAAACCAACACCTAGAGAAACACAAGAAGCTCATGGGCATTATGAGAAGATTGTAGAGCATCTGATCGCTGAAGGATATGCTGAAGATAAGGAATCTGCAGATAAAATTATCAGCGGAATGAGCGAGCAATGGTTTAATATTATTATTGACTGATAATGGCAAATGCATTTGATAAGCAGATAGGAAATAGAAATTTACTATCTCCAATAGGATTTAAATTTTCTTTGGCAAAAGCACCTAAGGTAGATTTCTTTTCAAATTCTGCTAGAATTCCAGAAATTAGTTTAGGCACATCAAATCAACCTTCATATCTGAAGGATATTGATGTTCCTGGTGATAAATTATCATATGGAGATTTTTCATTAAGTTTTTTAGTTGATGAAAATCTAGAGAATTATATGATAATTCATAATTGGTTAAGAGGTCTTGGTTCGCCAGAATCTTTAAAAGAATTTGATGATCTTCTTAAAGAGAATGATGGAATTGAAGAATATCAAAAACAATTTAGTGATGGCAGTCTCCATATATTAAATAGCAATTTCAGAGATGTTGCTATCGTAAAATTTAAAGACCTTTTTCCAATTTATTTGACTTCATTAGAATTCCAAGCATCAGAAACTGATACTCAATACTTTACAGCAGAGGTTACTTTCAAGTATACTATCTATGATGTATTATCATCTGACGGAAGAACTCGCTTATGATGGATCTTGACAAAATTCAGGAGATGTGGGCAAAAGATTCCCAAATCGATCCTGATAACTTACATGATGAATCCTTAAAAATTCCACAATTGCATTCAAAGTATTATACACTCTATAATACAATTTCTCTATTAAGAGAAAAAGCAAGAGAATCTTACAATAAAGTAAAACTGGAAAGATACAATTATTATAGTGGAAAAGCATCTGCAGAAGTATACGCTGAAAATCCCTTTCCATATAAAGTCCGAGAAAAGGATGCGCTGCAAAGATATATTGAAGCAGATGAAAAATTAAGTGCTATTGACATGAAAATTCGGTATTATGATGTAATGCTGAAATTTCTTGAAGAAGTTATTAAAAATATTTCTAATAGAACTTTCCAAATTAAAAATGCCATTGAATGGCACCGTTTCCAAGCAGGATTTAACTAATGGACGACGATTATCTTTACGAAAAAGACTTTGATGAAAATGTCCCATATATCTCGATGGATTTGGGAATAGAAGATGTTAGGCAGATTTATGAATCAGTAAGTCTTCATTTAGATAATTGGGTATCATGTCCAGAAAAGAAAGAAAGATTGGAAGAAATGAAGGATTTTTTAAATAGATTACTATTAGAATATACTTTCAAAATAGAAAAATGAACGAAGACGTTTATTATTCAATAGAATTAAATTATAGAGGAATAAAAATAATACATGAGGGTTTACGTCAGGCAGTTGAGAAATGGCCTGGTGGTCACCCCGATGAACAACAAAATTTAATTGCGATGAGAGATAATTTTTATAAACTTCTTTTAGAGTATCAGTTTGAACATATGAACTAAATACTCATAGGTGATTCCTATGAGTTATGTCTCATTTGATTATTTCAAAAAAGAACGAAGTGTATCTTCAGGTAAAGGCAGATCCACATGTCTACTATGAATTAGCAGACCAATTTACCTTTGAAGTGCCGGGTGCAAAATTTATGCCTCAGTATCGCAACAAATACTGGGACGGAAAAATTAGGTTATTCAATACTCAGACTGGTGAGATATATGTTGGGTTATTAGATAAGGTTACACAATTTTGCGATAACCATGGATATACATATGAATTTGTAAATAATAAATTCTATGGTCTTCCTTTTGAGACTAATGATATGATCTCAAAGGAAGGTGTAAAAGATTATATGACTGCTATATCTAAGTATTCCCCACGCGATTACCAAGTAGAGGGAGTACACGACGCCCTAAAACATAATAGAAGGTTGTTGATATCCCCAACTGCCTCTGGAAAGTCTCTGATGATATACTCTGTTGTGAGATATCACGTTGAGAAGCAACGAAATATTCTGATAGTCGTTCCGACGACTTCGCTAGTAGAACAGATGTATAAAGATTTTGAAGACTATGGTTGGGACGTAGGTTCATTTTGCCACAAGATTTATGCGGGACGGGAAAGAGAAACCGATTCTCAGGTGATTATAACCACCTGGCAGTCCATCTACAAACTCCCCCGCAAATACTTTTCAAGATTTAATGTGGTCGTTGGAGATGAAGCACACCAATTTAAATCGAAGTCCTTAATATCTATAATGACAAAACTTGCTGATGCAAAGTATCGTT